>ERZ1673699.2006-NODE-2006-length-14540-cov-5.300173_pt1 | contig 14540 bp, 10 predicted proteins | sample MGYA00580229_ERZ1673699 | MGnify/ENA primary metagenome ERZ1673699 (study PRJEB41218, sample SAMN15661785) | gut metagenome | host: Homo sapiens | place: Canada: London | collected 2015-08-20/2019-03-30 | study: EMG produced TPA metagenomics assembly of... | reverse complement strand
GAAGGAGTAGGGGCAGGAGCGGCAGCTTCTTCCACGACAGGAACATCAGGCTCCACAGCAGGTTCCTCCGTATCAAGAATAGAGTCGGCTGTATCCGCCGACTCTGTTGTTTCGGCAGGGACTTCCTCTGTGACAGTTTCTTCAGGAGCAGCAGCTTCTTTCTTCTTTCGGCTGGTACGCTTGGGCTTGGGAGATGCAGGGGGTTCCTGCACAGCGTCGGCGTTATCTTCGTAAACATCAGGCGGCTGCACATCAAAGTCTTCCGGCATATCAGTGGGAGCAGCGCTTTGATCGTCTGTTTCAGCAGGCGTATCTCCGAACATTTCCTCCTCGGTGAGTTCAGGAAGGGGATCTTCAGCCATATCTTCGGCAGAGGTGTCCTCCAGGGGCTGATCCATCTGCCCCAGCAGTTCGTTCAAATCCAGACTATTGCCAGTATCAGCAGGAAGGGATTCAGGTTGAGCGGTATCGGCCGGCAGAGTTTCGTCTTCCGACATAACGGTTTCGGTAACAGGAGCGTCCTGTTCCAGAAGTTCTTTTTTCTTGGTTGCCATAGATTAAAACCTCCTATGAATTTGATAGTTTTGTTCAAGACAGGATGGAATCCTTGTCTGTGGTGATAATGCCTTCCGGCGTACCGGCAGATTTAGGGGCCGGAGCCTCTTTGGGTGATTTATCCGTGGGGGATGCCGGTTTGGTGGCTTTGCGCTTTGCCGGCTTCTTTGCTGCAGGAGCCGGTTTCGGCGCGGGCTGCGGTGTTTTGGCGGCTTCTTCTTCCAAGCGGCGCCATTCCGGTACATGGGCAGATGCTTTGCAGGAACGCAGGTACTTGGCTTCCGGGTGTTTGGAGTAATCCATTTTGTCTACCTGCAGAACCTTCTTGCCACGGATGATGATGAGCGCCTGATCCAGCGGGAGCCGCAGGACTTCATCAGGAGTAAGTACAGGGCGTTTTCCAACACCAGAGGTCTCACGAAACTCCGGTGTATAGTTGGAGATACGCCAGGTGCCCAGCTGTTTGGACTTACTGGATACTGCTACGGAGGCAAGCCCTGTCCTGGCAGAAATAAATTCGGCAGTAAGCTGGTCTGTACAGCCTAAAAACAACTGCGCGTCACAGTTTCCAATGATCTCCTGCCACAAATTCTGCGGGTATCGGTTCTGCAATCCTGCGAGATTTTGGAACACACAGGACATGGAGATATTCCGGGAGCGTATTACGCTGAGCCGGCGGGAGAGGTCGGGGATCGTGCCGCACGCTGTCAGTTCTTCCCCAAGGATATGGACAGGCACAGGCAGTTTGCCGCCCTCGCAGTTGTGGTCTGCATATCGCACCAGTTTGATGAAGCAGAAAGATAGAAACAGCGAGGCCAGAAAATCAAAGGTGCTGTCCTGGTCGCTGGTAACGAGGAAGTAGGCACAGGGCTGCTGACCCGGAAGCTCCAGATCGATCTCATTCTTAGCGGTAATTTTTTTGATCAGCTCAGACTGGAATACCTGCAGGCGGCTGCCCAGACCGATAATCACGCCGCTTCGCACTGTGTCGCTGGCCTGCTTGAACAGGCTGTAGGGTGCTTTGGCAGGGTGCGTGGAAGGAAGCGCCTCGAACAATGTGTCAAGTTGGGATTCCCCATTGAGAGTCAGCAGCCGGTAGACTTCGCCAATGTTGCGGTTTTCTTCCGCATAGCCTTGATCCACATACAGTACCAAGGCCTTGAGCAGATTCATCTCACAGGCATCCCAGAAATGGTCGCTCTTGCCGTTGTTCGTGGTGTTCTTGATGATGACATCTACAAAAAGCTGGGCCATTAGTTCCTGTCCCTCAACTTCGGCAAGGCAACACCAGGAATCTGAGTTTTCAGGCGAAACGAGGTTGAATACCTTGACACAATAGCCCCGGCTGCGGAGAAATTCGCTTGACTTCTCGTACAATTCCGATTTGGGATCGCAGATGATCAACGATTCTCCGGCGCCATTTTCACCTCGGACAGTGGCCTGAAGGATACGGTTCATACAAAACGAACGGGTTTTCATGGAACCACTGGCGCCGTAGACTGCCAGATTACTGTTGATTCTGGTATCTTCCGGTATGCAGACTGCTTTGCCATCCAGCATACCCAGTACAACACCCTTGTGTTTGCGCAGATCGGGCACCAGATCCAGTACGCCGGACATTTCTTTGCGGGACATCCAGCCGGAGGTGCCATAAGTGCCTTTGGCGGAGTAGGAGAAATTGCGGTCTTCATCATACTCACCGGCATCACCATATCCCATGCGCATGACCATGATGAGCAGCACTGCTAACAAGCCAATGCAGATCAAAATGCCATACACGCCATAAGGCGGTCTGAGCACAGAGGAAAGGCAGAGAAGGAAGTCGGGCGAAGCGGCCAGCGGTGAAGTACCGTCGCCGGGAATACCGCCGCCCTGTTTCCAGGTTGCATAGTTACCCAAAAGCTGTGCCAGAAAGCCGCCTGCGTATAGAATCGCAAGAATGGCAAAGGGCGCTGCAATCAGGCTTACGATCAGTTTTTTCTTGTTTATGGGAACAACCTCCCCTCGAATTTTGTGAAATCAATGGTCTGGAAGCGCACCCGGGAACCACAGTAGCTGCGAAGTACCTCTGCCTGGAAGTCAAAACAGATCAGTGTGCCTGGGCGCTCGGATAGTTCGAGGGAGGTGTTGAAGCGTGCGATACGGGGCAGATCGCAGAAATAGCCAAACAGGACTGGTGAGCCATCCGGTGAAACACCGTCATGCTCAATAGCCAGTCCGGGCTGCCTCGCAGTAAGACCTTGGAGCAGAATGCGGTCCAGCTCCGCAGTTTTCACAGGGTCGCACAGCAGTGCAAGTATCACCTCCCCCTGATGGTTGTTGGTAAGATAAAGAAAATGCTCATAGCTGCCATCCAGCATGAAGAAATCATGTTTGCGTCCTCCGGTGCTGGTCAAAATCTGGTAAGCCAGATCCATGCTGTTGCCCAGAATCAGTCCATGAACATCCTCATGGCGAAACTGTGGGGCCAGGCGCTGTTGGCAGATTACGCTCCAAATCAATGCCTTGACCCGCATTTCCGATTTGTAGCGCCACTTCATCAGGGCGCTGCTGCTGTTGTAGGTCACGAAGATGCCGGAGGGCGCAAGGAGTATTCCAGTGGAGCGGGAACTGCGGATCTTCGTGGTGTCGATCCCCATTTCTTTCACTTCTCTGGAACTGAAAAAAGCAGGATAGACAATCCTGCCGCCAGCGTAACCATCCGGCGCAAAAATTGCCGGTTTTTCATCCCGATACACACATACACCCGCATTATCCATGGTCACATAGGTTTCTGCCAGGCGGTGTAGCCGGAGTCTTCGGTCAATTTCGCATTTCAAACGGTTGGTGTCGGTATCTCCTGTCAGGTAGCTGGCAAACCTGTCCGGCCGGCTTTCCAGCAGAGTGGCTTTGGCTCGCGGCCCCAGACGGTAGCCGCGCAGTTTATCCCGGTAATAGGTACGCAGCAGCCCGTCTTTTTTCAGTGCAGTGACAACAGACTCCAGATAATATGGACTGCCGGGAAGTCTGTTAAGCTGGTCTGTGGGGAACTCGCCGGAGATGGCAGTCAGAGAGAGAAGCCTGTACGCCATCGTGTCTGGCTGTGGGAATTTCCCAAGTGATCACCTCCTTGTGGTGTGTGGCTTTTACCGAGACTGCAAGGAACTTCGGTAAAAATCCGTGGTGTAACGACAGAAAAAAGCCCCGAAATCCGGGGCTAAATACGATGTTGCGGCAGGTCGGACAAGCAATGGCTGAAAATGCTCAAAAATCCGAGATGGATTTTAGGGTGTTTTCATGCTCAGCAAGCCAGGCGGGAAACCGCTTTTTTTCCATGACACTGATTCTGGTACAGTCCTTTTCGCCCAGCGCAGCGGTGTTGTAGGCATCGCAGAGCAGGCCGGTATCGTCAGCCATGACGAAGGTGGAGAGGACATCCAGAAGCTGCTTTTCTTCCAGATTGTCGTAGTCACGGATACGCCGGGTGGGAAGGCACTGGTCATAAACCTGCGTAAAGCACACCACACAATCGCTGAAGCGGGGCATGGGATGCTCTTTGGCGTATTGCTCCAATGAGAAGTAGAACGGGTCGAGCAGAAACTCAGTGTTTTGCCTCTGCTTGCGTTTTGGGAGCAGACCAGGCAGGGTGACCTCCAGTACACCGTCCTCATAGACAACCTCAATTCCGTGTACAATACCGGCGGATGTCAGGTAATCGCCTTTGCGGATGGTGGTGCTGGAATATATCAAATGCCGCAGCCTGCAGGCAATTTTCTCTGCCCGCAGGGCGGCATCAGTGGATAAGACTTCATAGTTGTCCGGATAGCGCTGAATATCCGTGGTATCCATCGCGTAAAGAGCATTGCTCAAACGGGATATATCATCAAGAATGCTTCCGATTCGGTGTGAGATGATTTTTCGTTCCAATCAAGTTCCTCCTGTTTTCTTAAAGTAATGCACCTGGCCCGCTGCATCCACGGTGCAGAAACCGGAAATGCCAGGGCAGTCAATGCGGCGAATGTCTTCCGGATTATCGACCAAAATGATGCGGCGTCCACCGCTGCGGTCATCCCGAAGCGCATGGTTGATCAGGGCCTCCTGGCCGGAAGCTGCGTAGACGATTTCGTATAGTTCACCGTTTGCAAAGAAGATAAGCTTGACCGGAAAATCACCGGGAGCATGGTATTCCACCTGCCCGATAAAATCCAAGAGTACCCAGGCAGCCCGTATCAGGGAGTTGTCTGATTTTGCTGCCCAACCAGACGGAAAGTAACCGCCTGTATCAGTTTGAAAAATACGGCCCTGCTTTTGCAGATGGGAGAGCAGGGTCTTGATGATTTCTTCTTTGCCAGGGTGAAAGCAAAGAAGCTGCTGCATATTGAGACCGGGATACATCGTGACGATCCGCAGCAGAGCCGCAGCTTCATTTCCATAGATTTCAGCCCTGGTCTTCATGGGTATCACCTCCAATGGCGTAATATAGGCGTATTCAAGACGCATTAAAATAGGAAGGAAAGCCAGTCAGTGTAAGCCAAAAGATGATCTGGTTGGCAAAACTGGCTTTTAGGCGTAATGCAGACGCAAAGCAGACGCATAGCGGCGTCTGGCAGGAAAGTTGCACATGGGAATCACCTCGCTCTTCAAATTGTTATATCTGCTGTTCGGCAGATGTGGATTGTTCACGGCGTTTTCGCTCTACGATTTCACGCAGCTCGCGGCGGTCGGTAGTAATCAGATCCTTTTCCAGAGGGCTGGCTTTGAATTCCACCATAATATTGTTGTTATTGGTAGAAATCAGACCGTGACCTCTTTCAAAGTGAGTGATCTCCATTGTTTCAGCATCGGACAGGTGCAGGGCTTCCTGTACCCGCTGGGCTTCGTCGTCCTCCAGATTCAGAATGATCTTGGTCTTGGAGTTGTTGATGATGCCCTTACCAAATCTGCCGCCGTCAAGGTCAAAGAAATCGGCAAGATCCTGGCTTGCAAAAATCGAGGCGCCGCCGTAACCGCGTATGGTTTTGGCAATTTCCAAAAGGAAATCGCCAGCCAATCTTACACCAGCAGCACCGGCGCCGGATAGAAGCTGCCAGCACTCATCGATGAAGATGGCTTTTTCTTCTGTACGGTCGGCTTTGGCTCTGTCCCAAACAAAGTCCAGCGCCACAAACATACCTACGGTGAGCAGGTCTCCGGTGAGGGAGGAAATATCCAAAACAGTGTACTTGTTGTCGAGCCGAACATTGGTCTGCTTATTGAAGGTGCTGGCGCTGCCGTTTACCAGACGGTTTAGAATGTGGGCCATGCGCATCGTTTCCTTGGAGGTTTTCAAAATTTCGTACAGGTCACCAAGCACCGGCATTTCACGGTACTGGCCGGGCTGTGCAGGGTCTTCCAAAGAGGCGTTATCATGAGTGATGCCTTTTGTGTTATAGGTACGAACAAGGGCTTCGTCCAAAAGCTGTCGTTCTTCGTGAGACATATCGGGGATCAGCAGACTGAAAAATATGTGGAGCTGCTGGATCTTTGCTGCAAGTTCAGATAACTGAATGCCTGGACCGTCCAGAATTTCATTCACCGAGCGGTCTACCCGCCGAATCTCCATAACATTGATGCAGTGGGGACTGGCCGGTGAAATCTGGATAAAGGAGCCGCCCACATTGGAGCAGGCGCGATGGAATTCATGGCCTTTTAGGGGCGCAACAATGAAAATGGGGATATTTTTCCGCCTCATTCGCAGCGCCATCAACTGCATGGTAAAAGTTTTGCCGGCTCCGCTCGTGCCAAGGATCGACATATTGGCGTTCTTATAGACCGCAGAATTGAAGATGTCCACGATAATAAGGGAGCTGTTGTACTTGTTGACGCCCAGCAGGATACCGTTATCATCACACATCTCATAGGAGGTAAAGGGATAACAGCTTGCCGCACCGCCTGTCAGCAGGTTGCGTTTACCGCGCTCATACAGTTTCTTTTCCATTGCCACCAATGGAAGGGCAGATAAAAACGCCTGTTCCTCCCGAAAATGGCAGGTGCAGGCGTTCATGTCTTGTGAGAGCAGGAGCTTTTTCATTTCGCTGACCTTCCATTCCAAGTCTTCCTCGTTGGAGGCAGTAATGGTAATCAGCAGATTCAAGTAGTAGAAGTCCTCGTTGTTGGCAAGGCCCTCTTTGAGAAAGTACCCGCTTCGGATAGCGCCATCAATGTCATCAAAGTCGGTGTTGGTGTCGCTGGCGTCCTTGATTTTGGAACGGTTGATACGCAGCTGCTGTCCGACTTTCTGGATGATGGTTTCTTTGGGCTGACGGGAGAGGAACATATCCATATCGATCCCGTCACCGGCATTGACGATAAGACTGAGCCAGCCGGCTGGAACCTGCGTTTTGTAGCCATCAGAGGGCACCAGCAAATAAGCATAATACAGACCGTCAATGCAGATATGGTGACCATGCGTGAAGTCAATGCTTTTTGGCGCACAGAATTCGGTGGCAGGGATATGGTCGATCTCACTGTCGCGCCCTTTGGCAAGGTACTCAGCCACAACCTCCTGTGCCCGGACGGAGAGCGGCTTTACAGCACTTTCATTTCTGCAGAGCAGGTTATAGAGGACATCTACGGTAAACTCATCCCAGTTTTCCGGAACGATGACCTCGTTACCGCACTGACGGAGGTAGTTGGTAGCAGTATGGACTGCACTTTGCAGGGCATTGATTGCCTCGCCTTCTTCATCAGAGCGCTTGGTGTTGCTCCACGGCTCATATTCAAAAATCAGGAAGAAACGTCGGGTAATTGCCTCACGGGAACCGATCTGCTGAACGAACTGGAGGTAGTCTTCCTGCATGAGCAGACACTGTTCATTGGTCTCCTGTTCCATCTCCTTCCGAACGGTATCCAGATGGCGGTTGATCTCTGCCCGACGTGTCAGTACCTTGATTTGCAGCTTGATGGGGCTGATTTTCAAGTAGGATACAAAGGAATAGATGATGTTCCGCTGTTCCTGGGCGCTGCGCAGCATAAAATTGATGGGTACTACCTCGACGACCTTGACATAGCGGTGGTCCTTCGTGTAGATGATGCCGTTTTCAATTTTGGAAATCGGCAGATAATCTGCTACCGGGTTAAGGCAGGCGGGCTTCGGCTCCTGGGTGCGGATAGGGCGTTTTACTTTGCGCTCCTTGGAGACCTTCTTTTTTTGCTTGGCGGCTTTCTTCTCCTTGGCAGGCTTCTGCTTTTTCACAGGACGGAGTTTTTGGCGGATCTCGTAGCTACGAACTTCATCAAACTCCGCTGGGAAATCCTCTCTGCCGGAGCGCCGTGACCGTCTGGGAGCCTTGTCGGGCTTGTGTACCTTCTTTTTAATATGCTTGCCGCCATGCTCTGCCGCCGGAACCGCATCTTCTGCGCTGTTACCGCCTATAATGCGGCGGTTTCGCAGGTACTTTATGAAAATCAGCAGAAAAGAGGAAAGGCTCTCACCGGAAATTCCGATAAGCGCCACCAATGCTGCTGGCAGTGCGGTCAGGCACAAAGCGATGATACGGGCAGTCAGGCTAAGAGGGAGCAATGAAAAAACCGGCACACCAATGGCAAATGCCAGGATGCCGGCTTCAATCACATTTCGGGCTTTGAACATACCACCGAAGAAGGTGCCTGACTCGATGAAATTCGGTGGTATTATGTAGGTATCTCGGTCGATTTTATGATTCATGATTAACCTCGTTTCCGAAGCCGGGCGGGCACATCAGCCGATAATCCAGAACGGACCGCCAGCTCCAGCGCGCCGGCTGGCCTCATTTAAGATAATGGACAGATCCCAGAGCTGTTCGCTCCGTGTGTAACTGGCAGGGTCAGCCACCATGATCTTGCCGTCTTTTACGCCACGCAGGACAATGAAGTGACCGGATGAGGTAAAGTGGCCTTCAGACATGATTGCTACTACCAGTTTACCATTAGCCAGTGCGTCTGTGATGCGCTGTGGTTCCGCAGTGGTACAGCCGGAAACCGGAAGCCCCCATTCCCCAGCGGCGGCAGGTATCAGTGCATGGTAAGAACCACTGCTTTTACACCAGTAGCCGTTGTTGTAAGACCACTCGGCCATCTCCACAGGGTCAACCATATCGTCTGTCAGAGAGGACACCACGATTGCCATAGCGGTAGGGCCGCAGCCATAACCGCCAATATTGTCCGTGCCATAGGCTTTACCGGCATAGCGTTCATCCAGCTGATTGTAGTAAACAACAGGTGTGATCCCATCGGTGAAAGTAACATCGCCCAGAGAGGTGATGCTGTTTCCGGTCCACGCTTCCAGATTCTGCAGCAGACCATCGCCCAAGAACAGGCTTAGGTTGGAGGCATAATCGGCTGCAAGCTCCTTTTGGTCATCGGTAAGCTGGAATACAACATCAGAAAAATAGGACTCACCGTTGTAACGGACAGTATAGACCATCCATGTTTCTGGCTCTGTTGTTTCTTCCCCAGTCTCCGGATCGGTCACGGTGCTCTCACGAATCTCTTGCTTGCTGGTGTAGGAATATAGATGCTGCTTGTTTTCCCGCAGGGTGGCGGCAAGGTCATTTAGAGAAATGCTTTCAAAATCCTTGTCTTTGGCTGCACAATACTGAGAAATAAACAGGTTGGCGTTATAAATAGGCCCGCCGGAATAAGCATTTTTGACCTCCATATGGTCGGCTCCCGATGCCGCAAAGTCAGCTTCGATCCGGGCAAGTACATCATCCAGTGCCTCGCCCAAGATGCCGTTGAGGGTAAAGGTGATCTCGTTGGCGTTCTCAATAATCGCTGTTTCGCTATTCAAAATCGGAATTTCGGGGTCAGATGGCGAAAAGGCATTGGTCAGTCCGCCGAAAATAAGACCGGGGAGCATGAGAACAAATAATACCGGCAGCATAAGCAGGGCAATGACTGCCACAATGATTTTTCCGATATGCTTCCGACCTGCCCACACTGCGCCTGCAACTGCACCGTAAGGACCGCCTGCGGCAGCGCCTTTGGCAGCGGAGGAAATAGCTTTTCCGGTTTTGATTGCACCGCGGATGGTATGCGCTGCGGAGGCGCCGGTCTCCACAGCTTCGGAAAAACCGCTTTTCTGATCTTCTGGCATTTATATCTTGTCCTTTCTCCTCGGGGCTGGAGGCAGCTTTTTGACAATGGACTCGTTGAAGGCGATAGAACCGTCAGGGGCCATATAGGGCGATTTGTCAACAGCATCCACAGCGTACTGCTTATACCATGCTGTACCATCTACGGCATGAACGGTGGTGTACTGGCCTTCCGGGGCAACATATTGGTCTGCGTGGTACATACCAAAGGAGATACCTTCGGGATGTTCTGCAGTTACTTCTGTACCGGTGATGCGGCCGCCGCCGATTTCGACATTCTGGAAGGTCGGAACATTTTCAGCTCCGGATTCCAGTGCCGCGTATCCCATGTAAGAGTGCAGGGCTTCGGCGGCTTTTTCACCGGAAATGGAACCCATTTGGCTGATACTGCCAGTGGCTACGCTGCCGATTACATTGTTGGCAAAATTGCCGCCCTTACTGACGGAAGAAGCGTACATATGGCCGCCGATCCCTCCGGCTGCAGCATCGCCTAAAAGACTGCCAAGACCGGAGGGCTTGGAGCCGGGAGTTGTGGTGGCTGTTTTGATGGCGCTGTTTGTGACTTTTCGGCTCACCACTCCAGCAAGACCGCCGCTGGCAAACCCTGCTCCAAAGCCGCCGCTGCCTTTACCACCGTTTGCGTTGACATTGGTGGAACTGCTGTTCCTCCCGCCGCCAAAGTGGTGACTGGAAAAGTTCTTGATGCCGCCGATGCCTCTGGCAGCAATCATAGCCTCAGCCAACATGCTGCCGCCGGTATGTCCATTGACACCCAGGCTGGAGAGGAAAGAATCGATTTTCTGACCGACTTTGAGAAAGCCGATAGCACAGAGAAACCAGATAAACACATTGCCGGAAACGGCTTCTTTTCCCACAGCGTCTACCTGAGCCTGCACATCGCTTTCGGAGATAGCGGCAAAAGCCGGCTGGCAGAGCAGGCAGGAGAGAATTGCGACTGTAAAGGCCGCAAATAAAAATTTTTTGAGTTTCTTCAAGGATAAGACCTCCTTATAACGAAAGCGGGTTCGCAAGGAAGGACCCCACCATGCTTGTGAACAGGCGCAGGCACCAGGCGTTCATGACCAATAGGAAAATTTGACCGCCAAGCATCCGGCACCAGGATTTCCAGATGTTTGCTGTGGTCTGGCTGGCGCCCATAGAAAAAGCCACAGGAGCCGTGTAGACCAGTACACCGAGCAGCACATACCGTTCGGCTGCCTCGAACAGAAGTTTTAGGTAGTTCCAGGCCAGGATGAGAACCAAAATCAAGGTAATCAGTGCCACAGCCCCATTGGCACACACACCGATGATGACCAGCATCACGGAATTGAAGTCTGCAAAGCTTAATGCAGGAAGGTCGGACTCCATGATCCAGTGGTAGGGGGTGCCGCCGATGGTAAGAACAATATTGACGATTTCATCTGAAAAGAGCGTCAGCAGGATAAAAATAACGGAACGGATACTCAGCTTTACCGGGTCTTCTGCTTCCACACCTGCGCCAAGACCGAAGTTTTTGAATAACTGCCAGACCCAGTTGAGCAGGATGATCCCGATTGCCAGAGCCACGAAAACAGAGTACATAGTCTCTGCTGCGGGAAAATAACGCAGAAATACAGCCATATCACAGCCCAGCGCACCCAAAACCGATGTGGTCACCAGATCAAGACCGGCCATTACCTGTTTTGCGATCCATTCCACTATGCCGTCTAAAATGCCCATAAATGCAAGCCTCCTTTCCGGCGAGCAGTCAGACGGTCAATCAGCCTGTCCATTGTCCGCCACTAAAGAGCGGCGTCACATACGCCATGATAAAGCCCAAGCCATTGAGGATAGCCCAGGTGATACAGATTCGTTTGAGCCAGGCGCGGCTTTCATCCACCGTCCGTCCGGAACGGGAGAAGTTCATGAGCAGCAAGGCTACCGAAGCAGTGACGATGGCGGCGATAGTGGAGATGGCAAGGATTTGGGTGTATACATCCTGCATGATCTCTTTGGCCTTGGTCCATACATCTGTTGCCGCATAAGCCGGCTGGCAGAATATCATGGACATCATCACACACAGGAAGGCGCTGTAAGCCACTTTGGGCAGCGAAAGCCTGCGCTTGGACTGGGTATCCGGCTCCTGAAGCTGCGGAGTTTGAGGGGTTTTCGTTTTCTTCAATTTGCGATCCTCCAATTCTGAATGATTTTTTGATGCTCAATAGGGAACAGAAAAACCCACACCTGTCAAAACAAATGTGGGCTTTCAAATGGCCGGGCGGCCATCTGGGCAGCAAAAAAGCACCCTGATGAAAGGTGCCGTTACTGTCCTGTTCGGTTTTGGGTGCAAGTTTGAGCATATTCAGTTTAACACATCGGTATTTACACTGAAAGAGCAGAACCATGCCAATTTTGTTCCCGAATTGTGCCAATTATTTGCCCGATTGTCCGGAAGATGATTTTGGCTCTGGGAAGAACTGCTCCAGCATGTCTAAACTGTCCTTGGAGGTATAGCCCCAAAGAACGGAACTGAGGGCTTCAATGGCTTCCCGGCGTTTGCGGTAGTAAGTTCTGAAACTGATGTCGCGGATATGCGGTCGCAGGGTCTCGATAATTTCCTCAACATTTTTGAGCTGCTGCGGCGAGAGGAAGGAGTAGTGCAGCAACCAGTAATATGCCTCACCGTTTTTGTGCTTGGTACGCAGCAATTCGATTGCGGAATCCAGCAGCTTGAGCATTTTGTGGCTGCGTTCAATGCATTTGGCATGATGCTCGATGTCGCTTCCGGCCAAATCAGCGCCAGCCAGATAGACTGAATCCAGAAAATCCTCAATGGAGGTACCATACTCAATCTCAAACTTGGTGCGGACATGCTGGACAGAAAGCTCCAGGCTCCACACAACATCCCGGTATTTTTTCAGCAGTTTCCAGGTATCATGGTACAGGGGATTATCAGCAACATCAGGTTCAACAAATTTTCTCATTTCAGGTTCCTCCTATTTTCGTGCTCCTCAGAGGGAGTGAGTGTAAGTTCAAAAGTGGCGATTGAAGTGTTTGTGCCGCAGAGGATGGTCAGACCAAAGTGGACTGTAGATTTCCCTCGCGCACGCGGAATCAACTCTTCCCAGCAGTCGTCCGATAAGGGATATAACTTATAGCGGGAGAGTGGGCAAGAAAAGCAGGAAATCCCTTGCGTAGATAGGATGTCAGCCATCTTGCGGAGTATCGTTTCAATGTGCGATTTTGAAACGCTGGAAAGTGCATCCGAAACAATGACCTCATGCTCAGAGATGGAATGGCTCTCTTCGGTTTCAGCAGTTTCCGGAAGCTCCAGATGAATGTTTAAGGTCATGGCAACTTCCTCCTTGTCGATTAAAACATCGGAAATCTCAAACATGGTGGACAGGTAGTTCTGCAGGTAGATCACGCTTCCATGCCGGCCGGGAAACGACATGATAGAGATATACCCAAGACCGTCCAGTTTTTTCAGTATACGGCATACGGTAGCGCGTGACAGCCCCCAGCGGCAGGAGAGTTCGGTATAACTGACCAGCGGGTTTCCTGTACCATTGCGAAAGTAGGCTACCGGACCGACCTCTGACCCCTGCACCTGCGTATCGTTGTAGACAGCGGATACCCACAGATCCAGAACGATGTCCATTTCAGAGCAGCGGGCAGAGCTGACCAGTTCCAGGGCAACAGAGACTGGCAGGAAGAAAAAACCGGTATCCTTTTGGCAAGGGGCATTGTACTCCAGTGCGGAATTGTGGCGGGCCCAGTGGAGGATTTTATATTTGACTACATTGCCACGGCCCAGCAGTGTATAGGAAATCAAGTGCTGCTTCTGAAGGGTATCCAGCATGGACAGCGCCTGCCGATGAAAGCGGGTGCGGAACCAGCAAGACAGTTCCTTGACGGTGCAGACCCATTCGCCGGGGGAGACTGTGTAACTGATCCCGTCAATACGGCGATATGAGGTGCGGAAGTTTGCATAGCTGCAAAGTACAGTAAAATGAAAAAGGCCGGAGCCTCCGTTTATGCGGATGCTCCGGTCGTTGATCAGTTTGTGGATGAACTCACGATAAATCCGGCATCGTGGGTAATCTACCACTTGTTTGATTTGAAGTTGGTATTCTGGCATAGTGAACCTCCTAGTTTTTTATGCAGACAAGTAGTTCGCTGAAAAATGTTGACTTGAATAACTGATGGGGGTATACTCATATTTGTATGAGCTGCAAATAAGCAGTTTGTGCATTGCTGGTTTCCGCAGTTTTAGCATTGATACCTTATAATATAGGCTAAAAGCGATAAAGAAACAGTATCAGGGATGTTCTTCATGGCTCTACAATGTGCCAGTCCTTTTCATGGAAAATTTATCCAATTTTTGACATTTTGGAGCTGACACACTTTTTCACAAAAAAATATGCCTACAAACAACTACAATTTTTATACAACTTTTCGAGTGAAGCGGACGGTCAAATAGGACACAGGACGAATGATAAATAGTTTCAAAAACCCAGCAATTATGCGGATTTTGCGCACTACGGAGCGGCATGGGGCGGGATGGAGAGAGCAAAATTTTATTCCCGACAATGAAGTCATTGGATAAAAAAGACCAATAAAATCAAGGGTTTGCGGACTTCCAACTTGTATGGTACGACAGGAGTACGACAAAATAACCTATCTTAAAGGGTTAAAACAAACGATTTTAAATTAAAATCGAGTCAGTTCAAGTTCATATTTTGTACTATAAGGACATTTTTCTAAAAGAAATTTTAGAGGAATGTCCTTTTTTGTTATGGTCAACGGAACAAAATAAGAAAATGGAGGAAGTCAGTATGAACAGTACAGCGTTAGGAGCAGAAAAAGAAAATATTTACTTTATCAGTGAAGCACATGAGAAATTATACTATG
>ERZ1673699.1989-NODE-1989-length-14634-cov-20.442897_pt1 | contig 14634 bp, 12 predicted proteins | sample MGYA00580229_ERZ1673699 | MGnify/ENA primary metagenome ERZ1673699 (study PRJEB41218, sample SAMN15661785) | gut metagenome | host: Homo sapiens | place: Canada: London | collected 2015-08-20/2019-03-30 | study: EMG produced TPA metagenomics assembly of... | reverse complement strand
TGAAAAACACCTCATCTAAAGGAGCTGTAGGAGCTGTTTTCTGGGTTTTTGTATCTGTCTACAGCAGGGTCTGGGGCAGGCACGCCCCAACAAGAACACTTCAAAACGCGGGAGCGTTGCAGAAGTGCAGTCCCGGAAGGGCACAACATTTTCAAGAATTGAAAATTTGTGGCCACGGGACGATTCTTGCTCTCACCGTCAGAATTATCCGTCTTGCGCCCGTAGTCATTTTGTGATACAATGATCCCGACAGGAGGTGTCCCGTATGATGCAGACATTCGTTCGCCCTTCCCGGGATCTGCGCAACCATTACGCCGAAATTTCGGAGATGCTCAAAGACCATGACCATGTGATCATCACGAATCATGGCCGTGGAGAATCAGTCCTCATCAACATTGAGGACTACGCCAGGTACGAGGAGTTTTTGCACCAGCGGTATGTTGCCGAGGCACTTGCCAAGGCAAAGCAGCAGGCGGCTGACCCCGACACGCAGTGGGCAGACCACGAAAACGTATGGGAGACGCTGGGCAAGCAGTATGACGTATAAGATCAAATATCTGCCCCTTGCTGTGCAGGACCTGAACGATATTGCCCGGTATTTGTCCGGTTTTTATCCGAAAACAGCCAGCCGCGTACTGAAAGAGCTGCGGGAGAAGATCACAAAATTAGGCGATACCCCGAAAATGTGCGAGGTCTACCGCCTTGACCCGGCTTATCGTAGGATGGTCGTTGACCAGTATCTGGTGTTCTACCGCGTCAACGATGAAAACAAGATCGTGGAGATTCACCGTGTGCTGCGAGGTGCTTGGAATCTGCCGCAGTATCTGGAATAAATTCAGGTTCGACTGCCTTGGACAATGCTCCACCACATCCCCAGACCATTCGGTCTGGGGATTTTTTGTGGCGGAGGTCACAGGACGAGGACCGGAACGAGCAAAGGCAGGGTATCATCGTGGCGATGGTATCCTGCCTTTTGTGCGATAGGATGATCATAAGCCAAAGGCTCCCACCTGTTCTGTCGTATGCACAGAGCGGGCGAGAGCCTTTGTGATGAAAAGAAGAAAATGAAGGAGAATGGCTTATTATTTGGCGGCTTTTTCGCCCTCCGGGAAGATGATCTTATTCACGAAGAAGAAGATGACCATGGAGATACCGCCGTTGAGGACGGTGGTGCCGATGTTGTAGATGAAGTCCGGTACCAGCAGACCTGCCACCGCCACCCAGATGCAGTTGATGGAGTTGACGATGCAGGTGATGACGCAGAACGCCAGCACATACCAGCCGATCTGCTTTGCCAGATTGCCCTTGCTGCGGAACACGAAATTGCGCTGAATGGGGAAATTGATGCACTCGCCGATGACCATGGCGATCATGTAGGCGCAGAAGTAGGGCAGACCACCGTGGGCGGCATCGTAGCCGAGGATGTTCCACTTGAAGGTCTCGCCGAACAGGGTGATATCAATGCCCGGCCAGCCGAAATCCACCACCGGCAGGCTTGCAAAAGCCTTGGGCAGAAATTGCAGCAGCAGGTACTTGAACACGGTGATGAGGTTGGACACGATGACGAACAAGCCGCCCTCGCGCACCCACTTGGCAGCGGCGGGGTGCTTTGCCGCGAAGTTATTCCAGAAATTCATAGCCTGCTTCCTTTCAGCTGTTTTTCAAGCGCTCTTCCATGCGGCTGTTCAGCACGATGTTCTTCACAGCCTCCACGATCACCCGCACAAGACCGATGATCCAGAAGCCCCGCAGCTCCATCACGATGCCGTCCACCATGCCCATGCTGATAGCGCCGTTGGTCATTTTGGCCAGCGCCCGCAGGGGCATATTGTACTGGAACAGGATATTCAGGTCAGGCTTGCCCTTTTTGATGCTGCGGCGCAGCAGGGTACCCAGCACGGCAGCTGCCAGCCAGCCGATGGGGCTGCGTCCGTGTCCCATCTCGCCCAGCGTCATGTTGCGGTTGATGTGCACCTTGTTCTCCGGGATGGGACGGCCCAGCAGCGCTTCAAACTCCGCGTCCGGCACGTTCTGCACCTGCGCAGTGCGGTAATGCTCCAGATTTTTGCCCGCGTAGGGGTCGGGTGCGCCGGTGCCCGCCACCGTGACAGCGGCAGTCAGACGGATATCGGCGCTGGAAGCGCCCACCAGCAGCTGATAGCTGCCGCCTTCCACCTCCCAGCGGTCGGTCTTGACGTTCCAGTAGCGGAACGCCTTATCATCCAGCGGGATGGTGGCAGTCTTGCTCTCTCCGGCTTCCAGCTGCACCTTGGTAAAGCCCTTCAGCTCCTTGACGGGGCGGAAAACTTTTGCATCCGGCTTTGCCACATACAGCTGCACCACCTCGGCGCCGGCACAGCTGCCGGTGTTGGTGACAGTCAGGGTCACGCCGTTTTCGTCTGCTTTCAGGTCACTGTACGCAAAGCTGGTATAGCTCAGGCCGTAGCCGAAGGGGAAGGCGGTGGGCACACCGGCAGTGTCGTAGTAGCGGTAGCCCACATACAGCCCCTCGCGGTACTCCACAGTGGGACCGTCGCCGCCGAAATGCGCCTTTGCGGGGGTGTCGGCGTAGCTGCGCGCCCAAGTCTCAGCCAGCTTACCGCAGGGGTTCTGCGCACCGGTCAGCACCTCGACCAGTGCGCCCGCACCGGCCTGACCGCCCAGGCAGCCGTAGACCAGCGCCTTGCAGTCCTTGACCCAACCGCTTTCCAGCGAGGAGCCCGCGCTCAGCAGCACCACCACGTTGGGGTTTGCCGCCGCCACAGCCGCCAGCAGTTCCAGCTGGTTCTCTGCCAGCTTCATGTCGGCGCGGTCGATGCCCTCGCTCTCTTTGATCTCGTCCAGACCCATGCACAGCAGCACCACATTGGCGTTCTTTGCCAGCTGCACCGCCTCGGCCTTCAGCGTCTCGTCGGGCTTGCCCTGCCGGTCAAAGCCCTTGGCGTAGCCGACGCTGTTCAGGCCGCTTTCGGCAAGGCATTCCAGAAAGGAATCCACCTTGATGGAGTTGACGGCGCTGGAGCCTGCACCCTGATAGCGGGGCGTCTGGGCAAAGTCGCCGATGACCGCCACCTTCTCCCCCTTTGCAATGGGCAGCAGGCCGCTTTCGTTCTTCAGCAGCACGATGCTCTGGGCAGCAGCCCGGCGTGCCAGTGCGTGGTGGGCGTCGGCATCGAACTTGCCGGGTGCGGCGTCCACCGCCGCCTTGGTGGTGAACACCAGCTCCAGCAGCTCCTCCAGCCGGGCGTCCACGTCCGCTTCGGTGATCTTGCCGGTCTGCACCGCCTTCATCAGCTCCCGGATGGCGTCCCCGCCGGGGGCGGGCATTTCCAGCGTAGAGCCGTTCTTTACGCCAAGGGCGTGGTCGTTGCTGCCGCCCCAGTCGGTGACCACTGCGCCGTCAAAGCCCCAGTCCCCGCGCAGGATATCCATGAGCAGGTGGGTGTTCTCGTTGGCGTAGGTGCCGTTGACAAGGTTATAGGCGGACATGATGGTCTTAGGCTGCGCTTCCTTGACCACCATCTCGAAGCCGGTCAGGTAAATTTCCCGCAGGGTGCGCTCGTCCACGATGGAATCCGAGGCCATGCGGCGCAGCTCCTGACTGTTCACCGCAAAGTGCTTGGGACAGGCGGCAATGCCGTTTTTCTGGATGCCGCGGACGTAGGCCGCAGCCATCTTACCGGCAAGGTAGGGGTCCTCCGAGAAATACTCGAAGTTGCGGCCGCACAGGGGGCTACGCTTGATGTTCAGGCCGGGGCCCAGCAGCACCGACACGCCCTGTGCCGCTGCTTCTTCGCCCATGGCTGCGCCCACAGCCTCGCCAAGCTCCGGGTCCCAGCTGTTGGCAACGGTAGCCGAGGTGGGGAAGCAGGTGGCGGGCACACTGGGGTTCAGGCCCAGATGGTCGGCCGCGCCCGCCTGCTTGCGCACGCCGTTGGGGCCGTCCGACAGGGTAATGGCCGGGATGCCCTTGCCCGGCAGCGCCCGGGTGGTGAACACCGTGCCGCCGCTCAGCAGGGCGCATTTTTGTTCCAGACTCAGGCTGTTGATGATATCTGTGTGTTTCATGGCATTTTCCTCTTTGCCTTTTCAAATCCAGAAAAGGCCCGCTGTTTTTACGCAGCGGGCCTTTGGTCTGGTTTCAGTTCAGGTGCTGCGTCCGTTCAGAGCGTCTTGCCTAGAATCAGGCGTTGACTTCCTCTTCCTTGCGCTTTGCATAGCCCTTTTTGACCACCAGAACTTCCAGTGCGATCAGAGCGGCTGCCAGTACAACGTCCACACCGATCATCACCTTTTCCCAACCGGGCATACCGGGGTTCAGGTTCTCGGGGTAGTAAGCACGGGAGTTTGCCACAGTGTACAGGATGTTCTTGCAGGCCTGACGTGCGGACACCAGAGCGGTAGCGCTGGTGGTATCGGTCAGGTGGTTGGTCTCGGTGTCGTAGTTCACCAGGCAGAGGTCGCCGCCGTTGCGGATCAGACGGTCAGCATCCTGATAGCCGCACACACCGTAGTAGTCGGTCAGCACCATGCCCACAAAGCCCCACTCCCCACGGAGGACCTTGTTCAGCAGAGCGTCGCAGCTGCCTGCGTAGGTGTTGCCGATGTAGTTGTAGGAGGACATGGCAGCGTGGCAGTCAGCTGCCTTGACGCACTGCTCGAAGGGCTTCAGGTAGATCTCACGGATGGCCTGCTCGGTGGACCAGGTGCAGAGCATACCGTAGCGGTTGGTCTCCTGATCGTTCAGGGCGAAGTGCTTCATGAAGGCGTAGACGCCCTGCTCCTGAGCGCCCATGATGGCGTTGGAAGCCATCGCACCGGACAGCACGCCGTCCTCGGAGTAGTACTCGAAGTTACGGCCTGCGAAAGCGGAGCGGTGGATGTTCATAGCCGGTGCGTACCAGCCGGAAACGCCCATGTCGTCAGCCATCTTGCCGATGGAGGTGCCGAAGTCGTGTGCCAGATCGGTGTTCCAGGTAGCTGCGATCATCACAGCAGAGGGGAAGCCGATGGAACCCTGCCGGGTGAAGTTGTTGTTGATAGAGGCAGGACCGTCGCAGTCAACAGCCTGCACCTTGCCGATGGAATCCACTGCCACAGTCTGGAAGCCGCCCAGAGCAATGAGCTTGTCCATGTCAGAGACAGTGAGCTGATCCAGGAAGGTATCCCACTGGGCGTCGTTGTAATCCACGCCCACCATATCCTCCAGCTTCAGGCCGTTCTTGGCACCGGTGGTGGGGGCCACGTCGTCGGCATTGTTGAAGTCCTCGGGGTTCCAGTTGGAGTTGTTGTAGAAGGTAGCCTTAGCCTCTGCCGGCAGCTCGAAGTCTGCGGGAGCAGCGGTAGCCTCGGCGTAGTTGGCAAAGCCGTTTGCGCGGGACAGGTAGGTCACATTGCCCTCGGCAAAGTCGAACTTGTTGTCAGCGACCTCCACATCGCTCTCACGCTTGTTGGAAGCATCGTAGACGATGTCGGAAGCCACGGTGTAGGTCTTGGAATCCAGCACGGTGTGGGAGTCGGCGTTGATGCTGATGACGTAATCGCCCTTTTCCAGCACATAGCAGCCCTTGCCGTAGGTATCGTAGGAGGCCATATCCTCGGCCTTGAAGGTAACGGTGACGTTCTCGGAAGCGCCGGGAGCCAGCTCAGAAGTCTTTGCAAAGCCGATCAGGTTTGCAGAAGCCTTTTCGATGCCGCCGTTGGTGTACGGGGGATTGTAGTAGACCTCCACGACCTCCTTGCCGGAAGCAGAACCGGTGTTGGTGACGGTGACATCCACGGTGATGGTGCCGTCAGCCTCGGTAACGCTGTTCAGGCTCTGGGTGAAGGTGGTGTAGCTCAGACCACGGCCGAAGGGATACACCACAGTCTTGTCGTAGTCGATGAGGCCTTCAGCGGCGGCAGTCTCGTAGAACTTGTAGCCCACATAGATGCCTTCCACATAGTCCACGAAAGCAGGGATGGTCTCGGCACCAAAGGCGCTGGCCTTGAGCTCATCCATGTTGGTGTAGTTGAAGTTGCCAAAGTTGTTCGCAGTGGGGGTCTGGGTCAGGTCGTACACAAAGGTATCAATGGTACGGCCAGAGGGGTTCACGTCGCCGCAGAGGATGGAGCCCAGAGCGTTGAAGCCGCTCTGGCCGGTGCCGGCGCACCAGATAACGCTCTTGATCTGGCTGTAGTCCTTGACCCAGCCCAGCTCCATGGCGTTGGCACCGTTGTAGACCACAACGACCTTATCAAAGTTCTTGCAGACCATGTCCATCATGTCCTTTTCGGTCTTGGACAGCTGCAGGTAGTGGTCGCCGGGCTCAAAGTCGTTGTAGCTGTGGCCTGCGTCGTAGGTGACCTGAGACACATCGGTGGGCAGGTCCGCACCTTCGCCGCCCACGCGGGTGATGACTACCATGGCGGTATCAGAGAAAGCCTTGGCGTTGTTCATCATCTCGTCGGTGTACTGTGCAGCCTCCGGCTCCGGCAGGGTCCAGTCCTGAGCGAACATCCCCACCTCCGGGCGATCAGCACGGTAAGAGGTGTAGAAGTCGCTCAGCTCGGTATTCAGCTCAAAGCCGGCGTTCTTCAGGCCCTCCAGCAGGGTGACGGTGGGGTAGGCGTCGGACAGCGCACCGGAACCGGTGCCGCCGTAGCAGGGGTTGGTGGAAGCCCAGCCAAAAACGTTCAGCTTGCTGTTCTTGGCCATGGGCAGGGTGCCGTCGTTATCCAGCAGGACGATGCCTTCATCGGCAATGTTCTCGCACAGCTGGGTAGCGGAGGTCACATTTTCCTCGCTGACCTTGCCGCGGCCGGTGGCAAGGGTAACCATGGAGTACATGGGGCCGGTCAGGATCAGGTTCACGGTAATGGCCAGTGCCAGCACCATGCCCAGACCCGCCTGCCAGCGGATCAGATACTTTTTGGACTTGCTCTGCTTACGGCAGGCGATCATGACTGCGATCAGCAGAACTGCTACGACACCAAAGCCGATCAACTGTGATTTGATCGAGTTGAGGACCTTGATGACGTCATCCATATTGATGGACAACATAGTTTTCTCCTCCTTAGTTCCTTTATTGGGGTGGTACATCGGCAGCGGGCACGCCCCTGCCAGCATGGCTTTATGATACCAGAAATTGCCGGAGAATTTTCAATTTGTTCACAATCTGTCGTTTTGGATGCATAATTTGAAAAAAGTTTCAAATTGGTTTCATTTTTTATTGTGCTTATTCACAATTCCACTGCCCCTGATTTTGTGCATATTGCAAAAAGGGCGGGGATCACTCCCCGCCCTCGGTCTGTTGAATCCCCGCCTGCGGCAGAAGCACCCGCAGGGTGAACCAGCCGTCCTCCCAGTGCACGGTCATGCTGCCGCTGTGCTGCTGCGCAGCCGCCCGCAGGCTGCGCAGGTCGTAACCGCCGTGGGCACTGCGCAGCGGCAGACCGTCTGCACCCAGCTCCACCGGCTTTTTGCAGTAGTTCTCCACCCGGAACAGCACAAAGCCGTTCTGGGCATACACCGCCGTGCGGATCAGCCGCTTTTCCGGGTCCTGCTCGGCGGCGCAGCTTTCAATGGCGTTGTCCAGCGCGGTGCCCACCAGCGTGCAGATCTCCCGGGTGGACAGATGGTCCAGCAGATGCCCGTCTGCCACGCTGGTCATGCGGATCTGCTTTTCCTGACATTCCATGCTCTTGGCGGTGAGCAGGATGTCCAGCACCGGGTTTCCGGTCTTGTTCTCCGCCTCATACTGCAGAATGCTGTTCTCCATCTTTGCCAGCGCCGCGTCCTGCTTGGCGCGGTCCCGCTGGGCACGGATATCAGCGATCTGGACCTTCAATTCATGGTAGCGGCTGTTGATGAGCTCGATGCCCTCCTTGCTGCGCTTGTACTGTTCGTACTGCCGGTGCAGCACATTGTCCATGGCAGAAAGCTCCTGATGCAGCGCGCTCTCCCGCAGTTGCTCGTGCTGCAGCGTCAGGATCAGCACCCCGCAGAAATCCACCAGCGTGCGGATGCAGAACACGTTCATGGTCGCCGGGCTCTCCCCCAGAAACAGAAGGTTGCTGACCACGAACACCGTGCCCGCCATGACAAATGCCGCCAGTGCAGCCTTGTTGCTGATGTCCAGATGCTTTTCGGGCAGCGGACGGCTGCGCTCCAGCCAGAACATCAGGCCGTAGACCGTGCCGTAGACCGCCGCCAGCAGCGCCAGCGCCAGCGGGTCAAAGCCGCTCCGGTGCGGGAACAACCAGCAGTGCAGCTGCCATTCTGCGCTGGCAGCAAACTCTGCCAGCAGAAACGCCCGGGCGGTGATGTACAGTGCCTCCAGCCAGTTGACCGCCCGGCTGCCCCACAGGTACCCGTAGAGCAGCAGCACCGCGCAGAGCATACAGGGCACCCACCACGCCAGCGGCACATAGCCGGTCTTGTGCAAAAAGATTCCCAGCACCAGTGCCCACACCACCGTGACCGCGGTCTGCCGGTGGAACCGCCGCGGCAGGCGGCGGGCGTAGAGCAGCACCGCCAACACCTCTGCCAGCGCCGTGTACAGGCGGGGGATGCTCGGCAGCATGGTCATGAGCCCTCACCTCCGATGTAGTCGGTCAGTGCGGCAAGAAAAGCCTTGCGCTTGGGGCGGCTGATCTGCAGCTCATAGGGTCCCACCTGCACCGTGTTCTGCTGCACCGCCTGCACCTGCGCCAGATTTACCAGATAGCCGCTGTTGCAGCGGGCAAAGGGGCGGCCCGCCAACTTTTCCTCCACTGCCTTGAGGGTGCCCGGTGCCGAAAAATCGCCGTCCTCGGTGTAGTAATGCACCCGGTGGCCTTCGCTTTCCAGATAATACAGCCGGGAGCTGTCCAGCCGCCGCAGGCCGCTCTCCACCGGGACCATGAGATAGTGGCTGGCGCGGCGGGCCAAATTTTTCTCGGCCTTTTTCAGCTGCTCGGAAAATGCAAAATACGGCACCGGCTTCAGCACATAGTCCAGCGCTCCCACCGAGTAGCCCCGGATGGCATACTGCGCCATATTGGTGATGAAGATCAGGATGACGTCTGCATCCATCTGCCGGATGCGCTCTGCCGTGGTCATGCCGTCCAGATGCTTCATCTCTACATCCAGAAAAATAATATCGTAGACGGCGCGGTAATTGTCCAGAATGTCCATCCCGTCCGCAAAGACCGATACCTCAAATTCTGTCCCGTACTGCCGGGTATACCGCCGGATGTACTCCTGCAATACCCCCTGCACCTCCGCATCATCCTCTACGACTGCCACCCGGATCATGACCGCACCTCCCTTACCACACCTTTGTGGAACTGTTATGGCTCTATTATAGCGCAATCACGTTGGGTTTGCCAAGTCCCCTGCCCCGACAAGTTTCCACCTGCAAATTTTACGCTATCGGGGTGTTCTTTCCTTGGCGGGTGTGGTATACTCGATTTAGTTCAACAAATTGAAATTTGGAGGCTCGAATCATGTGGAACGAATTAGGCATCAGCGGAGGGACCGCCATCCTTATTTTGATCGCGCTGTATTACGTTATCAAATGGGCAGTGAAAAACGGCATCAAAGAAGCTTACCGTGCCATCACCGGAGAGAAAACCAATGAAGATCTCCAAAACGAAAAAGAGCTGGAAGAACTCGGATCGGGTTCAGAAGATCAATAAATCCGCACGCGCTCCCGGCAAAGGGCAGCGCACAAAAAAGCCACATAAAGGAGATTCTTTTCCATGGAATACAAACGTTTTGGCAATAAGATCATTGTACGCATCGACAAGGACGAAGAGATCCTTGAACAGGTCAAAGAGCTTGCCCTGAAGGAAAACATCCGCCTTGCCGCCGTGCAGGCGCTGGGCGCCACCAACAGCTTTACGGTGGGCGTATACAACGTAGCGGAGAAGAAATACTACGCCAACACCTTCAGCGGCAGTTTTGAGATCGTGTCCCTGACCGGCACCATCAACACCATGAACGGCGCATTCTACACCCACCTGCACATGAGCGCCGGCAACGACAAGGGCGAGGTGTTCGGCGGACATCTGAACCGGGCGGTAGTCAGCGCCACCTGTGAGATGGTGGTGGATGTTCTGGACGGCACAGTAGACCGCCAGTACGACCCCGTTACCGGGCTGAACCTGTTCAAGTTCTGATCTTATCTGTAAAAAGCCAAGGCCGCTGCGCGATGTCTGCGCAGCGGCCTTTTGCTTATAGCTCTTCCTGCCGGGTATAGGGCTCCATGCCGTGGTCGGCAGGGTCATAGTATTCCAGCAGGGTAATGTAGGTTTCCAAAAAGTGACACAGCACTGTTTTCAGGATGCCGCTCAGCTGCCCCTTTACCGTGATGGTGGACAATACAAAGTCTGACACCAGCTGCAGCGTCTCCGGGTCCAATTCAAAGCACAGACCGACTGCCAGCATGGGGATCACGATCTGCTGTGCCTGCAGCGGCACTGCATTGCCCAGCTTTTCCAGCAGCGGGCGGCTCAGGGCAGAGGCCGCCTGCACACAGCGCTCCACCTTTTCCTGCGGGAACTGCTGCATGGGCTCCATGCTGCGCAGCTGCGCCACCACGGCAGCATCGTCCAGAATGACGCCCCGGGTCACCTCTGCTTCCGAGCGGGTGGTCACGCATTGCAGTATACAGCGCATGGCATCCTCGTAGTCCTCGTGATAGGTCTGACGGCTGCCGAACAGGGTCATCATGGACTGCAGCACGGCATCGGTCTCCTCGGTGACGGCCAGCCGCCCGAAATCCAGTGGTGCGCCCTCCATCCCTGCGCTGCGGTCGTTCAGCGCCTGCAGTTCCTCCGGGACAACTGTAGCGGGCAGAAAACGGTCGTTGCCGTTGCGGTAGAAGCCCCACTCTGCGGGCAGCACCCGGGGGACCACATCTCCGCTGGAGATGATGTTGAAGATGTTGCTGGTGCCCCAGTTCTTTTTCAGACTGCCGCTTGCCGTATGGTTGTTGTCAAAGTCCTGCTGCAGCTCGGGGCAGTCTGCCGCCGCCAGCGCAGCCGGGGCGGCAAAGGTATAGATGAAGGTGTTTTTCTTTTCCAGCTGCGGCAGCACGGCGGGCAGACGCGCCGCCACTAAATTCGTTACGCCGCCGGCACGGCTGTAGCCGCCCATCCAGAGCTTCAGGGTACCCAGCGGCTGGCGCTTGGCCGATGCCTGAACATATCCGCGTATTTTTTCAGTCAGCTGCCGCGCCGCTGCTACAAAACCCGTGTGGGCGCTGCCGGAGCCTGTATGAAGGTTGCCGGACCACTCGGCTCCATAACCGGAGCCGCGCACGAACGCCCCGATGATGGTCACCTGTCTGCCGCCGCGCACCAGTGTTTTGCGGGCAACGGCACAGGCCACCGTGTCCGGGGCATCGTTCAGGCTGTGGGTATAGTTGAACAGCTGCACCTCGGCAAAGCCCAGCTTTGCAAAGGCATCCCGGATATGGGCGGCACGGCCGACCTCGCCCGTCATCCAATAGTACTGGTCGCTCTCCCACGAGCTGTCCGCAGCCGCAGCCATGCCCAAGGTGGCCAGTGCCAGCTTATCGTCGTACTCTGTGGCGGCGTGGTCGAACAGGCTGTCGCTGTAATAGTAATCGTGCCGCAGGTCAGCGCTGCAGCGGTCGCTGCGGTACCACAGGGTATAGTAGTCGTCCGGCACGGCGCGGCCGACCAGCGCCGTAGCCGCCCCGGCCTGCGGCAGCGCCGCACCGGGAGCCAGTGCCCCCGCCGCAAGGGTCACCGCAAGACCCTTACAAAAGTCCCGTCGTTTCATGCTTCATCTCCTCTGCCCCTGCGGCCTGTGCACCGCAGACATTTTTTATAGTATAATCCTTTTTGCCGCCGGATGCAATTTTTACTTGCGGCGGCAGACGGGACGATTTGGAATGCGCGCCGCTATCGGGTTGCGGCACCCAGCATCCGCATCGTGCCTTGAGCGGCACTCGCGTCTTGCTGGCCGCTGCCCCCAACAACTCCTCCCTGTTTCCGCCGCTGGCGGCGGTCGTCGTCGTTGCACTCTGCGCATATTCAGCGGAAAGAATATTTTAAATTTCGGGTTTCAGGAAAGTCTGCGGACTTTTCTGAAACCCATTTTCACGGGAGGGGTCGTAACGGAAAACGGCATTTGCAGCGCCGCTTTCTGCGAAAGCGCAGCGCTGCGGGCGAGCGCTTGCTCCCCCGAGAGGGCCGACTTCCCCCGGCCGGGGGAAGATGTCACCGCAGGTGACAAAAAGGGGAATCTGTCGCGCAGCGACTGAGGGGTTTTGAATCGGCGGAGCCGGAAAAAACGGTTAAAAGATCTTCACGCCGAACAGGCGTGAATCTTCAGTTTTTTCCGGTGTAGCCCACTTCTTTGGGGTTAAAAGGGGCGAGCAGCCCCTTTTTCGTGGCTCCAGCGCGTCGAAATCGCTGGTGGTTTTCTGGTTCTCTTTTGCCACCAAAAGAGAACATTCCTCGGCTACCACCTCCTACCCCGCAGCGCTGTAACTGCCGCTTTTTCTCTACACTCTCTGTAAAAAATCAACCGGGAAGCTCCGCAGAACTTCCCGGTTGACAGATACAAAAGTATTCTTTATTACAGCGAAAGATCCAGCTCGTGGCAGTACTCCACGATGTGGTGGAACATCTGCTCCACGGCGGGAGCCATAGACGCCGGGCGCTGCACGGCCAAGCCCACCACGCGGTACTCCTCCGGCTCGATGGGGTACACCTTGACGGCGGCCTTGCAGTCCCGCAGCAGCATCTGCGGCATGATGGAGATGCCAAGCCCGGCTTCCACCATGGCGATGTTGGACTGGTCGTCGATGACATGGCAGCGGCGCTCGGTGCCGATCTTGTATTTCTTGAGGAACTGGCGCATCTCGGCGTCGGTGGCGTCGCACTGCACCACAAAGCTCTGGCCGTTCATCAGCGCCGGGGTCATTACGCCGTCCTGCGGCTCCGGCCAGTCCTGCGGCACGATGCACAGCAGCGGCTCCCGGAACAGCTCGGTGAGGTTGAACTCCTCCCGGCAGGTGGAGGACAGGAAGGCGATGTCCACCTGACCGGTGCGCAGCCATTCCTTGACATCATCGTAGGTGCCCTGATATACTTCGATCTCGATCTGCGGATAATGCGCTGCAAAGCTTTTCAGCAGCCCGGGCAGCAGCGATGCGCACACCGAGTTGAATACGCCCAGCTTCACCTTGCCCTTTTCCAAGCCGTTCAGGCGGGCGATGCTCTGCTTCAGCGCCTCGTCACTGTTGAGCACATCACGGATAGAGGGATACAGGGAAGCGCCGTAACTGGTCATGGATACGCCGTTTTTACCACGGTTGAACAGGGCAAAGCCCAGTTCCTCCTCCATTACGGCAATGGCGTGACTGATAGCCGAGGGGGTCAGGTGCAGCTGCTGTGCCGCCTTGTTAAAGCTGCCCTGCCGGGCCACGGCATCAAAAATTTCGTAGGAAAAAAGCGTCATGCCCAAAGCCTCCTTCCGTCTTTACTGGTTCGGAGACGCCCGATTCTCTGTGAATCTTTTTCATCTTTCGTTTGAGTCAGTTCAATTATCTTCTTGATTGTACTATCCCGCGCCTTTTCTGTCAAGCATTTTGCCCCGATTTTTGCACGCTCTGTGCGGATTTTGCTGCAATTGCTGCAGGAAATGCCGCCTTTCTTCCGTTATAGTTTTTATAACGATTTTTTACAAACTGACCGAGGTGTTTTTATGACCGCACTTTCCCCGCGCCGCACCTTCAGCGGCACCGCTCTGAAAACCATTGCCTGCATCACCATGCTGGTGGACCACATCGGCGCGTCCTGCATCGAGGCAGGCATCCTTACGCCCGGGCTGGACGCCGGCACCCTCTCGCAGGACACCCTTTCTGCCTACCCACTGTACCGGCTGGACATGGTGCTGCGCTTCACCGGGCGGCTGGCCTTTCCCCTGTTCTGCTTTTTGCTGGTGGAGGGCTTTGTGCACACCCACAACGTCAAAGGCTATTTGGGGCGGCTGGTGCTGTTCGGCATTTTGAGCGAGGTACCCTTTGACCTTGCGTTCTTCCGCACCCCCTTTGACCCCAGTGCGCAGAACGTTTACTGGACGCTGGCGCTGGGCGTGCTGGCTATGGCAGGGCTCAAGCGCTTTGAAAAGGAAAACGGCCTGCCCGGCTGGCAGGGGCTTGTGTGGGCAGGCGGGTGCGCCGCACTGGCGCTGGCTGCCAATACCGACTACAACGCCATCGGTGTGATCATCATCTGCGCGCTGTACCTGACCCGCACAAACCGCAAGCGGCAGTGCCTTGCAGGCGCGCTGCTGTTTATGTTCGAGCTCACTGCACCGCTGGCCTTTGTGCTGGTCTGGTTCTACAACGGGCAGCGCGGCGCGTGCAGTCCGCTGCAAAAGAAGGCCTTTTACTGGTTCTACCCGGTGCACCTGCTGGTGCTGGCAGGCATCACGAACCTGCTGCTTTGAATTTACCGTTAAATAGAACAATGCCGGACAGTCTGCGGGCTGTCCGGCATTGTATTTTTTATGGAAGGGTCGTAATGGGAAACGGCATTTGCAGCGTTGCTGCTATGGCAGCTTTCTGCTTGCCGCAAGCGTGCAAAGACGCTCCGCTGGGCCAGAGGCAGGGAGGGGTGTTCCGACTCCCC
>ERZ1673699.1984-NODE-1984-length-14700-cov-5.690816_pt1 | contig 14700 bp, 10 predicted proteins | sample MGYA00580229_ERZ1673699 | MGnify/ENA primary metagenome ERZ1673699 (study PRJEB41218, sample SAMN15661785) | gut metagenome | host: Homo sapiens | place: Canada: London | collected 2015-08-20/2019-03-30 | study: EMG produced TPA metagenomics assembly of... | reverse complement strand
CATCCACTCGGTCGTCTTCTTGTTGAAAACCACGTCGAGGGCGAATTTCGACAGCCGCGCCTCGATATATCGGCCCGCGGCGGCCTCGTCGCCCGTGAGGATATTGCCCCAGTTGCCCTGGCAGTCGATCAGCAGGTCCTTCTGCCCCAGCTGCACCAGCGCGTCCTTAATCGAGGCGTCGCCGTGCGGGTGGTACTGCATGGTCTGGCCCACGAGGTTGGCCACCTTGTTGTAGCGGCCGTCGTCCACGACTTTCATCGCGTGGAGAATACGCCGCTGGACGGGTTTCAGTCCGTCCTCGACGTGCGGCACGGCGCGTTCGAGGATCACGTACGAAGCGTAGTCCAGGAACCAGTTTTTATACATGCCCGTCAACTTGCGCACACCGCCCTCCTCCTGCGTCAGGCGGTCGAACTTGCCCGCCTTGGCCGGGGCTTCGGCGACAGGCGTGTCGTCCGCCGCGTCGTCCGCGGTTTCGGGCGTCGAGGCGTCCTCGTTGAAATCCCCGCCGGGGATCAGTTCATCCTTATCTCTATTGTCTGCCATAATTCCTTAGCTGATTTTCAGGTCCTGCTCGACGATATCCTCCTCGATGCGCAGGTTGTCGATGATGAAGCCCTGCCGCTCGTAGGTGTTCTTGCCCATGTAGAACTCCAGCAGGTCGTGGATCGGGTCGTCCTTGGTGATGCGGACCTTGTCCAGCCGCATGTTCTCGCCGATGAACTCCTTAAACTCGTCGGGCGAAATCTCGCCCAGACCTTTGAACCGCGTGATCTCGGCGTTGACGCCGCATTTGGCGACGGCCTTCAGCCGCTCCTCCTCGGAGTAGCAGTAGAGCGTCTCCTTTTTGTTGCGCACGCGGAACAGCGGCGTCTGCAGCACGAACAGGTGCCCCTGGCGGATCACCTCGGGGAAGAACTGCAGGAAGAAAGTCATCATCAGCAGGCGGATGTGCATGCCGTCGACATCGGCATCGGTGGCGATGACGACCTTGTTGTAGCGCAGGTTGTCCATCTCCTCCTCGATGTTCAGCGCCGCCTGCAGCAGGTTGAACTCCTCGTTCTCGTAGACCACCTTTTTCGTAAGTCCGTAGCAGTTCAGCGGCTTTCCGCGCAGCGAGAAGACCGCCTGCGTGCGCACGTCGCGGCTCTTGGTAATCGAACCCGAGGCCGAATTACCCTCCGTGATGAAGATCATCGACTGCTCGGCCAACTCGCTTTTGTCCGTGCGGTGGATTTTGCAGTCGCGCAGTTTCTTGTTGTTCAGGCTCACTTTTTTCGCCGTCTCGCGGGCCTTCTTCTGGATGCCCGAGATCGCTTTGCGCTCTTTCTCGTTCTCGACGATCTTCTTCTGGAGAATCTGCGCCGTCTCGGCATGTTTGTGCAGGTAGTCGTCGAGGTGCTTCGTGAGGAAGTCGCCCACGAACGTGTTGACCGACACCCCCGGCTCGATCTCGCGCGACCCGAACTTGGTCTTCTGCTGGTTCTCGAACACGGGATTCGAAACTTTGATCGAAATGGCCGCCATGATCGACGTGCGGATGTCCGACGGATCGTAGTCCTTGTGGTAGAACTCTTTGACGGTCTTGGCGATAGCAGCCCGCAGCGCCACCTGGTGCGTACCGCCGTGGATGGTGTGCTGTCCGTTGACGAACGAGTCATAACTCTCGCCGTAGCCCGTGCCGTGGGTGATGACCACCTCGATGTCGTCGCCCGTCAGGTGGATCGGGGGATAGAGCGGCTCCTCGGTCAGGTTGTCGTTCACCAGGTCCAGCAGGCCGTTTTTCGACACGTAGCTCTTGCCGTTGAAGTTGAGCGTCAGCCCCAGGTTCAGGTAGCTGTAATTGCGAATCTTCTGCTCGACGTATTCGAGGTTGTAGGCGTATTCGCCGAAAATCTCCTCGTCGACGCGGTACGAAATGAACGTGCCGTTCTTCTCGTGAACGCCGCTCTCCCACTTGTCGCTGACCTCCAGACCTTGGGAGAAAGTCACCGTGCGGGCTTCGCCGTCGCGCACCGAACGGGCCGTAAATTCGCTCGAAAGCATGTTCACCGCTTTGACACCCACGCCGTTCATGCCGACGGTCTTTTTGAAAGCCTCGCTGCCGTACTTGCCGCCCGTGTTCATCTGACCGACGGCCGCCGAGAGCGATTTGAGGGGGATGCCGCGACCGTAATCGCGCACCGTGACCACCTTGTCGGCGATCGTGATGTCGATCTGCCGGCCCGCGCCCATGATAAATTCGTCGATCGAGTTGTCGACGACCTCTTTGATGAGCACGTAAAGCGCCTCGTCAGGCTGCGAACCGTCGCCCACCGTGCCGACGTACATGCCCGGACGCAGCCGGATATGCTCCCGCGGGGAGAGGGTCACAATGGCGTCGTCGCCGTAGTTGTCTGCGTTTGTATTGAGTAAATCTGCCATAATTCTATTTCTGTTTCCGGATTTCGGCGAGCGCCTCACACATCCGCTCGCGGACCGTCTGCATCAATTCGTGGGTCTCCATGGCGGCGACCTCCGAGGCCGGGACGGGAGGCAGCACACGGACCGTGATCCGGTTGCCCCAATTGAAAGCCAGGTTCTTTTTAATCAGCGTCTTGGTGCCGCTCATCACCACCGGGAGAATCTCCACGCCGGCCTCCTTGGCCAGCGTAAAGGCCCCGGCTTTGAAACGGCCGATCTCGCCGTCCTTCGAGCGCGTGCCCTCCGGGAAAACAGCCACCGAGGCCCCGCGCGAAATCCACATCCTGCCGTCGCGGACCAGTTGCTCCAGCGCTTCGGTGGCGCGGCCGCGGTTGATGCAGATATCGCCGTGCAGTACGAGGTACTGCCCGAAGAAGGGCGTCCTGAAGACCTCGCGTTTCGACACCCAGCGGAAGTTGAGCGGGATATAATAAAGCGCCGGAATGTCGATCACCGTGTTGTGGTTCACGACGATGACATAGCGTTTCCTGCGGTCGACCAGCTCGCGGCCGATGACCGTCTGCCGCCAGAAAGGCGGGATGAAGAAAAAGGTCCGCACCAGGATGCGCGACAGCTCGTGCACCACGCGGCGGCCCTTGTCGAAAGGATAACAAAGGACCAGCGCAAGGGCCGACAGAATCATGAAAAAGGTGCACAAAAACACCAGGAAAAGGTAGTATAAGGCGCTCAACATAGTGTCCGGGGACAATTAGCCATATTAATTCAATTTGCAAATTTAGGAATTATTTCCCGGGATTCCTACCCTGCCAGTCGGCGAATTTTCAACAAAATATCCACGGCAACCTTTTTTCAGGAGGTGAAAAAGCGGGGTCGTAAAAAAGTTGCGGAAAAATTTGGTTCGGAGCCGGGGGGGGGTATATTTGTAGCCGAGATGCTTGCACCGAAGTTGCGGTCTCCATATAATATAAGTATCGAAAATTTTCTGAAATTTTTAGTACTATGTCTTGCATAGTATAAATATTATTACATATCTTTGCACTGACAAATAAAGTGCAAAGCAGAATATTATGAAAAGACTGATCCTCCTCATCGTCATCCTGGCTTCGGCCGCAAACCAACTCTCGGCAGCCCGCCTCTACCCCTCGACGGGCCGCGTGGTGGACGAACAGGGCAACGCCGTCGAATATGCGACGGTCGTGCTGCTGAAAGGCTCCGAGCAGGTGGCGGGCCGCACGACCGACGCCCGGGGACGTTTCGAGCTCAAAGCCGCGCCGGGCAGCTACACGCTGCAAATCCAGTTCCTCGGGTTCGATCCCGTGACCAGGGCGGTGCGCGTGGAGACGGACAACGACCTGGGCGACTTCGTGATGCGTTCCTCGGCGACCGGCATCGAGAGCGTGGTGGTGAAAGCCCAGTTGGTGCGGCGCGAGGCGGACCGGTTCGTGGTCGATGTGGCGAACGCTCCGGCGGCCATCGGCAAGGACGGCATCGAACTGCTCGAACGCGCCCCCGGCGTCTGGATCGACGGCGAGAAGATCTCGATCAACGGCAAGAGCGGTTCGAAGGTCTACATTAACGACCGGGAGCTGCGCATGGAGCCCGAGCAGCTGCTGACCTACCTGCGGTCGCTCCGGGCCGAGGAGATTCAGAAGATCGAGGTCGTGCCCACCACCGGAGCCGACTACGACGCCGACTCGGCGGGCGGCGTGATCCGCATCACACTCAGGAAACGCCGCGAAAACGGCATCGACGGCTCGGTGGCGTTCAACACCCGGCAGGCCGACATAATCAACCGATACAACCCGTCGGCCAACATCAACGTCCACTCGGGACGCCTGGACTTCTACGCCTCGGCGTGGGGATCTTTCGGGGGCGACAAGACGACCACCGATGAGCAGACCCTTTACAATGCCGCCGACAAAGCACTGAACGCCCATTCGGAGATGAAAGGCCGCAGCCGCAGCTTCGGGGCCAGCGCAGGAAGCGTCTTCGAGATCAACCCGCGGCACAGCGTCGGCGCCGAGTTCGAATACTGGCGCGACCGCGACGGGGAACCCAACGACTCCTACACGGATTTCCGCAACGGCGACGTCACGACGCACACGGACAGCTATTTCGACAAACTCGACCGGCGCAACAACTATTCGGCGACGTTCAACTACATCTGGAAAGTCGACACGCTGGGTTCGACGCTCAAACTGCTGGCCGACTACACGCGCCGCCAGACCGACTCCCGCAACGACAACGAGAGCCGCATCACAACCCCCGGAAACGTCCTCGACTCGGTCTACCGCGACAACGCCGTGAGCCGCTACAACATCGCCACGGCGACGCTGGCCCTCGAAAAGAATTTTTCACCCCGCTGGTCGCTGAAAGCCGGCGCCAAGTACACCTACAACGACATGCACAACGATGCGCTCTACGAGTACCGCAAAGGCGACGCATGGATGCGCAACGACCGGCAGAGTTTCACGATCGATTATACGGAGAACATCGCGGCGGCCTACGCCATCGCCTCGGCGCACCTCGGCCGCTGGAGCCTCGTGGCGGGCCTGCGCGGCGAGTACACCCACACGACGGGAAAAGAGGTCGGGCAGGACTACTTCTCGCTCTTTCCCAACGCCAACGTCTCCTACTCGCTCTCGAAAGAGACGGGCTGGTCGCTGATCGCCCAGTATGCCCGGACCATCGAGCGGCCGCGGTTCTGGGCCCTCAGCCCGCAGCGGATGCAGATTTCGGACTACAGCTACCAGACCGGCAACCCGTCGCTCGACCCGTCGTTCAAACACGACGTGAGCCTGACGCTGGTGGCGCTCCACAAATACACCCTCACGGCCGGTATGCAAATCGTCAGCGGCGAAATCCAGCAGACGATGAAAGCCGACCCCGAAAATCCCGACCTGCTGCAGCTGGCGTGGATCAACTACGATGCAACGAAGAGTTATTACGCCTCGGTCAACCTCCCGTTCCAGCCCGCGAAGTGGTGGCAGCTGAACGCCAACGTGACCTACATGCGCCGCGGACAGCGCGTCGAGCAGCACGGTGCGGAGGAGTTCTTCAACTGGGGATTCGTCAACCTCTCGACCACCTTCACCCTCCCGGCGAAATTCTACATCGATTTGTCTTACCGCTACCAGAGCCGGCTCGACCTGGGCAACTGCTGGGTGAAGCCCGACCACCGGCTGCAGGCGGGTCTGAAGAAACGTTTCGGCGACCGGTTCACCGCCTCGTTCTCGGTGGAGAACCTGCTGGACCAGGGACAGGTGATCGGGGCCCGCGGCGACGGATTCGTCCGCACGATGAAGGCCAAACAGACGTGGAGCAACCGTTCGTTCCGCATCGGGGTGACCTACAACTTCAAATCGGGCAAGGCCTTCAAACGCAAGGCTGTCGAGGCGGGATCGGCAGACGAAAAAAGCCGCCTGTAACGGATCGAAGAGAACCGAACGGCGCCGGAGGGTTTCCTCCGGCGCCGTCATTCTTGCAAAGCCGGTCAGCCGTTGCGGCGGATGCGCGGGAGCGGCAGGCGGCGCGCCCAGCGCACGGCCCAGCGCGGCAGCCGCGGACGGGCCATCCAGCGGGCCAGGTGGGTGACGGAGGTCGGGATGCGGATCGACCGGCCCGCGATGATGAGCGTCACGGCGACGAGGATCAACGCCACGCCGACACCGATACGCAGTGTAAACCGCTCGCCGAAGACCACGACGCCGAAAAACAACGCTGTGACGGGTTCCAGCGCCCCGAGGATCGCCGTGGGCGTGGAGCCGATGCGGCGGATGGCCCCGGCCATCGTCACCAGCGAAACGATCGTCGGGAACAGCGCCAGCGAGACGGCGTTGACCCACATCAGGGGCGAAGGAATGGCCTGCAGGTCGGCACCGCCGCGCAGCCGCACAACGAAGACCAGCGACCCGAACAGCAGGCTGTAAAAGGTGAGTTTCTCGGTCGGGAGGTTTTTCAGCGACGAGCGGTTGATGCCGACGATATAGACGGCATAGGCGAGCGCCGAGAGGAAGACCAGCAGCACGCCCGCGAGGCTGAGCGTCGCGCCGTCGCCCCCTTTGTAAAGCAGGGCGATGCCCGTGCAGGCCAGGACGATCGAGAAGACCGTGGCGGCGGTGACCCGTTCGCGGAAGCCGACGGCCATGATAACGGCGACCATCACCGGATAGACGAACAGGATGGTCGAGGCGATGCCGGCGTCCATGAGGTTATAGCTCTGGAAAAGCAGCAGCGACGACACCGAAAACAAGACGCCCATCGCCGCCAGGGGCAGGATGTCGTGCCGCGTGAGGGCGAACGACTGCCTCCGGAAGAGCATCAGCGCCCCCAGCATCACCACAGCCAGCACATAACGGTAGAAAAGGACTGAATCCGGACTCATGCCCACCCCGTAAAGGGGCAGCGCAAAGAGCGGATTGAGTCCGTAACTGGCCGCGGCTATGGCTCCCAGCACATAGCCGCGCGAACGTTCGGAGGCCATTTAGAACGTCACCTGCGGAGCGGCTTCCGAGCCTTCCGAAGACTCGAAATAGGGCTTCTGTTCGAAGCCGAACATCCCGGCCACCAGATTCGCCGGAAAACGGCGCACGGCGACGTTATAGACCCGGGCCATGTCGTTGAAGTCCTTGCGGGCGACGGCGATCCGGTTCTCGGTCCCCTCGAGCTGGGCCTGCAGTTCGAGGAAATTCTGGTTGGCTTTCAGGTCGGGATAGCTCTCCGAAACGGCGATCAGCCGCCCCAGCGCCGAGCGCACCTGCGCCTGTGCCTGCTGGAACTGCGCGAGTTTCTCGGGCGTCAGGTCGTCGGCCGAAAGATTGATCGACGTGGCCCGGGCGCGCGCCTCGGTCACCTCGTTCAGGGTCTGGGTCTCGTGGGCCGCATAGCCCTTCACGGTGCTGACCAGGTTGGGAATCAAGTCGGCACGACGCTGGTACTGCGTCTCGACATTGGACCAGGCGCCTTTGAGCCCCTCCTCCTTGTTCACAAAACCGTTATAGGTCGCATAAAAGAAGATCACCACCACGGCGACTACGCCGATCCAAATCCATTTTTTCATACTTATCTGTTTTTAATCGTTACCATTTGGAACCGGCCCCGCCGCCGCCGAAGGAGCCTCCCCCGAAACCGCCGCCGCCGAAGCCGCCGCCCGAACTGCGGCCGAAACCGCCGCCGATGATCGTCCCGCCGCCGGCGCCCCCGCTGAAATTGTCGTCGCGGAGGTTTTTGGCCTGCCGTTTGACCACGGCGCCGCAATTCGAACATACATAGGTATATTCCACCAGCCGGTAATTCTGCGTGACGCTCAGCACCCGCTGGGAATCCTGCCGCAGCGTGAATTTATGGCACTTCGGGCAGCGATGCCGGACGTAGTAGACCACGAGGACCAGCCCCAGCGGACCCACGATGAAGCCGACGACGATCACGAAGATCATCCACGCCGGGAGTTCGTCGCCGGAATCGCCGCCGAGGTCGACTTCGCCGCCCTCGAGGATCGTGGCCGCGGCTTCGACGCCCGCGACCATGCCCGCGCTGTAATCCCCCTCGCGGAAAGCGGGGAGCATATAGTTGAGCTGGATGCGTTTGCAGAGCGCGTCGGGGAGGATGCCCTCCAGTCCGCCGCCCGTGACGAAGCGTATTTCGCGCAGGTCCTTCACCAACAGGATGCCCAGTCCGTTGTCACTCTTGGCCGAACCCACGCCCCAGTCGCGGAACAGCTCGACGGCGAACGAAAAGGCGTCGCCGCCCGCGATGTCGTCGACGGCGACGACCGCCACCTGCGCCAACCCCCGTTCGCGCAGCGACGCGCAGACGGAATCGATACGTGCCGTAGCCGCTGCGGAGAGGATGCCGTCGGGATCGGAGACATAGCGCTGCCGGTCCATGCGCTGGACGTTGGGAATCTCGTCCGGGCGATAGGTTCCCGCAAGGGCTGACAGTGTGCCGGCAAGCAGCAGGCAAAGGATCGTAATTTTTCTCATAACCTCAACGGCAAAGATAATTAAAAATTATGGAGTTTGCCGTAAAGGCCGTTCGGCAAATTCCGCATCCCGAAGGATCATTTTTAATTCTTCATTTTTAATTTTTAATTGCGTAATATCCGGTAGCTCCACGGGGCCATGTCCTCCTCGACGCGACCCCGGAGTTCGAAAGGTTCGCCCGTCATGGCATCGGTGTACATCCCGGCGTAGATGCCCGTATAATAGTCGGCATGGATGGCGTAGGGCGAGAGGTTCATCACCGCCACGACGCGGTTGCCGTTCGTCTCGCGGACGAAGGTCATCAGGCAGTCCTCGGCGTTGTTGCGGATTTCGGTCATCGCCCCGCCCCGCTCTCCGGCGGCGAGGGCCGGATTGTCGTGGCGCAGGGCCGTGAGGCGGCGGTAAAACTCCGTGAAAGTGTTCGCACCGTAAGACGGAATCGGGTCGCGGTCGAAGAAAGCGAACGAGTGGTCGTAACCGATCTCCTGCCCGGTATAGATCAGCGGCAGGCCGCGCGGAACGACGAACGTGAAGACCGCCATGATCTCGCGGGCATCGCCCAGACGGGTAAATTCGGTGCCGCTCCACGTATTTTCATCGTGGTTCGACGTGAACACGAGACGCATCGCCGACGAGGGATAGCGGTCGCGGTCGGCATAGATATAATCGCGCAGGGCCGTGACACGGGTACGCTGCTGGGCCACGTCGTTCATCAGGTGGTGCATCTCCCAGGCATAGCAGGCGTCGAAGCCCCCCTCCTCGACCAGATTGCGCTCTTCGGCCTCGGCCAGCAGAAACAGATCGGGATTCGTCCGTCGGAGACGCCGGGACGTCTCGGTCCAGAAATCGACAGGCACCAGCATCGCCATGTCGCAGCGGAAGCCGTCGACGGCGTGTTGCGTGATCCAGAACTCCATGGCATCGCCCTGCGCCTGCCAGACATCGCGGTTGGCGTAGTTGAGCTTCGCGGTGTCGGACCAGTCCCACGGCACGGCGGGCTGTCCCGCGGCGTCGCGTTCGTACCACGAAGCGTGTTGTTCGGCGATCCACCGGGCGTCGCGGGCCGTGTGGTTGGCCACCCAGTCGAGCAGTATCTTCAGGCCGAGGCGGTGGGCTTCGGCGACGAAGGCGTCGAAATCGGCCATCGTGCCCAGTTCGGGATTCACGGCGCAGTAGTCGCGGATCGAATAGTAGGAGCCCAGCGTACCTTTTCGCTCGACCTCGCCGATCGGATAGATCGGCATGAGCCACACGGCATCGACACCGAGGTCTTTGAGGAAAGGAAGTTTTGCGGCGGCAGCGCGCAGCGTACCTTCGGGCGTGAGCTGGCGCACGTTCATTTCATAGAGAACGGCCTGGTAGCTCCATTCGGGATGCAGGTTCATGCGACAATTAAAAATTAAAAATTAAGAATTAAAAATTTCCCGCACGGCGACAAGACGGCGCATGCCGCGGATTTCGATTTCGAGGGGGTCGCCCTCGTTCGTGACTTCGACAGCCGCAGGCGTGGCCTTTACGGTGAGCACACGGCCCCGGAAGTTGACTTTGAATGCGAGCGACTCCCACCCTCCGGGCAGCCGCGGATCGAACGACAACACGCCGTCGCGGACGCGCATGCCCCCGAAGCCTTCGACCACCGAGAGCCACGACCCGGCCATCGAGGTGACGTGGCACCCTTCGGCGACCTCGCGGTTGTAGTCGTCGAGGTCCAGCCGCGCCGTGCGCAGGTACATCTCGACCGCTTTTTCCAGGTCGCCGAGGCGCGCGGCGAGGACGGCATGGACGCAGGGCGAAAGCGACGATTCGTGGACGGTGCGCGGTTCGTAGAAGTAGAAATTGCGGCGGAGGGTATCGAGGTCGAACTCCTCGCCGAAGAAATAGAGCCCCTGCAGGACATCGGCCTGTTTGATGAAGCACGAGCGCAGGATGCGGTCCCACGACCACTTCTGGTTGATGGGACGCTGGGCCGGGTCGAGGTCCTTCACAAGCGTCTGCTCCTTATCGAGGTAGCCGTCCTGCTGGAGGAAGATGCCCAGCTCCCGATCCTCGCCGAGATACATGTTGTCGGCGATGCGGTGCCACGCAGTCGTCTCGGCGGCCTCGTCGAACGCCCGTTTCGCGCAGATGCGGGCATAGTCCGCGGGGCGGTTTTCGCGCACCCATGCGGCGGCCCGGGCGGCATAGCGCATCGACCAGCAGGCGATATAGGAGGTGTACCAATTGTTGTTGACGTTGTTCTCGTACTCGTTGGGGCCGGTGACGCCCAGCAGGACGTATTGCCGCCGCGCGTCGGACCACGTGATGCGCTGGGCCCAGAAGCGCGCGATGCCCACGAGCACCTCCAGTCCGCAGTCGGCGAGGTATTGTTCGTCACCCGTATAGCGGATGTAGTTATGGACGGCATAGGCGATGGCGCCGTTGCGGTGGATCTCCTCGAAGGTGATCTCCCACTCGTTGTGGCACTCCTCACCGTTGATCGTGACCATCGGATAGAGCGCCGCGCCGTCGCTGAAACCCAGTTTAGCGGCGTTCTCAATGGCTTTGTCCAGCTGGTTGTAACGGTAGACCAGCAATTCGCGGGCCACGGCCTGTCCGGCAGTGGCCATGTAGAACGGCAGGCAGTAGGCCTCGGTGTCCCAATAGGTGACGCCGCCGTATTTCTCGCCCGTGAAGCCCTTGGGACCGATATTGAGGCGGGTATCGACTCCGGTGTAGGTTTGCAGGAGCATGAAGATGCAGAAGCGGATGCCCTGCTGCGCCGCGGGGTCGCCCCCGATCACGATGTCGCACCCGTGCCAGCGGGCCGCCCACGCCTCCTCCTGCTCTTTCAGCAGGGCGTCGAAGCCCGTCCGCAGTCCGTCGGCGGCGACGGCGCGCGCAGCGGCGGCGAGGTCCGCCGAGACGTGGTTGAGCGACGAGCAGATGCCCGCATATTTATATAATGTAGCGGTACGGCCCGCCTCGCAGCGCACCGCGGCGGTATGGCGGACCCGCTCGGGCTGCGTCTCGCAGCGGAACTCCGCGCCCTCCAGCTCCACGGCCTGCGCCCATGCGGCTTCGAAACCGCTCTTGCGGGTGCGGCTTTGCGTGACGTCGGCGTCGGTTGCGACCGGTTCCCAGAATTTCTCGTCGTAGTTGGCGTCGGCGTTGCGCACATCGGCGTCGATATACGGCGAAAAGGTGATTTCGGCGGCGCGGTTCAGCGGCGTGACGGCGTATCGGATGACGCCCAGTTCGCGGCGCGCCAGCGACAGGAAGCGGACGGCCTCGACCGAAACTTCGGCGCCGTTGCGCATCGTGACCGTCATGCGGCGCGTCAGCACCGAGCGGCGCATGTCCATCTCGCGGTAGAAGCTCTTCACCGCGACCGTCGCCAGGTCGAGCGGTTCGCCGTCGACGGCGATGTCGACCCCGATCCAGAAAGCCGCGTTGAGCACCTTGGCGAAATACTCCGGATAGCCGTTCTTCCACCACCCCACACGGGTCTTGTCGGGGTAATACACCCCGCCGATGTAGTTGCCCTGGAGCGACGGGCCCGAGTAACGCTCCTCGAAATTGGCGCGGCCGCCCATGACGCCGTTGCCCAGCGCGAAGAGCGATTCGGCGGCTTTGACCCGCGCGGGGTCGAAATCGGCCTCGACGATCCGCCAGGGGTCTATGACAAGGTTCAGTCTATTTCTTTGCATAACATTTCAAACGTAAATCCCTCGAAACCATTCAACTGCATCGTGGCCCCCGCAAGCAGGGGGCTGCCCCCGACGCCCACCGAGCGCATGCCGGCGCGCGTGGCGGCCTCGATGCCCGCGGCGGCGTCCTCGAACACCACGCAGTTTTCGGGCCGTACACCGACCGCTTCCGCCCCTTTGGAAAAGACCTCGGGATCGGGCTTGGGGCGCGAGACCCCGGTGCCGTCGACCACGGCGTCGAACAGCGGACGAAGCCCGCAGCGGTCGAGGATCGTCCCGGCGTTCTTCGACGCGGAGCCCAGCACGGTCAGCACCCCGTGGGCGCGCACGTCGCGCAGGAACGCGGCGGCGCCCGGAAGTACCTCCGCGGGCGTCATGGCCGAGACATACGCCAGATAGCGGGCGTTCTTCTCCGCGGCGAGGCGTTCCTTTTCGGCCGGGGAGAAGCGGCCGTCCATCCCTCCGGCGCGCAGCACGATGTCGAGCGAAGCCATGCGGCTTACGCCCTTGGTGGCTTCGCCCGCGTCGGGCGTGAACTCAAAGCCCAGTTCCCGGGCCAGCGAGGCCCACGCCAGATAGTGGTAGCGGGCCGTGTCGACGATTACCCCGTCGAGATCGAACAGGCAGCAAGCGATCATTTTTCGTAATTTCGGACGTTAAAGATACGATTTTTTCCCGATATCCGCCCCCATCGCGCGCACACTTGTAAAATAACTGCGCCAAACGTCGTTTTATTTCTACAAATAATTACTATCTTTGCGTTCGTAAATTCATTAAACACGCCTTTAAAAAAAACATGAAGCAACTCCGTCTTCTGATCGGGAGCACGCTCCTCGCTATCCTGCTCGTTTCGTGCTCGGCACAGAAACGCGTGTGGTATCTGCAGGACGCACAGCCGTTCACGCCCGAACAAATCGCCGAAAACGGCCAGATACGCATCAAACCCCTCGACCGCCTGACCATCGTCGTCAACAGCAAAGACCCCGAGCTGGCCGTGCCGTTCAACTCCTCGACCTCGTACAATTCGCTGACGGGAAACAACATCAGCAGCACTGCCAGTTCGCAGGCCCTGCAGATGCGCACGGTGGATGAGAAAGGCATGCTCGACATGCCCGTGATCGGCAAGATCGAGTGCGCGGGAAAAACCCGCAGCGAGCTGGCCGAAACCATCGCCGCCAAGATCAAAGAGGGCGGGTATATCAACGACCCCACGGTCAACGTGCAGTTCGCCGACATGAAGATCTCGGTGATCGGCGAAGTCCTGCGGCCCGGATTCTACGACGTCACACGCGACAAGATATCCATTTTCGACGCCCTGGCCATGGCCGGCGACATGACCGTCTACGGCGTGCGTTCGGAGGTGATCGTGACGCGCGAGGTCGACGGGGTGCGCACCATCCAGGTCCTCGACCTCACGTCGAAGGAGCTCTTCGACTCCCCGGCTTTCTACCTCCAGCAGAACGACGTGGTCTACGTCAAACCCAACAAGTACAAGGCACAGGCCGGAGAGATCAGCCAGAACCGCAACTTCTACCTTTCGCTGGTGGGTACCGCCATCTCGGTGGCGACGCTCATCGTAACCCTTACCAAATAGCCGCCCGACATGACCGAACAGCAGATCAATTCCCCGCAGCAACAGGGAAACGATGAAATGACCGGCGCCGTCACACTGCACGACATCATCCGCATGGTCATAGCCAACTGGTACTGGTTCGTGCTCTCGGCATTCGTATGCCTCTGCATGGCCTACTACTACCTGGCAAGCACCCCCAAGATATACAGCCGCACGGCGACCATCCTCGTCAAAGACAGCCGCAAAGGCGGCGACCTCGAACTGACGGCGTTCAGCGACCTGGCCGGATTCCAGAACCGCCGCAGCGTCGACAACGAAGTCTTCATCCTCCAGTCGCGCCGCCTGATGACCGAGGTCGTCAAGCGCCTCGACCTCACGGTGAGCTACTCGATCCGCGAACGCCTCCGCCGGCGCGACCTCTACGCACAGTCGCCCATCGAGGTGGCGTTCGTCAACAACAGCGACAACCTGTCGCTCGCCATGGAGGTCACACCGCTCGAAGGCGACAAGGTGCGGCTGACGGATTTCGAGGACAAATTCGTCACCAAGCAGGAGACCCGCAGCGTCATCACGGCCGCCTATGGCGACACGATCCCGACCCCCGTCGGGCAGGTCGTCGTGCGGAAGAGCCTCTACATGAAGCCCGAATACACGGGCGTACCGATCCGCGTGGTGAAAAACTCGCTCTCGCGCACGACCAACGCCTACCGCACCGCCGTGAAGAGCGACGTGGCCAACAAGCAGGCTTCGGTGGTGACGATCTCGATGAACAACTCAGTGCCCCGGCGCGCCGAGGACATCCTCAACACGCTGATCGCCGTCTACAACGAGGACGCCATCGACGACAAGCGCCGCGTATCGGTGACGACGGCCGAGTTCATCAAAGCCCGTCTGGCGGTCATCGGCCGGGAGCTGGGCGACGTGGACCGCGACATCGAGGATATCAAAAAGGACAACCAGATGGTCGACATCACCTCGGAGGCCGCACGCAGCGTCTCGGAGAGCAGTAAATACAAGGCCGAAGGGCTTTCGCTCG
>ERZ1673699.1964-NODE-1964-length-14851-cov-5.720668_pt1 | contig 14851 bp, 10 predicted proteins | sample MGYA00580229_ERZ1673699 | MGnify/ENA primary metagenome ERZ1673699 (study PRJEB41218, sample SAMN15661785) | gut metagenome | host: Homo sapiens | place: Canada: London | collected 2015-08-20/2019-03-30 | study: EMG produced TPA metagenomics assembly of... | reverse complement strand
GTCGTTGTGGCCGATGAATTCCGAGAGGATGTATTTGGTCTCCGAGAGGAGCATCGTATTCTGTTCGTCGCACAACTGTTGCACCCGTTCGTAGAGGTCCGACAGCAGGGCGAAACTGCGGTAGTTCTCGCGCAGCAGGTCGCAGGTGTTCCAGCTCCTCACGTTGGCGTCGTACAAATCGCACATCTCCCGAAGCAGGGGTTGCAGTTCGGGGACGAGCGCCTGTGCGGGCGATCCCTTGGCGGCCCAGCCGTCGGTCGCGGCGGCCATCTTGGCCACCGTGGCGCCGTAGGGTTTCAGTTCGCCCGCGGCGACGGTGAAGAAATAATTGGCGAAACTGCGGCTCTTGCCCGAGAAATCGGCTGCCGTGAGACCTGCCCCGGAGATGATCCCGACGGCCTGCGCGGCCGCCTCCTGCATCCGTTTCTTGGTCGCTTCGGCATGCGCCGTGGCGCGCGCGACGATCTGCCCCAGCTCCTCGCGCGAACGGGCCCGGCCCAGCGCGGCCTTGTTCTTTTCTTTGAACAGTTCGCCGCCCAGCGAGAGGATGCCGTCGCGGATGTCCCACTTGCGGCCCTCGTCGATGCGCTCCTGCACGAACTCCGTGAGCCACCGTTGCAGGTCGCGGTCGACGGTGATCTGCTCGATCAGCGTGTCGGCGCTCTTGGACAGCACCGACGCCGTCTCGATTTCGACGTTGTAATTGAGGTCGATGCCCAGCTCTTTGATGAAAGCCCGCAGGATGCGCTGGAAAAAGGTGTCGATCGTGAGCACCGTGAAGCGCGAATAGTCGTGCAGAATTTTCGAGCGCACCTCGGCGGCGCGTTTGCGTACCGAACGTTCGTCGAGCGACAGCTCGCGGCACAGGTCTTTCAGGTAGGGGCTGGCGGCGCCGGACGCCAGTGCGTGAATCTCTTTCAGGATGCGCGATTTCATCTCTTCGGTGGCCTTGTTGGTAAAGGTCACGGCGAGGATGTGCCGGTAAAGACCGGGTTGGCCGATCACGTCGCGGACGTATTTGTAGGCCAGCTGGTAGGTCTTTCCCGATCCGGCGCTTGCATTCAGAATCTTCGCTCTCACTGTCCGAAATTTCGTTTTAAAGGGTAAAAATACAAAACAAATCCCGAACTTCGCAATAATTTTGTAATTTAGCGGAGGTAAAACAAGACCTTTGTTATGAAAAAAATGATTCTGACGGCCGTGATGCTGGCCGCCGCCGCGCTCTGCCGCGCACAGCAGCCGGCCGAAGCCGGGGAACGCCGCGAATGGCTCACTTCGTTTACAGCCGTCGAGGTGACGGCTCCGCTCGACATCCGGTTCGTTTCGGTGCCCGACACCGAGGCCCCCAAGATCGTCTACGACACCAAAGGTTCCTATACGACCAAGTTCCGCGCCGAAGTGAAAGATAAGGTGCTGCGCATTTCGGAGCGTTCCGACACGCGCCGTCCCGACCGCACGAGCGTGACGGTCTATTACAACTCGCTGGAGCGCATCGCCATTGCCGATGCCGTGGCGACGTTCGACAGCACGCTGGTGGCCACGGTGCTCGACCTGACGGTCGGCGGCATGGCGCAGGTGACGGCCCGGATGGATGTTAAGGATCTTAAGATGGAGCTTTCGGGCAAGAGTTCGGCGACGCTGACGGGCGCCGTGCGCTACCTCTCGTTGTTCGTCTCGACCGGAAAGGTCGAAGCCGCAGGATTGGAGACGATGGCCGCCGAGGTCAACGTCACCAGTTCGGGCACCGCGTCGCTGTGGGTGACCGACCGTTTCCAGGGCAAGACCTCGACCGGGGGCAAGATCACCTACAAAGGGGTGCCGCCCATCGTCCGCGGCGGCTCGAAATTCATGGGCGGCGACATCACCCGCGTAGAGTGATGCGGAATTCACAATGCAGAATGCACAATGCACAATGCACAATTATTTAGTTTGCGGACGTTAGAGATCGATATCAGCAAAGTCAAAATTGTGCATTGTGCATTCTGCATTGTGAATTGCAAACTGTGTCTATGAAAACTTTTCTCCACGAAGTCGCCCGGGACCTTTACGAACGTTACGGCGAGGGGCTGTCCGACCGTGCGCTGCTCTTTCCGTCGCGGCGCGCACGGCTGTTCTTTGTCGACGCCCTGACGGGCATCGCAGGGCGGCCCATGTGGCAGCCCGGGTGGGTGACGATCGACGACCTGATGGCCGAAATTTCGGGACTCGTGTCGGGCGACCGCATCCGGCTCATCACCGAGCTCTACAAAATCTACTCGGAATACCACACCGAACCTTTCGACAAGTTCTATTTCTGGGGCGACATGCTCCTCACGGACTTCGACACCATCGACAAATACCGGATCGACGCCGCGATGTTGTTCCGCAATATCTCGGATATCAAAGAGATCGAAGCCGATATCTCGTACCTCACCCCCGCGCAGCTGCAAATCCTGCGCTTCTGGTCGTCGTTGGGCGACGAGGCCGACCTTTCGGCCGAGAAACGCAAGTTTTTGGCTATCTGGAAGACGCTGGGGCCCGTCTACCGCCGTTTCCGCGAGCGGCTCGCAGAATTGGGCATCGCCTACAACGGCATGGTCCAGCGCGCCGCCGCCGACCGCATCCGCGAGGGCGGGTATGCGTTTCCGGAGCCGAGGCAGTATGTCGTGGCGGGTTTCAACGCCTTGTCGGAGTGCGAAAAGGTGCTTTTCCGGTTCCTTTCGACCGCCGCCGAGACCGATTTCTACTGGGATTACGACTCCTATTATAAGGACCGTCCCGAGCAGGAGGCCGGGATGTTCGTGCGCGAGAACGTCGTGCAGTTCCCGCCGCGCGGAGCCGTGTCGCACGACAACATGGAGCGGCCCAAGGAGCTGACCGCCGTGGCCGCGGTGTCGAACGCCGTGCAGTGCAAGCATGCCGCCGCGATCCTGCGCAGTCTGGCCGCCGCGGGGCCGCTGGACAAGCGTACCGCCGTGGTGCTGACCGACGAGAACCTGCTCCTGCCGCTGTTGTACGCCCTGCCGCCCGAGATCGGGCGGGTCAACGTCACGATGGGCTATCCGCTGCGGTCCAGCCTTGCCTATACGTTTATCGAACGTCTGGTGGAATTGCAGGCCCACCGCCGCACGAAAGGGGCGGGGTGTACGTTCTACCACGCCGACGCCGTGGGCATCCTCGCGCATCCCTATATTTCGGACTGCGATGCCCGCGAGACCCGTGCTATGCAGGAGGAGATCGTGCGCGAACGCCGCATCTCGATAGACGCCCGCTGGCTGGGGCGCAACGAACTGCTGCGGCTGGTTTTTTCGCCCGCCGCCGAGTGGCGCGACCTTTCGGACTGGCTGCTGCGGGTCACGGCCGCTGTGGCCCGGATGCCTTACGAGGGCGACGACGCCCGTCAGCGGGTGGAGTTCCTGGCCGTAATTGCCGAAGAGCTTACCAAACTGCGCAATTCGCTGGATCAGTGCGATATCGAGATCACCTCCGAGGTTTATGCCTCGCTCCTGCGCCGGCACCTGCAAACCCTGCGCATTCCCTACGAGGGCGAGCCGCTCGAAGGGGTGCAGGTCATGGGTATCCTCGAGACCCGCAACCTCGATTTCGAAAACGTCGTCCTGCTGTCGATGAACGACGACAACTTCCCGGGCAACCACATGGCCCAGGCGTCGTTCGTGCCCTACAACCTGCGTGCGGCCTACGGCCTGCCCACGCCCGAGCACCACGAGGGTGTCTACGCCTACTATTTTTACCGCCTCGTGCAGCGCGCCCGGCGGGTGTGGATGCTCTACTGTTCGCATGCCGACGACAAATCGACGGGCGAGCCCAGCCGCTACATTTACCAGCTGGACTACGAGAGCGGATTCCCGGTGAAAAAGGTCGAGGTGGGTGTCGATGTCAACCTCGCCGAAACGGCCCCGATCGAGGTGGCGAAGGACGAGGGGGTGATGCGGCGTCTGGAACGCTTCACCGATTCCGAATCGAGGGCCACGCTTTCGCCGACGGCATTTTTCCGCTATGTGGCGTGTCCCCTGCGGTTCTATTTCCACTCCGTGGCGCGGCTTCAGGCTGACGACGAGATCGCCGAGGAGGTCGACGCCCCGATGTTCGGAACCATCCTCCATGCCGCCGTGCAGAAACTCTATGCCCGGATCGTGGGGGAGCTGCATCCCGGCGAGACCCTGCGGACGATGCTCCGCACGGGCGAGGTGGCGGCGGCGGTCGAGGCCGCGATCAACGAGAATTACCTCCGGGACACAGCGGCCACGACCGAGGATTATACGGGCAATCTCCTGCTGGTGAAAGATATCGTCACGCGCTACCTGCGGGGCGGGGTGATGCCTTACGACGCCGCGCACGACGCCTTCACGGTCACGGGACTGGAGCAGGAGGTGGCATACGGATTCGACTTCGCGTCGGCCGGGCGGCCGCTCCGCATGAAATTCGCCGGCATTGCCGACCGCATCGACGCGCTGGACGACGGAACGCTGCGCGTGGTCGACTACAAGACCGGGGCGCCGCACCTGGAGTTCGCGGGGGTGGAGAGCCTCTTCCGCGGCGAGGGCAAGCAACGGCTTTCGAACATTCTCCAGACGTTGCTTTACGCCATGATGCTCTACCGCACGCGTGGGGCCGACGCCGTGCCGGCGCTCTACTACGTGCGGGCGATGAACCGTCCCGACTACCTGCCGACGCTCGACGATCGTGAGACGGGCGTACGCGGAGCCGGCTATACGCTTTATGCCGAACGTTTCGAGGAACTCGTGGGCGAGACGCTCGCCGAATTGTACGATCCCTCGGTGCCGTTCCGCCAGTGCGAAGATGCCGACACCTGCAAGTTCTGCGATTTCAATATTCTATGTAAGCGTAATGGCTGATCCCGACTCGATACCGGAGCCGTTGAACGACGGACTGGCTAAAAGCGCGAGCGGAGGGGACGGTTTGCTTGCAAACCCGCGAATAGTCGCCCGGAGCCAGCGTTAGACAGTCCAGAGTAGGCGGAGGTATCTGTCGGGGAGTTTTTGGTACTTTTTGCGGAAAAAAGTACATAAATTTTCGCGGTCGAAGAGCGCGGTTATCGCTGTTTCAGGAAAGTTTCACCACGAAATACGACGCGCCGCTGCGGCGTGCCGCCTCGATGCCGATCGGCGAGTCTTCGAAGATCAGCGTTTCGCGCGGTGTGCATCCTTCGCGGCGCATGGCCTCCAGGAAACAATCCGGGGCGGGTTTGGGATGCTCCACGTCGGCGCCCGAAAGGATGCCGTCGAGTCCGCCGCCGATGTTCAGATGGGCGATCACGTTGTCGATATTGGCGCGGCTGCCCGTCGAGACGACCCACACGCGGCCGCCGTCGGTGCGGAACTGCCGGCAGAACTCCCACAGCGGGGCGTTCAGCCGCACGGTGTCGAAGAATGTGGGGTAGAGGGCGATTTTGCGCAGCCGTATCCGCTCGCGTTCGGCGGGGTCGGCAATCCCCAGCCGGGTCAGGAACTCGTTGCACCGCATGCCGAAATAGTGCGCGGCGTACTCCTCTTCGGTGAGCGTGTAACCCGCTTCGCCGAGGGCCGCGACATAGGCCAGCGTATTGGCCCGCCGGGTGTCGGCCAGCGTGCCGTCGAAGTCGAGCAGGAGAAGGCGGATGCGATTCATAATTCACATTGTAAAATGCACAATGCAAAATGCAGAATGCACAATTTTGACTTTGCTGATATTGATTTCTAACGTCTGCAAGCTAAATAATTGTGCATTCTGAATTGTGCATTCTGAATTGTTCGACCTTAATCGAAAGACTGCATGCCCGTTTGGGCGATGCGCATCAGGCGTTGGTACTCGGTGGGCGAGAGTTCCATGAAGAAGTAGTGGATCGGGTCCACGCGCATGCCGTCGAGCCGCACCTCGTAATGGAGGTGGGGAGCCAGCGAGAGGCCCGTATCGCCCGAGAGGGCGATGATGTCGCCGCGCCGCACGGTCTGGCCCTTGCGGACGTTGGTCTTCGAAAGGTGGCTGTACGAGGTCTCGTAGCCGTTGCCGTGGTCGATCACCACGGTCTGCCCCTGCGTCGAGTTGCGCAGCGCCACGTCGCGCACCACGCCGTCGGCCGTGGCGAAGACGCGCGACCCCTCGGGAATGGTGTAGTCGACGCCCTGATGCGACTGCAGCGTCTTGTAGAAAGGGTGTATGCGCATGCCGTAGGAGGCTGTGAGCAGCGTCAGCTGCTTGTTGATGACTGGCTGGATCGCAGGGATGTTGTTGCACCCGCGGCCCGCCGAGTCGATGCGGCTCTGCAGGTCGAGGTAGGTGTCGTTGAGCTCGTCCAACTGTTTCTCCATCGCCGCGACTCCTTCGCGCAGTTCGCGTTTGAGCTGGCGCGTCGAGCGGCCGATGATCTTCTCGTAGGTCGCCGACTGGCGCTGTTCGTACTCCGAGTCGAAGTCGTAGGGCTCGGATTCGAAAAGGGTGCGGAAGACGTTGCGGTCGCGGTCGGTGAGGTTGCCGAGGACCATTTGCAGCGAGTCGTAACGCTGTGACAGTCCGGTGTATTCGCGGCGCAGGCGATCGGTCGAGTGTTTGAGCTGGTACTCGAACGGCGTGTCGAAGAAGACCGAGAATCCCAGGTAGTAGAGCACCGCCATGCCCAGCCACACGAAAGCGTGGACCGTGGCGCGGATGATGCGCTGCTTGCGGCGTTTGCGCCGGCGGAGCTTCTCGAGATCCTTTTTTCCTGCCATCTTACAGTTTTTCGAAGTTGGTTTCACGCATGTTCTCCATGAGGTTTTCGTACTCCTCGGAGGTCATGTTGCGGTTGAAATAGTTGACCGGATTGACGGGCACGCCCTTGTGGATCACCTCGTAATGGAGATGGGGACCCGAGGAGATGCCCGTGTTGCCCGTCTCGGCGATGATCTGCCCGCGGGTGACCCGTTCGCCCGGCTGCACGAGGACTTTGCTCAGGTGGGCGTAGCGCGTTTTGTAGCCGAATTCGTGGTTCAGCAGCACCATGTGCCCGTAACCGCCGTTGCCGCCGGCGGAGGCGATCTCCACCACGGCGTCGCCCGTGGCGTAGACCGGCGTACCGCGGTCGCATCCCAGGTCGATGCCCTTGTGGGGGCGGACATACCCCAGCACGGGGTGCATGCGCCGCATGTTGAAGGCGCCGATGTGGTTGTTGTGCAGGGCGTTGCGCTCGATGGGCCAGATGGCCGGAACGGCCGCCGAGAGCTGTTCCTTGTTCTTCGACAGTTGTTGCAGTTCGTCGAACGACACCGATTCGAGGTAGATCGTGCGGGCCAGGGCGTCGAGCTGCCGCCACGTCCCGACCATCAGCGGGGCGTATTCGTCCCCGGCGATCGCGGCGTATTTCGAGTCGGGGTAGGGCTGCCACACGCCCGGGATCGAGAGCGTGTCGGTCGAGAAAAGCGACCGGTAGACATAGTTGTCGCGGTGGCGGATTTCGTCGACCCGCCGCTGGGCGGTGCGGATGCGGTCCTGGAGGATGCGGTATTTGATGACCGTCTCGCGGTTGTCGCGCAGGATGCGGTACATCTTGGGGGTGTAGAAGAAATAGGAAAAGACGACGTTGGCGATCGAGACGAGGATGAAACCGATCAGTATCTTGCGGATCAGGCGGTAGGTCCGCAGCCGGAACGGGGCCGTCACCACGTCGCGCGTGAGGACCTGCGCTTCGTGCGTCAGCTCCCCCGCACCGGCCCGCAGCGTCCCGGTATCGAATCTGTCTCCTTTTTGCCCCATCGCGGAAAAAACTCTTTAATAAGGTGCAAATTTAGTTTAAAATGTGTAATTTTGCAACCCGAATTGAATAACGAAAAAACAGGATAAATCAATATACGATGGAATCAAATAAAATTCGTCAGGCTTTTCTCGACTTCTTCGAGTCGAAAGGCCACGTTATCGTGCCGTCGGCCCCGATGGTCGTGAAGGGCGACCCCACGCTGATGTTCACCAACGCGGGCATGAACCAGTTCAAAGATATCTTCCTGGGCAACGCTCCCCGCAAATATCCGCGTGCGGCCGACACGCAGAAATGCCTGCGCGTCTCGGGCAAGCACAACGACCTGGAGGAGGTCGGACACGACACCTACCACCATACGATGTTCGAAATGCTGGGCAACTGGTCCTACGGCGACTACTTCAAAAAAGAGGCGATCGAGTGGGCCTGGGAGCTGCTGCACGACGTTTACGGACTGTCTGCCGAGCGGATGTACGCCACGGTGTTCGAGGGTTCGGAGGAGGACGGCGTGCCGTTCGACCAGGAGGCTTACGACTACTGGAAGCAGTTCCTGCCCGAGGACCACATCATCCGCGGCAACAAGCACGACAATTTCTGGGAGATGGGCGAGACGGGTCCCTGCGGCCCCTGCTCGGAGATTCACTTCGACCTGCGCGACGAAGCGGAGGTGGCCCTCAAACCGGGCCGCGAGATGGTGAACACGAGCCATCCGCAGGTGATCGAGATCTGGAACCTCGTCTTCATGCAGTTCAACCGCAAGGCCAACGGCTCGCTGGAGGAACTTCCGGCGCGCAACGTCGATACGGGCATGGGCTTCGAGCGCCTGTGCATGATCCTGCAGGGCAAGAAATCGAACTACGACACCGATGTTTTCCAGCCCACGATCGGCCGCATCGCGGCGATGTCGGGCAGGAAATACGGCGAGGATGCGAAAGCCGACGTGGCCATGCGCGTAATCGCCGACCACCTGCGCGCCATCGCGTTCTCGATCGCCGACGGCCAGCTGCCGTCGAACGTTAAGGCCGGATATGTCATCCGCCGCATCCTGCGCCGCGCCGTGCGTTACGGTTACACCTACCTCGGCTTCACCGAGCCGACGCTCTGCCGCCTGGTTCCCGGACTGGTCGAACAGATGGGCGGCCAGTTCCCCGAGCTGAAAGCCCAGCAGGGACTCATCGAAAAAGTCATCGAGGAGGAGGAATCGTCGTTCCTGCGCACGCTGGCCACGGGTATCAACCTGCTGGACGGTGTCATCGAGCGCACCAAAAAAGAGGGGCGCGAGCTCATTTCGGGCAGGGACGCCTTCGAACTTTACGATACGTTCGGCTTCCCGATCGACCTCACGGAGCTGATCGCCCGCGAACAGGGCGTCGGCGTGGACCTCGCGGCGTTCGAGAAAGAGTTGCAGGCCCAGAAAGAGCGTTCGCGCAACGCCGCCGCCGTCGATACCGACGACTGGGTGGAGTTGATTCCCATTAAGGAGAGCGTCTTCACGGGTTATGACACGCTGACCGAAAAAGTCCGCATCGCCCGTTACCGCCGCGTGACCTCGAAAGGCAAGACGTCGTATCAGCTGGTCTTCGACCGCACGCCGTTCTACGGCAATTCGGGCGGCCAGATCGGTGACATCGGCTTTATCGAGAGCGCCAACGAGCGCATTCCGGTCGTGGCTACCGAGAAAGAGAACGGACTCATCATCCATATCGTCAGGGAGCTTCCCGAGAACCCCGCGGCCGAATTCACGGCCAAGGTCGATCCCGAAAAGCGTCAGGCTGCGGCCAACAACCACACCGCCACGCACCTCATGCACGAGGCGCTGCGCAAGGTGCTGGGCGCACATGTCGAGCAGAAAGGTTCGCTGGTGACGCCCGAGGTCCTGCGCTTCGACTTCTCGCATTTCCAGAAGGTTACGCCCGGGGAGCTGCGCGAGGTGGAGAAACTCGTCAACCGTGCCGTGCGCGCCAACTACCCGCTCGTGGAGAACCGCGAGGCGACGAAGGAGGAGGCTGAGAAGTGCGGTGCGATGATGCTCTTCGGCGAGAAATACGGCGATAAGGTCCGCATGGTCCGCTTCGGATCGTCGGTCGAGCTGTGCGGCGGTACGCACACCAGCGCCACGGGTAACATCGGCTTCTTCAAAATCCTCTCGGAGAGCGCCATTTCGGCCGGTGTGCGCCGCATCGAGGCCGTCACGGGCGAGCAGGCCGAGAAGATTATCTATGCTGCCGAGGATACGATGCGCGACCTGGCCGAATATTTCCACAACCCGCAGGTGCTGCAGGCCGTGAAAAAGATGTTCGAAAGCAACGAGACGCTGTCGAAAGAGGTCGAGGTCATGCGCCGCGAGCAGGTTTCGCAGTGGGCCGACAAGATCATCGCCTCGACGCCCGAACGCCACGGGGTGCAGCTGATCGCCATGCAGACGGACCGTTCACCGGAATTTGTCAAAGACCTGGCCTACAACCTGCGCCAGCGCTCCCCGAAGCTGGTCTTCGTGCAGGGCGCCGTCAACGAGGGCAAGCCGACGCTGACGATCATGCTCGGCGACGAGGTCACGGCCCAGGGCGTGAATGCGGGAGCTGTCGTGCGCGAGGCCGCGAAGCTGATGCAGGGCGGCGGCGGCGGTCAGAATTTCTTCGCGACCGCCGGCGGCAAGAATCCCGACGGACTGCAGGCCGCCATTGACAAAGCGGTGGAGTTGATTTGCAATCAACTCAATTAAAAATTAAGAATTGAAAATTAAGAATTGAAAGATATGAGTAATAACAAGGTTCTTTTAATGATCCTCGACGGCTGGGGAAACGGCCGTCACGATAAGGCGGACGTGATTTCGACCGTCCATCCCGAATATATCTCGGCCATGACCGCGAAATACCCCCATGCCGAACTGCGCACCGACGGCGAGAACGTCGGACTGCCCGACGGACAGATGGGTAACTCGGAGGTCGGGCACCTCAATATCGGCGCCGGCCGCGTCGTGTATCAGGACCTCGTGAAGATCAACCGCGCCTGCCGCGACAACTCGATCATGCAGAACCCCGAAGTGAAAGCCGCGTTCGAATACGCCAAGAAAAACGGTGTGAACGTGCATTTCATGGGCCTCGTGTCGGACGGCGGCGTGCACTCGTCGCTGGAGCACCTTTTCAAACTCTGCGACATCGCCGCCGAGTACAAGATCGAAAATACGTTCGTGCACTGTTTCATGGACGGCCGCGACACCGACCCGCGCAGCGGCAAGGGATTCGTCGCCGACCTCGAGAAGCACATGGCCGCATCGACGGGCAAGGTGGCGACGGTGATCGGCCGTTACTACGCTATGGACCGCGACAAGCGCTGGGAGCGCGTGAAGGTGGCTTACGACGCGCTGGTGAACGGCGTCGGCGAACATGCGTCGGACATGGTCGAGGCGGTTCAGAAATCCTACGACGAGGGCGTTACCGACGAATTTATCAAACCTTTCGTGCGTATTGACGAAAACGGACAGCCTGTCGGCATGATCCGTCCGAACGACCTGGTGATCTTCTTCAACTACCGCAACGACCGCGCCAAGGAACTGACGATCGTGCTGACGCAGGAGGAGATGCCCGCCGAGGGAATGCACACCCTGCCGCTTTACTACTGCTGCATGACCCCCTACGACGCCAAATTCACGGGTCTGCACATCCTCTTCGACAAAGACAACGTACCCAACACCATCGGCGAGTTCGTTTCGAAGCAGGGCCTCAAACAGCTGCGCATCGCCGAGACCGAGAAATACGCCCACGTGACGTTCTTCCTGAATGGCGGCCGTGAGGATAAGTTCGCGGGCGAGGAGCGCATCCTCGTCGCGTCGCCCAAGGTGGCCACCTACGACCTCCAGCCCGAGATGTCGGCTCCGGAGGTTGCCGAAAAACTGGTTGCGGCGCTGGGAGAGAAGAAATTCGACTTCATCTGCCTGAATTTCGCCAACGGCGACATGGTGGGCCACACGGGCATTTACGAGGCTATCGAGAAGGCTGTGAAGGCTGTCGACAAGTGCGTTTCCGAGGTTGTCGAGGCCGCCAAGGCCAACGGCTACGAGGTGGTGATGATCGCCGACCACGGCAACGCCGACAATGCGGTCAATCCCGACGGTACGCCCAACACGGCGCACTCGCTGAACCCCGTGCCTATCGTGGTGGTTTCGGACCGCGTGAAGTCGGTCCATAACGGCATCCTGGCCGACGTGGCTCCAACGGTGCTCAGCCTGATGGGGTTGGAGCAGCCTGCCGACATGACGGGTAAGGCGCTCGTGGAGTTGAAATAGCCCAATCCCGTATTACGAAAAACCCCGGCCAGAAGGCCGGGGTTTTTGTTTCAGTACAATTCGATGAATTCGTAGGAGTTGCCGGCGGCGGCGAGATACCGCAGGAACTCCTCGCGCGAAATGACCACCGTCGCGCGGTTGTCATTGGGGTGGAATGAGTAGGAGGACCATTGCCGCAGGTTGGCGTCGAGGAACAGGTGGACATGGTTCGCGGGGTCGTTGATCAGCCCGAAAGGCGACACCGAACCGGGGCGCAGCCCCAGCCAGCGCTCCATGCGCTGCTCCGAGGCGAACGACAGCTTGCCCTGCCGCAGGCGGTGTTCGAGGTCGTGAATGGCCATCGACTGCTCCGAATCGAAGCATACGAGGTAGTGGCGGTCGCCCTTGTGGTTGCGGAAAAAGAGGTTTTTGCAGTGCTTCGACCCGTCGTCGCGCCACCACTGGCGGGCGATCTCGATGGTCGGGGCCTCGGGGTGTTCGTACCACTCGTAGCGGATGCCGCGGGCATCGAGGAAATCGAACACCCGCTGACGCCGTTCGTCGGCCGTGAGGGTTTGCACGTCCATGTCAGCCTATTTTGTAAAATTCCCGGATGTTTCGTGCGATGCACTCTACTAACACTTCCACCGCTTCCACGGGCGACCAGGCGTTGTGGGGCGAGAGCAGCAGCCGGTCCGGCTCCCGGACCGTGAGCAGCGGGTTTCCGGGTTCGAGGGGTTCGCGGGCGAAGACGTCGAGGCCGGCTCCGGCGAGTTTTCCGGCGTCGAGGGCCGCGGCCAGCGCGGCTTCGTCGACGATGCCGCCGCGGGCGACGTTGATGAGAATGGCCGAGGGTTTCATCAGCGACAATTCCCGCGCGCCGATCAGTCCGCGCGTGCGGTCGGTCAGCGGGGCGTGGATCGACACCACGTCGGACTGCCGGAGCAGTTCGTCGAGCGGCAGGGCGGGGTAGGGCTCCTCGCGCACGACGCCCGAAGTGGAGGTGTAGGCGACCTCGCACCCCAGCGCTTCGGCGACGCGGGCCACGCTGCGGCCGATGTTGCCCAGTCCGACGATGCCCCATTTCGATCCGTGGAGCTGGTGGGTCGTGCGGCCGAAATGGTATTGCAGGGGCGATCCGGCGTAGGAGGTTTTGACATAGCGGTCGTAGTAGACCACCTGCCGCAGCAGCCCGATGGCCGCGCCGATGGTGGTTTCTGTCACGGCGTGGGTCGAATAGCCCACGGCGTTCTTCACCGCGACGCCCTGTTCTGCCGCCGCATCGAGGTCGATGTGGTTCATGCCCGTCGCCGCCACGCAGATCAGCCGCAGGCGGGGGAGCTGCCGGAGGGTCTCGCGGCGGAAGACCACCTTGTTGGTAATCACCACGTCGGCTTCGCGGCAGCGGTCGACGACCTCTTCGCGGGCGGTCGTTTCGTAACCCGTGTAGCTGCCCAGCGCACGGATGGCCCCGAGGTCGGCGCCTCCGAGCGAATATTCATCCAAAAAAACAATGTTCGGTTGCATAATTTTTAATTCTTAATTTTTCATTTTTAATTTTCGTAGTAATCAGGGGTTTAATTCACGAATTAAATCCTTGATTACCACGGATGCGCATCCGATGCCGAATAGCGCCGGGATGTAGGAGATGGTCCCGACGTTCGACTTCTTGTTCTGCTCCTCGCAGAGGATCATCGCTCCCTCGCGCATCGGCTCGGGCGAAAAAACGGCCCGGAACCCCCGGCGGATGCCGATCTTGTGGAGCCGCTTGCGCAGCATGTGGGCCAGCGGACAGTGGTGGGTCTTCGAAATGTCGGCGATCTCCAGCTTCGTGGGATCGGTCTTGGCCCCGGCGCCCATCGAACTGACGAGCGGCAGGCCCCGCTCCAGCGAGGCGGCGATCAGCGCCAGTTTGGGCGAGAGGGTGTCGATGGCGTCCACCACATAGTCGTAACGCGCGGCGTCGAGCAGCGTGTAGGTCTCCTCGTCTTTGATATATTTGGCGACCACCGTGAGCTCGATTCCGGGGTTGATGTCGCGCAGGCGTTCGGCCAGCACTTCGGCTTTCGGGCGTCCGACGGTCGAATGCAGGGCCACCAGCTGGCGGTTGATGTTCGTCGTGTTCACCACATCGGCGTCGGCAATGGTCATGCGTCCCACGCCCGCCCGGGCGATCATCTCCGCGGCATAGGCCCCCACGCCGCCCAGCCCGACCACGAGCACGTGGGCTGCTTTCAACTGCGCGAGTTTTTCCGCGCCTAACAGTAATTCGGTTCTTTCCAGCCAGTTATCCATGCTGAGTCTCAAAAATTCGTTCGTAATTCGCCAGCGTCGCCCGTTGCAGCTCCTCCGCCGGAACGCCCTTCGCTTCGGCCGCCCGGGCATAGATTTCCGCGATCGGCACGGGGCTGTCGTCAGTCTCCAGAAAGAGTTGTGACAGGGGTGTTTCGCGCAGCGCGGCGACGGTCTTGGGCGATGCGAAAGCGCGTTCGCCGAACGAGAGGAAATAGCCTTTCGTAAGGGCCTGCCGGGCCTGCTCGGGCGATCCGATGAACCCGTGGAAGATCACGGCACGGGGTTCGCACGCGGCCAGTTCGCGCATCAGGGGTTCGAAAGCTCTGACGCAGTGGAGCACCACCGGAAGTCCCCGCTCGCGGGCTATCCGCAGCTGGGCGCGCAACGCCCCGAACTGCACCTCGCGCGCGGGACCGTGCACGAAGTCGAGCCCCGTTTCTCCCACGGCCTGCGCGTCGGAAAGCCGTTCGCCGAGCGTCGCAACCTCCTGCATGTCAGCATCCCACGGATGTACGCCCGCCGTGCGGAGTTCGATCCCCGAGCCCGTCGGGCGGTGGGTGTGTATG
>ERZ1673699.1960-NODE-1960-length-14899-cov-5.887968_pt1 | contig 14899 bp, 9 predicted proteins | sample MGYA00580229_ERZ1673699 | MGnify/ENA primary metagenome ERZ1673699 (study PRJEB41218, sample SAMN15661785) | gut metagenome | host: Homo sapiens | place: Canada: London | collected 2015-08-20/2019-03-30 | study: EMG produced TPA metagenomics assembly of... | reverse complement strand
GTTTGTCCGAACCGTATTTCTCCATCGCTTCGATCCACGGCATGCGGCGCAGCGGCCCGGTGAGCTCGATTCCCATGACGTGTTTGAACATGTGCTTGGCCCAGCGTTCGAAGATCTCCAGCACGTCCTCCTGCTCGACGAACGACATCTCGCAGTCGATCTGCGTAAATTCGGGCTGGCGGTCGGCGCGCAGGTCTTCGTCACGGAAGCAGCGCACGATCTGGAAATATTTGTCGTAGCCGGCGACCATCAGCAGCTGCTTCAGGGTCTGCGGCGACTGCGGCAGGGCGTAGAACTGGTTGGGCGACATGCGGCTCGGCACCACGAAATCGCGGGCCCCCTCGGGCGTAGAACCGACCAGGCAGGGGGTCTCGATCTCGAGGAATCCCTCGTCGGAGAGGAACCGGCGAATCTCCTGGGCCATCTTGTGACGCAGGATCATGTTGCGCTGCAGGGGCGGACGCCGCAGGTCGAGGTAGCGGTATTTCATGCGGAGGTCGTCGCCGCCGTCCGAGGTCTCCTCGATGGTGAACGGAGGCACCTCGGCCTCGTGCAGGATGACCACCTTTTCGGCGGCCACCTCGATGTCGCCGGTGGCCATCTTCGGGTTCTTCGACTGCCGTTCGATCACCTTGCCGACCACCTGGATCACCCACTCGCGGCCCACCGAGCAGGCCACGGCGCGCGCCTCGGCGGGGGAGTGCTCCTCGAGGACGATCTGGGTGATGCCGTAACGGTCCCGCAGGTCGATGAAGGTCATCGCTCCGAGGTTTCTGACTTTCTGCACCCACCCGGCCAGGGTGACGGTTTCGTTGACGTTGCTGGCCCTGAGGCAGCCGCAGGTATGGGTTCTATACATAATGGAAAACTATTTTGTGTTCGTTTTGTCTTTGTAACCCGCAAAGTTAGCAAAAAGGTTCCGGATTCGGAAAGGAAAAGGGTAAAAAAACGATGGCGGGACGTGCCGTGTGCACGCCCCGCCGCGGGCTACATGTACTTATTGCTTCAGGCTTACCAGAGTTCGGTCCGAGGGGCCCGCGCAAAAAAAGGCGCGGACGAAATTCGTCTGATTGCGCCCGAGGTTCTGGAATACCCGCAAGAAGAATCATAGAATAACGCCCGCGCTGAAAATCGGGCGTCGGGATTTCCGAACCTCGGTGAACTCCGCCCGCCCGTAATAAAAGGCGCGGACGAAATTCGAATGATCTCGACAGAGGTTCTGGAATACCCACCAAGAAAACCATAAGAATCCGCCCGCGTTGAAAACAACACGGGCATTGACCTTTGGCTTTTCTTGGTTGAAATTTTCCAGATTTCTGTCGAAAGAAAAAGCTAATGCCTTGTTAAATTATCGTATGTTATGAACTCCGCAGCCGGAACTGCAAAGGCAAATATAGCGAAAATTTTTACCTTTGCAAAAAAATCACGTATGAATCAGCAGCAAACCGATGAAAAATTCATGCGCCTGGCACTAAACGAGGCGCAAAAGGCGTTAAAAGAACAGGAGGTGCCCATCGGGGCGGTCGTCGTGGCGGGAGGAGCCGTCATCGGACGGGGACACAACCTCGTGGAGACGCTCGCCGACCCCACGGCCCATGCCGAGATGCAGGCCCTGACGGCCGCTGCCTCGACGCTCGGGGGTAAATACCTGCAGGAGTGTACGTTGTATGTGACGGTCGAGCCGTGCATCATGTGCGCCGGGGCCGCAGGATGGGCGCAGGTCAGCCGCGTGGTGTGGGGCGCCGACGACCCCAAGAAAGGGTACAGGCGTTACTCCGAGGCGGTGTTCCATCCCAAAACCACCGTGGCACGGGGTGTGCTCCGGGAAGAGTGCGAAGCGCTGATGAGCGATTTTTTCGCGGGTTTGCGCGGATAGATTTGGTAAAAAAGGAATTTTTTTTATACTTTTGCATCCGACGCATTTCCGGATGGGGTGCATGAACTGAACAATTTAAAAAACGTATAGGAGAGAACAATGAAAAAATTATTCGTATCGGTAATCGCGCTGTTGGCGGCGGTATCGCTCTCGGCGCAGGATCTCACGGCTATTTACAACGAGGCTGCGGCCGCTTACGGCGCCAAGAATTACGCCGGCGCTGCTGCGAAGTTCGAACAGGTGATCGACCAGGGACTGGACAGCGAGGATGCTGCGTCGCTGGTGGCTACGGCCAAAAAGACGCTCCCCAACTGCTATTTCATGCTGGGCGGCGGAGCCCTGAAAGCCAAGAATTACGACGAGGCGCTGAAGAATTTCACCAAGTCGGCCCAACTGGCCGAGCTCTACGGGGACATGAACCAGGTGGGCAAAGCCAACACGTGGGTTGCCCGCATCTACCAGATCCAGGGCGGCGAGGCTTTCAACAACAAGGATTACACCACGGCATCGGCCATCTTCGCTAAGGGATATGCCGCCGACCCCGACAATACGGACATGGCGTTGAACCTGGCGCTGAGCTACTGCGAGATGTTCATGAACACGGGCGACATGGCGCAGTATGAGAAAGGCATGGATATCTACGAGGCCATTGCCGCCAAGACGCATCCCAAATACGCCGAGGCTGCCGCCAAGGCCAAAGAGATGATGACGCTCTACACCAACAACATGGTTGCCAAGCTGCAGTCCGCCAATGATTTCGACGGCATCATCGCCGCTGCCGACGCCATGCTGGCCAAGAACCCGGCAAGCGCACTGGCTGAGAAAGTCCGCCTGCAGGCCTATGCCAACAAGAAAGATTTCACCAAGGTGATCGAGTTGGCCCAGACCGCCGCCGACGCACAGGTCGATCCCGAGGACAAGAGCCTGATGTACTACCTGCTGGGCGCCGCATACAACGCCAAGGAGATGAAGCCGCAGGCCATCGAGGCTTTCCGGAAGGTGACCGCAGGTCCCGCTGCCGAGAGCGCCAAGGCCGCACTGGCCGAACTGACGAAATAATTCGCGGGCGAACAAGCCACAGGGCGGGTTCCGGATTTCCGGGACCCGTTTTTTTTGTGCCGGTCCGGGAGTGGGGGACGCCTCAGCGTTCCGGTGGCCCGTCGGGGGCGGTGTTCCGGCGGATGTTTTCCCGGATGCGGGCCAGCCCGCTGCGGGTCAGCGGCGTGCGGCCGCAGAGAGTCTCGAACGCCGCTTCGTCCATCCCGAGCCATGCCGCGGCATCCATCGGCAGCGGGTCGAACACGGGGTCGAACGCCGCGTTGCGGTGAAGCGGGGCGCGGAGGTTCCAGGGACAGCAGCTCTGGCACGCATCGCAGCCGAAAATCCAGCCGTCGAGGTCCACGCCGGTCGGGGGCTCCCGCTCGATCGTGTGGCACGAGATGCAGCGCGCGGTGTCGATGGTCCGGTCGGCAGCGATCGCCCCCGTGGGGCAGGCCTCGACACACCGGCGGCACGTCCCGCAGCGGTCTTCCCCGAACGGGGTGTCGTAGGCGTCGGCCTCGTCGGTGAGGATCAGCTCGCCCAGCAGGACATAAGTGCCGAACTGCGGCGTTACGAGCAGCGACTGGCGTCCGATCCAGCCCAGTCCGGCCTCCGCGGCCAGCTGTTTCTCGGCCAGCGGCGCCGTGTCGACGAACGCCCGGCCGCTGAGATCGGGATGCGCCGCGCGCAGGGCGTCGAACAGTTGCAGGAGCATCGTGCGGACGGTCGTATGGTAATCCGCCGTGCAGGCGTAGGAGGCGACTTTGGTGCGGTGGGAGGCCGGGTAACCCTCGCCGGCAGCGTTTTTGTACGAGACGGCGCAGACCACCGCCGTGCGGGCCCCCTCGACCAGCAGCCGGGGGTCGAAACGCTTCTCGGCGTTGCGCTCCATGTAGCCCAGCGACGACTGCCCGCCGCGCGCCAGCCATGCCCGGAACCGCGCTTCGCCGTCGGCCAGGTGGCGGCACGGGGTGACGCCGCAGCGGTCGAAACCCGCATCGGCGGCAAGTTTTTTGATGTTCAGAATGTCGAGCATGCTGTTATTTTGCATCAAAAATAGTGTTTTTCACCGGATTTTAGTAATTTTGCCCCGGACTTTTGCGTTATCCGAACGCATATAAACATGAACGTACTATGACGATCAATACACTGTACGAACTGGCCCGCAACAGCGTGGAGAAGTTCGCGTCGAAAATCGCCTTCTCGATGTTCGAGGGCGAGGACGTGACTTACGCCGAGACGGGCCGTCGTATTGCCAAAGTACAGGAAATCCTGACCGGCGCGGGGCTCCGCGCGGGGGACAAAGTGGCCCTGCTGAGCAGCAACATGCCCAACTGGGGCGTCTGTTATTTCGCCGTGACCTCGGCGGGCATGGTCGCCGTGCCCATCCTGCCCGACTTCTCGGGCGAGGAGCTCGACATGATTATCGAGCACTCCGAGGCCAAGGCGCTGCTGGTTTCCGACAAACTCTTCACCAAACTCTCCCGCGAGACTATCGAGCGGCTCAACGTCGTGGTCCGCACCAAGAACCTCGGCGTCATCTCCCAGCACGTCCACGAAGCGGGTTCGACCGGCATCCCTAAGCCCGACGACATCGCCGTAATCATCTACACCTCCGGCACGACCTCGAAGCCCAAGGGCGTGATGCTGACCCATGCGGCGTTATGCGCGCAGGTCACCATCTCGTCGTCGATCTTCCCGGTCGACGGCGGCGACACGTTCCTTTCGGTGCTGCCCCTGTCGCACACCTACGAATGTTCCATCGGCATGATCTATCCCTTTTCGATGGGCGCCCGGATCGTCTACCTCGACCGTCCGCCCACGGCCTCGGCGCTGATGCCCGCGCTGCGCGCGATCCGTCCCTCGGTGATGCTGATCGTGCCGCTGGTCATCGAGAAGATTTACCGCCACCAGGTGCTTGCCAAATTCAACTCCACGCGCTTCTGGCGCATGCTCTACCGCATCGGGTTCCTGCGCCGCTATCTCAACCGCATGGCCGGCAAGAAGCTCATGAAGCTCTTCGGAGGCCGCCTGCGCTTCCTCGGCATCGGCGGGGCGAAGCTCGACAACGGAGCCGAGAAGTTCCTGTTGGAAGCCAAAGTCCCCTACGCCATCGGTTACGGGCTGACCGAGACCGCGCCGCTGCTGGCCGGAGCGGCTCCCTCGATGGTGCGTCTCGGCTCGACCGGCCCCCAGGCCCCGGGCGTCGAACTGCGTTTGGAGAACATCAATCCCGAGACCCGGCAGGGCGAGATCGTGGCCCGCACACCGAGCGCCATGGTGGGTTATTTCAAAAATCCCGAGGCCACGAAAGAGGTTTTCACGGCCGACGGCTGGTTCCGCACGGGCGACCTCGGGGAATTCGACAAGGACGGATGGCTTTACATCAAAGGCCGCCTGAAGAATATGATCGTGGGTCCCGGGGGCGAGAACATCTATCCCGAGGACATCGAGACGGTGCTCAACTCGCACGTCTGCATCGCCGATTCGATCGTCACGGAGCAGGAGGGGCGTCTGATAGCCCTCGTGCACTTCAACCGCGAGGAGATCGAGTCGATGATCGACGACTGGCGCGAGGAGTGGGAAGGCAAAAAGGAGGCCTGGGAGGCCAAGACCGAGCAGTTGAAGAAGGAGATCATGGATTTCGTGAACGCCAAGGTCAACCGTTTTTCGCGCATCTCGGAGGTGGTCGAGGAGAAGGACGACTTCGCCAAGACCCCCACGCAGAAGATCAAACGATTCCTCTACAACAAGAATAAAAAGGACAACAAAACTCCCGGAAGTAACGGCATAACGTCGTAATAAAGGGTGTGCGTTGATGGATAACGAAACCCCCGCTTCTTTCGAGGCGGGGGTTATTTTATTGGTCGAGGGTGTTGAAAAACTCTTTCAGCGAGGTGCCGTAGAATTTGCAGAGAATATCCAACGTAATCAGGGATACGGTTGTCGTGCTGGATTCGCTGCGTTGTATGTTTACTCCGGTGTTTTCCTTTACATATTCCTGCGAGAACCCTTTGGCAACGCGGAGTTGTTTCAATTTCCACGCAACGGCTGAGGTCAATGAGTTGTTCACTCTTTTCGGGCTTCTCGGCTTCATGGTGCAAAGATGACTTGCAAATAAAATTTTATTACACCCTATATAGTGTGTAATGAGAAATTTTGTTTATCCCTGTCGTAGGATATAGCAGATACCGGGCCGGAATGGCATGCGGCGGAGCAAAGGTGTGAGTTGCGTCACTGAGTATTGAATTCTTCAAAGTTTCCTTTGCCCGCCGCTTTTTTGACAGATTCAAACAAACCCCCGCACTTTTCGGTGCGGGGGTTTTCAATATGGGTCGAAGCGGAAATGAGTTTCCTATTTGCAAAATGTCTCAGTAGCCCATAAATCGGGCGTCTTACGCCCGTGTTTTTGGGTACCTTTTGACATCAAAAGGTACAAAAGACCCCGCACCGGAGAGGCGCGGGGATGTGGGTTAATTCACTTTAGATAAATGCCGTGGGAGGCGCATTCGGCGATCATTTTTTCGGGCCAGGTGCTGACCTGCACTTCGCCGATGTGGGCGCAGCGGAGGTAGAACATGCAGAGACGGGACTGTCCGATGCCGCCGCCGATCGAGAGTGGCAGACGTTCTTCGAGCAACATCCGGTGAAACTCCATCTCGCGCCGCTCGGGGCAGCCGCAGATCGCCAACTGCCGTTCGAGGGCCTCGCGGTCGACGCGGATGCCCATGCTCGACAACTCGAGGGCGCTTTCCAGAACCGGGTTCCAGACGAGGATGTCGCCGTTGAGGCCCTTATATCCCCCTTCGGTCGGGGTGCTCCAGTCGTCGTAGTCCGGGGCGCGTCCGTCGTGGCGCTGGCCGTTCGACAGCTCGCCGCCGATGCCGATGAGGAACAGCGCGCCGTATTTGCGCGCGGCGGCCTGCTCGCGCTCCTTGGGCGTGAGCGCGGGGAACTCCTGCAGCAGCTCCTCGGCCTGGAGGAACGTGATCCGTTCGGGCAGGATGGGCGTGATGTGCGGGTAGAGTTCGTAAACCTCCTCCTCGACGGCTTTCATCGCCTCGTAGATCGTCTCGACGGTCGCTTTCAGGAAGCCGAGGTTGCGCTCCTCGGGGCGCATCGTGCGCTCCCAGTCCCACTGGTCGACGTAGAGCGAGTGGATGTTGTCCAGCTCCTCGTCGGCGCGGATGGCGTTCATGTCGGTGTAAAGCCCGTATCCGGGGGCGATTTTGTACGCCCCGAGCTTCATGCGTTTCCATTTGGCCAGCGAGTGCACGACCTCGGCCCGGCGGTCGCCCAGGTCGCGGATCGGGAACGACACGGCGCGTTCCACACCGTTGAGGTCGTCGTTGATGCCCGTGCCCGAGAGGACGAACAGCGGGGCCGTGACGCGGCGCAGGCGCAGCGTACGGGAGAGCATGTCGGGGAAAATCTCTTTGAGGTAGCCGATGGCCTGCTCCATGGTTTCGGGAGCGAGTTTGGCGGTATAGTCTTCCGGAATGAACAGCGGCATAAGTTCGGGGTTTGGGGTTTGTATGCTGCAAATATAGTGAAAGTCGAGAGCAATGCCAAACTTGTTTGGGCATTGCCGAGACGCATCCTATGTTCTGCAAATATAGTGAAAAATGTCGTTTAAAAAACGAACCGCCCGGCTAAGAGCCGGGATTTAAGGGCTGCTGAGACTTTTTGCAGATCGGAAGGTCATTTCCGCTACCGGCTTAAGAAACCGGGATTTAGGGACGGCGGTTGCTTCGGGACGCTTTCCATCCTCATCTGCGCTTTCCCCGTCATTGCGAGGAGCGCAGCGACGTGGCAATCTGATCGTAAGTCGTTACCTTACAACGCATTCATCAGATTCCCGCGCTCACTCCCGTTCGCTCGGCCCGGCTAAGAGCCGGGATTTAGGACGCGACGGGAGCTTCGGGACGCGCTCTATCCGGCTCTGCGCCTTTCCCGTCATTGTGAGGAGCGCAGCGACGTGGCAATCCGATCGTAAGTCGTTACCTTACAACGCATTCATCAGATTCCCGCGCTCACTCCCGTTCGCTCGGAATGACGTCGCCCCCACCTCCTATGTGGGCGGAATCGGGTTGCTGGTTTTTGTCGCCCGCGTCGATGAGGTTCTCCTCCGGGATTCCCAGCGAACGGTAGTAGGTGTTCAGCTCGGCGAGGACCTCCTTGCGGCCCGCATAGCTGGCCAGGTAGTAGATGTCGCCCAGCTGGTCGAACTTCTCGTCGAGGATGCCCGAAATCATGTTTTCCTGATCCCCTTCAAAGCGGAGATAGTGCTCGATGTACTCGATCAGCGTCTGGGCATACTCCCGCAGCAGCGCATCGCCCTTGTCGGCGGCCTCCGCGTCGCCCATCGCCGCGGCGGCGTAGTAGGCCTCGAGGAACGGATAGGTGTTGGTGTCGGTGAAGCGCACCTGCGAGGTCGGCATCCGCTCCAGTCCCAGGTCGAGCAGCTCGACGGCCTCTGCGACGCGGTCCTGCCGCAGCAGCTCCTTGGCCACGCGGGCGAAGGCGTCGCGGGCGTGCGAGGCCGAGAGGTTGTACTGGATGAAGTAGTCGACATAGACCCTCGGGTCGGCGATGTTGCCGTAGCGGAACGTGTCTTTCAACAGCGGCGCGGCGTAGTCGGGGTCGATGCGCCCGATCTCATAGGGGTTCTGCGCCGGGGTGAGGATCGGCACGAAACGGTAGGCGTAGCCGTCGAACTGGAGATAGTCCATCAGCCCGAAGTCCTGCAGGATGTAGACCTGCGTGAGGTAGATCGGGCGTTTCCAGTCGAAGTTGGCCAGCATGTCGAGGATCATCAGCTGGTTCTTGTCCAGCGAATTTTTCTTCAGGTTGATATACACCGTGTCGACCATCTTGTCGCGGTCTTTCTCGGCGACGATGCCCGAAGCGATGGCGTTCTCCTTGTTGACCGGCAGCGCGATGCGCTTGGTGGGGATGTAGTCGGTCATCGAACCGTCGGAGAGTTTGAGCTGGCTGCGCGGGTCGTCGCTGTGCACGAAGCCGATCACCTCTTTGATGTCCAGGGCGCGGTCGACGCGATTGTCGACATAGATCATGTCGTTGTTGTAGGTGTACTTGTGCTTGGGCAGCGAGAACGGAACCCCCTCGGCCTCGTTGGCCCTGGTCTTCATCTCGTCGATGTACCATTCGGCCCCGAGGTAGGAGGTGTTCATGATCCGCACGTCGGGGCGTACGCCGTAGACCTCCTGGTTGTTCCACAGCGGGAACGTGTCGTTGTCGCCGTAGTTGAGGATGATCGAGTTGGGAAGCGTCGACTGGAGGTAGTTCCAGCCGATGTCGCGGGCCATCGTGCGGTGCGAGCGGTCGTGGTCGTCCCAGTTCTGGGCCGCGAGGAGCACCGGAACGCCCATGCAGACGACCGTTGCGGCCGCGGCCGCCGTGACGTTGCTGCGTTTGGTGATCCACGCCACGAGGTCGCGGATGGCCAGCACCCCGAATCCGATCCAGATGCAGAAAGCATAGAACGAACCCGCATAGACGTAGTCGCGTTCGCGCGGCTCGCCGGGCGAGGTGTTGAAGTAGAAGACCAACGCGATGCCCATCATCACGAACAGCCACATCACGATCGAGAAGTTCCGCTGGTCGCGGTTCAGCTGGTACAGCAGTCCGATGAGCCCTAACAGGAATGGCAGGAAATAATAGGTGTTGCGGCCCTTGTTCTCGGCGACCTCACGCGGGAGGTTGTCCTGCGGCCCGAGGTACATCTCGTCGATCCAGCGGATGCCCGAGAGCCAGTTGCCGTCGGTGATCGTCGTGCGCGAAGGCTGTATGTCGCTCTGGCGTCCCACGAAATTCCACAGGAAGTAGCGCCAGTACATGTACGAAAGCTGGTAGTTGAAGAAGAAGTTGAGGTTCTCGCCGAAAGTCGGCTCCGTGACCGTGCGGGGTTCGCCGTAGGAGTCGGTGTAGACCTTCTTGCGGCCGAAGTCGAGGACCTCGCCGCGCTGCGGGCGTCCCTGCGCGTCGCGGCGGAGCTCGCCGTTCTCGTCGCGCAGCACTTCGGTCGTGGTGCGGTAGGCGGCCCACTGCTTGTACTCCTTTTCGCCTTTCGAGTAGTTCCACATACGCGGGAAGAGGGTCATGAACTCCGGCGAATGGGTGTAGCCCGTCAGTACCGTCGTGGTCTTGTACTTGCCGTCCTCGTCCAGATACCACACCGTCTTGTCTTTCACGCCCTCGGGGGGAGCCGAGTACTGCGCGCCGTACAGCAGCGGACGGTTGCCGTACTGTTCGCGGTTGAGGAACGCGAGCAACGCATGGGGATTGTTGGGGTTGTTGGAGTTCATCGGCGGGTTGGCCGCGGCGCGGATCACCACCGAGGCATAGGAGGAGAATCCCACCAGGATCATCGTCGTCGAGAGCAGGAAGAGGTTGAGCAACGGACGCCGGCGGCGGTGGCTCTGCCACGTGGCCCAGCCCATGAAAGCTGTCAGGGCGAGTGCGCTGAAGGCGAATCCCGAGTTGACGGGAAGCCCCAGCGTATTGACGAACAGCGTGTCGAACTGCGCCCCGATCCAGATCGTGCAGGGGATGATGATGTAGTTGACGAAGACGATCAGCGCCCCGGAGATCACCGTCGACAGCGCGATGCCTTTCCACGTCACGCGGTCGGTCTTGCGGAAGTAGTAGATGAAGACCAGCGCGGGGATACACAGCAGGTTGAGGATATGCACGCCGATCGAGAGGCCCATCAGGTAGGCGATCAGCACGATCCAGCGCGAGGAGTGGGGTTCGTCGGCCTGCTCCTCCCATTTGAGCATCAGCCACACCACCAGCGCGGTGAACATCGACGAGAGGGCGTAGACCTCGCCCTCGATGGCCGAGAACCAGAACGTGTCGGTGAAGGTGTAGGCCAGGGCCCCGACGGCTCCGGCGCCCAGCACGGCGACGGTGTTGGCCACGGAGAGCTCGCCGCCGTCGCGGGTCACGAGGCGTCGGGCCAGGTGGGTGACGGTCCAGAACAGGAACAGGATGCAGAATGCGCTGGCCAGCGAGTTCATGGCGTTGACGGCAATGCCCACATAGTCGGGGTTGCCGAACGAAAAGAGCGTCGCCAGGCGCGCCAGCATCATGAACAGGGGAGCTCCGGGCGGGTGTCCCACTTCGAGCTTGTAGGAGGTGGCGATGAACTCCGAGCAGTCCCAGAGGCTCGACACGGGTTCCATGGTCATCAGGTAGACGATCGCCGCGATGGCGAACACCGTCCAGCCCGTAATGTTGTTCCAGCGTTTGAAAAAGTGCATATCCGAGAAAACTTTTTTTGCGTAACTACTTATCGTACAAAAGTAATGATTTAACGTTTTATTTCAAACCTTATTTTCCGGAAAGCCCGATTTTACCACATTTTCCACCAACTCTTTCGCGGAGCGGCTTCTGCGGCGGGTTTCGCAGCCTGCGCCTGCGCCGGTTTCGCACTGCCTGCGGGGCGGCGTTTGCGGCGGCGGGACGACGATGACTTCGAAGCGCCCTCCGGCGTGTTTGCGGCGGCTGATTTGTTTCCGGCAGGCTTCGGGGCGTTGCGGTCGGTCCTCGGGGCGTTGCCGGAACCGTTGCGGTCCTGCTTGCGGGCCGTGTCGGCAGCGGGTTTGTTCGCCGGCTGGATCGGGGTTCCCGGTGCGGGGCGCGTACCCCGCCGCCGCCGGGAGCGTGACGAACGGGCTGCCGGTTCCGCCGCTTCCTGCGCGGGGGCCTGCTTCGGTTCCTGCTTGCGGGCGGGTTTGGGTGCGGACCGCTGTTCCGTGTTCCGGGCCGGTTTGGGCGCGGCTTTCTGGGCGGGCTTCCGGGCCGGGGCGGCGGACTGCCGCGCGGCGAACTCCGGAACGGGTCCCTCGGTGGGAATTACGAGCCCGGTGAGCTTCTGGATGTCCTTTAGGTAATCGAATTCGTCCTCCGAGCAGAACGACCATGCGGTGCCCTCATACCCGGCGCGGCCCGTGCGGCCGATGCGGTGGACGTAGGTCTCGGGAACCTCCGGCAGATCGTAGTTGATGACCAGCGGCAGCTGGTCGATGTCGATGCCCCGCGCTGCGATGTCGGTGGCGATCATAACCCGGCAGGCTCCGCCTTTGAAGTCGTTCATGGCTTTCACGCGGGCGTTCTGCGACTTGTTGCCGTGGATGGCGCTCGACTGGATGCCGGCGCGGTTGAGTATCTTGGCCAGTTTGTCGGCGCCGTGCTTGGTGCGTGTGAAGACCAGCACCTGCTGTGCGTCGGAACTTTCCAGCAGGTCGATCAGCAGCTGGCTCTTTTCGGCTTTCTCGGCGAAGTGGACCCGCTGCGAGATGGTCTCGACCACCGAGGCGGGCGGGGTGACGGTCACCAGCACGGGGTCGTGGAGGATTTTGGCGGCCAGCTGGGCGATGTCCGGGGGCATCGTGGCCGAGAAGAAGAGCGTCTGCCGCTGTGCGGGCAGCAGCGGCAGGATGCGGCGGATGTCGTGGATGAAGCCCATGTCCAGCATGCGGTCGGCCTCGTCGAGCACGAAGAAGCGGATTTTGTCCAGCGAGACATATCCCTGTCCGATGAGGTCCAGCAGCCGGCCCGGGGTGGCGACCAGCAGGTCCACGCCGCGCTGCAGCGCATCGACCTGCGGACGCTGGTTGACGCCTCCGAAGATCACGCAGTGACGGATGGAGAGGTAGCGGGCGTAGTCGCGGCAGCATTCGTCGATCTGGATGGCCAGTTCGCGCGTCGGCGTGATGACCAGGGCGCGGATTTCGCGGCGTCCCCTGGGGGCGGGTTCTGCGGCTAAAAGTTGGAGTATGGGCAGCGTGAAAGCTGCGGTCTTGCCCGTCCCGGTCTGTGCGCAGCCCTGCAGGTCGCGGCCTTCGAGTACGGGAAGAATGGCTTGTTGCTGAATGGGGGTCGGATCGGTGTACCCCTTTTCCCCGATGGCGCGTAACAGCGGCTCGGAGAGTCCTAAGTCTTGAAATTTCATTATAATCGGCGGTAAAGGTACGATAATTTTTCGGGATAATGCATTAAATTCGTATCTTTGCCTATTCAAAACGTTAATTCACGAATATGGATTCCAAACTCGTACTTTACAATACGCTCACCCGCCGCAAGGAGGAGTTCGTGCCCCTCGTTCCGGGCCGCGTGGGCATGTATGTCTGCGGTCCCACGGTCTACGGCGATCCGCACCTGGGCCACGCCCGGCCCGCCGTGACGTTCGACCTGCTGTTCCGCTACCTCAAAGCCGCCGGCTACAAGGTGCGCTACGTGCGCAACGTCACGGACGTGGGCCATCTGGAGCACGACGCCGACGAGGGCGAGGACAAGATCGCCAAGAAGGCCCGGCTCGAACAGCTCGAACCGATGGAGGTGGCGCACTACTACACGGAGCGTTACCACCGCGCGATGGAGGCCCTCAATGTCGAGACCCCCTCGATCGAGCCCTACGCCTCGGGCCACATCATCGAGCAGATCGAGTTCGTGAAGAAAATCCTCGCCGACGGCTATGCCTACGAGTCGAACGGATCGGTCTATTTCGACGTCGAGAAATACAACGCTAAATACAACTACGGACGGCTCTCGGGCCGCAACCTCGACGACATCATCGCCAACACGCGCGAGTTGGACGGACAGTCGGACAAGCGCCATTCGTACGATTTCGCGCTGTGGAAGAAAGCGTCGCCCGAGCACATCATGCGGTGGCCGTCGCCCTGGGGCGAGGGATTCCCGGGCTGGCACATGGAGTGCTCCGCGATGTCCACGCGCTACCTCGGGGAGCGTTTCGACATCCACGGCGGCGGCATGGACCTGATGTTCCCGCACCACGAGTGCGAGATCGCGCAGTCGACCGCCGCGCTGGGCCACGACTCGGCACGGTATTGGGTGCACAACAACATGATTACGATCAACGGCCAGAAGATGGGCAAGTCGCTGGGCAACTTCATCACCCTCGAGGAGCTCTTCACCGGGTCGCACAAGCTGCTGGCGCAGGCTTATTCGCCCATGACCATCCGCTTCTTCGTGCTGCAGGCGCAGTACCGCTCGACGCTCGACTTCTCGAACGAGGCCCTGCAGGCCGCCGAGAAAGGGCTGGATCGCCTGATGAAGGGCATCGAGGCTTTGGGGAAGATCAAACCCGCCGCCGCTTCGACCGTCAACCCCGCCGAGCTGGAGACCCGCTGCGCCGAGGCGATGGCCGACGACCTCAATTCGCCGATGGTCATTTCGGCGCTCTTCGACTGGGTGCGCATCATCAACCAGCTGGTCGACGGTTCGCAGACGATCACCGCCGCCGATCTCGAAACCCTTACGGCCACCGTCCGCCGCTATGCCTTCGACATCCTGGGCCTGCGCGACGAAAAGGCCGCCGGGTCCGCTTCGGGGAGGGATTACGTGACGCCGCTGGTCGAGATGCTGCTGGACGAGCGCCTGAAAGCCCGCGCCGCGAAGGACTGGGCCGCTTCGGACCGCATCCGCGACGGGTTGGCCGCCGCCGGCATCCGCGTCAAAGACGGCAAAGACGGCAGCGATTGGGAGCTGGAATAGCCCCCACCTAAGAGGTGGGTTTTAGGGGCGACGGCAGGATTCCCCGTATCGGGACCTGGATGGCGCTTCGACTCACCCCCACCTAAGAGGTGGGTTTTAGAATGGGTTGTAGCGGAAATTGGCTTTTGATGTGCTAAAGTCTGCCGCAGCCCCTAAATCCCGGCTCTTAGCCGGGTACTTTTTGAGGAAAAAGTACATAATGTACTATTGATATGACAACAGAACTTAAATCGGCAGCTTTGGAGCTCGGGACCGAGCGCATCCGGAAGCTGCTTGTACAATATGCCGTGCCGGCGATCATCGCCATGACGGCGTCGTCGCTCTACAACATGGTCGACAGTATCTTCATCGGCCACGGGGTAGGGCCGCTGGCCATTTCGGGCCTCGCGCTGACCTTCCCGCTGATGAACCTCGCCGCGGCGTTCGGTTCGCTGGTGGGCG
>ERZ1673699.1959-NODE-1959-length-14912-cov-5.325234_pt1 | contig 14912 bp, 10 predicted proteins | sample MGYA00580229_ERZ1673699 | MGnify/ENA primary metagenome ERZ1673699 (study PRJEB41218, sample SAMN15661785) | gut metagenome | host: Homo sapiens | place: Canada: London | collected 2015-08-20/2019-03-30 | study: EMG produced TPA metagenomics assembly of... | reverse complement strand
TTGAAAAAGTAGAAAGCACATTAGAAGTGCTTCGTTATTTAAGAACGCCTATATTTGAAGATAAACTTGATATTTTTGCTGAATACCCCACACTGAAAGCACTCTTAGCTCGAGATTATAGACATGACTTGCCGCAGAATGAGATCGAACAATTTGCACATACGCTTGCTGACGAACTGATGACCTTTGACATTTCATTGTTTGAAGAAAGCAAGGAATTGAACGAATATCAGCGATATCTGCGTATTAGGACAAAGGATAAAGAAAGTGCTTCCTTGGCAAGCATGTTTAATAATCAGCGTGAGCAGGCTATTTCTATACTAAAAAAGCTATTTGCCGATATAGAAAAAGATCCTGAGCTTATTGCATATGCCAGAGAAAGCATCAATCAAACTCTTCGGCTTGAATTTGCAAATCAAATACAGCCGGTTTCTGCACCAGACTCCATTTCAAAAATTGAATTGTTAGATGATGATTCAGTATATTTTAGCTTTTCCGTTGCTAACAACAATGTTGTAAACGACGGAGCTCCGGCCTTTATTAGTTCGCCGTTCAAAAAAGTATATTTGATCGACGATCCGTTTGTTTTGGATGACATGTACTCTCGTAGAATCATTCGTGGTTTTGATTTAGACGATGCTGATACAATCCTTAACCCGAATCGTATTTGTTCGCATAATTACAAATTGAAAATGGCCTTAAGACACCGCAAACCCTTGTCCGTATTCGAACAAACTGTTTTGAGTGATTCGCTTGCAGAGATAAACGAACAATTTAATCGTGTAATCCCCGGAACGTTTGAGTTCACCTCCGATGGCGACTACTATATAAGAAACGACTCAAAGTTGAAGCTTTCTAATTTAGCCACGGGATCAAAAATGTTCTCCATTATGAAGATGCTCCTGGACAATGGCGAAATTGACAATATGACAATGCTGATTCTCGATGAGCCGGAAGCTCATTTGCATCCTATGTGGCAAAATGCTTTTGCTGAGATTATTGTATTGTTGGTAAAAAAATTAGGTGTCAACATTTTGCTGACAACCCATAGTCCTAATTTTATGTTGGCATTGGATGCGTATATGCGGAAATATAATATTGCTGATATAACAAATTTCTACCAAACAGATGTATTGGAAGACAATTTTGTTCATTATAATTGTGTCAACAATGATATGGGAAAAATCTATCAAGACTTCTTGCAGTATCTGTCCGAGGTCAAAATGCTTCGCAATTCGTATTTGAATGGCATTGGAGAATAAGTATGATCACGAAAGATGTGCAAGCATACGCTATCAGTAACTGGGGCCAGTTTCTAAGCCCCATTACTGAACTTTCAAAGAGCAATAAAGGCGTTTCATTGGTAGAAAGTCCAGTTCAACTCTACAACTTCGATGATGTCTGTAAATCACTGTTTGCACTTGGGAAAGCGCCTACTTCTGCTGACGGCTTAGATTTCTCTGGCGGGACTGTAGAGTTAATAGAATTCAAATCCGGCTTTAAACAGCGTATTACAAAATACAATTTTGATCCTGCACAAGGCCAGTGTCCCGACCCAGATGTAGACCGGGTTTGCGAAGATTACTGGGAGTTATTCTTCAAAAATCAAAAGCTCAATATAAGCGTGCTTATTTCATCCATTCGCTTTAAGGCGGTTGAAAGCTATGTTACTTTAGAAAAGCGAGTTTTTCCTCATTGCCAAGATGCTGGTACACCCATTCCCTTAAAACTAGTAGTGGTCATTGATGAAGACGAAATTGATAGTATGGAGGATACATACTCGGAGCTTGCCGGGAATACTGATGCTGAGAATACCGCTGCTAAGGATAATCACTTTTCAGCAATTCGAAGTGCCCTGCGCCGCTTGACAAACCAGCATGATGCAAATGGCAATGATTATTTTTATGACCGCATTGAAGTTTTGTCTGTTCAAGACTATCTAAACAAGCTTAAGCTGATGGCTTGACGGCCACATAGGGCATCCCGCATATCGAAGCGCTCTTTTGGCCCGTTTTGGAGGGGTATGTAACCTCTCTAACCGGGAGCCTGGTTGAAGCTGTAAACAACCTTACCAACGATTATGGAAACGCCACCCGTTGTCCTGTTGAGTGGCGTTGTTCTCGTCATTTTGAAATTTTAGAATGAATACCTCTTGCTGACGACCAGCAAACCATTGATATATCTGTGTTTTCTGAGATCCTATAATTACACTCCGACCAAGGGTGAGCCCTTATGGGACTCACCCTTTTTGTTTTATTGTCGCTTTTTCCCAATCATTGTGTTATCATAGTGATATTTAGAAGATGGGTGGTGGACAGTTTGAAGCCGGACTCAAAGACAGATAAAAGGCCTTTTGCGGAAAAACATCCCAAGTTGAATTTCTTATTTGGTTTGCTATTATTGTTGTTTCTTATCATGGCATTTGGTTATGCGATGTATATGATTGGAAATTACATCACTATTGGTGTGACTGCCGCCGCAAATTGGTTAGCTTCCCTTGCTTCAAAACTCGATGCAGTTGTTATAGTGACTTTAATTACTGGTTGCGTTTCCATTGTTAGCGTTCTGATAAGTTCAGTTGTTGCAAAGCGCATTGAATATAAGCGAAGTCGTCAAGAATATCTTGCTAAAAAGCGTGAAGTACCCTATGGCCAGTTTGTTGATATGGTTTATAAAATTCAGCAGAATACTAAAAAGGGCGGTAGATATACAGAGGCGCAGATGTTGGAAGATTTGTCGCAGTTTTCAAAACAAATTACCCTTTGGGGTTCTTCAAGGGTAGTAAATAAATGGGTGAAATTTCGTGAAAACGGTGCAAATCCAGAGTTAGCCCAAAAGAATCTCTTGTTATTAGAAGATATTATGAATGAAATGAGAAAGGATTTGGGGTTGAGAAAAGCAAAAAAAGGAAATCTTCTTGCTTTCTTTGTCAACGATATTAAGAAGGCTATTAAATCAATGAAATAGCCTTCGATTAGAATAAATACATCTTGCCGACTGCCAGCAAACCGTTGATATATCTGTGTTTTCTGAAATCCTATAATTACACTCCGACCACTCGGAGCAAGCTGCATGGCTTGCTCCGAATTTTTATATCTGCAAAGACACAGAGGCCGCGATCACACGATCGCGGCCTCTTTTCATATGCGGTTATCCGGCAGCTCAGAACAGACCGGTGATCCTGCCGTTTTCGTCCACGTCGATCTTCTCGGCGGCTGGGACCTTGGGCAGCCCCGGCATGGTCATGATCTCGCCCGTCAGGGCAACAATGAAGCCCGCACCGGCGCTGACCTTCAGGCTGCGCACGGTGACGGCAAAATCTTTGGGCGCGCCCAACAGAGTGGGATCGTCCGACAGGGAGTACTGCGTCTTTGCCATGCACACCGGCAGATCGCCGAAGCCGAGCTCCGTGAGCCGCTCCGCCTGCTTCTGGGCAGCGGGGGTCAGCACGGCCTGCGCGCCGCCGTAGACGCGCTGCACAATGGCGTTGAGCTTGTTGACAAGCGTCGTGTCGGTGGGGTAGGAGAAGGTAAATTCCTCCGTGCTCGGCTGCTCGCACAGGCGCACGACCTCTTCAGCCAGCGTCTTGCCGCCCTCGCCGCCTTTGGCCCAGACCTCGGAGAGCACGGCGCGCACGCCAAGCTCCCGGCACTTGTCCTCCACGAGCCGCAGCTCGGCTTCCGTGTCGGTGGGAAAGGCGTTGATCGCGACCACACACGGCAGGTGATACGTGCTGCGGATGGTGTTGACATGGTGCAGCAGATTGGGCAGACCCTTTTCCAGCGCGACCAGATTCTCCGTGTTCAGCTCGGCCTTGGGCACACCGCCGTGGCTCTTGAGCGCGCGCACGGTGGCCACGATGACTACGGCGTTCGGGCGCAGCCCTGCCAGACGGCACTTGATGTCCAGAAACTTCTCCGCGCCCAGATCCGCGCCGAAGCCGGCCTCGGTCACGACGTAGTCACCCAGCTTGAGCGCCATGCGCGTCGCGGTGACGGAGTTGCAGCCGTGGGCGATGTTCGCAAACGGACCGCCGTGGATGAGCGTGGGCGTGCCCTCAAGCGTCTGCACGAGGTTGGGCTTGAGCGCATCCTTGAGCAGCGCGGTCATCGCGCCCTCTGCCTTGAGGTCGTGGGCGGTGACGGGCTTGCCGTCGTAGGTGTAGGCCACGATCATGCGGCCGAGCCGCGCCTTGAGATCGGTGATGTCGCTGGCGAGGCACAGCACCGCCATGACCTCGGAGGCCACGGTGATGTCAAAGCCGTCCTCGCGGGGCACACCCTGAATGCGCCCGCCGAGACCATCCACGATCTGGCGCAGCTGGCGGTCGTTCATGTCCACGCAGCGCTTCCACGTGATCTGCTTGACATCGATGCCAAGTGCGTTGCCCTGCTGAATGTGGTTGTCGAGCATGGCGGCCAGCAGGTTGTTGGCTGCACCGATGGCATGAAAATCACCGGTGAAGTGAAGGTTGATGTCCTCCATGGGCACGACCTGCGCGTAACCGCCGCCGGCAGCGCCGCCCTTGACGCCGAACACAGGGCCGAGGGACGGCTCACGCAGCGCAGCCACGGCATTTTTGCCGATCTTGCGCAGCCCGTCGGCCAGACCGACGGAGGTCGTGGTCTTGCCCTCGCCCGCGGGGGTGGGGTTGATGGCCGTCACGAGGATGAGCTTGCCGTCCGGACGCCCGGCGCGATCCTTGAGCAGCTGCGGGTCGATCTTGGCCTTATAGCGGCCGTACTGTTCGAGATAGGATTCGTCGATACCGGCGGTGGCGGCGATATCCGCGATCGGGTGCATCCGGCACTGCTGGGCGATCTCAATATCCGTCATCATGTTGCGAGCCCTCCCTTATCAAATGTCAAAGTACTTCTTCGCGGACTGGAACAGATGCATATCGTAGCAGCCGTCTACGTTCTGATACAGGCCGTCGCCGATGCGCTCGGCGTGGCCCATCTTGCCGAGGACGCGGCCGTCCGGAGACGTGATGCCCTCGATGGCCCAGATCGAACCGTTGGGGTTGACATCCACGTCCATGCCGGGCACGCCGTTAGCGTCCACGTACTGCGTGATGATCTGGCCGTTGTCGGCGAGCTTGCGCACGAGTGTCTCACTGCACAGGAAGCGGCCCTCACCGTGGGAGATGGGGACGGTGTACACGTCGCCGACCTGCGTGCCGGCCAGCCACGGAGAGCGGTTGGAGGCGATGCGGGTGCGCACCAGACGCGACTGGTGGCGGCCGATCGTGTTGAAGGTCAGCGTCGGGCAGGATGCGTCCGTGTCAATGATCTCACCGTAGGGCACGAGACCGAGCTTGATGAGCGCCTGGAAGCCGTTGCAGATGCCGAGCATGAGACCGTCGCGGTTTTTCAGCAGATCCATGGTCGCATCCCGCACCTCCGGGTTGCGGAAGAAGGCGGTGATGAACTTGGCGGAGCCGTCGGGCTCGTCGCCGCCGGAGAAGCCGCCGGGGACGAAAATGATCTGGCTGCTGCGCGCAGCGCCTGCAAACCTGCTGATGGAGTCGGCCACGTCCTGCGCGGACTGGTTGTTGAGCACGAGGATCTCCGGCTCGAGTCCGGCGCGCAGCACGGCGCGGGCGGAGTCGTATTCGCAGTTCGTGCCGGGGAACACGGGGATGAGCACCTTGGGCACGGCCACGCCGATCTTGGGCGCGACGCGCTGCACGGAGGGGGCGGACAGCACGGGAACCTGCGTCGTATCGGCTGCCGTGCGGCTCGGGTAGACAGACTCCAGCACGCCCTCGTTGAGCGCAAGCAGCTCCGAAATGACGGCGCTGTCATCGCCGATGCGCACGATGGGCTCTGCGGTGGTGACACCCAGACGGATGGCGTCCGCCGTGTTCTCGGTAAGCTCTGCCACGATCGCGCCGGGATAGAGCGCATTCCAGTCCACGGCCGTGTTTTCGGCGCTGAAGCCGATCTCGTTGCCGAAGGACATGTTCATCACGGCCTCGCTCAGACCGTTTTCCACGGCCCACGCGGCGCGGACTTTTCCGCTGCGTGCGAGTGCGTGCAGCGCCTCCCATGCGGTCTTGACGCCGTCGGCGTCCGCACCGGAGAACAGGTACACGGGATGACCTGCGGCCTTAAACTCCGTAGAGAGCACCTCGCCCGTTTTCAGCGGCGCGATGGCGAAGGAGATGAGCGTGGGCGGCACATCGAGATCAAGGAACGTGCCGGACATGGAGTCCTTGCCGCCGATGGCGGCGGCGCCGAGCTCGAGCTGGGCGTCCACCGTGCCGAGCAGGGCGGCGAAGGGCTTGCCCCAGCGCTCCGGCTCGGTGCGCAGCTTCTCGAAAAACTCCTGGAAGGAGAGGTAGGCTTTCTTGTAGTCGGCACCGGCGGCGACGAGCTTCGCCATCGAGGTGTAGACCGCGTTGTATGCGCCGATGTAGGGGTCGGTGCTCGTCTGCTCCGGGTCGCAGCCCCAGGCCATGACGCTGGCCTGATCCGTCTCCTGACCGGGCAGGACCGGGAACACGGCGGCCATCGCCTGTGCGGGGGAGCGCTGCGTCCTGCCGCCGTACGGCATCAGGATCGAGCCCGCGCCGATGGTGCTGTCAAAGCGCTCCACGAGACCGCGGCGGGAGGCGCAGCGGAGGCTGGAGGCCATCTCGCGCAGGGAGCGGAAGCGGGGCTGCGCCAGCGGCGCGCGATCCTTGCGCGCCACGCGCACACCGGCGTGCTTGACAGCGCCGTTGGTGTTGAGGAAGGCACGGCTGAGGTCGGCGATGACCGCACCGTTCCACTCCATGACCATGCGGGCGTCCTCGGTGACGACGGCCACCTGATACGCCTCGAGGTTTTCCGCTTTGGCGGCGCGGATGAAGGCATCTGCGTCCCCGGCGGCAACGACCACGGCCATGCGCTCCTGCGATTCGGAGATGGCAAGCTCCGTGCCGTCGAGACCGTCGTACTTCTTGCGCACGGCATCCAGATCAATGCGCAGACCGTCGGCCAGTTCGCCGATGGCCACGCTGACGCCGCCCGCGCCGAAGTCGTTGCAGCGCTTGATGAGGCGGGTCACGTCGCCGTTGCGGAACAGGCGCTGGATCTTGCGCTCCTCGGGCGCGTTGCCCTTTTGCACCTCGGAGGCCATGGTGGCAAGCGATTTCAGGTTGTGACTCTTGGACGAGCCGGTTGCGCCGCCGATGCCGTCACGGCCCGTGCGGCCGCCCAGCAGGATGACCACATCGCCGGGCGCGGGGCACTCGCGGCGGACGTTGTATGCAGGAGCGGCCGCCACGACAGCGCCGCATTCCAGACGCTTGGCGATGTAGCCCTCGTGATAGAGCTCCGCCACATGACCGGTGGCAAGGCCGATCTGGTTGCCGTAGGAGGAGTAGCCCGCGGCGGCGGTCTGGCACAGCTTGCGCTGCGGCAGCTTGCCGGGCAGCGTCTTGTCGAGCGCGGCTCTCGGGTCGCCCGCGCCGGTCACGCGCATGGCCTGATGCACATAGGCGCGGCCGGAGAGCGGGTCACGGATGCAGCCGCCGATGCAGGTGGCTGCGCCGCCGAAGGGCTCGATCTCGGTGGGGTGGTTGTGGGTCTCGTTTTTGAACATCAGCAGCCAATCCTGCGCCTCGCCGTCGACCGTGGCGGTGACGTGGATGGAGCAGGCGTTGATCTCCTCGCTCTCATCGAGCTCCGGCAGCAGACCGCGCTTTTTGAGGGTCTTTGCGCCGATGGTGGCGATGTCCATGAGCGTCTGGGGACGCTTGGCTGCCTTTTCCTCGCCGTAGACCTCCACGCGCGCGGCCAGATACCGCTCGTAGGCGGCCTGAATCACGGGATCGTCGATCTCCACGTTGTCGATGTGGGTGGAGAAGGTGGTGTGGCGGCAGTGGTCGGACCAGTAAGTGTCCACCACGCGGATCTCGGTGATGGTGGGCTCGCGGCGCTCATCGTCGCGGAAATAGCGCTGCAGGAACGTCAGATCGTCCAGATCCATAGCGAGACCGAGTTCATCACGCAGCGCATCGAGCGCGGCGCTGTCCATCGCGGTGAAGCCCTCCACGGTGCGCACGGTGGTGGGGATGTCATACTCCATGCGCAGCGTCTCCGGCAGCTCCAGAGATGCCTCGCGGCTCTCGACGGGGTTGATGACATACTGCTTGATCGCAGCGATCTCGGCATCCGTCAGCTTGCCCTCGAGCGCATACACGCGCGCGGTGCGCACGAGCGGACGCTCGCCCTGCGACAGGATCTGCACGCACTGTGCGGCGGAATCGGCGCGCTGGTCATACTGACCGGGCAGATATTCCACGGCAAACACCGCGTCACCCTGCGGCAGCGTGTCCGTCACGATATCGAGCTGGGGCTCGGACAGCACCGTCTTGACGGCGTAGTCGAACAGCTCCCGGCTGATGCCCTCGAGGTCATAGCGGTTGAACAGGCGCAGCCCCGTCAGGGACTCGATGCCCAGAAATGCCCGCAGATCCTCCAGCAGGGCGCGCGCCTCGTTCGCCAGCGCCGCCTTCTTTTCTACGTATACTCTGTAAACCATGCCTGCGCTCTCTCCCTTCACTGTTCCAGCGCCTTGAGGGCGCGCTGGCCGATGTCATGGCGGTAGAACGCATTGTCAAACTGCACGCTCTGCACCATCGTGTATGCTTTTTCCACGGCGCTCCTGAGATCCTGCGCCGTTGCGGTCACGCCGAGCACGCGGCCGCCGTTGGTCAGCAGCTTGCCGTCGGTCAGCTTTGCGCCCGCCACATAGGTGTGCGCGGTGGTCTCGGCGGGCATCGTGATGGCAAAGCCCTTTTCATAGTGCTCCGGGTAGCCGTCGGACGCCATGATGACGCAGCAGGCGGCGCCATCGGAGAATTTGACCTCCGTTTCGGCGAGCGTGCCGTTGCGGCAGGCCTGCATGATCGTCAGCAGGTCGCTCTCGAGCAGCGGCAGGACGACCTGCGTCTCGGGGTCGCCGAAGCGGCAGTTGTATTCGATGACTTTCGGGCCGTTCGGCGTCAGCATCAGACCGAAATACAGGCAGCCGCGGAACGTGCGCCCCTCGGCGTTCATCGCGCGCATGGTGGGCAGGAAAATGGTGTCCATGCACGTGCGGGCGATGTCATCCGTGTAATACGGGTTCGGGGCGACGGTGCCCATGCCGCCGGTGTTGAGCCCCTCGTCATGGTCATGCGCCCGCTTGTGGTCCATCGAGGACACCATGGGCACGACGGTCTTGCCATCCGTAAAGGCGAGCACGGAGACCTCCGGTCCGGTGAGAAATTCCTCAATGACTACCTGACTGCCGCTGTTGCCGAAGGCGCGGTCGAGCATGATGGTCTCGACCGCTGCGACGGCGGCCGCGCGATCCTCCGCGATGAGCACGCCCTTTCCCAGCGCCAGACCGTCAGCCTTGACGACGACGGGCAGGGGGCAGGTCTTGACGTAGTCCATGGCGGCACCGGCGTCGGTAAACACCTGATACTCCGCTGTCGGGATGCCGTACTTTTTCATCAGATCCTTGGAAAAGACCTTGCTGCCCTCGATGATGGCGGCTTTCGCCTCCGGGCCGAAGCAGGGGATACCGGCGGCCTCCAGCGCGTCCACCGCGCCGAGCACCAGCGGATCGTCCGGTGCGACCACGGCAAAATCAATATCGTGGCTCTTGGCAAAGGCGACCTGCGCGGGGATGTCCTTTGCGCCGATGTCCGCAACGCACACGGCGTCGGCCGCGATGCCGCCGTTTCCGGGCAGGCAGTAGATCGTCTCCACTTCGGGGTTCTCTTTCAGTTTTCTGACGATGGCGTGCTCACGGCCGCCACCGCCGATGACCAGAAGGTTCATGGCGCTCTCCCTCTATCTTCTTAGTATTTTTGTTTGCCGCCGCGCAAATGCCAAGCGGGATCTGTGCGGCGGCAAAAACGGATATGCGTGTGATGACTCAGTGGTGGAACAGGCGCGCGCCGGTGAAGGCCAGCACCATGCCGTACTTGTCGGCGGTGGCGATGACGTGGTCGTCGCGGATCGAGCCGCCCGGCTCTGCGATGTAGGTCACGCCGGATTTTCTCGCGCGCTCAACATTGTCGCCGAAGGGGAAGAACGCGTCGCTGCCGACGGTGACACCAGTCTGCGTTGCGATCCATGCCTTCTTTTCCTCGGCGGTCAGCACCTCGGGGCGCACCTTGAAGGTGTTCTGCCACACGCCGTCGGCCAGTACGTCCTCATACTCGTCGGAGGTGTAGACGTCGATGGCGTTGTCGCGGTCGGGACGGCGGATGTCGTCCACGAACTGCAGCGCGAGGACTTTTGGATGCTGACGTAGATACCAGTTGTCCGCCTTCTGTCCGGCCAGACGCGTGCAGTGGATGCGGCTCTGCTGGCCGGCGCCCACGCCGATGGCCTGACCGTCCTTGACGTAGCAGACGGAGTTGGACTGCGTGTACTTGAGCGTGATGAGGGCGACGATTATGTCGATCTTCGCGTTCTCGGGCAGATCTTTGTTCTCCGAGACGATGTTCGTGAGCATTTCCTTGTCGATCACGAGGTCGTTGCGTCCCTGCTCGAAGGTGATGCCGAACACGTCCTTGTGCTCCGTTGCGGCGGGCAGATAGTCCGGATCGATCTGCACGACATTGTAGTTGCCCTTTTTCTTGGTTTTCAGGATCTCCAGCGCCTCGTCGGTGTAACCCGGGGCGATGATGCCGTCGGACACCTCATCCTTGAGGTAGCTTGCGGTCGCAGCGTCACAGGTATCGGACAGTGCCGCCCAGTCACCGTACGAGCACAGGCGGTCAACGCCGCGCGCGCGGATGTAGGCGCAGGCGATGGGCGTGAGCTCCGCGGCCGGGTCGACGAAGTAGATCTTCTTGTCCACCTCGCTCAGCGGCATGCCGACGGCCGCACCGGCGGGGGACACGTGCTTGAAGCTGGCAGCGGCGGGCAGACCGGTGGCGGCCTTGAGCTCCTTGACGAGCTGCCAGGAGTTGAGCGCGTCGAGCAGGTTGATGTAGCCGGGCTTGCCGTTGAGGACAGCGAACGGCAGGTCAGACCCGTCGCGCATAAAGACTCGGGACGGCTTCTGGTTGGGGTTGCAGCCATATTTCAGTTCCAGCGCATTCATATCGTTACGGCCTCCTTAATCGCCCAGGTTTTTGTTGAACAGGCGCACCTCGCCGTTCACGTTCGTGTAAAGGGACACCTTGTTGTCCGCGTTGAGTGCCTGCCAGACTTCCTCCGGCGTCGGCACGGTGACCTCCAGCGGCTCGCCGGCGAAGGTCGGCAGGGGACTGCCGTCGCCCTGATAGGTGCTGATGAAGTATCCCTGTCCGGCGTCGACGCCCTCATAGCAGAAAAATTCGCGCAGGCAGCGCCCGTTTTTGCGCTTGAGGATCGAGAGTTCAAACGAGCCGTCGGCATTGAGGATGGCGGAGATGCGCGGCGTCCAGTTCGGGTCATCCGGCTCGTATTCGCGGGTCATGAGCCCCTTGCGGAAGTCGCCGTACTGGCAGACGGTGTCCGTCTGGTCGCCGTTCGTGACCACGAGCGCGCTGCCCATGGTGCGCACGGGGTGGTAGATGATGAGGCTGGGGTCTTCCAGCTTCGCGGGGTCATACGCCTCGGTGCGGATGCCGTCGCCCGTCGTGACAAAGATGCGGTTGCGGCTGTTGGCGCTGCGACCCATGATGAAATAGTAGACGAGGTCACGGCTGACAAGAATGCCGCGGCCGGGATAGGGATTTTCCCGCAGAAGGGTGAGAAAGTCAAGCATTGCGCTTCTCCTTTACGATTTGTTCCGAGACCAGCTCCGCCGCTCGCGGCAGGAGCTGCCATTCCGCCTGCTCCATGACCCGGCGCTGGAGCGTTTCTGGCGTGTCATCCGGCAGGACCTCCACCGCCTTTTGCAGCAGGATACGTCCGCCGTCCGGGATCTCATTGACAAAATGCACCGTTGCGCCCGTGACCTTCACGCCCGTTCGAAGTGCCGCTTCGTGGACCTTCAGACCGTACATCCCCTTGCCGCAGAACGCGGGGATCAGAGACGGGTGCACGTTCAGGATGCGCGACGGCCAGCGCGCGGTGAAGTCCGCGCTCAGGATGGTCAGGAAACCGGCCAGCACGATCAGATCGATCTCGCACTCCGCCAGCAGTGCCGACAGCGCCGCCTCAAAGGCAGCCTGACCGCCGCACTGCTTCGGCGAGACCGTCTGCGCGCGGATGCCGGCGTTGGCTGCCCGCGTCAGCGCGTAAGCGCCCTCGTTGGACGAGACCACCAGCGTGATCTCACCGTGGGCAAGCGTGCCCGCCGCCTGTGCGTCGAGCAGCGCCTGCAGGTTTGTGCCGCCGCCGGAGACCAGCACGGCGATCTTTGCTTTGTTCATAATCAGGTCTTCTCCTTTGCCGGCGTGCTGTTTCAGCATAGACAGATTTTTTCCTCGCCGGTGACGATCTCGCCGCAGACGTAGGCGTCGATGCCCTCGGCCCTGAGTGCGCCGAGTGCCGCCTCGGCGGTCTCGGGGCTGACGACGACGACCATGCCGACACCCATGTTGAAGGTGTTGAACATATCGTGCTCGTCGATGCCGCCCTTGGCCTGCAGCAGACCGAAGACAGCGGGCGTGCGGATCGCGGCCTTGTCGATCTTGGCGCACAGCCCGTCGGGGATGCAGCGCGGGATGTTTTCGTAGAAGCCGCCGCCGGTGATGTGGCTCACGCCGCGCACATCGGCAGCGTCGATGCAGCGCAGAACGGGCTTGACGTAGATCACGGTCGGGCGCAGCAACGCCTCGCCCAGCGTCTCGCCGAGCTCGTCATAGTAGCGGTTGAGATCGGTGTTCTCCACGTCGAACACCTTGCGCACGAGCGAATAGCCGTTGGAGTGGAAGCCGGACGAGGGCAGAGCCAGCACCACGTCACCCGCCGCCATGCGGCCGGAGTCGATGACCTTCGGCTTGTCCACGAGACCGACGGTGAAGCCGGCCAGATCGTAGTCGTCGGCCGCCATCATGCCGGGGTGCTCGGCCGTCTCGCCGCCGATGAGGGCACAGCCGGCCTGCACACAGCCCTCGGCAACGCCGGAGACGATGGACGCGACCTTTTCGGGCACGTTCTTGCCGATGGCGATGTAGTCGAGGAAAAACAGGGGCTTCGCGCCGCAGCAGATCACGTCGTTGACGCACATGGCCACGCAGTCGATGCCGATGGTGTCGTGCTTACCCATGAGCTCGGCCAGACGCAGCTTCGTGCCGACGCCGTCCGTGCCCGAGACGAGCACGGGCTCGCTCATGCCTGAGACATCGGGGGCAAACAGGCCGCCGAAGCCGCCGATATCCGACACAACGCCGGGAATGTGGGTGCGCTTGACGTCGTCACGCATGAGCCTGACGCCTTCGTAACCGGCTGTGATGTCCACACCGGCTGCCGCGTAAGCGGCGGATCGAGAGTTTTCCATGTCGATTATTCCTTTCCGTTCCAGCAGTACGTGCAGACCTTGTCCCGGTCGATGCCGATGGCCTCCAGCACACCGTCAAGAGATTGGTATCCGAGCGAGTCAAAACCAAATTTTTCGCAGATGGAGCTCAGCAGGCACTTTCCGCGCTCGGTAGAGGCGTCGGCGTATTCGTCGAGATGCTTCTGCCCCTCGTCGCCCTCGAGCTCCTGCACCACGCGCCGCGCCAGCAGCTCCATGTCGGAATTGCCGCGCGAGAAGTTCAGATACTTGCAGCTGTACATGATGGGCGGGCAGGCAGAGCGCATGTGCACCTCTTTCGCGCCCGACTCGTAGAGGAAGTCCACCGTCTCGCGCAGCTGCGTGCCGCGCACGATGGAGTCGTCCACGAACAGCAGCTTTTTCCCCTCGATGAGCTCGGACACGGGGATCTGCTTCATCTTGGCCACCTGATTGCGCACTTCCTGATTGTCCGGGGTGAACGAGCGCGGCCATGTGGGCGTGTACTTGACAAAGGGTCTGGCAAAGGGCTTGCCGCTGCGGTTGGCGTAGCCGATGGCGTGCGGCACGCCGGAATCCGGCACGCCCGCGACGTAGTCCACATCCGGCAGGCGACCCTGCGCGAGCTCCTGCCGCGCCATGATGTCGCCGTTGTGATAGCGCATGACCTCTACGTTCACGCCCTCGTAATTCGAGTTGGGATATCCGTAGTACGTCCAGAGGAAACCGCAGATCTTCATCTCCTCGCCCGCGGGCGAGACGGTCTCGTAGCCGTTTCGCGTCAGCGCCACGATCTCGCGCGGGCCGAGCTCGTAGGCATCCTCATAGCCGAGCTTGTGATAGGCAAACGATTCAAACGAGACGCACAGGCTGCCGTCCGGATGCTTGCCGACCAGAACGGGCAGCCGTCCCAGCTTGTCGCGGGCGGCCAGAATGCCGTCCGGTGTCATCAGCAGGATCGTGATGGAGCCGCGGATCATCTCCTGCGCGTACAAAATGCCCTCCACGAGGTTTTCCTTCATGTTGATGAGGGCGGCGACCAGCTCCGAGACGTTGACCTTGCCGCTGCTCTGCGCCATGAACTGGTGTCCGTGGTCGGAGAAGTAGGTGTCGATCAGCTCGTCGATATTGTTGATGATGCCCACCGTGCAGATGGCATACAGCCCGAGGTGCGAGCGCACAAGCAGCGGCTGCGGGTCCGTGTCGCTGATGCAGCCGATGCCGACGTAGCCCTTGAACTCGTGCAGGTTGCCCTCAAACTTTGTGCGGAAGGGCGTGTTTTCAATATTGTGGATCTCACGCACAAACCCGTTTTCGTGCCCGTAGACCACCATTCCGCCCCGGCGTGTGCCGAGGTGGGAGTGGTAGTCCGTGCCGAAAAACACATCCAGTCCCACCTCGCGGTGGGAAAACGCTCCGAAATATCCGCCCATTACGCAAAAAACAGCTCGGAGAGCGTCATGGGATCCACGTACTGGCCGTCCTTATAG
>ERZ1673699.1941-NODE-1941-length-14981-cov-6.594600_pt1 | contig 14981 bp, 9 predicted proteins | sample MGYA00580229_ERZ1673699 | MGnify/ENA primary metagenome ERZ1673699 (study PRJEB41218, sample SAMN15661785) | gut metagenome | host: Homo sapiens | place: Canada: London | collected 2015-08-20/2019-03-30 | study: EMG produced TPA metagenomics assembly of... | reverse complement strand
ACGCCTCGGCGGCGATCGACTGCGTGAGGTTCTCGATGTAGTACGAACCGCCGGCGGGGTCTACCACCTGGTCGAAGTGCGACTCGTTTTTGAGCAGCAGCTCGACGTTGCGGGCGATGCGCTTCGAGAACTCCGTGGGGTCTTCGAAAGCGGCGTCGAACGGCGTCACCTCCAGCGAATGTACGCCGGCGATGGTGGCCGACATGGCCTCGGTGGTGCCGCGGAGCATATTCACATAGGGGTCGTAGACGGTCTGGTTCCAGTCCGCGGTGCGGGCGTGGATCATCATCTTGCAGGCGCAGTTCTTCGCGGGGTCGTACCCTTTGACGATGTTGGCCCAGAGCATGCGCGCCGCGCGGAACTTGGCGATCTCCATGAAGTAGTTCGAGGTCACCGAGAACGAGAAGCGCAGTTTGCGGGCTGCCGTGTCGGCGTCGATCCCGGCGTCGGTCAGGCGCGCGAGGTAGTCGTTACCGGCCGAGAGGGCGAATGCCAGCTCCTCGACGATGGTCGATCCGGCGTTCGAGAAGATGCCGGCCGAGACGGTCACGATACGGATGTGCTTGTACTCGCGGGTCCGCTCGATCAGCGAGGCGATCTTTGCGAAGCACTTTTCGCCGTCGGGCGAGCAGAAGTCGCCTTTCTGCGAGAGGCCTTTCACGAGCGGGTCGATCACGAACGCCACGTGTGCGTCGGCGGCGATGCCCTCCCTTTCGAGCTTGGCGATCACCAGATCGGCCATGTTGGCCGTCTTCATGCCGCAGAAAGTGATCTCGACGGCCGGGATTTCGATCCCTGCGAGCAGCTGGTCGATGTCTCCGGCCATGAAGCCCTCTTTGGCGATGCAGAAGCCGAGCGAGTCGACGCCCGAGTTGAGGAGTTGCAGCGCCTCGGCGTTAGCCTTTTTCGGGAACTGCACTTCGATGGTTTGATGCACGCGCCAACGGTTGTGGGTACGCGTACCTCTTACGAACGGGAACTCGCCTGCCTGCGAGCCCAGAAACCGGATGCCTTCGAGGTTCTCGGCGCGGTAGTAGGGGCGGACATTGAAGCCTTCGCCCGTGCGCCACACCAGTTTGCGCTCGTAATCGGCACCTTTCAGGTCGGCTGTAATCACCTCCTCCCACTTCTCGGTCGGGACCGGCGGGAACTCGGTGAACAGCTTTTCACGTTTGGAAATTGCCATGACTATTTAGAGATTAGTATGAGTGATGTTTCTTTTTGTTTCGAAATAGCGCATAAAGGTACAAATTAATTACCGAATTGTAACAAGAAATTGTTATGAAAATAACAGTGTTCCGGGGATTTTGTGGTTTTTGCCGGCGGCGGCATTTGCCGGACCCCGGCGGCAGGGAATCCGTTGGTTGTGGTATTATAGTTGAAAATTAGTCCGAAACGCCCTGTATTTTCGGGGAAATCGAAATTTGTGATTTTTGGCTATTCGGTGAAAAAGTGAGGTTATTTTCCGGTGAATGACTGAAAAAATCGGTTCGTTTCCGGTAAAACGGCCTCTTTTTTCGGGAAAATGCTGAAAAAATCGACTGTTTTTCGAAAAAATAGTGATTTTGTAAAAACAACGTAACGATAAAAATCGTACATTTGCAACCAGAACAGAAAACGTACCGCCGCGGGGGAGTGATCCCCGGAATTAGTCAGGTCGGCGGACCCTGCCGGGAGGCAGTCGTCCGTTTGAATTTCAGGTTAGGTTTTAGTTTGCAATTGTCTGGACCTTCCCCGCGCGGTTTTTTCGAACCCCCAAAATTCCTCTAAACTATGTCATTACTCAGGTTTAAGATGGTCGACGCGGCGATAAACCATACCGCCGTGAAGGTCAAAGCTCCCGAGGGACGTCCTTCGGACTACTTCGGAGAGAAGGTATTCGGACGCGCAGCCATGCGTAAGTACCTCGACAAGAAGACTTACGCGGCATTGCTCGACACGATGGACAACCGTACGCCGCTCACGCGCGAAGTTGCGGACAGCATCGCCGCAGGCATGCGCCAATGGGCGCTGGAGCACGGCGCCGACCACTACACCCACTGGTTCCAGCCCCTGACGGGCGGTACGGCCGAGAAGCACGACGCCTTTGCCGAGCCGGACGGATTCGGCGGCGTTCTGGAGGAGTTTTCGGGAAAACTGCTCGTGCAGCAGGAGCCCGACGCCTCGTCGTTCCCCAACGGCGGCATCCGCAACACTTTCGAGGCGCGCGGTTATTCGGCCTGGGACCCCGCCTCGCCGGCGTTCATCGTCGATACGACGCTCTGCATCCCGACCGTCTTCATCGCCTACACGGGCGAGGCCCTCGACTATAAAGTGCCCCTGCTGCGTTCGCTGACGGCTGTGGACAAGGCCGCCACGGAGGTATGCCGCTACTTCGACAAGAACGTCCAGAAGGTCTTCTGTTATCTGGGCTGGGAGCAGGAGTATTTCCTCGTCGACGAGAGCCTCTGGGCCGTGCGTCCCGACCTGATGCTTACGGGCCGCACGCTGATGGGCCACGAGTCGGCCAAGAACCAGCAGTTGGAGGACCACTATTTCGGGGCCATTCCGACCCGCGTGATGGCTTTTATGAAAGACCTCGAATACGAGTGCCTGAAGCTGGGCATCCCCGTCAAAACCCGCCACAACGAGGTGGCCCCCAATCAGTTCGAACTGGCTCCGGTCTATGAGGAGGCCAACCTGGCCAACGACCACAACCAGTTGCTGATGACCATTATGGACAAGATTTCCCGCCGCCACCAGTTCCGGGTGCTGCTCCACGAGAAGCCGTTCAAAGGCATCAACGGTTCGGGCAAGCACAACAACTGGTCGCTGGGCACCGATACGGGCGTGAACCTGCTGGGCCCGGGCAAGACCGCTTCGGAGAACCTGCAGTTCATCACGTTCCTGGTGAACGCCATCTCGGCCGTGTACAAGCACAACGGCCTGCTGAAAGCGTCGATCATGAGCGCCACGAACGCCCACCGGCTGGGGGCCAACGAGGCTCCCCCGGCCATCATCTCGACTTTCCTCGGCACGCAGGTCTCGGCCGTGCTGGACAAGCTGGCCGCTTCGAAAGGCGACGACGCCATCCGTTTCGATGCCAAGAACGTCTTTAAAATGAGCGGCATCTCGCACATCCCGACGCTGCTGCTCGACAACACCGACCGCAACCGCACTTCGCCGTTCGCCTTTACGGGCAACCGCTTCGAGTTCCGCGCCGTGGGTTCGTCGGACAACTGCGCCGAGGCGATGATCGTGCTCAACACGGCGATGGCCAGCGAGCTGACCGAGTTCCGGAAGGCCGTGGATGCCAAGATCGAGGCCGGGGCCAAGAAGGAGAAGGCCATTTATGAGGTGCTCAAACAGATGATTAAGGCCTGCAAAGCCATCCGTTTCGACGGCAACGGTTATTCCGACGAATGGAAGGCCGAGGCGAAGCGGCGCGGGTTGGACTGCGAGACCTCGACGCCGCTGATTTTCGACCGCTACGTCGACAAGGCGAGCGTGCAGCTATTCGGCGACATGGGCGTCTTTACGAAAGTCGAGCTCGAGGCCCGCACCGAGGTGAAGTGGGAGACCTACACCAAGAAAATCCAGATCGAGGGCCGTGTGCTGGGCGACCTGGCGATGAACCACATCGTGCCGATCGCGTCGAAATACGAGGCGCAGCTGCTCGACAAGGTCTATAAGATGCACCAGATCGGGGGGCTGAGCGGTTCGTCGGACATCCGGCTCATTAAGAAGATACAGGACCACACGGCCGAAATTCAGCGGCTCACCGCCGAGATGATCGACGCCCGCAAGGTCGCCAACCGGATCGAAGACCCGCGTGAAAAGGCGATCGCTTACCACGACACCGTCGCCGTTTGCTTCGATGAAATCCGCCGTCACATCGACAAGCTGGAGGAGATCGTCGACGACCAGATCTGGCCGCTGCCGAAATACCGCGAACTGCTCTTCCTCCGCTGATTTTCCGTGATAAGCTGCCATTTGCGGCAATCCCAAACGAGCCGGAACAGGAAAATACGTAAGTATTCTCTTGCTCCGGCTCCTTAAATTAAAACCGGGAACATTCCTTGCGGAGTGTTCCCGGTTTTCGTTTGACCCTGAAAGGTCTATTCCTCGTCGCGGTACATGTGTTCCACGTATACGGCGTGCTGCATCGCCTCGCGCTTCGCGATCGAAGGCTTGGTGAAGTACTGGCGGCGGCGGAGTTCCTTCAGGACGCCCGTGCGCTCGTATTTACGTTTGAACTTTTTCAGGGCGCGCTCGATGTTTTCGCCCTCTTTTACCGGCATGATAATCATAATATTCTACTTTTTTATTGTTTTTAATTCTTTCGTTTACTTAAAATCCTCCGGGGCGCATATCTTCCGATACCTTTCCCCCTTGCAATGTCGCTTCGTCTACTCGTCGTCAGGTCCGCTTCGGGCACCGAACCGCAGATAGGGAACCAGCCGTGCTGCCTCCTCGCGGGTCATTATGTCGTCTTCGATCAATTCCTCAGCGGTACTCCAACCTCCTTTCAACTGTCTTCGTTTAAGTAATTTCCGAAGGGTCTGCGGCGGAATGTACGGATGCCGTCCCAACTCTTTCGGGCTTGCAAAGTTAATATCAATTTTCCGAATTTCACAACTATCGCAGTAAATTTGTTTCAAAATTTTCTCATAATTGCGTTCCGTGACTCCCGGAACCTCTGCGAGTTGCTCCGCGCGGAGGAATCCGCCGAGCCGTTCGCGGTAGGTGAGGATCGACACTACGGTCTTGGGTCCGATGCCCGAAACCGAACGCAGGGCGGCCGAATCGGCCGTGTTCAGCTCGACGGGTTCTTCGATTGGACAGGGCTTCTGCTCGGGGAAGATGATGTAGGGTTCGAGCGCCGTGGCCACCGAGTCGCTTACGACGTAGCAGTCGCGGAGCTCCTCCATGTCATAGATGCCGCTCAGGTCGCGCCAGCGGACGAAGGCTTCGGCCTGCCGCTTCGACAGGGCCCCGATGGCCCGCAGGTAGCGGACGCTCACGGTGTCGATGCGGAACGGTCGGGGCGCCAGCGGTTCGGGGAGGATGCGCCCCGTGCGGTACTCCTCCGGGGCGATGGCGTATTTGCGGCCGATGCGGACCCACGGCGCCAGCCGCCGGTAGAGCGAGTCGCTGATGCCGTAACAGAGCGCCATGTCCTCGGGGATGCGGAACACCTTGCCTGCGGCGCGGTATTTCAGCAGGCTCACGGCCTCGTGTTTCGAAAGCCCCAGCTCCAGCAGGTCGTCCAGCGTCGCCGTGTTGGGGTCGAAGGGCCGCATCGCACTGCTGTCCCGGCGTATCTCCATCGCGGCTTCGGCACGGCGGGCCGCTTCGGGATTGGCCGACGGGCGCACCAGCACCAGCGCCGTGACGAGCAGTCCGGCCAGCGGCAGGAATATCGCAACGGCGCGTATCTCGCGGTCTGAAAAGAGCTTAGCCATCGTTCCTTTGTTTTTCGATCTCCTCCAACGCCCGTTTTACCGAGCCCCGGCGCAGCAGCAATTCCCGGGCTTCGGCTTCGGCGAGCCCCAACGCCTCGGCGATCATACGCGTTCCGCGGGCGACGAGTTTGTCGTTGGTCAACTGCATGTTGACCATGCGGTTGCCCTCGACGCGTCCCAGGCGGATCATCACGGCCGTGGAGAGCATGTTGAGCATCAATTTCTGGGCCGTTCCGGCCTTCATGCGCGTCGATCCGGTCACGAACTCGGGACCTACGACGGCTTCGAGGGCATACTCCGCCTCGGCCGCTGCGGGCGACGCGGGGTTGCAGGTGACCGAGGCCGTCAGCAGTCCGTGGCGGCGCGCCGTGCGCAGTCCGCCGATGACATAGGGCGTGGTGCCCGATGCCGCGATCCCGATCAGCGTGTCGTCGGCCGTGGGGCGGTAGGGCGCCATGTCGCGCCACGCTCCCTCGGTGTCGTCCTCGGCATGCTCCACGGCCCGGCGCAGGGCTCCGTCGCCCCCGGCGATCAGCCCGATCACCCGGTCGAACGGCACGCCGTAGGTCGGGGGCAGTTCCGAAGCGTCGGTGACGCCCAGCCGGCCGCTCGTCCCGGCGCCGATGTAGAACATCCGCCCGCCGCGCCGCATGCGTTCGACGATGCGTTCGACGAGTTGTTCCATGACGGGGATGGTCGCCCGCACGGCCTCGTGTACGCGGGCGTCTTCGCGGTTGATGCCCGTCAGGATGTCGTGCACCGACATCTGCTGCAGGTCGTCGTAGGGCGAATCCTGCTCGGTGATTCTATCTTCCATGATGGTATTCCAAAAGTCCCTCTGCAGGGGATTCGACAATGGTTTCGATACGGCAACCCTCCGCCGCCAGCGCTTCGCGCAGCAGGGGTTCGAAATGGGCCGCGATGCCGCCCGCGAACGAAACGGCAAGTCCCTGCGGGTAGCGGCTCAAGTTGCGGGCCGCAAAGTCGCGGAACGACCTGAGAACCATCTCCCGGACTTCGGGGCAGGTTGCGTGTGCATGTATAAAAGGTGCGAACGAAGCCAGGAACCGGCTGGCATAGGGCTCGCGGTAGACGCGGCGGATGATCTCTTCGTAACTGAGTCCGGTCGCGGCCAGAAACTCCTCTTTCAGCGGAATGTGCCCTTTGAAGATGCCGTTCAGGAAATTGCGCCCCAGATGTACGCCGCCGCCCTCGTCGCCCAGCACATAGCCCAGCGGGGGCACGTTCTTCAGAATTTCGCCGCCGCGGCACCAGCACGAGTTGGAGCCGGTGCCGAGGATGCAGGCGATGCCTTCGCCGCGGCCGAAGAGGGCGCGCGCCGCACCCAGCAGGTCCGACTCGACCGTGACGTCCTCCGTTCCGAAATGCGCCGCCAATTCCCGGCGCATTTTTTCGCTCGCCCCGGGGAACGTCGCGCCGCATCCGGCGCCGTAGAACCGCACGGCCGTGACCGCTCCGCACGGGGGCAGTTCCGCGAGCGCTTCGCGGATTTGTTCCTCGGAGTGCTGCACGGCGTTGATTCCCCGCGTGCGCACGGTCGTCGTGCGTGCGCCGTCGTCCGCGATCCACGTGCATTTGGTCGATCCGCTGTCGGCAATGATTAGCATGGGTTAAATATACATATTAATGTAGAAAATCGAAAAAAACACGCCAACTAAATTTTTTAGTTTAAAAACTATGAAAAATAGTTGTATGTGAGATTTTTTTAGTTATATTTGCCGAAAAGGAATATTGCTATGGAAAAACTGACACGCAGGGAAGAGGAGCTGATGCGCTGCTTCTGGGAGCACGGACCGTTGTTCGTGCGGGAACTGGTGGCCCTGTCGCCCGATCCCAAACCCCATTTCAACACCCTTTCGACCCTGGTACGCGCCCTCGAAGCCAAAGGGTATGTGGGCCACAACTCATTCGGGAGCACTTACCAGTATTATCCGCTGGTCACCGAGGAGGAGTTCTCCCGCTCGACGCTCGGAAGCGTCATTAGCCGCTATTTCGAAAATTCCTACCTCGGGGCCGTTTCGGCGCTGGTCGAGGAGGAGAAGATTTCGGTCGGCGAACTGCGCGAACTGATCGACCGCATCGAGAACGAAAACCGCCGGTAGTCATGTATGACCTGATGATCTACAGCCTGAAGGTCGGGGCCTGCCTGGCTGTTTTCTACCTGTTTTTCAAACTGCTGCTGAGCCGCGAGACTTTCCACCGTTTCAACCGTATCGTGGTGCTGGGGGCGATGGTGCTCTCGTTCGTACTGCCGCTGTGCGTGATAACGGTCTACCGCGAACTGCCCGTCCTGCCGGAACTTCCGGCGGAAGAGGCCGTGACGACCGTTGCCGCCGAGCCGCTTCCGGCGCCTTTTCCGTGGGAGAAACTGGCCGGAGGCGTTTTCCTGGCCGGAGCCGCCGCCACGCTCCTCGGGACCTGCTGGTCGCTTTTCGGCGTGGTGCGCCTCGTGAGGCGGGGACGCCGCGAACGGTTGGAGGACGGGTCGGTGCTGGTGCGCACGGACCGGGCCGTGACGCCTTTCAGTTGGGGACGCTACATCGTCATGTCCGGAAAGGACCTCGCCGAGAACGGCGACGCCATCCTGCTGCACGAACGTGCCCACCTCCGGCTGCGCCATTCGCTGGACCTGATCGTGACCGACATCGCGGGCTGCCTGCAATGGTTCAACCCGGCGATGTGGCTGCTGCGCCGCGAATTGCGGGCCATCCACGAATACGAAGCCGACGAGGCGGTGCTCGAAAGCGGCGTCGATGCCAGGAGTTATCAATTGTTATTAATCAGGAAAGCTGCCGGCGGGAGGTGGTACTCAGTCGCCAACAGCTTTAATCACAGTAAACTTAAAAACCGTATTACCATGATGTTACGCAAAAGATCGTCGCGGTGGGCCGGAGTCAAAGCACTCCTTCTGCTGCCGCTTATGGGCGTGGCCCTCGGGGCTTTCGCCGAAACCGCCTATCGCTTTCCGGAGGACAAAGTTACAAAAGAAAAACCGGTAATCCGCATTCGGGGGCTGAAATCTTCGTCCGGCAGGGAGCCGCTGGTGCTGGTCGACGGCCGGGAGACCGTGTTGGACAGCATTAAATCCGAACGGATCGAGTCGATTACCGTGCTCAAAGATTCGACGACAAAGGCTGCTTACGGTGAAAAAGCCAAATACGGCGTGATCCTTGTAGAGATGAAAAAGGACACGGAACCGGCCAACCGCATGTACCTCGAGGTGAAAAAGGCGAAGGTCATTTCCGGGAAACCGGGCTCCGTGGTCGTGTCGGACAGCGTCGGGACGATTGTCACGACGGGCAAACCGGAAGAGGTGACGGTGGTCGGTTACGGGACGAAACCGAAAGACGGGAATGTCTTACAGCTCCGGGGACTGAGGACTTCGAAGCCCGAAACAGTCGTCTATCTGGTCGACGGGGCTCGGGTGCCGGAGATCGAGTCGCTCGATCCCAACCGGATTCAGAGCATCTCGGTGTTGAAGGATGCCTCCATTCCCGCAGAGTATCTTGCCGAGGGATATACCGGTATGGTCACGATCGTGACCAAGACGGCTTCCGATGCGCGGCAGATCGCTGTGAAAGCGGCCAAAGAGGGCCTGAAAGCCGGCGCGACGAGTATCGAGGCGGCCCGTAAGGGGCTGGAGCAGGCTCGCAAGTATATGAGTTCGGATGCCTGGAAAGAGGCGCAGAGGGCTTTGGACAAGGCACAGAAAGAGTTGGAGCAGGCCGGAATCCGCGGGACCGTGCAGAGCGTCGGCCGTTCGGAACTGTCCGAATCGCCCCGCAGCGAAAATTCGATGTCGGTCACCACGGGCCGGGTAACGGTCAGCGGCGTTTTTCCCGAAGGTACGCTGATCTTTATCAACGGTAAAGAGGCCTCGCAGGCGGATGTCGACGCCCTGAAACCGGGCCGGATTAAAAAAATGACCGTCTATAAGGGCGACGAGGCCGTGAAACGTTACGGTGAGAGGGGACGCAACGGCGTGGCCGAGATACGCGCCCGCAGGTAAAGGCTTAAAGGAAATACCATAAGCAGATAAAAAGTTCAGCAGGGGACGGAGTTTCGAAACTCCGTCCTTTTTTTATCCTACTTAAATTCGACGATCTCGGGACGTATCGGGCGGTAGCGGTACTGCTCCATGCGCGTGGAGTTCGAGAGGCGGAAATACTCGCTCTCGACCAGTCCGTTCTTGCCGAAAGCGATGCCCAGGCGTATTTGTATCGTGTTGAATACCAGTCGTTCGTTTCGGAGCCGCACACCCATGCCGAACGAGGTGAAAAAGTCGTTTTTGAAGATGTTGGGCGAATAGCCGATCAGCCCGACGTCGGCGAACCCGAAGACCGCGATGCGGAATCCCAGCGGCTGGTAGGGGGTGAAAATCACCGTTTCGGTGTTGAGGATCATGCGGTTGGTGCCGATGATGTGCTCTTTGAGGGCCTGCAGTCCGTCGATGCGGGTGAAGCGGATGCTTTCGTCGCTGCCCGTGCCGCGGTTCCATCCCTGGGTGTAGTTGAAGGCGAGGAACTGGCGGATGCGGCTGCGCCGGAAGAGGAACAGGTTGGAGAACCACCGCAGGTCGACATCCACGGCGCTGCGCTGCCACATGCCGTCGTGGAGATCGATGTAGCTTCCCAGCGTGAATCCGCCCATGATGTAGCCCACGCCGCGGAATCCTCCGGTTTCGTAGCTCATGCCCAGGTACATGGCGTCGTTGAACTCGCCCCACGAATAACCCGTCGTCAGCTCGGCTTTGTAGCCCGTCGCGAGGTACTCGCGGAGTCCGAATCCGTAGATCATGTTGGCCGTATAGAACTTCTCGCGGTAGAGGCCCGCCCCGACCAGCAGGGCGTCCTGGTCGTGCAGCGCCGGGTTGAAATGCGGTCCCACGAGGGGCCGCCGGCTGACGCGGCGGTAGTTGTAGCGTCCCGTGAGGTAGACGCTCGAATTGATCCGCCGCAGGTAGTGGGAGTAACCGCCCCAGGCGTCGAGGTTACGCTCTTTGACCAGCAGCGAGGTGTCCTGCTCGACCATGTAGCGCTTGGATTTGATGTCGCTGTAGGTGAGGCCGATCTCGTAGTCGGTGGGTTTGATGAACTCCTTGCGCAGCCCCATGTCGAGCGTCGAGTTGTAGAAGTCGCGCCCGGCGGCGAATTCCGCGGTGTAGAAACTTCCCAGCACGTTGGGAATCTCGTATTCGACCATGTTGCCGCCGTAGGAGAAGTCCTTGCGGCTGAAGTTGGTCATGAATTTGAACTTGTTGCCCCATCCGAGGACGTTGGCGTCGGAGAGCCCGACCATCGTCCGGCCCCCGGTGTACCACCCTCCGTCGACCGAGATGGTCCAGCTGTCGCGCGTGGTGATGGAGAGGTTGACGCGCGTCGAGTCGAGTGCGTCGGGCAGCACCGCGACGTCGATATCGGCGATGTAGCCGCGCGAGCGGATCAGCTGTTTGTTGCGCACGATCAGCTCCGGATCGAGCGTGTCGCCCGGTTCGAAGAGCAGGTCGCGGCGGATGACGCGCTCGCGGGTGAGGCGGTGGGTCTTGTTGGCGGTGCGTTCGAGCCAGTTGCCTCCGGGGTCGAAGATTTGCCGGCGGTCGATGGTGATTTCGCCGATGGTTTTCCCGGAGTAGGGTTGCAGCAGGCGGCTTTCGTCGGTCACGCGGCCGCTCATGGTGGTGTCGAGGACGGGTTTCACGAAAAGCATCTGGTAGAGCATGCGCGGCACGGCGCGGCGGTTGGTTTTCGACTGGATGCTGTCGTAGAGCCGTTTGTTGCGGGCCGAGGCGTCGGGGTTCGACACGCGGGCGCTGTCCGGGGTGAACCGGTCGGGGGTATGCGCGCCGGGGCCTGCGACGCGGGCAAAGGAGGCGGTTGCCGCCGCAGTCAGGGTCAGAATCAATATGCAGAACCGGGCATACATTGTGTCAAAGATAACGGAATTTTTCGGCAAAAAGTGCGGTCCAGCGCCCTAAATTGGGCTTCGGGCCCCGGATATCGTTCAAAATCGGCCTTTCCGCCATTTTTTTGTCGCTCCGCCGCCGGGTACGAAAAAAGGTCCACCCGACGGGTGAACCTTTTTCTATTGCGTTGGCCGGGCGGGGCGTTTTTCAGGACCGTATGGGATTCGGCTCCTGCCCCCCCCCTCTTTCCGGCCCTCCCCCGGGTTAGCGGCGGCCTTCCTTGGCCTCGATGCATTCGGTGGCATGGGGCACCTTCATCAGCCGCTCCTTGGGAATGAGCTTGCCGGTGGTCTTGCAGATGCCGTAAGTCTTGTTCTCGATGCGCACGAGCGCCATTTCGAGGTTGCGGATGAACTTCATCTGATGGGCTGCCAGACGGCCGCTCTCCTCTTTCGAGAGGGTGGCGGCGCCCTCCTCCAGCACTTTGAACGTCGGCGATGTATCCTCGGTGTCGTTGTCGGCCGTATGGGTGATCGTGGCGCGCAGCAGCTCGTAGTCCGCGCGTGCGTTCTCGAGCTTCTTCAGGATAAGCTGCTTGAACTCTTCGAGTTCCGCGTCGCTGTACCGTGTTCTTTCGTCTGCCATAGTCGTATCCTCCTTGTTTTGGTTTCATGTAAAATTAAGCAATAATTCCGATATTACCAAATTTTACAGGATATATCGGGACTATATCCGCGTCACCGCGATGCGCAGGGGCTCTTCGTCGACATCGGTCTCCACGACCGCCTCTCCGGCGGGCTCTGCCGCGGCTTTCACCTCCACGGCGAGGGTCTGCGATGCGATGTAGTCGGCGAACCGGGCGATGCCGTCGGCCACGCAGGGCTTGTCCTCGATCTCGACACGGATCTTGTCCGTGACCTCGAATCCGGAGTCCTTGCGGATATTCTGGATGCGGTTTATCAATTCGCGTGCCACGCCTTCGGCTTTGAGCTCCTCGGTGACCGTAATGTCGAGCGCCACGGTGAGTTTTCCCTCCGAAGCTACCAGCCATCCGGGCATGTCCTCCGAGGTGATCTCGAAGTCGGCGGGTGTCACGGTGATCTTCTCCGCTCCGAGGTCGAGCACCGTTTCGGACGCTGCTTCCACTTCGGCGATGCGCTCCTGCGAGAATTCGGCCACCAGAGCGGCGATCTGCTTCATGTACTTGCCATAGCGCGGCCCGAGGGTTTTGAAGTTGGGTTTGATGCGCTTGGTAATCAGCCCTGTGGTCTTCTCGATCAGCTCGATGTCTTTGACGTTGACTTCGCCCATGATGAGGTTCTTCACGGCCGAGATGTGCTCCGCCGTCGCGGGGTCGAGCACCGGAATCAGGATCTTGGTCAACGGCTGGCGCACCTTGATCGACACCTTGCGGCGCAGGGCCAGCACCATCGACGAGACTTTCTGGGCCAGCGACATCATCTCCTCCAGCCGGGTGTCGATCAGCCGCTCGTCGGCTTTCGGGAAGGTCGAGAGGTGTACCGATTCGTCGGCGTGGCGGCCGCTCACGGCGTTGAGGTCCGTGAAGATGCGGTCGGAGATGAACGGCGCGAACGGCGCCGCGAGCATCGAGACGGTCTCCAGACAGGTGTATAACGTCTGGTAGGCCGCCAGTTTGTCCTCCGACATGCCGCCGCCCCAGAACCGCTTGCGGTTGAGGCGCACGTACCAGTTCGAGAGGTTCTCGCCCACGAATTCCTGGATGGCGCGGGCCGCCGGGGTCGGATCGTAGCCCTCGAGCGATTCGGTCACCTCTTTCACCAGCGTGTTCAGCAGCGAGATGATCCAGCGGTCGATCTCGGGGCGCTTCTCCATCGGCACCTCGGGCTCCTGACCCGTGAACGAATCCACGTTGGCGTAGAGGGCGAAGAACGAGTAGGTATTGTAAAGGGTTCCGAAGAACTTGCGGCGCACTTCATCGACGCCGTCCTTGTCGAATTTGAGGTTGTCCCACGGCTGCGAGTTGGAGATCATGTACCAGCGTGTCGCGTCGGCTCCGTAGGTGTCCAGCACCTCGAACGGATCGACGGCGTTGCCCAGGCGTTTGGACATTTTGTTGCCGTTCTTGTCCAGCACCAGTCCGTTCGAAATGATGTTTTTGAACGCCACCGAGTCGAACAGCATCGAGGCGATGGCGTGCAGCGTGAAGAACCAGCCGCGCGTCTGGTCGACGCCCTCGGCGATGAAGTCGGCGGGGTAGACCTCGTTGAAGCCCTCCTTGTTCTCGAACGGGTAGTGCACCTGCGCATAGGGCATGGCGCCCGAGTCGAACCACACGTCGATCAGGTCCGGTTCGCGCTTCATCGGCTCGCCTTTCGACGAGACCAGCACGATCGAATCCACATAGGGACGGTGCAGGTCGATGTTCGCCGTCGAATAGTTCTCCTTCGACATGTCCCCGACTTTGAAGTTTTCATAGGGGTTGTGCTGCATCACGCCCGCGGCGATGGATTTCTCGATCTCGCCCATCAGCTCTTCGATCGAACCGATGCACTTCACCTCCGAGTAGTCCTCCGTGGCCCATACGGGCAGCGGGGTTCCCCAGAAGCGCGAGCGCGAAAGGTTCCAGTCCACCAGTCCCTCGAGCCACTTGCCGAAGCGGCCCGTTCCGGTCGATTCGGGTTTCCAGCGGATGGTCTTGTTCAGCTCGATCATCTTGTCGCGCAGCGCCGTGGTGCGCACGAACCACGAGTCGAGCGGGTAGTACAAGACGGGTTTGTCCGTCCGCCAGCAGTGGGGGTAGGAGTGGGTGTGCTTCTCGATTTTGAACGCCTTGTTTTCGGCTTTCAGCATCACGGCGATGTCGATGTCCAGCGTCGGGTCGGTGTCGCACAGCCGTTCGTCGTAGACGTTCTTCACGTAACGGCCCGCATATTCCCCGTATTTTTCGACGTCGACGTTCGTCTTCACGAACTCCGGGTCGAGGTCCTCGATTAAAAAGAACTTGCCCTGCCTGTCGACCATCGGCTGGTTCTTGCCGGCGCGGTCGACCATGAAGAGCGGCGCGATGCCTGCGACTTTCGCCACCCGGTCGTCGTCGGCGCCGAACGTCGGGGCGATGTGCACGATGCCCGTACCGTCGGAGGTGGTCACGTAGTCGCCGACGATCACGCGGAACGCATCGCCCATCGGCTTCACCCACGGGATCAGCTGCTCGTAGCGGATGCCCTCCAGTTCGGGGCCCATCCACGTCTTTTCCGCAACTTCGTAGGTGCCCTCCATCTTCTTGGTGAAGTAGGAACCTAAGAGGTCTTTGGCCAGGATGACCGTCTGCGGCTGGTCGGTATAGGGGTTGCGGCACCTGACTTTCACGTATTCGATCGCGGGGCCCACGGCCAGCGCGGTGTTCGACGGCAGGGTCCACGGCGTGGTGGTCCAGGCGAGGAACCAGAGCTCGCCCTCGACCCCGTCGAAGAGCTTTTCGCTCTTCGCATCGCGCACGACCCGGAACTGCGACGTGCAGGTCGTGTCCTTCACGTCGCGGTAGCAGCCCGGCTGGTTCAGCTCGTGGGTCGAGAGGCCCGTTCCGGCGGCCGGCGAGTAAGGCTGGATGGTGTAGCCCTTGTAGAGCAGGC
>ERZ1673699.1934-NODE-1934-length-15053-cov-5.824177_pt1 | contig 15053 bp, 12 predicted proteins | sample MGYA00580229_ERZ1673699 | MGnify/ENA primary metagenome ERZ1673699 (study PRJEB41218, sample SAMN15661785) | gut metagenome | host: Homo sapiens | place: Canada: London | collected 2015-08-20/2019-03-30 | study: EMG produced TPA metagenomics assembly of... | reverse complement strand
AATGAAAAAATGTCACAAATTGTCACACCTACTGAAAAATTGTCCTGACAGGATGACATTGTAACAACATTTTTCTACATTTGCAACATGGACAAAGAATTGGTATTCCGGCAGGCGGTACCCCATGAGGTGCCCCTCATCATGCAGATCATCCGCCAGGCACAGGCCCGGATGTATGCGGCAGGCAGCCGCCAGTGGCAGGACGGATATCCCGCCCCGGGGCATATTTCGGCGGACATCGGACGCGGGCGCGGCTACGTGCTGTGCAGGCCCGACGCCAAGGAGTGCCACGCGATCATCGCTTACGGCGCAGTGGTGTTCGACGGGGAACCGGCTTACGAGGCCATCGAGGGCAAATGGCTCACCGACGGACCTTACGTGCTGGTGCATCGCATAGCCGTCGCCGACGGCGAACGCGGCAAAGGCGTGGCGGCGGAGTTCCTGCGCCATGTCGAGGATTTGGCACGGGAGCGGGGCGTAAAGGCGTTCCGCATCGACACTAACCACGACAACCACCCCATGCTACGGCTGCTCGAACGCACGGGCTTCACCCCCTGCGGCAAGGTCGTCTACCGGAGCGGCGAACGGCTGGCCTTCGAAAAAGAGCTCTGAGCCGGCGAACGGCGCGAATACGGGCGCCGCGCGTAACAGGATCAGTAATCCCGGATGCAGCGGACCGGGAAGCCGTAGGAACGGTCCGCGTCGTAGAAATCGAACCCGTAGTTACTCAGGAAAAGATAATCGACCGAATAGGTCGTATAGGGCGTCGCGGACCAGTAGTATCCGTAGGCCCCGACGTGGACCATGTTGCCGTGGCCGTTCGGATAGCGATGGCCCGATACGGGCAGGAAGAGGGTTCCGTCGGGCGGAACGCTCCGGTTGCCGGGGTCGGCAGGGGTGGAAACCGTGACATTGCCCCCGGCGAACAGGCCGCTCACGGGGTCGGAAGTCCCGTCGGGCAGGCCGTCGAAAGTCGCGGTAATGTCCCTGAAATCCCCCGACAAGACCAGCAGCCCGCGGGTCTCCTCGTAAAGCTGTGACTGTTCGGCCGAAGTCGGCATCCGCCAGCGGCCGTGGGGCCATCCCGCACGGGCGGAGACGTAGCGGCAGATGTCGCCGATGCCGGCTTCGGCATTGTAGCCCGTCCCGTCGCTGTAATCCCTGAAGGCGTCCGCATCGCTGCCCGAAGGGGCGGGTCCATAGAATTTGAAACCGGGATGCGCATAGGGAATCCGGTCCCACCCCGCAAGGCTGTCGCCCCATCCGGAGGGATCGAGGGAGGTCGAGGGGTTGAAGACCACGTGCAGGCGGGGGTCATAGGGATTGCCCGAAGGCGCCACCGCGAGGAGCGAGCCCCATTTGAAGCACACCCCCTGCGACCAGGCCGGGATCGGGCCGTTCTCCTCCCGGGTCACGGCGAAGGTCGGCGCCCCGGCGCGGAGGACGACGTTGCTGCGTGCGAACAGCTCGGCGATGGTGGTCCGGCGGACGGTGAGGGTGTCGCGGAGGCGTCCGGCGGTGAAGACGATGCGGCCGCTCACGTAGTCGGGCACGGCGACGGGACCGTCCAGCGGCGCGACCTCGACGGCCAGTCCCGACCGGTTGATGTCGGTTCCCGAGGCGGTCGCGGCATCCCCGGCGAGCCGGAGCCACCGATGCGCAGCGGGGTCGAGGACCGCAGCCGTCCAGCCGCCGTGGTAGTCGGAACTCACGCGGTGGGTCAGGTTCCGCGTTGCGCCCCACGGCAGGTCGACCGTGCGGGTTTCGACGCCCATGAAATACTGCCCGTCGAAAACGATCTCGCAGATCCCGGCGAGGTCCACCACCAGCAGCGACGTTTTCAGGTTCGAGAGGACCGTGGCCGCGGCGAGGGCCTCGCCGAAGGTGTCGTAACCGGGGCCTTCGGCCGCCGTGACGGAGACGATATAGCGATGGTTGCGGTAAAGGGGCATGAACCGCGCCCCGGAGCTGCCCGGATCGGCTTCGCCGGGAGCCGTGAAGTCGATGCGGTAGAAGCTGGCGGCACCCCGGTAACGCCCTTCGAGCACCAGGCAGACCCGCCCGGCGGGATCGGCGGGCGGAACGCCCTTACCCGCCTCATAGGTGTAGATCGTTCCGGCAAGCCGCTCCCCCGGAGCGTTCCCGGGCTGGGCGTAGGGGTATTCCTGAGCGTCACCGGAACCCGGTTTGCCCGCATCGTCCGGAATCCGGGGATCGCCGTTCGTCGAATAGGGATGTCCGGGATCACCCTCCCGGAGCAGCGCCCCGGTGGCGGGATTCCACGCCGGGGCGATGAATCCGCCCGTGCGGTAGTTGACCAGATGGATGCGTTCCAGCCGGAAGATGTCGCCCGAAACCTCGTTCTCCACGTCGATCCGCGCCAGCATCCGCGTCAGCCGGATGCCGGAGACCTTCATGCCGGGGCGGATGCCGGAAACCGCGGCCTCGCCGTACATCGGGATCGGCGTAAAGCCCGGCGTCGAGACGTTCCATTTGTAGGTGCCGTCGCCGTCGGGCCCGGAGGTGAACTTCAGCGCCTCCAGCACGACCTGCTTCTCCGTGCCGGGCAGGTTGTCCCGCAGGGCGGCGTCGACCGCGTCCGAAGCGTTCGCGACGACCACCACCAGCCCCGCATCGGGGTCCGCCGGCAGGTCCAGCCGGTACTCCACCCGGTAATCGGTCCCCGACCCTCCCTGCGTAATGTCGCCGGTCTTCAGGCTGCGGATCAGCCGGGCGGGCGAGGAGTCGTCGAAGACCAGCAGGTCTATGGTCCGCACCGCCGCCTCGCCCCCATCGCCGTCGATCGAGCGGGTCACGGGGGCATGGAAGCCCGGGACGGTCATTTCGAAGACCACCGGCAGCTCCTGCGGCCCGGGCCGCGGAACATCCGCCGGATCATGGGTGCATCCCGCGGCGCACAGCGCCCCGAAAGCCGCCGCAAGGCAGGAGATAAACCAGGTGCAGGATCGTTCCATATCGTCACAAATTTAAAAGCCTCAACGGGTTACCCGGATCATCCGGGCGAGGTTCCCGGCCCGGACCTCCACGGTCGCATAACAGCCCCGCGCCGCCGCTTCGGGCGCAGCGCCCGCCGCGAAGCGTATCCGCTGTTCGAGGGCCCCCTCGGGAGCGTCGGGCGTGGCGGTCAGCCAGCCGAAAGGCCGGCCGTCGTCCCCGGTAACCGGAACCCCGGAGTTGTCGTAATAGCGGATGGGGCCGATCCGGATACCCCTCGGGAATCCCCGGTCGTCGCGGTCATAGTCGGTCCGGGCCTGAACATAGCCTTCGTCGCCGCTCCCGGGAAGATGGAGCCGGTCGCGGTCGACCCGGAGAAAATACTGCGGATCGATGACGATCCCCTGCCCCGCGTCGCTCCACGGCAGCACGGTGTGTTCGAACTGCGCGCTGCCGACCCGCCCCGTGACCCGATAGACCCGGTTGCGGAGCACGGCCTCCAACGGCTGCGGCGAACCGCCCTCGAAAGCGAACCGCGACAGGACCGCCTCGGCATTCCGGGCTCCCCCGGGGGAATCCACGCCCTGAATCCTCAGCACCGGTTTGTCGGCATCGCCCGGCTCCGAGCACGTCCGCTCGGGCGTGTAGAAAGCGCACACCAGCTGCGGGGTTTCGGTCAGCGGCAGCGGATCGGTCCCGGCATACTGCCACCCCACCGCCAGCGAAGGGGCGGCGACGGTCGCCATGCGGCCGAAGCCGTTGCCGGCGTCGGGACCGAACAGCAGTCCTGCATCGTGGCTCCTCAGCAGCGAAACGTTCGTCGAGGCGGTCAGCTGCGCAGAGCTTTCCGCATCCACAGCGAGCCACAATTCCACACGCGCCACGGCCCGGAGCACCCGGACCTTCACCTCAACGGCATCGGCCTCCGAAGCGTTTTCGGCCGTCACCGCGAAGCCCCGCTTCACGCCCGTCATGGGGATTCCCGCGGCAAGCGGCTCCGAGTGGCCCTCGTTGAAGAGATCGGCCATCCGGAACTCCAGGTCCTCCAGTTCCGACGGGAAGCGCACGCCGCCGAGCTCCGGGGAGAGCGCCGCAGGTTCGTCGACGACCACCGCGACCAGCTTGTCCCGGTTGCAGTTCACCTCCAGCGTGATCCGGAAAGCCGAAGCCTCCTGCTCGTGCGAAGCGAGCGTCACGAGTTCGTTGACGTCGAGGGCGGGACGGGCCGAAGCGTCGTCGAAGACGAGGACGCGCACCGTGCGGATGCGGTCGTGCTCTCCGGCGTCCCCCGCAGTGACTTCGACCTCCATCCGGGCGCGCGTCACCGCGCCGGGCTCCATGTGCCCGGACGTACAGCCGCCGGACAGGGCCGCTGCGAGGAGAAGGATGATGCCGAATCTCTTTTTCATAAGTCTGTCGTTCCGGGGCTCAGACCCCGATCTCGCTGAGCCATATTATCCAGTCGTTCACGCTCACGGCCACGGCGGCGAAACCGCCCTCCGAACCGCCGTCCTCGTAGAGGATCACGAAATTCCATTCGCTCTGGCGGTCGAGGTACTCCTGCAGGGGGAGTTCCCGCCCGCCGGGACCGTCGGGTTTGGTGCTTCGGAGCAACGCCATCAGGTCGTAGTCCCAGAGCGGCTCTCCGGTCTGCGCCGCGAGCACCCGAAGCCGGTATTCACCTGCACCGGCCACCAGCCGGGCGGTATTGAGCCGTTCGGAGGCGAGTTCGCCGGGGAGATCCCCGGGTCCCCGTCCGTAAGGCAGATAGGTCACCGTCTCGTCTGAAAGCGGCGCGTTGTCGGGGCCGTAGACCGCCCCCTCGGGGGTCACGATCTCGAAGGTGCAGGGTACGGCGGCATCGCCGTCCCGCCGGACGAGCGTCAGGCTGAAGCGGTTGGTGTTCCGGACCAGCCGCACGGGCCACACGCTCAGGTCGGCCCGGTAGTCCGTCTCGAAAGCCGGAGCCACCCACACCGGGGCGAACTCCCGGCCGACGACCGCGGCGTCGCGTTCGAGGGCGATCCGCACCTCCTCCAGCCGGGTCTGCCCGGGAATGAGGGGCTGGCCGGCGGCGTCCGAAACCCGGAAATCGTCCGACAGTCCCCCGACGGCCAGCAGGCTGTAACGGCCGAAATCGAACCCTTCGCCGAGGAACATCCGGTTGCCCTCCACAAGCTCCCCGCGCCGGGCGTGCCGCGCAAAGAGGTAACGCCCCCGGTCGTCGAAAACGAAAACATCGACCGTCCCGACCTGCGGGTCGAATGCGTCGGCGTACTCCATGTTCAGGTCATAGATGAACTCGAGGTAAATGCCGCACTCCTCCCGGCCGTCCCGGATGCCCTCGCACGCCGCGAGGAGCACCGGCACGACGAAAGCCGCGAGCAGTCCGATATGTTGTCTCACCTGCATATACCTGCGGTTTAACGACCTGTGCAAAGATCAGAGCCCGATCTCGGTCTCCCAGACGATCCACGGAGCCACCTCGACCGTGATGCCCAGATAGCCCGAGCCGTCGATCGGGTCTTTCGGGTCGGGATCGCCCGGACCCGGATTGTCGATATCGGGATACCACGGCGTGCCGGGGCCGTCGACCGATCCCAGCGTCAGCGCATACCAGTTGTTCCGCACGACGCCGTATTTGCCGTAATCCAGCTCCACCTGCGTCTCGTTGTCGTGGACGATCTCGTAATAGTAGTAGCAGAGGCCATTCTGATACCAGCGGATGATATCCTCCCGGCCGTCCTTAAGTACTTCGCCGCCGTTGGACACCGCCTCCAGGTCGGTCTCCGTGAGCGTAGCGAAGTCCGAACCTTCGAGCTGGACATTATGGTTCCCGGCATAGGCCTCGATCCGGTCGAACATCTTCTTGCAGGCGGCCGCGAGGTTCGACCCGGCGCCGGCCTCGGTACAGGCCTGCTGAAGTTCAGCGAGGTCGGCGAAATTCCGGCCCGCGAAGTTGAACCAGTCGCCGGAGTAGTCCTTGGGGTAATAGGTGCCCCGGATCACGACGCGCGTGGCGTTGCCGAATTTCTGTTCGCCCGCGTCCATCGTGTTCTCGATGCAGTAGGTCAGCGAGTCGGCGATCATCCAGTCGTAAGGCGCGACCAGCACGGGAGCGAACGAGTCGGCATCGACGGTGGCGTTGGCGATGCCCTCGCCCACCGCGCCGGAGAAATTCGGGTCCCGGGTGTAGAAATTCCGGACGTAGGAGCCGCCCGGCTTATGGGTCACCTCCAGCAGCGTCTTCTCCGCGAAAGGATAGAACGCCGTGTTCAGCGCATCGAGGGTCCAGCGTCCGAAGGTGAAGGTCGCACCGGCGGGAAGGACGGTGATCTTGTCTTTGAGCGTCAGCCCCACCTTGGAGGCGAAACGCTCGACCCTGATCTCCGCCGGGTTGTCTCCGGCAGCCTTTTTGGCCGCTTCGGCGTCCACATCTTTCGTGATCGTCACGACATGGCCCGAGACGTCGACGAGCGGATCGGCGATCACGTCGCCCGCATTCTTGCCCGTTTCGTCACCGCTGTTGACCATGGCGAAGCCCCGGGTGATGTTCCGCGTATCGTCGATGATCTCGGTCACGGCATCCGCCGTGACGGCCTCGTTGAACGTGCTGAAAGTCATGGTGCCGTTCAGCGTGCGGAGCAGTTCCCCGAGCTTCGGCCCCGGATTGGCGATCACCAGCAGTTTCGCCGTCCCCGCCGAGACCCTGAAAGCCTCGGGAGTCGCCGAAGCAGGGTCGATCTCCGTGAAATAGTCGGCCGCTCCCGGAGCCTTCACGACGGTCCCCCGGTCGTTGAAGGCAACGAGGCAGAGTTTCCGCAGGTCGCTCTCGTCCTCCCCGGGATTCTCGCCCGAGGAGCGCGTCGTCTTCCGGGTCTCGATCCGGACCGAAAGGTAGGCCGCATCGCCGTTCGCCGGCACGGGTTCCGCGGAGGAGCGTTCGCTGCCGTCGGTGCAGCCGGCCAGCGCAGCTATCGCAAACACCGGCAGGAAAATCATTCTGAGTTTCATAGTGTCCTTTATTTAATGGCCGCGACACAGCCGGAGCCGGGCTCCTACTCGTCGATGCCGTATTTTTCCCACTCGTTCAGCCGCTCCTGGTAGGCGGCCTCGTCGGCCCGGTAGGCTTCGATCCGCCGGAGATGCTCTCCGGCAGCCGGATTCCCGGCGTCGGCGGCCCGGCGGGCATAATACTCGGCCTTGTCGAGCTCGTTCAGCCGCGCGTGGAACGACGAGAAATAGAGCCACGCATCGGGTTCGTCCTCCAGCCCCCGGAGGTATTCCAGCGCCTCGGAAAGCTTGCCGGAGAGATAGCTGAACATCGCCAGCGAAATCCGGTTGACCTTATCGTCGGGATAGACCGTCGCCGCCTTTTCGATAACTTCCCTGAAAGGCGGACTTCCCGGCTCGTACTGGCTGGCCAACAGGTAGAACTCATAAAGAGATAACATATTCGGTTGTGTTTTATAGACTTCCCGGACGGTCTCGACCGTATATTCCGGGACGGTGAAGTCGATCTTATAAGCGCTCCGCCGCAGCCGCGGGAAAAGGTTGGCGAGCAGGTAACGGTAGGTCCTCCCGCCCGCGTACTGCATCAGCAGCCGCTCGCGTCCGTCGAAAACAGCCGTATTGCCGACGATGCCGAGGACCGCCCCGCGATCCGCTTCCGGAAGCAGGCTGTCGGCTTCGACAAGCCGCGCAAGGCCCTCCCAGTCCTCGCCGTAGCCCTGCGAGACGAGGCGGATGCCTTTGAGGTCGTAATTGCGGCGGAGCCACCCCGTGAGTGAAGCCGCGCGGCGTTCCGAGAGGGCGAGGTTGCTCTGCCACGATCCCTCGGGCGAGGCGTAGGAGGAGATCATGACCGAATTGATCTCCACGCCCTGCACCCGGCGGACCTTTTCGATACCGGCACGTATCCGGTCCAGTTCGTGGCGGTTGCGTCCCAGCGCCGGGTCGATGTCGGCGTTGCCGACGCGGTAGACAATCTGCGCCTCGCCGCTCTCCGAACGCCGTTTGACGACCTCGCGCGGCGGCACGGGGATCGACACCGGAAGGTCGTAGACCACCGTGCGCATGGGTTTTCCGAGGAAGCGGATTCCGTCGGCGATGACCTCGACCGAGTAGCGGTGGAACCGCCCCCGGCAGTCGCGCCGCTCCTGTACCATCGTGACCCGGGCCTGCTTCATCCACGCCTCGGCAGGCACCGCGGCGCTGTAAGGGATCGTCCGGCGGAAGAACCGCCCCCGCCCGGCGTCCAGAAAGGCATAGGCCGGCTCGGTCGCTCCGGAGAGCCGTTCGGCGCGCTTCATGACACGCTGCTGCGCCCGGCCGCAGATGACCAGGGGCGGCATCGGCCGTTCGGCGGCCCCGGCGCGGATGGCCGGGAAGAGGTAGATCCGCTCGCGCGGGGCGACCGACACCCCCAGGGCCTCGATCTCCAGCACGGCGCGGATACTGTCGCGCTCCTGCCGCACGTCGCGCACGACGACGCGCACGTCGGAGACCTGCCGCTGCGCACCGGCCCCGGTCGGGGCGGACAGGCAGCCTGCGAGGAGCACGAGGCTCCGTATGATCCGGTCGGTCTTCATCTTCGGCGTCATTTTATCAGAAACACCAGCGTCACGGCGACCTTCGTCGGTCCGAAATAGTGTTTGGTTCCGGAGTGAATCCGGGGCCGGCACCGTCCGCAGGGGTATTTGTCGTAAGAGAAATAGGCATAGCCGACGCCCACGGAGGCTTCGATCGACCACCGCGGCGCGAGTATCCAGTTATATCCGTAGGAGATGCCCGCCCCAACCAGCCAGCCGTCGTAGCGGTTATCCTCGATCGTCGAAAAAGGCCCTATGCCCCCTACGTTGTAGGAGGCATAATGGGCATGGAGACCCCAGAAATGCCCGGCGAAAGGCTGACACGCCCACCAGCGGAACTCGGGTTGCACAGCGACATGCTTAAACTTCTTACCTTCCCCGAAGCTCCACAAATTCAGACTGGCAGGGATATCGACCGAAGTACTCGCTCCGGTCCGGAATTCCAATCCGAGGTTAGGCGATGCCATACCGTCCATCAAAAGGTTGTTTTTCAGGGCGACCTTCTGTGCGGCTGCGGAAACACAAAGGGCAACCGCTGCAAACAACAATACGATGTTTCTCCACCACATGGCATTCGTTTTTCCGGGACACCGGACCGCAGACTGGCCCGGCTGATCTCCACCACAAAGATAAGTAGCCGCAAGCTATTGAAAAAGACAACTTTATACAATCGGAAAGCGTCGAACGGACCGATCGGAGAAATTCCGCACACGGCAATCCGCCATGCGAAAACAGAGCCTGTCCCAGTGGACGATCGGGAGGATCGCAGAGCGTAAAATGACACAATCGGCGTCAAAACGGCAGAATAAATACGCCGAACAGTGCAATTTCCGGCATCAAAAACTCTTTTAATAATTTTTTTTATTTACTTTGCGGAAGCCCGCCGACCTTACGCGGGCGTGACGCATCAATTCATCAGAGATAGGTTATGAGCAGAGAGGATCTTCACGATGCATTCATCGGTGAATTATACAGAAAGGTGCCCCGGCGGGCAGACCTCGTTAATCAGATTGCGGACATCCTGAAGCTGGAAAAGGAGTCGGTCTACCGGCGGATGGCCGGGAAGGTCAATTTCTCCGTCCGGGAAACGGGCATCCTGGCGCAGGCGATGAACATATCGCTCGACAGCCTGCTCGACCGGAACCGGAAGGTGCAGTGGCTTCCGTTCGTACTGACGTCGCCCATGCAGCACCGCTCGATGGACTCTTTCTGCGACATGATCGACCGCGACCTCGAAAAGATCCGGGAGATCAACCGCGACGAACCCGGCGAAACGGGCAACGTCTACAACTCGCTGCCGATGGAGTTCTTCATCTCGTCGCCCCTGCTGATGAAGTTCATGTTCTTCAAATGGGGCAACTATTTCGTGCGGTCGGAGGAGTTCAACGACTTCTCGGCCTGGCAGATGCCCGAACGGCTGGCGGCGATCCCGGCCAAGTACGGCGAAGTCTACAAATTCCGCGAGGCGTTCCACATCTGGGACAGTTCGCTGATCTGGGCGCTGTGCCGGGAGATCGTCAATTTCTACCGGATGCACGTCATCACCGAGGCCGAAAAGCGGGAAATCAGGCACGAGCTCAAAGAGCTGCTGTCGCGCATCGAGCAGGGGTTGAACGGCACCTATATCTCGAACGTCCCGTTCCCCGAAGCCCTCGATTTTTACGTCTCCTCGATCAACGTCGGGTTCACCAGCAGTTACTACGCCTCGGGCGACCGGCAGCTCGCGCTGCTGCAGACGAATTTCAGCTTCTCGCTCATCGAGAACTCGGAAGAGACCTTCCGGCAGATCAAAGAGTGGATGCGGTCGCTCTGCAACATCTCCACCCTCCTCTCCCGCAGCGGACGCATCGAGCGGCGGCTCTTTTTCGAGAACCAGCACAAGATCATCGACCAGTTGTTATAGGGCCGATTTGGCGGCCGGCGGACAAATCGCTATCTTTGCCGCAACGAAACGGCGAAAACGCCGTTCGGAGAAAAAGTACCGTAACATGAAAAAGCAACGAATCACCGAAGAGGATTACCGCAAGGCCCACCGCAAGGCGAGCCGCGAAGAGGAGATCGCACGGCACGGCCGGACGGCCCTGTGCCGCGCCGTCCACAAATCGAAAAAGACATACGATCGCAAACGCGAAAAGGCAGGTCTGAGAAACCTGCCTTTTTCATTTCATATCCTGTGCGGTGTGTCTCAGGGCTGCGCCGGCGAGCCCGGTTCCTCGATGGGCCCGGGCTGTACGCCGAGCGGATCGACCGGTGCGGGACGCGCGGTGACGATGCTGTCGACGATGAATTTCGTGAATCCCCGCCAGGGCAGCGCGCCGAAATATTCGCGGTAATGCAGTTCGAGGGTCTTGCCGCCCTGCAGCATCAGCTCGCGGGCAAGCGTCTCGTCTTCGACTGAAAATTCGAATTCATAGGACTGGATCGACCCGGCGGCCTTCGAGCGGATGCCCGTCTGGATCAGCTTGCCTTCGTAGGTTTTGAAGACGAGCCCCTTATAAACGACATAGTTCAACTCCCCGCTCTTCACCCCCTCGCCGAAGACGAAGTAGAAACGGAAATAGAAGAACACGGCCAGCCCGACGGCGACCAGGACGGTGATGATGCCCCAATATTTTTTCATAACTTTTCTGTTCGGCCGCACACGGCGGCAATCTTTTACAAAGGTAGCAAAAAGCACAACGGTTCCAAAACCGAATCGTATACAGTACGGCAGAACGCTCCGGCTGATAAACGTGTCGTTACGACACCAAAGGTAGCAAAAAGCACGATTGTTCCAAAACCGAATCGCATACAGTGCGGCAGAACGCTCCGGCAGATAAACGTGTCGTTACGACACCAAAGGTAGCAAAAAGCACGGTTGTTCCAAAACCGAATCGTATCTTTGCAGAAAACATCGGCCATGGTCTGGGAGACGATCGACATAACGACGGAATCGGGCGAAACGGTGCGGGCGCAGGCGCCCGTGATCGTCTCGGCGAGCCGTGCCACGGACATTCCGGCATTCTACGCCGACTGGTTTTTCGACCGGCTGGAAAAAGGATATTCCGCCTGGACGAACCCGTTCAACGGCGTGAAATCGTATGTCTCCTACGCCCGGACACGGCTGGTCGTCTTCTGGTCGAAGAATCCCCGCCCGCTGCTGCCGCACCTCGAAAAACTGCGCGAAAAGGGCATCCATTGCTACCTCCACTACACGCTCAACGACTACGGCGCCGAAAGGCTCGAACGCGGCGTGCCGCCGCTCGACGAACGGATCGAGACCTTCCTCCGGTTTTCGGAACTGTTGGGCAAAGAGCTGGTCATCTGGCGGTTCGACCCGCTGATCTTGACCGACCGGATCGGTGTGGAAGAGTTGCTGCGCAAGGCGGAACGGATCGGCGACCGGCTCCGCGGGCATACCCAAAAGCTGGTCTTCAGTTTCGCGGACATCCGCACCTACCGCAGTGTGGAGACCCGGCTGCGGAAAGACGCCCTCCCCTGGCGCGAATTCGACGAGCGGCAGATGTCCGACATGGCGGCCGGACTGGCGGAGCTGAACAAGAAATGGGGCTATGCGCTGGCCACATGCGGCGAGCGGGCCGACCTGTCGCAGTTCGGCGTCCGGCGCAACAAATGCATCGACGACGAACTGATCGTCCGGCAATTCGCCGACGATCCGCTGCTGATGGATTTTCTGGGCATAAGCCAAAAGGGGTTGTTCGGCCCGGAAACGGTCGTTCGTAAAAATCGCAAGGACAAAGGGCAGCGGCCTTCCTGCGGCTGCATCGCCAGCAAGGACATCGGCGAATACGACACCTGCCCGCACGGGTGCGCCTACTGTTACGCCAACCGCTCCGGCGGAAAGGCCGCCGAAAACTACCGGCTGCATCGGGCCCGCCCCACGGCCGAAACGATCACCGGCAAATAGGGCCCCGTCACTCCTCCCCGAAATCGAACCGGAGCTGCACACAGCCCTCGGCAAAATCGGGGACATTGCCCACCGTGACCCCGATCAGGCGTATCCGGTGGCCGTCGAAATCGACGCTCGCCAGCAGTTCCCCGGCGACGAGGCACAGCCTGTCGCGCGAATCGACCGGGCAGGGCAGCGTTCGCGACCGCGTGATCTGGCGGAAATCGTCGAACTTCAATTTCAGCACCACGGTCCGTCCCCGGAACTTATGGCGCGCAAGCCGCCGCCACACCTCCTCACAAACCTGTTCCAGTTCGCCGAGCAGCACCTCGCGGTCGGCGGTGTCAGCCTCGAAAGTGGTTTCGGCACCGAGGGACTTGCGGATGCGGTTCGGGACCACCGGGCGCGGGTCGATCCCCCGGGCATAGCCGTAGTAGCTGCGTCCGGCCTTCCCGAAATGCCGGACCAGTTCCAGTTCTTCCCACTGCCGCAGGTCGGCGCCGGTGCGGATGCCCAGCGCATGCATCTTCTCGGCCGTGACCTCCCCGATGCCGAAGAAGCGCTCGACGGGGAGTTCCGCGACGAAAGCGTCGATCCGGTCAGGCGGAATGACGAACAGCCCGTCGGGCTTCCGGTAGTCCGAGGCGATTTTCGCCAGCATCTTGTTCACGGAGATACCCGCCGAGGCCGTGAGTCCGGTCTCGGTGCGGATGCGGGCTTTGATCTCCCGGGCCACGAGCGTCGCCGAGCGGACGTGCGAAACGTCGAGGAAAGCCTCGTCCAGCGAGAGCGGCTCGACGAGTTCGGTATAGTCGTGGAAAATGTCGCGTATCTGCTGCGAAACGGCCTTGTAGACGTCAAAGCGGGCCGAAACGAAGATCAGCGCCGGGCAGAGACGCCTGGCCAGCACCGAGGAGATCGCCGAGCGAACCCCGAACGGGCGGGCTTCATAACTGGCCGTCGCCACGACGCCGCGCGGTCCGTCGTAACCCACAGCGATGGGCCGTCCCCGGAGTTCGGGACGGTCGCGCTGCTCGATAGAGGCGTAGAAAGCGTCCATATCGACGTGTATGATCTTGTTCTGCACCCAGGCAAAAATACAAAAATAATGCGGGGAATTTTACCGGACAGGCAGATACGAAAAAATCCCTGAATTTTCATTCAGGGATTCCGTTAATTCGCATTTCGTGGTACCACCAGGAATCGAACGACTCTCAGACAGCACACTATATCAATATTTTACAAGACTCAAAAGCTTTAGTCCCACGCGTTTTTATCGCTTAAAACGCGCTCTTCCGCAGGCATCTGCCGGAGGGGTTGATTTCTGTTTCAAATATACGGAAAATTTATCTCAAGAAAGTATGACCCGGGGAATTAATTCGACATTAATATGTTCCGAATCCATGTTTGGAAAAATAATACTCCCGACCATTTTACACAACAATCACCTATTCATTACAAGCCCCAAATATTACTCTGCTAAACAACCACTTTCTATTATCATAGACAATTTTCGAATGATTTGCTGTTCTTCATCCTTTCCCCGTGTACTCAAAGAGAGAAGCGGCAGGCCGCATAAATCCAGAATAGATTGTTTTACGTCATCCCGTTCCCGCTGGACAGGTAGATCATGCTGGCTGCCATTGACCTCAACCGCCAATACAGGCATTTTATCACATTTATTATATATCAAGAAATCGACATCATAGTGATCTTCGATTAACCATCGGTTTAGCTCAAAGGCTCAAACCACTGCCCCTATGGAAGGGACAAAAGAGCAGCGACCGACATCGCTGTAAGTCGCTGTTTTAGTGGGACGTCAACAGTAAATGCACCATTGTATATTATGATTCACAGATATCGTTTTACCCGGCCACCGAATGCCCACTAAAAATCTAAACAGTCAAATAGGTACCACTATTTAACTTATCCTTTGATACAACAGTAAAAATTAAATCAAACTCAAAAAGATATCTTTTAAATCTTATTTTAAGTTTTTATCATCCTCCATCAAATCCCAGAAATCAGTATCGAGTTTTTTTATTTCTATCGTCTGCTCTAACTGCATACCTAAACCAAAATCATAAATATATTCAGCCAATCTTTTCCCATCAATCAAAACAATCGTTGCAGATCCATTCAAATTTCGCACATATTCCATTGCTCCGTTTGTAAAAGACGAAGTCGTTATAAAAACCCCTTTGTTAGATTGAGCAACGGCCAAAGCACCAACGAACTTTTGAACCTCATCCCGTTGTATAGTATTATCAAGACTATAGCGTTTTGCCTGAATATAAATACGGCCAAACCCTAAAATATCCTCCTTAATTATACCATCGATTCCACCATCATTCGTCGCCTTAGTAACGTGTCCGGAATCCTTGATCTCACCTCCATACCCCATCGTTTGCAACAACTTCACGACAAGACGCTCAAACTCTCTGGGTGTTTTACTGATAATAGTCGTGAGAATCTCAGAATAGATAGATTTTTTAATATTATCAAATGATCGATATAAACTCTCTTGCGGAGTAAGTCTGTCCATATCCGCATCATTCAATACAAAAGATTCGACAGAATGCTCAACTTTCTTAGATTTCTGGGGCGACCTTGCTTGT
>ERZ1673699.1911-NODE-1911-length-15218-cov-5.808085_pt1 | contig 15218 bp, 10 predicted proteins | sample MGYA00580229_ERZ1673699 | MGnify/ENA primary metagenome ERZ1673699 (study PRJEB41218, sample SAMN15661785) | gut metagenome | host: Homo sapiens | place: Canada: London | collected 2015-08-20/2019-03-30 | study: EMG produced TPA metagenomics assembly of... | reverse complement strand
GTTAAAATCAACAAAACCCCAGCCATTCTTTTTAGCCGATGTACGTTGGGCATCTATGATTTTTAAAATGGCGTTATTCTTATTATGCAATATAAAATTATTAAACCGGGAAGTCTCATCATAAGGAGAACCACCAATCAAAACTTTCTTTATTTTATTTTTAGCCAATAAACGTTCTTCTATTTCCCGATAGCTTTCCAATGACTTTGCAATCCGTTGTTCCGACAGTTCTTTTGCATCGTCTTTCATGTAAATATCATAACCGGTATCATTCATACCGAAAGTTAGAGTCACATAAGTTGGTTTCCTGTTGAAAACATCATAGTCCAAGCGATCCTTCATATCCCACGCACTCTCTCCACCAATTCCGGCATTCATGATAGTAATCGGTTTATCCGGGAAACGAGTCATGTAATACAACCAGATAAATGAATGATAATGTCCGCCGTGAGTAATGCTGTTTCCTACAAATACCACACGTTCCCCTTCTTCAAACCGAGGTATTGTTATTTGTGCCTGTAAGTAATCGCAATTTATATAAACTAAAGATAACAACAAGAGTATCCTCATTTTTAGTCTATTAGCCATTTTCTTTATTCTTTTAATCAAACCATAAAGATAACCGTACAACAATCAATCTGCTATATCCAGCTTATTCTTCTCTGCTTTCCCATACTGTTTCACCAATACACTTACGCCTCCTTTCAACAGTTCGGGAGTTGCCTCCATAGTGATAACCTTTTCTTCACCAGGCATCAACGTCGCATAATTATCGGACATAATTATTGGAAGTATTCTTTTCTGCGTAGCCTTATTAACAAGCCTCACCCGATTAGCAAAAGCCACAGTCTCGGAATTGTTCTTTACAGCGATCTTCATCTTTCCGTCAGACATCGATTTATCCACCAATCGGCAAGACAAATCGGCCTCTGGGAGTGTATTCAGCAATGTATAATCAAGATCATTCACACCATTCCGCCAATAGAAGTTTTCAGAGATTAGATTACCTTTGACATCTGTCAGTTCCAACTTGATAAAATGAAGCGGAGTCAGTTCTTTTATCTCTTTTGGTTTCTCACCGTAGATTTCGAATTCGAACAATGAATATCCAAACTGTGTGGCACGGCTGATGCCTGCCAATTTCACATAACGTGCTGTAACAGGTTCCAATTCAATCTGTTCAGTACCACCTCTTCCATCTTTGTTGGCATAAACGGTTTTCCATTCTTGCGCATCATTCGATACTTGCAGTTCGTATTTCTTAGCACAAGCTGCCTCCCATTTCAAAATAGCCTTTTCTATCTTTTCTTCTTTACCAAGATCAATGTATATCCATTGAGGATCACTGTATGCACTTTCCCAACGACTTCCCGCTCCTCCGTCAGTAACCATTGAAGCACTTTTAGAGGCACCTGTTGAAGAAGAAGCTACAGCCTTCTTTCCATAAGCCAGATTGAAAGGATTAAAGTTCAAAGAAAATGCTTCTGCAATGTTGCTGGCTGCCACATCGACCTGTTTTGTCTGTCCGTATGCAGGCACTTCTTTTCCATTCAGGTTGTAAATTGTAGCTTTAGCTATTGCAGCCTTCAAGTCCTTTGCTGTAGTATTTATTACTTTTATATTATTATTAGAAGCATTCCATTGGATATGTAAAGGTTCACAAGCCTTTTTTGCTCCCCAATAAGCACCTGTAGGATCGTAATAATAGTCATAAGTCTGCCATACAAACGAGGGATAAGCCGGATGGCTCATCCAGATCAGAAGTCCGGCTGCATCATTCCACATCTTATCGTTCCAAGCCTCATACATACCTTTCATCACTTCGATATTCAGCATTTGCGCTTTCTCGCAGAATTCTTCCAATCCGGATGATTCTCCGTACTGTGTGTTCACTGAATTCTTATAATTAACCGGGTTGGCATTAGACGCTTCCTTACCGAAGAAATGTTTGTTCCATACATTGTCATCATCATTCTTCAACTGCTCATCAGTAGGCAGAGGCCACCAGTCTTTTTCCGGGATAAACTCTTTGATGCTTTCAAATGTGGGGAAAGTGGCCGTTCCTATTTCTGTACGCATACCGTAACCGTGATCAATACCGTATGGATAAGCCGGTGTATTAAATGCCAGATTACTGCCTGAAGTTTCAAAATGGTGTCTTGGAGGTTGATTTCCCCACCAACCACTTCCGGACAATCCATCCTGATTGGAGCAAGACTTATACATACGGTCATTATTGTCCTCTTTCGCAATCATTTCACGCAGGTAATTATCCAAATCAGGTGTCGGATGCGTTTCATTTGCTCCACACCAAATAGCTATGGAAGGATGGTTTCTAAGACGTCTGACTTTATCAAGGGCATTCGCTTTAAATGCTTCCGGTTGCGCCACGTCATTGTATGCTACATATAACCAGAAATCATTCCATACCATAATCCCATATTTATCACAATAATCATAAAACTCATCATCAGTAACACACCCTGTCCATAGACGGATCATATTGTAGTTCATTTCCTTATGAAGTCTGATTTTCGTTTCATACTCTTTACCCTGACAGCGAAGCAGATATTCGCTCATTCCCCAGTTTCCACCTTTCAGATAGATCTTCTGTCCGTTGATAAAGAATGTAAGAACAGGATATCCCACTACATTATCGACCATTTTATACTCATACTTCTTGATACCGAATGTCATTTCTTTTACATCCGACACTTTTCCATCTACAGAACAAGTCAGCTTACAAGTATAAAGATTGGGATCACCATAACCATTCGGCCACCAAAGTTTCGGATGGTCAACGACCAATTGCGCTATGTCATCTTTGTTAATAGATAGTCTGGCTGTTGTTCCTCCTTCTACCCGAATGTCTTTAGAGAAAGAAATATTCCCCGGCTGAATCACTCCGGATACAACGACTTCTTTTGGGGAAGAAGAAGCATTTCTAATATCTGTTGAGACAGAAAGCTCTGCTTTCTGCAAGGTCGGTAACTCTGAACGTACCCAAGGATCTTCCATCACTACATCTCCCGTTACCACAAGATAAGCATTGCCTGTGATACCAGCCAGACGTCCCGGTACGTATGGCATCCAGTCCCAACCGGCACCAGCCAGATAACTGGGGCTACACGCAACTCCATACGGGTCTTTAGCCTTACGCGTCTTTTTCTGATCGGCATCGGTAATCAGAACAGCTATCACATTCTTACCGGATTTCTTTACTAGATTGGTTACATCAAACTTCGAACGCAACATGTGACCGCTTACATCTTTAGTAGATGTTTTAGTCCCTGATATCTTTTCACCATTAAAATAAAAATCGGCAAAGCGATTCGTATTGTCGAAATGAAGCCATACCCGCTTCCCCTCCGAATAAGAAGACGGGAGTTCGAATTCCGTACGATACCAGAAAGGACGGTTATAAAACGTTTCGTCTACTTTATAAATATTATCGGCATAATTAGGATCAGGAACGATTCCTGCTTCAACATAAGCAGTAAAAACAGTTCCGGGAACCACACCTTTAACGTAATCGGACATTTTAAATTCCGGAGTAGAAATCTGTTCTCCGGTTATGTTCTCTAAATCTGCCTGGGGTTTCACTTCCCAGATAATCCGAGGATTAGAGCTGTTCAAAGACATCCATGTACTCTGCTCTGCACACCCTGTCTGGATTAGAGTACATATAACCGATACAATGATAAGCCCAAGTTTATTCATCATACTATCAAGATTTTAAAGTAACAATTTGTTTTAGAGTATGTTATTCAATCAAAGTCCCCACTCAACATTAGGTTTATCACCCATAAACAGCTCCAATGTACCTCCGGCTGCAATGTCCGCAAAATCAAGATAACATTTATTGTATTCCTGACCGTTCAACAAGGCCTTTTGTATGTAGACGTTATTTATGCTGTTATTATGAGCTATCACCGTGAATTTCTTACCAGTATAATAGCTGGGATCAAGATTGAACTCTACTTTATCAAAAACCGGACTTGTAATCTCCATACGTGTATTTCCCGGACAGGAAGGATGAATACCGGAAGCAGCCAACACATACCACGCTGACATCTGACCTACATCTTCATTGCCAACAATCCCTTCAACTTTGTTTGCATAAGCCTTTTCACATGTATAGCGTGTCCATTTTTGAGTATACCAGGGAACTTCAAGCTGATTGAACAAAAAAGGAACGAAGTGCACAGGTTCATTCGCATGGTTATAATATTCATTCCACAGCATATTAGAAGGAGTTTTATTAAAGAAATCTGTTAAATCCGCAATAACTTTCTCCTTACCACCCATCAAATTCACCATTCCCGTAACATCGTGAGGTACAAACCAACCTTGCTGATAAGAGTTTGCTTCTATACACCCATACCATTCTTTAAGACGTGCATTCTCCGGCCATTCTACCCATGTTCCATCTGCTTTACGGGGACGGAACCACCCCTTTTCTTTATCAAAAATATGATGATATGCCTGTCCCTTTTCATAGAAACATTTGGCATCATCTTCTTTCCCCATAGCTTTCGCTAATTGAGATATACACCAATCAGTATAAGCATACTCCAAAGTGGTTGAAATACTCAATGGTTCCGGAGCATACCCCAATGAATCATTACCAAAACGACGGGATGTGTTAACGGCATAACGATATGCTTTCTCTGCATCATACGTACGAATCCCTTTGATATAAGCATCCGCCAAAACAGACAAAGCAGGATTTCCCAACATACAGCCGGAATAGGAATTCAGCAATTCCCAACGTTCATAGTATTCGCGCCCACTCTGATCTGCCATAGTAATCAATGAGTTCAGTTCATCACTTACTAAACGCGGATTAATTATAGTCTGCAAAGGAAACTGACTACGAAATACATCCCATCCACTGAATATAGTACGTTTTGTAAAAGTGCTGTCAGCCGTATGTATTTTATAATCACCACCTACATAACGTCCGTCTACATCTGTATAGATACGAGGATCAATCATCGTATGATACATGGCAGTATAGAATATCGTTTTTTCATCATCCGTACCACCGGATATCCGGACACGATTAAGTTCTTTGTTCCACAATTCAGTAGCTTCCTGCTTTACTTGTCCAAAATTTTTAGAGGCTATTTCTTGTTCAAAGTTATTTGCAGCACCCTCCATATCAACAAAAGAGATACCAACTTTCATCTCTACAGTCTCTCCCTCCTTCGTTGGAAATTCAGTAAAAAAGCCCAGATGTTTACCCGTCAGTTCTTTCTTGTCTTTTATAACCGGAGCTTGTGATACACGAGTCAAATAAGGAATACTCACTACTTCATCACGTTTCCGAACCCAATGTTCGGGAATATCTGCACTCCAAAAGCCATAATTAGTCAAAGGTTTACTAAATTGTGCATAATAATAAACGGTATAATCGGCTTTTCCTTCACCATTACCCCATCCACCACCATCAGGTGTACACTTCATCCATCCTTGAATAGTGTAATCATCTACAACTTTAATATACTGTGAAGTAGATGTTCCCCCTACTCTACGAGCTAAATCAATCTGAATACGCGATTGGTCACTAGAAGGATAAGTAAAATGTAAAATTCCACAGTGCGGTGTCGCACTACTTTCTACTTTGATATGATAATCAGTCAATTCTACCGAATAATATCCGGCCTTAGCCGTTTCAGTGGCTTTGTTATAAGCCGAACGATATCCTTTTATACTATCATTATTCTCTTTACCTGCCACTTTATATAATTCACCAGTTGTAGGCATCACAAGAAAATTGCCCAAATCACCAAACCATCCCACACCACTCATCTGGGTAAAGGCAAATCCTTCGATTGTCTTATGTTCATCACTGTATCCGGAACCGTTATCACCTCCCGTTATTGTATTAGGACTAACCTGTACCATACCATACGGAGTCGTAGCTCCGGGAAAAGTTTTACCTAATCCGTGATAAACACCGGCAGCCCCTACACTAGTACTGGCACCAATAAACGGGTTTACATAATCGGTCGGAACCCAATCTTCCGATACGGTATTGGTTGATGAGCAACCCGTCATCCAACACAAAAAGCAAACAATTAAAAGATTAGCAGTCGCTTTATACATAACAATAATCTAATTATTTTAAGTCAAACTAAGAACGAAAGTCTTAATACCAAAACGAGGCATTGAAATCGTCATTTCCGATTTACCTGCACGTGTTTTTATCTTCTTTCTTTCGATACATTGTCCATTCAAATCAACTTCCTCCACTCCGGATAATGGCATGTCAATGGTAACCTTTTGTAATCTTTCGTCTCCTTCAGAATTGAACAGGCGCAATAGTACCTTTCCATCTTTCATTTGAAGAGCACTCACTTGATAACCAGTATTCTGTAAATCAATAAATGATTTCGATTCCGGTTTCGCCACTGGATAGCAAGAATGCAGCAATGGTTCATTCCAACAATCGCTATCATCTGCGATTGATGCTTTGTCCCATTTGCCACGATGAGGTATAATTGCATACTTCATCCTCAAAGGGTGTGTTATTTTATAATCAGGTCCCCAAAGTCCTCCACCCGAATATTGAGCAGTCAGTCCTAGCGGATAGTCCTCTCCATAAGAATAAGAAGTAGTATGGTCTGATAATAAAGCCAGAGCATAGTCGCCTTCCTGTTCAGCCAAGTCAACCCAATGAAGTATAATATTATGTTTGATTTGATCCCAAGAACCAAAGAAAGTATCAGTCAGTTTGCTTTCGCATACATCAAACGGTGCATTTTTATAAACACGGGGAGAATGTAAATCAGTCGGGAATAATACACTTAGTTTAAACCGATCGTCACAATAAGCCCGACGATTATCACGCCAACGTTCCTCTTTATATTCACCAATACCTACATTCTTTTTCCAGTCAACCGTCAAATCAAAATCGATCCGTCTCGTTCCTTTAGTGAGAGTGATTACCTGTGTAAACGGATGGGAAGCAATCTCACCCTCTATCTTAATTTTTTGCTCATATACATTATCCCTTACTACTGTCAGCTTGGCCGGAGTCTCTATAGAAGAACGAAATTTACCTTCTTCATAAAAAAAGCCTCGTAGCTCCCCTAAGGCATATTTCTCCGTTTTACCTGCAAAATCCTTATTCCCTTCTTTTTTAGCTATCAGGCTTTTTATGGTTCCTCCCTTTGATAAGTCAAAAACAATTTTATACATATCATTTTCAACCACGTATTCCTGTTTATTCACCTTATTACCTTCCAAAACGAATCTACTCTCCGAAGCCTCTTTCTTACCGGCTTCTTTCTTTTTTATACAATACGTGGAATAACCAAAGGGAGGAATCTCTGCCTCAAAAAATAATCTTATCTCTTTACCTCCATTTTCTACCAAACAACCTATATCTTTACCTTTCCAGTCATAAACACTTAAATCCGCATTTTCAAATTCCGTAGGCAGAAGAACACTTACGATTTCCTTTCTTCTCATTCCTAATGTATTAAAAACACGTATATATTGCTGTTGAGCATTATTTTGCGGAATAAACTTTTCATTAAAGCTCCGCATAGATGCCTCAATAATTCCATCTGCAAGATGATTGGTACTGTCTGTCCATCGCTTAATCTGATCAGCCCATGTTCCTTTTCTATTCAGTCCATTATAAGGCACAATCCACGAATCATGATGTTGTGCCAACATCAGTGTACGCCAAGCCTCATCCATATCTGCCTGTCGACAAATATATTTATTTTCCAGATAAGCCATTACAGACATTTTCTCTGCCATGACAATTCTATTTTCTGAAACGCGTACTTCTTGCGCTATTTTTTGCAAAACCTGACTTCCCCACATAAGATTCACATGTATATCTTCCTGTGAAAAATACCAGTTATCATCCGTTTTTCCGATGGAGACATTTTCAATGTAATCTCTCCATGTCATATATATAGAGTTATTTTTTGTGTTCTTTCCACTCCCCAGCCATGGGCCGTTTTTCCATCCGGCATCCTGAAAACACATACCAACGGGGTGTTTGATACCTGCATTACGGCAATCTTTTAAATAAGCATCCGAATTTCCCCAAGCAGTTGTCTGCCAAGTTGATCCCGGCTCTAGTTTTTCACAAGCATATCTGGGAACGGTCAAGATTGCAGTCCCGTCCGGTCCCACCCAATTAACCAATTCTCCGCCATAAGCAGCAGTATACCCTCCCCAACAGGTATTGGGACATTTCAATACAGCATATTTAAAGCCGAACTGTTTAAGGATTTGTGGCAAGCAACTTGTGAAGCAAGGTTCTTCTACCGAATAGGTTACAAAATCGACCCCCGGAAAATGTGTGTTTATTTTAGCAATACCATATTGAAACTGTCTTATTATACTCTCTCCCGAGATATTATAGCAATAAGGCTGTGCATAAGTAGGATTCGTAAACTCTACCTGATTACTAGTAGCCATCTCTTTAAAACGCAAATAAGCCTCCGGAGTCTGTACTCTGACTGTATCCCATGTTTCAGGCTCTATCTCCATACAAATCCGCCAGTCCGGATGCATAGCCAGCTGATCCACAATAAATTGAGTTTTCCACTTTACCGGATAATGGCCATATATCCCGCCATGATACCCATCAACAAAATAAGCTTGTTGAGAATAAACATTTGCACAAAAGAAAACAGTCAGTAATATGATATAAATTTTATTCATGGTATCCTAAACCTATTTATCTTTGTGTTGCTCCATTCTACACATAAATTCATATAATTTATGTTGGACAACTTCTTTATTATTTTCATATTCCGGAGATATCCAATCAACGAGTGCCAGCAAAGTCTGATTTTCTATAAATTCTTCCTTCAGCCTTTCGTTGTTTTCCACTTCTATGAGAAACTCTGTTTTTTCATCAGAAGTAAATTCATCCGCAAAATATTTATTCAGACAATTCTCCATATACACAGTCCTTTTTTATCAAAGAACGATTATCTCAATAAATACCCCTAAAAAATACCGATAAAATCATTAAAAAGTTATGCAGCCAATGTTACATTGAGTTTTGCTCTCAACTTTTTTAGTGCTATTCCCATCTGACATTCCACTGTATTTACCGAAATGCCTAAACGTTCGGATATTTCCCTATACTTCAATCCTTCCATGCGACTTAACAAAAATATGTCACGACATCTTTTAGGCAAACTATTGATAGCATCCCGTATCAGGTTCTCCATCTGATTTCTTTCTGATATATCATATACATCAAAACGATCCAAAGATTGCAATTTCAGATTCAACTCAATCTCAAAAGAAGCCTTCACATTCTCGACATACTTTTGCTCGAATACTTTATGCTTTAAATAATCCAAACATTTGTTTCTTACAAGCCTGAAAAGATAAGCATTCATATTCTCAATATGATTCATTGACTCTCTCTTTTCCCATAAGTCTGTAAACACATCTTGCGTTATGTTCTCAGCATCCTCTTCCGACATCACAAATTCTTTTGCAAACCGAACTAGTTTGGGATAATAAATAAGATACAATTCTGAAAAACTCATAGTTGTGTGTTTCTTTAGATTAGTATTCAGTTATCAAAAATCTTGTGATGCAAATATAGAGATGAAAAAAGCCTACTTCTTAGTGGAAGTAGGCGGGAAAGTAAACGTTTTATAGATCAATTATTGTATATACACTTAATAATCAATAGTTTACAACAAGACCATTTTTTAGTTTTGGTAAACCGGATAGAATCATTTTTGAGACAAAGAACCAAGCTTTTTTACCTCCTCCTCAAAGATATTACTATCAAGAGTGGACATTCTCTTCACTTTACTCTTATAATTATAGATTGTCTGCACAGAATAATGCAAAAATACAGCGATCTGTCCAACATCGGTAATTCCTAACCGTATCAATGCAAATATGCGTAATTCTGTATTCAGTTGGTCCTTTTCCAGTTTATAACGTTCCTCCGGTTTCAACAAAGAATTGAACTTTTCCACAAAGTTAGGATACAAATTAAGGAACGCTTTATCAAAGTTATGATAAAGTTCTTCAAGTTCCTTTTCAAAAGGTCGGGAGGATGACTTATATAAATCATCAATCTGTCCGGTCTTGATTTTCCTGTTCACATTCTTCCTGTACTCATCGAGTTTATTAATATAAACGGCACATTGATTCATAAAATACCCCACATATTTTTCCTTAATCAGATTAGCTTCGTCGAGATTCTTATTCAGCCCGACCAGTTCCTCATTCATAGCTTTAAGATGCCGTTTAGCCCGGGATACAATTTTTGTTTGTTTATATGTAAAATACAGGGTGATAGCAAGAGCTACCACAAACAAGCTAGTCAGAAATATATAGAAACGGAGGTTCTGCTTTTGTTTTTCCAACCGGATCAAGTATGTATTTTCAATAATCGGATGGATGCGGGCAATTACCGTATTCTTAAAACGGGAATTATAAAAGATGGCATCATCCAACGCTACTTTAATATAATTATAAGCCCTGTCTATATCTCCTTTATGATATAAATTAACTGCCAATGTCAATAATGCCTCATTCTCTTTGACAGCCAGTTTTGTATCTGTCATAGCAGCCAGCATTAGAAACTTTTCTTCCAATGCATAATTCCCAATCAACCGATAAGCCCTGGCAAGTCCCATAGCCATCATAGCATAGCCATGAGATGCCGGCTCTTGTTTATCATATATCTCTGTCAAAATCAGAAGAGCCTCTTTGGTACTTCCCTTATCTTGAAGCTTCACAGCTTTTTCTTTTCTATATTCATCCGACTGGTCAAATAAGATGCTCATCACAGTATCCCGATAAGCCTCTTTTTCCGATATATACTCGTTTGAAAACCGTACATCGTCCGTGTATTTAATGAGATTTTCATAATAACGTATACGATTCCAGCAATACAAAGCTTTCAAATGATCGGGTAAATCCGCACATTTTATCGACTTAAAAATATCATTTGCTTGAATAAACAAACCGGATAAAGAATAGACAAAAGCCAACCGGAGCTGCTCTTCCAAAAGATATTCTTTATTACCGATCGTTTTTGCTATATCAATATTTTCATGAATGTATTGTTCTGCCGAGTCACAGACAAAAGTCTCATATTGATGGATAATCTCTTTATTTAAATTGTATATATCCTCCAACGAATTAAGGCCAACTTTCTTTTTCTTTAATTCTTTTATGGTAGCTTCTTTTTTCTGGGTATATATCAAACGTTCAGAAATCACTTTGTCCAACACCTTCAACAAAGAATCATTCTCACTATCTGCATAGAGGTAAAACAAGGAGTTTAGAAGGAAAAATATAAACCAAAGTGTGCGTTTCATAATCATGTATTCTTTCTTAATCTGCAAAAAAATGTATTTTCTTTGTGTTATTCGCCAAAAAGAGCGTAAATCATTCTTTTTATTGCATCTTTTAACAAATGAAGATGGAGAAATTACCCCATTCTAAATGATATTTGTGAAACCATGCTGACTAAAAAATGAATCTAAAAGATATGGAGTTAAAAAAAGCTTTTTTGCTATACGGACTTTGCAAAAAGTATAAATATTAGTTCTATATTTGCAGCCGTTAAAAGAGAAAGATGAAACAAAGCTTAAAATTCGGACTACTTTTAGTGTTGGCTTTGCTCATCCATTGTGCAACTAATGGAGCAATGGAAGATATGTGCAAAGTTTCCTCCCCGACTTATCGGCAGGAGAAATGCTATGTATCACAAGATCGTCCGATTCAGGATGCTTTGGAACGCCTTTATAATCTTTATACGACGCAAACCTGTGACATGAGTCATACAGACGTCGCACATGTTCCGACAGATAAAAGCATGTTTTTGTTAATCGCTTATTTCTGTGACCATTACAAACATCAAAGTCCACCTTACCCTGTTTCATCCCATTCTCCTACATATTATTACGATCCTATCTCCTATTATATATATGGGTTGAGAAAGATTGTCATTTAGCCTACAGTACAGTAGACTCTTTTGCTCGTCATTTATTACAGTTGGTTTTATTCTCCATAGGGCGAATAGACTAATTGCTTATTTCTATATAATATTCAATCTAAACAGCTATTGAATTATGAATTTTACATTTTTAGTTGTTGTTTTACTGACAGCGCTTGCTTTTGTCGGTGTAGTAATAGCCCTCTCGCGTGCTATCTCTCCCCGTTCATACAACCTGCAAAAGTTTGAGGCTTATGAATGTGGTATACCGACACGTGGTAAATCATGGATGCAGTTCCGTGTAGGCTACTACTTGTTTGCCATCTTATTCCTTATGTTCGATGTCGAAACAGCTTTTCTGTTTCCGTGGGCGGTAGTTATGCGTGACATGGGACCACAGGGACTTATTAGTGTTCTCTTCTTCTTTATCATTTTAGTTCTAGGTCTTGCTTATGCCTGGAGGAAAGGAGCTTTGGAATGGAAATAACCAAAAAGCCAAAAATAAAATCTATTCCGTATGATGAGTTTATCGACAATGAATCATTGGAAAAGTTGGTCAAAGAACTTAATGCTGGAGGAGCCAATGTTGCCCTCGGAGTACTTGACGACTTTATCAACTGGGGGCGCAGCAATTCACTGTGGCCGCTTACCTTTGCAACCAGTTGTTGTGGTATCGAATTTATGGCACTGGGTGCCGCGCGTTATGACATGGCCCGCTTTGGGTTTGAGGTAGCACGTGCCAGTCCGCGTCAGGCTGATATGATTATGGTATGCGGAACAATCACCAATAAAATGGCTCCGGTACTGAAACGACTTTACGACCAGATGCCCGATCCGAAGTATGTGGTTGCCGTAGGCGGATGCGCTGTCAGCGGAGGTCCTTTCAAGAAGTCCTATCACGTAGTGAACGGAGTGGACAAGATTCTTCCGGTAGATGTATATATTCCCGGATGCCCGCCACGTCCTGAAGCATTCTATTATGGCATGATACAATTGCAACGCAAAGTGAAAATAGAAAAGTTCTTTGGTGGAGTAAACAGAAAAGAGAAGAAACCGGATTATTTAAGAAATGAAGAATGATGAATGATGAATGAAGAATTCGCATGCAACATCCCGGCAGATTTTTCATTCTTAATTTTTCATTCTTAATTTAATTTGATTTATGCAAGAAATACAATTTATAGCTCCTGCAGCGTTACACGACGAGATGCTGCGCTTGCGAAATGAAAAACAGATGGACTTTCTCGAAAGCCTCACCGGTATGGACTGGGGAGTAGCCGATGAGAAAGACGCTCCGGAAAAACTCCGCGGTTTAGGCGTAGTCTACCATCTGGAATCTACCATTACAGGCGAACGGATAGCACTAAAAACAGCGACAACCAACCGCGAGCTACCGGAAATTCCGTCTGTCAGCGACATCTGGAAGATAGCCGACTTCTACGAACGTGAAGTTTTTGATTTTTATGGCATCACCTTTGTCGGTCATCCTGATATGCGCCGGCTCTACCTGCGCAACGATTGGATCGGTTATCCAATGCGTAAAGATAACGATCCGGAAAAGGATAACCCACTGTGCATGACCAATGAAGAGACGTTTGATACGACGCAAGAAATAGAACTGAACCCGGACGGAACCATCAAGAACAAAGAGAAGAAACTGTTCGGCGAAGAAGAATATGTAGTCAACATCGGTCCGCAACACCCTGCTACTCATGGTGTAATGCGCTTCCGTGTTTCTCTGGAAGGTGAAATTATTCGTAAGATTGATGCGAACTGCGGGTATATCCACCGAGGTATCGAGAAAATGAATGAAAGCCTCACTTACCCTCAAACATTAGCTTTGACAGACCGTCTGGACTATTTGGGCGCGCATCAAAATCGTCACGCATTGTGTATGTGTATTGAAAAAGCCATGGGCATTGAGGTCAGTGAACGCGTACAGTACATCCGTACCATAATGGACGAGTTGCAACGTATCGATTCTCACTTGCTGTTCTACTCTTGTCTTGCTATGGACTTAGGAGCGTTGACAGCATTCTTTTATGGATTCCGTGACCGCGAGAAAATTCTCGATATCTTTGAAGAAACTTGCGGCGGACGTCTGATTATGAACTACAATACGATTGGCGGTGTACAGGCTGATCTTCATCCTAACTTCGTCAAACGAGTAAAAGAGTTCATTCCATATATGAGAGGAATTATCCACGAATATCACGATATATTCACGGGTAACATCATCGCACAGAGCCGTATGAAAGGCGTCGGTGTGTTAAGCCGTGAAGATGCCATCTCTTTCGGTTGTACCGGAGGTACAGGCCGTGCATCAGGATGGGCGTGTGACGTACGTAAACGAATGCCATACGGTGTATATGACAAAGTCGATTTCAAAGAAATCGTTTATACGGAAGGTGACTGCTTTGCCCGTTACCTGGTGCGTATGGATGAGATCATGGAAAGTCTGAACATCATTGAGCAATTAATAGACAATATTCCCGAGGGACCTTATCAGGAGAAGATGAAACCTATCATCCGTGTTCCGGAAGGCAGTTACTATGCAGCAGTAGAAGGAAGTCGTGGTGAATTTGGTGTCTTCCTGGAAAGTCAGGGTGACAAAACGCCTTACCGCCTGCACTACCGTGCTACGGGATTGCCGCTTGTTGCCGCAATTGACACCATCTGCCGGGGAACGAAGATTGCTGACTTAATTGCTATTGGCGGAACAATAGATTATGTCGTTCCGGATATTGATAGATAAGTATTAATTATTAGGTCTTAAAATATATGTTCGACTTTAGTATAGTAACAAACTGGATACATGAGCTACTACTCTCCCTTATGCCGGAGGGACTAGCCATCTTTATAGAATGTGTAACTGTCGGCGTGTGCCTCGTAGCACTGTATGCCATCCTGGCTATCATATTGATCTACATGGAGCGTAAGGTTTGCGGTTTCTTCCAGTGCCGTCTTGGTCCGAATCGTGTTGGTAAATGGGGTTCTATCCAAGTGGTCTGCGACGTGCTCAAAATGCTGACCAAAGAAATCTTCATGCCGAAGGGCGCCGACCATTTCCTTTACAATCTTGCTCCATTCATGGTGATTATCGCTTCATTCCTGACTTTCGCTTGTATTCCTTTTAATAAAGGTGCGGCGATTCTGGACTTTAATGTAGGCGTGTTCTTCCTGTTGGCAGCTTCCAGCATTGGAGTTGTCGGTATCTTGCTGGCCGGTTGGGGTAGTAACAACAAATTCTCTTTGATTGGTG
>ERZ1673699.1906-NODE-1906-length-15252-cov-6.202606_pt1 | contig 15252 bp, 11 predicted proteins | sample MGYA00580229_ERZ1673699 | MGnify/ENA primary metagenome ERZ1673699 (study PRJEB41218, sample SAMN15661785) | gut metagenome | host: Homo sapiens | place: Canada: London | collected 2015-08-20/2019-03-30 | study: EMG produced TPA metagenomics assembly of... | reverse complement strand
TCGTATTCTTCTATACGAGCCTGTTGGCGATCAGTTTCATCGTCATGATGTTCCTTTCGTTCACTTCGCTGAAGCTGCGCAAGAGTTACTACGACGACAGCTACGTGCACAGGGTGCTGAGCGAGTCGCCCTATACGCCGGGCGTCTCGGTGATCGCCCCGGCCTACAACGAGGAGAAGACCATCATCGACAATGTCGATTCGATGCTCGGACTGGACTACCCGATCTTCGAGGTGGTCATCGTCAACGACGGCAGCAAGGACTCGACGCTCGACAAGCTGATCGAGCACTACGAACTGGTCGAGGTGCCGTTCGCCTATATCGAGCGCATCAAAACCCAGCCTTTCAAACGGGTGCTCAAATCGCAGAACCCCGAGTACCACCGGCTGATCGTCGTCGACAAGGAGAACGGCGGCACGAAGGCCGACGCTTCGAATGCGGGCATCAACGCCGCGCAGTACCCCTATTTCATCTGCACCGACGTGGACTGCATCCTGCGCCGCGACGCCCTCTACCGCTGTATCTGGCCCGTGCTGTCGTCGGCGAAGCACGTGATCGCCGTGAGCGGCACGATGCGCATGGCCAACGGCTGCCGGATCAAAGACGGGCAGGTGGTCGAGGTGCGGCCGCCCCACACGCCGATCCCGCTGTTCCAGAATCTGGAGTACATGCGTTCGTACCTGGTGGGCAAGATGGGGTGGTCGGCGATCAACGCCATGCCCAACGTCTCGGGCGGATTCGGGCTTTTCGACCGCCAGATCGCCATCGCCGCAGGCGGTTACGACCCGATGTCGTTCGCCGAGGACATGGACCTGCTGGCCCGCATGGTGGGGTATATGTGCGACTTCTCGCGGCCCTACAAGGTCGTGCAGGTCCCCGAGACCTGCTGCTGGACCGAGGGGCCTCCGAACCTCGTGGTGCTCTACCGCCAGCGCACGCGCTGGGGCCGCGGGCTGTTCCAGGCGCTGATGATCCACCGCAAGATGATCTTCAACAAGACCTACAAACAGACGGGGCTCCTCACGCTGCCCTACATGGTCATCTTCGAGTTCCTCGCCCCGATCATCGAGTTCACGGGACTCATCGTGTTCCTCTTCCTGGCCCTGACCGGGGCCGTCAACTGGCACACGATGTGGGTGATCTTCCTGGCCATTTACCTTTTCTGCCAGTTCCTTTCGCTGGTGGTCGTCGCCTACGACTACTACCTGGGCACGCTTTACAGGCGGGGTTACGAATACATCTGGATCATCCTCGCCTCGATCCTCGAACCGTTCATCTACCACCCGATAATCACTTTCTGTTCGCTGAAAGGCTATTTGAACCACCTGATGTCCCGCGAGTACAAGTGGGGCAAGATGACCCGCAGGGGATTCAGCCAGCGGGACGGCGATGTGGCGGTCGAGAGCGCGCAGGGACCCCCCCCCTCAGGCGGGCAGGGATCACAGTAACCATACTTAACGGCATAGAGCAGCATGAAGAATCCGATACGATATCCGGGCAGAGCCTTACTGGCGGTCAGCATCCTTTTGCTGTCGCTGGCACCCCTGAGCGCCGCGGCGAAAGTCACGACGCCGGAGGAGTATACCGAGCAGGTGAGGGCCCGTTTCGCCGCAGAGGAGTGGGAGGAGGGCAAGCAACTGCTCGACGAGGCGCTGGAGAAATATCCCCTCGCCTCGTACCTCCAGTATCTGGCAGGACGCTACTGGTTCCACGAGGAGGATTACGACAAGTCGCGCTACCACCTGCTCAAAGCCGTGGACATCAATTACGACAACGTCGATGCCAAGCAGCTGCTGGTCGATGTCGAGGACATCACGCAGAACTACTCCAGCGCCATCTGCTTCGTCAACGAACTGCTGGAGGTCCAGCCCTATTGGCGGGGCCTGTGGCGGCGTAAGATCGACCTCTACCGCAAGCAGGGCAACAACGTCGAGGCCGACCGCCTGCTGAAACGCATCAACCAGATTTATCCGCAGGACACGGTGCTGCACAAGGACCTGGTCTACTCGATGGAGCTGAACTACCAGCGGCAGAAGCGCAGCGGCGAGCGCAAGCAGGCCATCGCGATCCTCGAGGAACTGCTGAAAACGGTTCCCGACAATGAACAGTATTACCTCGACATCATCAACCTGCACCTGCAGGAGGGCGATCAGGAGCAGGCGCTGGCGTGGACCTCGCGCGGACTGGCCGCACTGCCGGGCAGCGTCACGCTGGTCTACAAGAAGGTGGGCATCCTGAGCGAGATGGGCCGTCATCCCGAGGCGATGGCCTTCATGCGCGACCGGATGCGCCGTGGCGGGGGCCCCGAACTGCGCCGCCTGTACAACACGCTGACGCTGGACGCTGCGCGCGCCGAGCGCCAGCGGGACCCTTATGTGCTCTACGGCATGGCTTTCGCAAACGGTGACCACAGCCGCGAGGTGCTCGACTACCTGTTGAACACGGCCCTGATGCGGGGTTACGACGACGATGCGCTCCTTTACCTGCGTGAGACGAAGCGTTATTACGGCGAGGAGAAGTCGGTGCTCTATAAGGAATACCTCGTCTACCGCAACCGGGGCGACGACCAGCGGGCCTTCAACCTGCTGATGAAGCTCAACGAACGCTGGCCCGGCGACGAGGAAGTAGTCGACGCGCTGTGCCGCGAGCAGCTGCTGCGCGCCGGCCGCCTGATGGAGCAGGAGCTCTACGGCGAGGCGATGGCATGCGCGCAGTTCGTCACCCGGCAGCAGGCCGACGACGAGACGCTGCGCGCGGGGTGGGAGAAAGTCTTCGCCTGCCGCGTCCTGATGAAGCGTTACGAGGAGGCGCTGGGGACGCTCGACACGCTCGCGCGCCGTTTCCCCGACACCGGGAACCTGATCGGCAAGCGGGCCCTCGTGCTCGACCGGATGGGACGTTCCTCGGAGGCGATGCACCTCTACCTGGGCGCTATCGACCATGCCGATCCCCGGATGCGCGATTTCTACGTGGCCGGCTATGCCGACATCGCCGTTCCCTATATCAAACAGTGTCTCGAGGCCGGAGCTACGGCCCACGCCTTCGCCGAGGCCGACATGCTGTTGCAGATCGACCCCGACAACGACCTGGCGCTGCGCTATGCGATCAACTCCGCCGGGCAGCTGGGCCGCAACGAGGTCTTCCGCGAATACACCGACCGGGGATTGGCCCGCTATCCCCGCGAACCGTTCTACCTGGCCAAGAAAGCCGCCTCGCTCGATGCCGACAGGGAATACCGGGCCTCGATCGACATGCTCCGCCCCGTGCTGTGGGACTATCCGGGCAACCGCGAGCTGGCCGGGGCGCTGGCCCAGAGCAGCGAGTACGAGGCGTTGGAGCTGACCCGCCGGGGACGTCCCGACGAGGCGTTGACGGTGCTCGACACGGCGCTTTACTACGACAGCCGCAACAAGTCGCTGCTCTATGCCAAGGGACTGGCCTACGAAAAGAAAAAGGAGTACGGACTGGCCTACTATTACCAGAAATATTACGAACCGTCGGCCACCGAGATTTACAGCTTCAACCGCCACCTCATGGGGTTGCGTCACGGCATGCTCCGGAACCAGATCGGGCTGGAGTACCTGCAGTCGCGCTATGGCGACGACTATGCCATCCAGTCGGTGGCCGCGCTGGCGTACACGCGGCACCAACCGAAGAACGACTACACGGCGCGCATCAACTATGCGGGCCGCAACGGCGAGCGCGACGAGGACATCAACGCCAATGCCACCTCGATCGAGGGCGGCGGCGTGGGCATCCAGCTGCAGGGCGAGTGGGTCCACCGCTTCCCGCGCGACTGGCAGACGATGGTCAACTTCGCCTGGGCCGACCGCTATTTCCCGAAGTGGATGGCCAACGCCTCGGTGACCAAATTCTTCCGCCGGGACTGGGAGGCGGAGGTTCGCGGCGGTTACCGCCGGCTCGACGGCCGCGACCTGTGGTCGGTGGGCCCGGGCGTTGCGAAATTCATCGGCCCGGTGTGGCTCAACGCCAAGTGCGACTTCTTCGTCATCGACTCGAAGTTCTACTACAACGCCATGGGGCAGGTGCGCTATTACCCCGTGGACGACGGACGTTCGTACATCGTGGGCATGGCGGGCGTGGGTTCCGCGCCGGAGCTTTCGGTGCTGGACCGGGCGCTGCCCGGAACGTTCGACCATGCCAATACGATGGTCGGCATGGGCGGGCAGTATATGTTCACGCCCCACGTCACGATCGGCCTGCTGGGCACGTGGTACACCTATTACACCGAAAAACGCATGGGTTACGACACGATCCTGACCCGTTACCGGAACATGTATAACATCTATGTGCAGTTGTATATCTCGTTTTAAACGGCTGGCGTTCGTCGCCTCCGCAGCCCTGTGCTGCTCGTTCGAGGGCGTCGGATGCGCCCCTGCGGGCGTGTCGCCCGCGGCCTGCGACGGCTATGCGGTGCTGCCTGCCGACGATCTCTCGCGGGAGGACCTCCGCTGGTCGGAGTACCTCTACGACCACCTGTGGCGGCGTGCCGGGGGCGGGGAGCGGACGGTTCGCCGGGAGGAGGGCGCCAAGCTGTTCACCCTCACGGTCGGGGTGGATACGCTTCTCCGGACGGATTTCAGCGTGAAACGCCTCCGCCGGGGCGTGCACCTCACGGCGCGCGACGGACGGCGGATGCTGTGGCTGCAATACCAGCTGATGAAATCGCTTGCAGGCGAGGACCCGCGCATCGAGGCTTCGGACCTGCCTCCCGCGACCGTCGGGCTGCGGGACACCAGCGGCCGTTTCGCATTCGGCTTCCGGGGGCTTTATACCCCGGCGGCGCACGATGCCGACCATGCGGGTATCCTCGCGGCGGACGATGCGGAGAGCGGCTGGGGGCTCTGGGGACACCAGCTGGGCCGGGTGCTGGCCGACGGTCCCGAAGAGGTTTACGCCCTGATCGACGGGGAGCGTTACGACGGCCAGTTCTGCTTCTCGGCCGAAGCGACTTACAGCCGCATCGAGGAGTATATCACCGATAATTTCGGGGAGGGCGACACCGCTTCGCTGCGGTTCGTGGTCGCACCGGCCGACGACGACGCCATCTGTGGCTGTGCAGCCTGCGCCGCCGTGGGCAATACGTCCAAAAGCGCAACGCCCGCCGTGGTGAAGCTGCTCGCGCGGCTGGCCGGGCGTTTTCCGCACCACACGTTCTTTACGCTGGGTTACCTCTCGACGCTGGAACCGCCTCCCGTGGCGATGCCCGCCAATGCGGGGGTGATCGTCAGCGCCATGGACCTGCCCTTCTCGGCCGATGCCTTCCGGTCGCCGCGGGGGAAGAAATTCGCCGGACGCCTCGACCGCTGGAAGAATGTCGCCGGCAAGGTCTACGTCTGGGACTACATCCAGAATTTCGACGACTACCTCACGCCTTTCCCCGTGCTGCGACTGATGGCCGAACGGCTGCAGTTCTACCGCGACCGCGGTGTCGGGGGCGTGTTCCTGAACGGCAGCGGGTGCGATTACGTGCCTTTCGACGCGATGCGGACCTATGTGCTCTCGGCGCTGATGCTCGATCCCGGGCAGTCGCCCGAAGCGTTGATGCGCCGTTATTTTACGGAAAACTACCCCCGCTCGGGCGAACTGCTGGCCGGCTTCTGCGCCGATGCCGAACGCCGTGCCGCCGCGTCGAAGCGGCCGCTGAACCTCTACGGCGGCATTCGCTCCGCCGAGGCGGAGTGGCTGGATGCCGCGACTTTCGTGCGCTTTTACGAGGAGCTGGAGCAGGCGCTCCCGACGGCGAAGGATGCCGAGCGGAGGAGCCTCCACCGGCTGCTCACGGCGCTGAGTTATACACGCCTGGAGATCGCCCGCCGCCACGCCGCGGATGCGTATGGATTTGCCGTCGGCAAGGGCGGCCGCCTGCGCGTGAATCCGTCGGTCGAGCGATGGCTGGCGGCGCTGGACGCCCATGCGGACTTTCCGGAGATGGTGCATATCAACGAATCGGGGCTTCTTTTGGAGAACTACCTCGCCCAGTGGCGCGGACGCCTGCTTCCCGGGACCGGGGTGCGCAACCTGCTCCTGGGGGTGAAGCCCGAGATCGTGTCGAAACCCGACGAGGAGTACCTCGAGCCCGGGATGCTGACCGACGGCGTGCGGGGGCTGCCGCTGGGCTACCACTACGGCTGGCACATCAGCTCAGAAGACCTCGAGGTGGCGTTCCCGGTCGGAGCTGCCGTGCATGCGCGGCGTTTCGAAATGGCGTTTCTCGAACTGCCGCGTCACCGCCTGCGGGCGCCGCGGGCGGTCGAGATTTACAAAGACGGCGCGCTGTATCGGAGTTTCGTCCCGGTGCCCGATGCCGAAGGCCGCGTCTTCACGGCCTCGGGGGCCGTGGACCTCGCGGGTGCGAAGCGCATTTCGATCCGGGCCGTGCGTCCCGACGGCAAGCGGGTGCAGCTGGCCGCCGATGAAATTTATTTAATACCCTAAGCCATGCGGAAAAGCGGATTCATAGGCGTTGTGTTGCTGGCCCTGGCGGTTGGGGCCGTCTCGTGCAGCAAGCGGGTGGCCCCGACGAGCGTCGAGGTCACGGACCCCGTGCGCCATTACTTCCCGATCTTGCAGGGACAGACGCTCGAACTGATGTTCGAGGTTAAGAATACGGGCGGCAACCCGTTGGTCATCACTGAAATACAGACTTCGTGCGGGTGCATCGTCGCCGACCGCAAGTCGCACATCATCGTGCCGCCCGAGCGAAGCCAGTTCATCCGCCTGAAATACGACAGCAACAAGAATATCGGGGCGGTGGCGCACACCATCTGGGTTTACGGCAACATCCTGCCCGCCGGGGTGATGAAACTGAAATTCGATGTCAACGTCGTTCCCGACGCCGGTTATACGCGCGATTACGAGGAGCTTTACCGTGAATTCGGGCTCAAAAACGGCCTCGTGCAGCGCATGGTGGACGGCCGGGAGACGGAAAAGAATTATTATACCGATGATGAAGAATAGTTTTCTCGACAGACGGTTCGGGGCGCTGCTGAAAGGCCTCGCGGTCGTGATGGCAGGCTTTCTGGCGATGGCCTGCTCCAAGGACGAGGGTCCGGGCAAGCCGCTCGGGATCACGCTTCAGGAGCAGACGCTCGAACTGGAGCGCAGCGAGACGGGATGCCTGCGTTTCACCTTTTCGTCGTGGAATCCCCACTGGAGCCTCGTGCGGGCGGAACTGGTCGCCGATGCGGGCGGGGATATCGTCTCGGGATGCACGGTGGCGGGCTGGGGCGGTCCTGTCAACGGCGTTTTTTCGGTCTACGTCACGGCTCCGGACGCCTCCGGGGCTTTCGACGAGCAGGTATGCCTCGCGGTCGAGGTCAGCGGGCAGCGGATGCTCTCCGAGCCTTTCACGCTCCGGAGCGCCGCCGCGGTGAACACCGAACTGCCGGTGGTGTATGTGACGGCGACGCAGCCCGTCGTGGATACCGAGAACTGGATCGCCGGGCTGATCCGCATCGACGGCAACGGCGGTTTCGACGACCTGCCGGAGATGTCGACCGAGGTCAAAGGCCGCGGCAACTCGACCTGGGGGTGGGAGAAGAAACCCTATGCGCTGAAACTCGCGAAGAAAACCGCGATCCTGGGCATGCCCTCGCACAAACGCTGGTGCGTGATCGCCAACTACATGGACCGGACGCTGCTGCGCAACCGCGTGGCGCACTACATCGCTTCTCGAACCTCGCTGCAATGGACCCCGCGCACCTGTTTCGCGGAGGTTTACTACCGCGAGTCGGTCAATGCCGATTTCAAATACCTGGGCAACTACCTCATCGTCGAGCAGATCAAAATCGACGAAAACCGCCTCGCCATCGACGAGCTGACCGCCGACGACAACGAGGGCGATGCCCTGACGGGCGGTTACCTGCTCGAGATGGACTCCTATTACGACGAGATGAACAAGTTCCGCTCGGCTTACTCCGACATGCCGGTCAATATCAAATCGCCCGACGAGTCGATCACCGACCGGCAGTTCCAGTATATCCGGACCTATTTCAACGAGGCCGACAACCTGCTTTTCGACAAGGATTACCGCGATCCGTCGGCGATGTTCGACATCACGTCGTTCATGGACTACTGGATCGTCAACGAACTGATGGGCAATCAGGAGATCAAACATCCCAAGAGTTTCTACGTCCACAAGCCCCGGCTGGGCAAGCTCACGGCGGGGCCCGTCTGGGACTTCGATTACGGTACGCTGACGCTGGCCGATGCCGAGCAGTGGATGGTCCGGGAGACGAGCATGTGGTATGCGCGGATGTTCCAGAGCCGGGCGATCCGCCGGCAGGCGCGCGAACGCTGGGAGGCGCTCTATCCTTTCCTCGTGACCGTGCCCGACTACATCGCCGCGCAGCGCGATTACATCGCCGATTCGGCGCGGCGCAATTTCGACCTCTGGCCCGAGATCACGCTGCCCCACGAGGAGATAAAGTACCCCAACGGCGACGAACTGCTTTCGTTCGACGAGGCCGTCGACCGCCTGATCGCCAGCTACCGGATGCGCCTCTCCTGGCTCGACGCCCAGATCCGGAGCTGGTAAGGGCCTCTATTCCCCGTTTTCACAGAAATAACGCCACAGCGGCGCGGCCATCAGGGACTGCCGGATGCGGTCGGTGCGGAGCAGTTCCAACACCTCTGCGCGCGTCAGGAGATGTACGCGCAGGTCCTCCGTCGGGTCGAGGTGCTGCTCGCCGATCTTCCCGACTCCCGTGGCGAGGAAGCAGTAGGTGAGGTTGGTGTGCGTCGAGGGGTTGGCCGATACGGTCATGAGCAGCCGCCATTCGCCGCCTCCGTAGCCCGTCTCCTCGGCCAGCTCGCGCTGCGCCGCGGCGAGCATCGACCCGTCGGAAGGCTCCGACACCCCGGCGGGTATCTCGTAAGAGGTCTCCCCGAGCCCGTGGCGGTACTGGTCGACGAGGACGAAGTGCCCGTCGCGCGTGATGGCGATGACGTTGATCCAGTCGGGGTATTCGAGTACGTAATAGTCGGGGATGCGGCGTCCGTCGGGCAGCTCGAGGCTCTCGTGGCGCACCGTGAACCACGGTTTGCGCGCGAGGTATTCGGTCGTGAGGACTTTACACTTACGGTTTTTCGGATTTTCCATGATTTAGCTTGTTGTCTGTTGGCAAAAATAGTGAAAATTTATTATCTTTGATGTCGGTGCCGTAACGACACTTCCATTTGTCATATCCTAAGAACAACCGCCATGCTGTCTTCATCCGAACGCCGGAAAATCATCGACCTCATCAACCGCGAAGTGGTGCCCGCCATCGGGTGCACCGAGCCGATCGCCGTGGCGCTGTGCACGGCGCGCGCCGCGGAGACGCTGGGCGCGGAGCCCGAAAGGATCACCGTACGCCTGAGCGCGAACATCCTCAAAAACGCCATGGGCGTCGGGATTCCCGGGACGGGGATGATCGGACTGCCGATCGCCGTGGCCCTCGGGGCGCTGGTCGGCCGTTCGGAATACCGGTTGGAGGTGCTGCGCGACGTGACGCCGGAGGCCGTGGAACGCGGCCGGGAGATGATCGACCGGCGGTGCATTTCGATCGGGCTGAAAGAGGGCGTCTGCGAAAAGCTCTACATCGAGGCGGAGGCCGAAGCGGCCGGACATCGGGCCGTGGCGGTCATTGCCGGCGGGCATACCGATTTCGTCTTCGTGAGCCGCGACGGCGAGACGCTGTTGGACAAGCGGACCCCGGCGGAGTGTGACGAAGAGGCGGGGGAGGTGCCCCTGACCCTCGGCCGGGTGTGGGAGTTTGCCGTGGAGTCGCCCGTGGACGAACTGCGCTTCATCCTCGAGACCCGCCGCCTGAACATGGCCGCCGCCGAGCGGTCGTTCACCGGGGAGTACGGCCATTGTGTGGGCCGCACGCTGCGCTGCGACCGCGAACGGAAGGTGATGGGCGACAGCATCTTCACGCGGATTTTATCCTATACTTCGGCGGCCTGCGACGCCCGCATGGCGGGGGCGATGATTCCCGTGATGAGCAATTCGGGCAGCGGTAACCAGGGCATCGCCGCGACGCTCCCCGTGGCGGTCTACGCCGACGAAATGCAGGCCACGGAAGAGCAGGCGATCCGGGCGCTGGCGCTGAGCCACCTGACGGTGATCTACATCAAACAGAGCCTCGGGCGGTTGTCGGCCCTGTGCGGCTGTGTGGTGGCCGCAACGGGTTCGAGCTGCGGCATCACCTACCTGATGGGCGGCGGTTACGACCAGGCGGCCGCGGCGGTGAAGAACATGATCGCCAACCTGACGGGCATGATCTGCGACGGCGCCAAGCCCAGCTGCGCGATGAAGCTCACGAGCGGCGTCTCGACAGCCGTGCTTTCGGCGATGATGGCTATGGACGGCCGCTGCGTCAGTCCGGTCGAGGGGATCATCGAGGAGGATGTGGACCGCTGCATCCGCAACCTGACGGCCATCGGCCGCGACGGCATGGACGAGACCGACCGGCTCGTGCTCCGGATAATGACCAATAAATGCTGACTATGAGATACTTTACGCTGAAAACCCGGCTGCTGGCGCTGTTGCTGCTGTCCGGAACCTGCGCCGCGGCGCAAACCACCCCGGCCGAGATCGTCGCGCACCCCGAGCGTTCGGCGGGAATTTACCACTCCTACGAATACCTGCCGGGGCCCGACGCCCCCGTTCCTGCGGGTTACGAACCTTTCTACATCAGCCATTATGGCCGCCACGGCAGTCGTTACCACGCTTCGAAGAAGGCCTACGAACAGCCTTTGGCCGAGCTGCGCCGGGCCGCTGAGGCCGGGAAGCTGACCCCCAAAGGGCAGGAGGTGCTGGCGAAGGCCGAAGCGCTGGCCGAAGACGCCCGCCTGCGTTACGGGGACCTTTCGCCCCGCGGGGCCGCCGAGCACCGGGGCATCGCCGAGCGCATGTATGCGGCCTGGCCCGGGGTCTTCTCGACCGACGGCGGCCGCGTGTGCCGTGTCGAGAGTCGCTCGACGCTCGTGCCGCGCTGTATTCTGAGCATGGCGGCTTTCAACGAACGTCTCAAAGAGCTCAATCCCGCGATCTCGACCACCCGCGACGCGAGCGAACGTTACATCGACTACATGGCCCACGGGCCCTCGATGAACGCCACTTACAAGCAGGCCGGGGCCGTGGGCGACAGCCTTTTCCGTGCCCGCCTGAATCCCGACCGCCTCATGCAGTCGCTGTTCACCGATCCCAAAATCGTCGGGGACCCGCTGGAGCTGATGCGCCAGCTGCACATGATGACCTCTATCGTGCAGGATGTCAGCCACCTGGGTGTCGAGCCGTTCTATGACATCTTCACCGACGAGGAACTCTATGCGCTCTGGGAGTGCGAGAATGCCCGCCGCTACCTGCAAATGGGGCCTTCGAAGCGTTTCGGCGACCCGATCGTCGCCGATGCCAAGCCGCTGCTGCGCAACATCGTCGAGACGGCCGACCGGGTTGTCCGGGGCGAGTCGGACCTCTCCGCCTCGCTGCGCTTCGGGCACGATGTCTATGTGATTCCCCTCGCGGCCCTGCTGGGCATCGACGGGGCTTCGGCCCGCGTGGAGTCGGTCGACGATGTCGCATCGGCGTGGAGCGTCGAGAAGGTCTCGCCGATGGCCACCAACCTCCAGTTCGTCTTCTTCCGCAATCCTGCGACGGACGACGTGCGGGTGCGGGTCCTGTTCTGCGAACGCGATGCCCGGCTGCCGATCCCCGGCGGTCCCTACTACCCGTGGGCGGAGCTGAAAAAGTACTGCGAGTCGCTTTACGAATGATGCTCCCGGATCACTGAAAAAGAAACGTGCAGCCCCGCAAGAGGCTGCACGTTTTTATGGATGTCACCGGGTGACGGTTCAGTGGAAGATCGTTTTGACGATGATGTCCGTCGCTCCCTGGTGGCGCGTGGTGTAGTCCTTGGCGATGCGGCTGGTCTTCTGGAGGAACTCCTCGTTGTCGCGCAGGGGGACGAACCACGTCCGCAGTTGCTCGTAGTCGGTGACCGAACGGGCCGCGCCGAGCGTCACCAGGTCGCGGGCCTCTTTGAATTTCTGGTAGTTGGGGCCGAATGCCACCGGAAGGCCGAACGTCGCGGCTTCGAGCGTGTTGTGGATGCCGACGCCGAATCCGCCGCCGATGTAGCTCCAGCTGGCGTAGCCGTAGACCGACGCGAGGATACCCACGGTGTCGAGGATCAGCACCTGCCGCGAGCCGTAAGTCGTGCGGGGAGTGCACTGCGTGTAGCGCAGGGCGCCGCCTTTGACTTCGGCCGTTAGGCGCGCGATGCGGCTCTCGTCCATTTCGTGGGGTGCGACAACGAATTTCACGCAGGGATTGTCGTTGATAAGCCGGATCAGCAGCTCCTCGTCGGGCTCCCACGTGGACCCCGCGACGAACAGCCGGTCGTCGGCTTTGAAGCGGTCGATGATGTCGATGTGCTTGGCTGCCCGGGCGATCTCGGCGACGCGGTCGAAGCGCGTGTCGCCGGCCACCAGCACGTTGTCGAAACCGAGCGTCGCCAGCAGTTTCTTCGACTCCTCGTTCTGCACGAACATCACGTCGAACGACTCGAGGGCCTGCCGCCACATGCCGCCGTAGGGGCGGAAGAAGACCGAATTGCGCCGGAAGATGGCCGACACGACATAGGTGCGGACCTTGCGGCGGCGCAGTTCGCGCAGCAGGTTGAGCCAGTATTCGTATTTGACGAAGATTGCGATCTCGGGACGGGCGATGTCGAGGAACCGGCGGGCGTTGCGCGGCGTGTCGAGGGGCAGGTAGAAGATGTAGTCGGCGCCCTTGTAATTTTTGCGAATCTCGTAACCCGAGGGCGAGAAGAAGGTGACGAGGATTTTGTATTCCGGATGGGTCTTGCGGATTTGCTCGATGATGGGACGCCCCTGCTCGAACTCCCCGAGTGACGCGACATGCACCCAGACGATCCGGGCGGAGGGGTCGATGGCTTCCCGCATGCGTCGGAAAAGGTCTTTGCGGCCTTCGAGCCAGAGCCGGGCCTTCTGATGACGCGGCGCTACGAGGCGTATGGCCCATACATAAAGAAGCAGACCGAAATTATAGAACCACATCGGTATTTACGGTGTTGAGGTTTTCAGTTTCTTGCCTCCTGTGCCCTATCCGCTTGCGGCTCAGCATCAGGAAGTTCTTTTTTCAGTCCGGCAAAGATAGCACAATTTGTCGGAACTGCAAAATTACCAGTTGTATTCCAGCGCATTTTCGATCAGCTCGACGCGGACCGTCCCGTCGGGAAACGCCTCGGCCGAGGCCAGGTCGAACTGCACTTCGCCCTCCCAGCCCGTCGTGCGCAGGTAGCAGGCGGCGGCGCGGCCCAGGGCCCGGAATTTCCGCTGCGTGGCGGCCGCCTCGGGCGGCGTGAGCGACCCCGCCCGGCGGGTTTTGACCTCCACGAAGTGCAGGACGCCGTCTTTCAGGGCCACGATATCCAGCTCGTCGCGACCCTGACGCCAGTTGAGGGCGCAGATGTCGTACCCCGCGCGGCGGAGGTGTTCGGTCGCGGCCCGTTCGCCGGCCTGTCCCTTCTCGGCCGCGGCGGTCATCAGCGGATGATGCGCTGGATGGTGTTGGCGCGGTCCATGGCGTTTTTCAGCCCTTCGGCATCGTCCCGTTCGAGCATCCGGCGCATGATCTGCAACTGGTGGATGTGCTCGCGCAGGACGTCCAGCACGTTGTATTTGTTTTGCAGCAGGATCGGCACCCACGTCGCCGCGGAACTCTTGGCCAGGCGCACCGTGCTTTCGAAACCGCCGCCCGCCAGGTCGAAGATGTGGCGTTCCTCGCGCTCCTTTTCGAGCACCGTGAGGGCCAGTGCGAACGACGTGACGTGGGAGATGTGCGAGACGTAAGCCGCGTGCAGGTCGTGCTCCTCGGGGTCCATGTAGACCGCCGGGCAGCCCAGTGTGCGGAAAATCCGTTCCACTACGGCCAGCGCGTCCTTGTCGCTGCGGACGGTGTCGCACAGCACGACGCTGCGTCCCGTGAAGGCGCCCCGCTGGGCGGCTTTGGGACCGCTGTACTCCGTACCCCACATCGGGTGTGCGGCGACGAAGCGTCCGCGGTGCGTGTGCATCGAGATCACCTCGCACAACTCGCCTTTGATCGAACCCATGTCCATCACCACTTGCCGGTCGTTCACTCGGTTGAGCGCTTTGACGGCCATCAGCGGGATGGTGTCGGCGGGGGTGGCCAGCACCACGAGGTCCGCTTCGGCAATGCCCTCCTCGAAGCCTACCATGCGGTCCGCCAGCCCCAGCTGCAGGGCCTCGGCCGCATGTTCTTCGGTGTTTTCAACGCCGAGTATCTCCTCCGCGAGCTCGTGGTCGCGCAGGGCCAGGGCAAACGAGCCTCCGATAAGACCCATGCCCGCAATCAGTACTTTCATAACCGATATACCTATTTATAATAAAAAAGAGAGGTCGCCGCCCGGCTCCACCTCGAAGGTTTCCACGCCTTTGCGGAACATCCGCATCGGACGTTTGCCGATCAGCTCCAGTTTCCCCTCCCCGAGCCGCAGCATGCACCCCTCGCGCAGTCCGGCCACCCAGCGGCGCGGATTGGCTTCGATGTACTCGAGGATGCGCTGTTCGCGCGTCTCGCCCGCGTGTCCCTCGGGATTGGCGTCGAGGTAGTGGGGGTTGATCTGAAACTTCACGGCCCCGATGGCGCTGAACGATTCGGGTTCGACGATGGGCATATCGTTTGTGGTGCAGATCGTCGGGCAGCAGACGTTGCTGCCGGCGGACCAGCCGACATAAGGGGTTCCGGCTTTGATTTTGCGGAGTATAGCCTTCATCAGCCCCTGCTGCTGCATCTTTTTGGCCAGGGCGAAGGTGTTGCCGCCGCCGACGCAGACGGCCTCGGCCGTGCGGATCAGCGCCGCAGGGTCTTTGGCCCGGTGCACCGAGCGCACACGGATGCCGAGTTCGGCGAAACGCGCCTGTACCTTTTTCTCGTATTCGGCATAGGAGAAGGTGACTGCGGCGTAGGGCACGAAGACCACTTCGCGCACCCCGTCGAGGAAACGCCCTATCTCAGGCAGCGGATAACGCAGATATTCCTCCCCGGAATTGGTCGAATTCGAGATCAGAAGCAATTTCATAAGGCTATGGTTTTGAATGTATTAATTAAAATTTTGTGCTAAATGTCGAAAAAGTTGTGAATAAAAAATCACACCGTTTTGTCAAAAGTAATAAAAAAAGTGTTACTTTTGCGCA
>ERZ1673699.1905-NODE-1905-length-15260-cov-6.678658_pt1 | contig 15260 bp, 11 predicted proteins | sample MGYA00580229_ERZ1673699 | MGnify/ENA primary metagenome ERZ1673699 (study PRJEB41218, sample SAMN15661785) | gut metagenome | host: Homo sapiens | place: Canada: London | collected 2015-08-20/2019-03-30 | study: EMG produced TPA metagenomics assembly of... | reverse complement strand
CTATCAGGCTCATACATGCAATGCCTGCTAAGAGGGTTACAATTTTTTTCATACGAAATCGTATTGATAAGGTGTTACTATCCACTCGGTACTGGTGCCGTGATCGCACCATCACCCACAAATATAGCCATTTCTGCTAAAAGAATAAAAAAGCCGCCCCCGCCTCGATGGTACCGAAACCCATCGGGCGAGACACCCTCTGAGGATCGCACCTCTGACGTCAGCTAACCTTGAGATGCTCCTATCATGACTGACCGGACGATGTATGGTGCTGCAAAGGTACCACCGCGGCGGGGGACAAGGTCTCGTAGAGTCTCCTATTGTCTCCTCACTGTACTAACCATCTCCTATATGCACCTCCGCCGTCTCACTGCCGTGCTATGGGAGGCCTCCAGGTAAGGAAGAGCCAGATTAAAGACTCACTCACTGTGCAAAGGAGAGCGCAGTCATACCACAACCCATTACCAGCTCCTGCTATCTATTTTGGGACCTTTGCACGGCAAAAAGTGAGATATTCGTTTGGTAGTGAGGGTAATAACTGGCATGTTTACACTATAAAACGGAATCCTTATGGCACGAAATATCAAGTCAGACGGCAAAGCACCAAGCATGGCGGAGGTTCTTCCGGATCCCCGCAGTTGCAAAGCTCAGAATCAGTTTCTCAATCAAGTAGACAAGATGATTGACCGGCGTCCCATACGTACGCTGATCAATAAGAAGTACACCAAGAAGCAAGCAGATGCAGCAGGTGCACCGGCCTACGATGTGATAGTCCTCTTTAAGATGATGCTCCTTCAGACCTGGTACAGGCTGAGCGACTACGCACTGGAGGAGCGGATCAACGACTCCCTCTCCTTCAGCCGATTCCTCGGTCTGCCGATCGAGGTCGTTCACCCGACCACAGCACGCTGAGCCGATTTCGGACAGCCCTGACGAAGCTGGGGCTGATGGACAAGTTGCCGGAAGCCCTGAATAAGCAACTCAAGAAATACCACGTCTCCATCAAGCAGGGAGCACTCGTGGGCGCGAGCGTGGTAGAGACACCCTTCACCCCGAAGGGTCCCCTGACCATCGAGGTTGCAGAGGATCGGGAGGACACAAGGAGCGAAGAGGAAAAGGGAGCAGAAGAGAAGTACCAGAAGTCGGTCACAAGTCAGGGAAAAGGCACTCCTTACGCCCTTTTGACGCGAAAAACGCCCCCAAAAGTCGCTCAGGAAACCGAAAAGACGCTCTTTTTTTGAGAAATCATCTAAGAAAGAGCGTCTCATTTTTCCCCTTTCCATTTTCAAAGGTCTTCTAATACCGATATCGGTCTAATGGTATCACAGATCTAGTGTGAAAAAACGTCACCCTCGGTGATATGATTCACCGGGGGTGACGCTCCTGTGTACAGTAAAAGAGGAGGAACGTTACTTTTCAGTTAGTGCCGTTCTTGTCCCGTCGACTGCTATGGCGCGTACTGTCAGCGTACTAGTCGCTGATCCGGCTTCCACAGGCAGGTCAAAAGTGGGATCCGGCGACAGGGCAATAACCCGCCCGTCCATCACAGCCTCGTAGGCAACAGCATTCGTTGTCCCGGTGATGGTGATTTTCAGTCCGGTTCGACCATAAGTACCAGGAACGACCGGCTTCGGGTGTCGGTAGAGATCGATATTCTTGTCCGTGATATACTGAAGTGCCTCCTTCGGCTTTGGGAGTCCCATAGAGACGATCTTTGCACGGTACTCGTTTGCTAAAGATGAGGTAAGGTTGATATTCTTCTTGCCATAATCTTCTACCACTCCTTTGTACGGCGTGTAGAATGACCAAGCCTCGAAGAAGTCCGTTAGGTCGTACCCCGAGATTTCACTTGCGAGACGTGTGAATTCCAGTAGACATTTTTCATCTGTTGGCGGATTGGGATTTTTCCTCACCTTTTCATAAAGATCAGGATAGAAGTCCTTCTGCCCTTTTACTTCTGTAAAGTAGAGGTAAAGCTGCCAGAGTGGCACCAGTTTCTCGAAGACTGTGTCGTAGATCCCCCCCGCCCGGATGTATGCGGGTCTAGTCCATCCGGACTTGAGACCGGAGAGATCTATATGATATGTTTTGTATCCGGAGAGGTAGCGGTTCTCACTTGAGAGCCGACTCGTGTTCCCAAACTTCACATTTACATAATTGGCGGGGACGTTATTGGTCACTTCTGTCATCCCTACCCACATAAATCCCGGGCGGGTCTGGTAGTTGTGTCCGGTCTCGTGTGCCGGCCCCCAGGGTTGCTTCCGGAATGTTTCCTTGTCGCACATGACCTTGAGGACATTCTCGTCACTGACGTTATAAGCAGTACGATACCATGTAGCATACATATAGCTACCATACATGGCATGGAAGTAGGAGCGATTGACACGCGGTAAGTCATACTTCTTTAGTCCCATGAGGTCGGTCTCGAGAGTAACAAGCTCGTCGTACTGGGCGATAAGATCAGGTCCATCCTCACCGGCGTACTTACGGAAGCCCTCTGTGGGGAAAGTGAGGTGCGCCTCCTTTCCGAGGACATCGAAGTACTTGTACTTCGCACCGGCCAAGAGTCTCTTCCAGTCTTCCTTGGAGTGCTTCTCACTGTCGAAGTAGCCGTTGACACTTCCTGTGGCAAAGTGAATGCGTATCTTAGGAGCCGTCTTGTAGGAGGGCGTGTGATAGAGAACGTAGATGAGACCACTATTGGATGGGATGATCTTATTGACACCCTCGGAGAGTGGGTAGGTAGAGGAACCATCGTTGTAGCCGTCACCACCAGGACGATCAAGGTTTTGCACCTTAATGCTCAGCCCGGAGTACCCCGAGGTCTTCCCTACGAGGACGATCAGCTCCTTCCCCGCCTCCGCTACGATACCGGTGGCATTGTCGAGTAGGTTTTGGGGATTAGTCTTGCTCTTCTTGATCCAGTCATTGGGATGAGGCCAGGCACGGTAGTCTTGGATACGGAACTCGGACGGATACTTCTTATTGTATATGAAGAGGGCTATCTCCCGATAGAGCGGGTTAGAGATCGCCCGGATCTGCTCCTCCGTCACGCCTGCTCGAAGAGCAGATGCAGTGCCGTCGGTAAAGATGTTTGTCGGGACAGCATTATCCTTATTGCGACGATAAAACTCCATCTCGGCACACGACGCAAAGCCCTGACCGTCTCCGGAACCACTTCTGACAACAAGGCGGAAGGCTGTTACCCCTTCGAGAGCCGGTGAGAAGTCCACTTTCTTGGGCTCTCCAGTACCCTTAAAGTCATAGTCTCCTTGTTTTTTAAAGTCCCCATCGGACTTTTTCTCCCAAAGCTCCACCTCCTTGAAGTGACCGTTGCTCCCCGTCTGTCGAGGATGGTAGACGAGATAATCTACCGTCTCCGCTCCGGCAAAGTGATACTCCAGCGTGATGGGGAAGTAAGAGGTCGAGCTATTGTCCCACTTGGAGTGGTAGATCGTTCCCATGTCGCCATCGAAGGACTTCTCGATCTCTCCTCCGACTTGGTAGGATGATGCTGATCCGGAGGCGACGGTGATCTTCTCATCTGATCCTATGGCAGAGCCGCCCTCGCCGGAGTAGTCGGTCGGTGCCGTCTGTGTGATGACGACCTCCCGGATGATCTCCGGAGACACATCCTTCGACCGAAATGCAAGTGTTGCAGAGCGCTCTGCCATTGTTGCATTCGCAGCTATCGAGAGGATGATCTGGTGAGGTTTCTTGGTCTGATCCTTTGACGTAAGGGTGATCCACGGAGTCTCACTGAGGTCAGGGAGTAGATAGTCTACATTAGCTTGTATAGAGAGGGAGAGCGTCTGTGCATCTGCCGTGACCGTGGAGGTCTCCGGAGAGACGAGGATGGAGGGCTCCAGCCCCTCTTGGCGCACGGAAATGGTTGCGGAGGCTCCCTCTCCGGAGATAATGACTCTTCCTGAGCGGGGAGCCTTGTCTGTATTAGCTGTGACGCTGATGGTTATGGAGCCACGTCCGACTCGAGCGGATAGCCAAGACTCACTTGCCTTGGCGGTGAGAGTGGAGACGTTGGTCTTTACTCTGATATCCTTCGTGCCAAGCTCTGCAGAGAAGAGTATCTCATTACCCTCTCCGATATCGATATAGGCCGCTTCTTGCGACGGGTCTCTCTTACAGCCACACAGTACCAGTATAAGTAGTGACAGGCTGAGGAGAGTGATCTTGTGTGAATTGTTCATACGGATTCTTGTTATACAAAAAGAAGCCATCGACAAAAAACTAGTTTTGCCAATGGCTTCTCATGGGTCATGGTCTTATTGCTTACTTTCCATAGAGGTAAAGCTCTGCCATATTGAAGAATGTGGGAGCCGTTCCACTATTAGTCTTCATAACCACCAAGCGGATCCTGCTGAAGGGCTTTGTGGAGGCAATCGTTTTAGAAGAGTAGATCGATCCTGCACTAGTAGGCATACCTCCCGTGAGAGTCTCCAACTCCTCCCAAGAGTCAGTGAGACCGAGCACTTTGATCTCCTGAGCCTTACCATTGGCATTAGCTCGGTTCTGGAACTTGAAGGACATCCTCTTGATCGGCTCCTTAAGCGCAATCTCTACATAGTGAGGCTGGCTTACCCCTACAGACCAAGCACTGTGGAAGTATGTCGCAGGGTCACCGTCAATGAGATCCTTGATAGGACCCTCGGATGGCTCCTGGGCATTCGTTGAAAGCATGTCTACCGTGAGCGAGATCTGATTGTACCCCTCAGCGGTGAGGACAAAGGGCTTCTCCGGGAGCTTCATCCCGGAAATCGTCGTTCCTGTCAGTCGGAGGGGCAGGACGTTCCGATTGCCGACAAGTAGGTCGGAGGAGGGCTTTAGGGCAATCTTTACAGGCTCGCTAACTCGTGATCCTTTCTTGAAGGTCACCTTCCCCTCTCCGCTCATCTCATACTCGGATGTAGGGATCAATACTGCACCCTCAGGGATTGCAGACTCGTCTATCTCCATCGTGGCTTCGAAGTCCCACGGACTGACGAATGGTAGACTGAGACGCAGCTCATACTCTGTCTTGCCAGCAGAGACATCGAGTGTCTTCGCACTCTCATCGTAGCCGAGGATCGGCACTAGTACGCTAGGCTTAAGCAAGACAATGTTGCGCTCGGCATTAACAGAGTCCTTCTGACTCACTAAGACTAGCGGGAGGGCGAAGCTCTTCCCGGGATTGTCCTGAAGAAGGGCTTGGATGATGGTCGTCCTAAGTGTCACCTTTCGGGTGGCGTATCCGGTATTACCATCGAAGGCAACGACTGGCTGATCAATGGTGTAAGCTGTTGATGGGAGCGCCTCGTACCGTTTACCGGTTCGGGCGGCGTATTGCTCCAGCTCTGCAGCACTCATCACACTCAGCTCTGCAGTAGCCGGACTTGTTGGATCTGCACCGCCCTTTAGGATTGTGAGATCAAAGACCCCATCCTCTCCTGTGGTGTAGAGATCCGCTTTGATTTCCCCTACCTGCTTGAGGGATAGGATAGTACCGAAATCATCAGGAATCAGGTGGTCGTACTTCTGACAGCCGGCAAGACAAAGAGACACCATACCGGTCAGAGCGAGTATTCTTATTATATTCTTCATATTATAGTGTCAAATAATTAGTAACCAGGCGCCTGGACCATATTGTGACCATTCTTATAGACCTCGTTCTTAAAGACAGGCCTCAGGTACATCCTTGAAGTCCATACGTAAGGCTGATTGATCGGCACGACCTTATTGTAGTCTTCGAAGGAGGGATTTTCCTTCTCCAGAGCGTTCAGTCCGGTACGCTTGCCCTCAGCCATCGTCTCGGGAGCAATCATCCAGCGACGAATGTCATAGTAGCGGTGCCCCTCGCCCCAGAGCTCGATGAAGCGCTCGTTGCGCACCCAGTCGGTCATTGAGAGTGGATTGTTGATATCCGAAGTTGTGAGATCGGGGACACCGGCACGCTCCCGGATGATATTGAGGTGGGCAATCGCCTTATCGTTCTGCCCCAATGCTGCCTCACACTCTGCGAGATTTAGATAGAGCTCTGCGAGACGGATCAATGGGCGAGGCTTGGACTGGTTATTGAGCCACGAACCACTCCTATTGATTGAGAGCTTCGGGACGATGAACTTCTGACTCATGAAGCCGGTGACATTGTTATCACGAGGGGTCTTGTTGAGATTCATACCGTGTGTCTCTCGGTCACGCAGTCTGAGCTTGATCGGCTTGCCATCCATAAGACTATTGGAGAAATCTCCGCCATCGAAGGCAAGCCAGGCATAAAAGCGAGGCTCACGACCTACATTGAATTTCACGATATCCTCTCTGCCACGAAGACCGGCAGACTCAAACCACTGGTTTTCCGGAGTGAACTCGGGATCCTCTGCAGGACGCTTCCCGGATGCTGTATAGAAGTAGCTTGCCGTGGTGCTGAGCAGAGGCGATACACCACTATAGCCACCAAAGTCGGAGCCGTTATTAAGCTTCATGAAGGCATGTGGCATGGATCCGATGACCATATTACCGTTGTTGGGGTGTGGGAAAATGATCTCCTTATTACCATCACCGACTCGTGTCGTAACGAGATAACGCATAAGCATGACGCGCTTCTGGAATTCCTTCCCCTCCGGAGTGCCTGTATCTAATCCCGGGATGTAGGGTAAGGCAATGCGCTCGCGTTCGTAGAGCTCCATATCGTTGTAGAGAGCAAATCCATGAGAGAGCGCGTGATTAAGCGCATCCTCACATGCTGCGCGAGCACGCTCCCACTTCTTCGGGTCATAGCTGTGGGATACCAGCTCGGTCCCATAGCCGGGAGTCTCGAAGTTGGTGTTCCGCCACTCGGGATAGGGAAAAGATCCGTTCCAGAGGGGAGAAGCGGCATAGACGAGTAGGCGAGCCTTAAGAGCCTTAGCCATGGTCGAAGTGGCTCGTCCCCATTTCTCCTGATCTCGATCGGCGGGCAGTGTCTCAGCAGCTTTGTCAAGCTTGTCCACAATATAGTCGACAACGTAGTCAAAGTGTGATCGTCCCGGGAAGTCAGTCGACGGAGCATTCATAGGGACAAAGCCGTCAAGAATAGGACAAGGGCCGTACATCACTAGGGTTTGGTAGTGGTAGTAAGCAAGAAGAAAGTCTGTCTCAGCCCTAAATTCCGCTTTCTGCTCCTCTGTTACATCCTGCGCTTCATTCAGCTTGTCGAGGAAGAGGTAGCACTGACCTGCAAATTGGTAAAGACTGCCCCAGGTCCAGCCTCCACTCAAGCTCGTTGGTGTCTGATTATTGTAGACAATGCCGTGGTGTCCCTCATTCCAGAGCGGTGGGAGAGCCCACTCATCAGCACCTGACTCGACTCCGGAGTAGGTCATCGGCATCATAATCCCCGCATAGCAGGAGTAGAGGAAGCCCAGAGTGGTCTCGTAGTCCTTTGTGGCATCTCCCAGTCCGGGTTGCTCGGGCGGTACCACGTCGAGGTAACCACAAGAGCTAAGAAGTAACAGACCTCCGGTAAGGGTGGCAAGGACTCGTTTCTCTATGATGTTAAGTATATTTTTCATGTTGTAGCTGTTTTAGAAGGTGAGCTGCACGCCCATGTTGAAGACTCGCTGCAGGGGATAGGTGTTCCATGAGAGCTCCGGATCCCACTGCTTGAAGGCACTAAAGACGGCGAGGTTATTACCGCTTAGATAGACTCTTCCTCGAGAGAAGGAGTACCCGATCTCCGCTTGCTTGAGACGTAGGAAGCTTCCGTTGCGCATCCAATAGGTACTTGGCTGACTATTATTGGCAGTCTCTGATGTCTGGATGCCGAGTCGGGGATACTTTGCATCCGGATTTGGAGCATCAGGTCGCCAGCGGTTATCGGCAATGAACTGGAACACATTGTTGTCATACTGCCCAAAGGGAGCCATCAATCCGGTCATGATCGTCCTCTTAGCTGAGCCGTTGAAGAAGACGCCGAAGTCGAACTTATGCCACCGGACACTGGCACCGAAGCCATACTGAATGCGAGGAACACGACCATACTCGGAGATCATAACCTTGTCGTCATCGTTTACGATCCCATCGCCGGTCACATCTCTATACTTGATATCGCCGGGGAGTGGCGTACTACCAAATGTTTGCTCCGGACTATGATCAATCTCCTCTTGCGACTCAAAGAGTCCGTCGGCAATGTATCCCATGGTGTAGCTCAGAGGGAAGCCGGTGCGAGACTGCCACGGATACTGGTAGACGGGGTCGTCTACGTCCACGTACTTATTCTGCGTGTAGGTGAAGTTACCACGGAGCTCTACGGTGAGGTCGTCGGTGATCCGCTTATTGTAGTTAGCGCTCAGCTCAAATCCCCAGTTGTCGACCTTTCCCTTATTGGACCAAGGCTTCGCCTCATGGAAGCCAAGGCTCTGTGGCCATGCTTCGCGCTTAAGTAGGATGTCATATCGACGATCGTAGAAGTACTCCGCCGTCAGACTGAGACTAGAGAAAAGCTCGGCATCAATGGCAACGTTGAACTTCTTCACCTTCTCCCATACAGCATCGGAGACGGCATAGTTGTGGACGTACGGTCCACGAAGGGTGTAGTCAAGATTCACACCTGTGGTATAGCCCATGTCCTTGTGTGCCAGTGTCACGATATCCTCGTAGAGGAAGTGAGGTGCCCCTGCACCCAGTCCGGTCTCATCGCTACCGATAAGACCGTAGGATGTCCTGAGCTTGAGGTAGGAGACAACGTCAGAGATCGGCTGCATAAAGTCCTCGCTGCTCATCACCCACCCGAGGGAGACTGCGGGGAAGAACTCAAAGCGAGCTCCCTTGGGCAGACGCTCCGTACCGGTGTATCCGAAGTTCACCTCCGCCAGATAGCGATGATCGTAGTCATAGGTGAAGCGACCGGAGATACCCTGATTGCGGTGTGGGAGGACTGCACTCTTGTACTCGCGCTGTGTGTATAGGAGCATGGCACCTATATAATTCACCCCAAAGGAACGATTGTAATCCAGTGTCCCCTGGAGGAAGAAAGTCTGATCCCCATTCTTGGAGATGTCTGACTGGGCGATGTAGTCGGTACCGGAGGAGCCGAGACGCTGGAGTGTGTAAGTGTCCTTCTCCGCATCGTACTGGTCTACAGCATAGAGGTATGGCTGGATAGACCGATTGAAGCTGTTCTGTGACCAGTTCTTGAAGTTGACCAGAAGCGTTGCACTCAGTCCCTTGGTGATGAAGTCAAAGTCCTGCTTCGCCTTCAGGGATACATTGATCGTATTCTCTCGCATCTCCTTGAAGGAGTTGAGCATCGTAGCGTAGATGTTCTCTCTATAGGAGTTTCCCGTTAGCACTGAGCTACCAAAGCGGATATGCTTGTCTCCCTCCATAGCGGGGAAGGTGATCGGGAAGTTGATTGGGTTGGAGGTCTGGATCTTGGCAAAGAGATCACCCGGGGTGTAATTGCCGCCCTGGAATTGTCTGATCTGGGCATTCATCCTCAAGTCCACTCGAGTGGATGGGGTGAGCTTGTAGGTGATGTTATTCTGGAAGTTGTAGCTCCAGTTATCAATGTTGTTGTCCCAGGAGTGTACTTTCTTTGTGTTCAGGATACCTGTATCATGGTTTCCCTGCACGCTCATATAGTAGGTTGCCTTGGATCCTCCGCCTTGTATGTTGAGGTTCGCTCGCTGGTTGGTGGTGAATTTTCGGAAGATCACCTCGTTCCAGTTCACGTCCGGATATACGTAGGGGTTGACTCCGGAGCGTGTCGCTTCGATGCGCTCCTTAGAGAAGCGGACGGCAGATCCGGGATGGCGCGACTCCTGCGCTTCGTTGTAGAGCTCCATCCATGTGGCTCCGTCAACGAATTGAGGAAATCCTGTCGGGACATTAAACGCATTCTCCACTGTTACGTTGACGCGGGTGCGCTCGTTGGCGTTACCGCTCTTTGTCCGGATGATCATCACACCATTGGCACCACGAGATCCATAAATGGCCGTAGCAGAGGCATCCTTGAGGATAGAGAATTGATCAATCGTCTCAGGGGGGATGTTATTGAGGTCAGCAGCGCTGATCTCCACGTCATCAAGCATGATGAGAGGGGTCGCTCTACCGCCGAATGTGCTGATCCCTCGGATATAAAACTCCGAGGTGGAGCCGGGTGCACCGCTCGTCGTCATAGCAACGACTCCGGGCATCTGTCCGGCAAGCGCATTGGTAAGAGAGGAGGTGGGCATCTTGAGAGACTGCCCCTTGATGGAGGTGATGGCACCGGTGACGCTGACCTTCTTCTGTGTACCGGCTCCGACGACCACGACCTCTGCCAGATCGGTGCCCTCGGGTTTCATCTCCACATTGATCACACCGAGGTCTCCTACCTGGATCTCCTGAGCGGCGTAGCCAATGAAGGAGAAGACTAGCGTCTGTGAGCTACTCTTTACCTCAATGGTATAGTTGCCGTCGTTGTCGGTGATCGTTCCTTGAGAGGTTCCCTTGACTTGGATTCGGACGCCGAGGAGCGTCTCTTTCGTCTCGGCATCTATCACCTTTCCGGTGATCTTTCGCGATTCTTGGGCAATGCTCGTCTCTGTTGTTGGATTAGCTCCGTTGGCGGCAAATGCCGACCACGATGCTGCCACCACGCAGAGAGCCATCGTACATCCCTTGATGAGGACGGATGGCAAGGCGATGTGCCGCTTTAGTTTTTGGCTTCTCATCCTGTAAGAATTAAAGTGATTTATGTACCGTATGTAAAAAGTCCCTAATGAACGATCTCCCACTCCTGATCTTCTATAGGCGATATTCGAGGTGAGAAAAACAGTGTCTTCAGGAGCCCGCATAAAGCAATAATATATTCTATTACTTGATCACTCCACAATATTAAGAATAATTGTTCGGATCGACAACTTTTCTTTTCAATCAGAAATACCAGTTGTATCCGTGATTTATTAATTTGCTTCTGCTCATTTGCCCCTATGTTCTGTAATTATTTCCAACTGATAAAAGTGCGTGGGAGGGGAATCGGGCAGGTCGGGATGCGAAAGTATTCTGACCTATTTTCGTTTCTTTCCCTCTCACACCACCGTACGTGCCGTTCGGCATACGGCGGTTTAGTTCGTTTTCAAAGAGTGCCTAATCGTGTTCGATTAGTTTCATCTTCATTCTGTCTTAATTCCCGCTTCCGTTGCTTGTATGCTTAGCTCTTTGTAGTCGATCGCATTGACGTTTTGACCGTTGCCACTCGTCAGCAAAGACATCGGAACATACATTCTTGATTGACATTATGAATTATTCGGTCCTTCGCCTTGTTCTGCTCGAGAACGGCTACTTCGACCTCTGCTGACTCCTCGACATTCGTTGTTACTATCCTTGAGGACTGCCGAGGCCTCACGGGATAAGCCATACATCTTTCATCGTTTACCTGCCTAATTTACGCATCAAGGTTACGGTTGCCTTTTGGAACTTCACTGTCCTTGGCCAGCTTGTCCGCTTGATACGCCTTAGTATTAGGTTTCTGTTCGTCAGGCCACGAATTCGCTATTGCTTCTTCTCTCCCAAGGGTCGCCCCTTGAAACTTGCAAGTCGCTATGGGGTTCGTTGGCAACTACGCCCCGTGTGGACTTTCACCACAGATGTATGTCATATCCGTCATGAAAAAAAAGGACCCGGATCTGCTGACCAGAATCCTTCTTGGATGAGAGTTTTTCCTATTACCGATATTAGTGAAATCTATTACCGATAATAGACTTGACTAATACCGGGTTTAGATTTGACCCACATTAGGAGTGGAAGTGCTCAGCCTTCATGTCGGCATGCTTGGGCTTGAGGAAGATCAGCTCCAGAGCGAGAGCGATCACCAGTACTCCGCCGAGGAGGGCAAAGGTGAGTCCAAGATTCTCCGCACCCTTGTCCGCCCAGGCTCCCATCAGCTGGGTGATGAGGGCGCCGGCAAAGACTCCCATCATATTCATAAACCCATAGGCGGTCGAGCGAAGGTGGTCCGGGACGAACTGGCAGAGGATCGGCATATTATTAGCGTCAAAAAGCCCGTAACCGATACCGAAGAAGAGGGTCGCCCCGACGAGGGAGACGATAGAGCTGCCCAGTCCGATAAGGACCAGCGCCGGGATCATCATCCCGAGTCCGATCGCTCCGGTGTAGACGCGCCCGCGGACATCTCTCCGCAGCCATCGGTCCGAGATCACACCGCCCACAAGCACGCCGACGAAGCTGCTGGCGGCGATGGAGATGGTGGAGAGGGGACCGGCGGTGCTCATGGTGATGCCGTCGAGATTTTCATTGAAGAGCGTCGGCAGCCAATTCTTGGTCGCCCACCCGGGAAGGCTCGGCACGGCAAAGACGAAGAGCAGTACCCAGAAGGCGGGGGTGCGGAAGAGACTCCTCAGAGAGGACCCCAGACCGGGGGCGGTGGCGGCATGCTGCCGGCGCTCGAGGGCCTTCTCCCGGAGGGTGTGCTTGTCCTGCAGGAGCAGCATCAGCACCAGTCCGTAGCCGATACCGATGAGACCGAGGTAGTGGAAGACACTCTGCCAGCTCATGCCGATGGAGAGCGTCTCGCCGAATCCGCCCAGTGCCTGACCGATATAGATACCGGTCATATGGATACCGACGGCGAGGGAGCGGGTCCGCCCGGTATGGTACTCGGCGATCAGGGCCAGTCCCGCGGGGATGTAGAGTGCCTCGCTGACGCCCATCGTAGCGCGGAGCCACCACATTTGCTCGAAGGTGGTGCACCATGCCATCGCGGTCGTCACCGCACTCCAGACGACGAGGCTGCCGATGATGAGCCACTTGCGACTCAGCCGGTCGGCGATGGAGCCGGCGATGGGGCTGAAGATCCCGTAGATCCAGAGGAAGGCAGCCATGAGGCGACCAAAGTTCTCCGCCGACTGCAGCTCGGTGATGTCGGCACCGATCTGCGCCTGCATCGTGGAGAGGAGCTGCCGATCCATATAGTTCAGCAGTGCGACGACCCAGAGGAGCCCGACGACGAGCCAGGGGTACCAGTTTTTCTCCTTTAGCTTAGACATACCTATATATTATTGGTCCAAAATCTCCTCAGCGAGGAGGATGAGCTTAGTCAGCATGCGGGGGATGTGGAAGGGGCCCTTGAAGAGGTTGCCCTTAGCCGGCTGTGCCACCGTGCCGTCTCTGTGGAGGTAACCGTACCACTCGGGGTACTCGGGGTCACGGAGGTGGGTCCAGGCCCAGTCGAGTGCCTTCTTATGACTATCGAGGTACTCCTCCCGACCGGTTTCCTTGTAGGCATAGAGGTGCGCAATGGCCGCCTCGGTCTGAGGCCACCAGAACTTCATGTCCTGGCTGTAGTCCTGACTCGGGAAGCCCTTGCAGTCGCGGAAGTTGATCACACCCCCATAGGGCTCGTCCCAGCCCCACTCCCAGGCGCCGTCCAGCACCTCGAGGGCAAAGGATCGCATCTCATCCGAGATCGACAGATAGGGGAAGGCGTGCCCCACCTCCATGAGGAACCAGGAGGTCTCGATGCAGTGACCGGGATTGATCGTCCGCCCGCCGAGGGTGTCGATCAGGTCGCCCTCAGGGGTGACACTCTCGAGGATGATGTGGTACTCCGGGCGCCAGAGCTTGTGGCGGATCGCTTCATACGACTGCTCCACCTGACGATCGAGGACCGGATCATCGACCACCTGACGCAGCACTGCGGCGGTATTCATCAGGATCATCAGGATGCTGTGACCGATGGCGGGCTGAGTGGGGAGGTACTTGGACGGCAGTGCACCGGGCGTCTCTAGCCACTCCTGCACCTGACGGAAGAGTCGGAGAGCCTTCTCGGCATAGCTCTTGTCTCCGGTCGCCAGCGCATACTCCGCCATAGCGATGATGCCAAAGGTCTCGGAGAAGACGTAGCGACGCTTGCGGAGCGGAAGCCCCTCGCGTGTCACCTCGAAGTACCAACGCCCATCCTTCGGATCGACGCAGTGCTTCTCGGCGAAGTCGAGGATACTCTTTGCCGCCTCGAGGTACTCGGGGCGGGGGTCGATGTGATTATAGACGTAGGAGAGGATATAGGCTGCACGACCCTGAAACCAGACCGACTTGGTCCCGTCCATCAGAGTCCCGTCGCGATCGACGCAGGTGAGCATGCCGCCATACTCCCGGTCGAGACCATGCTCAAGCCAGAATGGGAGGACACTCTCCAGCAGCTCCTCCCTGCACTGAGTGACTAGGTGGTGTAGATAGGTCTTTGTGTCCTGGCTCATAGCTTATTGCAGTGGTCAAAGAAGTGGATCTCCTCCAGCGCTCTCCGGATCGCCTGCTCCTCCTCCGGCTCTATGGAGTGGAAGGGGATGCGATTGGGACCGAGGTCGAGACCGATCAGCTTCATGATACGCTTCCCGGCGACGATGTTTCCTCTGTACTTAGCGATGACGTTGATCACGTCCTGGGCATAGTTTTGCGCCTTCTTTGCGCCCTCGAGGTCGCCCTTCTCCCAGCAGGAGATCACCTGTGTGAGCACGCGGCCGATGTAGTTGCCGGTACCGCTGATACCACCCTTGGCACCGCCCATGACGAGAGCGGAGAGGATCGTCTCATCGAGACCGTAGAGCATATCGTACTTGCCGTCCTTGTAGAGCATGCACTGATTGTACTCGTAGTTGCTCTCGTAGGTGTACTTCAGCCCGGCAAAGGTGGGGACCTCCTTCTCCATCACCCGCATAAAGTCGGTCATCGGGAGGAAGGCACCATTGAAGGCGGGGATGTGGTAGTAGTAGAAGGGGAGCTCCGGGGCGCCCTTGGCGATCTCACGGCAGTAGGCGGCGAGGTCCTCCACACGGCTCACCTTGGGGAAGGGCGAGGCCATGGCACCGATGCCGAAGGCGCCGATCTCCTGAGCGTGACGGGCCAGCTCGCGCGACTCCTTAATAGAGGTGGAGCCGACGTGGACGATGAGACGAAAGTCGTCCCACTCGATCGCGCTGCGCCACGCCTCGGCGAGACGGATGCGCTCCTCCTTCGTCAGCATATAGCCCTCCCCGGAGGAGCCGTTGATGAAGACGCCCTTCAGACCATTGTCGTGGAGCATCCGGGCATAGGCGGGGATGATCTCGGTATTGATCTCCTCCGCAGCTGCATCCTTATAAGGTGTAAAGGGGGCTACCAGCAGCCCTTTGATCTTAGCAAACTCAGCCATATCGATATTAAAGAATTGAATTAAACGTTTTCCGTGTGGCAAATATATTGAAAAAGCGTCGCCTAAAAAATCATTCCACGCCCAATCAGACCAAATC
>ERZ1673699.1904-NODE-1904-length-15261-cov-6.803433_pt1 | contig 15261 bp, 10 predicted proteins | sample MGYA00580229_ERZ1673699 | MGnify/ENA primary metagenome ERZ1673699 (study PRJEB41218, sample SAMN15661785) | gut metagenome | host: Homo sapiens | place: Canada: London | collected 2015-08-20/2019-03-30 | study: EMG produced TPA metagenomics assembly of... | reverse complement strand
CACCAACAACGACTACATCACCAAGAAGCCTGTTTCGGCCGGCAAATCGCAGGCCGACACGACTTTCTACATCAATTTCGATCCCACGGGGCCGAAAGACGCCAGCGGCAACAAATATGCGGACGCCGTCTACGATCCCACGAAGAAACTCTTCACCTTTAAGCTCGGCGGCGAGGGCACAACCCCTTCGACAGCCACGAGCATCACGCTGGAACCGACTCCGGCAGGTAGGGATTATATCAAACGCCTGATGCTCCAGAAAGAGGGCGAGAAATATTACAATAATTGCTCGATTTACAGTCCTGACAGCCTCGAATACTGGGTTCAGGAGTTTAAAGGGCTTTACATCTGCCCCGATCCGGATACGCAGATCCAGCAGAAAGGCACCAAGGAGACCGGTACGATCTTCGCCACGGACCTCTCCTATTCGGGCCTGGCGGTCTTCGGCCGTAACCGCGTGAAGGACGACCCCACGCTGATTAAGGACACGATCGGCATGCTCTATTACTTCTACGAATCCGGCCCGGAACACGGCGACGTCACAAAATACGGCAATGTCTCGGTGAACTCCATCACCCACAACTACGATGCGGCCACTTCGAACGCCAAGATCGACATCACCAAAGCCCGCGAGGTCAATCCCGACGGAAGCATTAACGAGAACCGGGAACCGAATCCCCGCGTCTATGTCGAAGGCATGGGCGGCGTGGTGACCGAGATGACTTTCACGCCGGAGTTCTTCGCACGGCTGGAAGAGGAGATCGCCGCAGGCAACGAGGACGGCAAAGACTTCAAAACGCTGGCGTTCAGCCAGGCGCGCATGTCGGTCTATTTCAGCGACAGTAAATACAACTGGGAAAACTTAACCTTTGGCAGCAAACTGATCGATCAGATGAACACATTCCCGAGCCGGCTGGGCATATACACCAATTTCAAAACGCTGACGCCGATCTCGGACTACGCCTACACTTACGAGCAGAACTACAACACGACGCTCTCGTACGGCGGCAAGATCAACCGCAGCCGCGGATGCTACGTGATGGACATCACGGGCTACATGCAGCAGTTGTGGAACAGTTACAACAAGGCCAAGGAGGCCGCGGGCGGCGTGATCGCCGACATCGACTGGGACAAGGTCTCGAACCGCACGGTCTATATCGGTCCCGAGGCGTACAGCCTTTACTCCACGTCGTTCGGCGTATTGCAGGGCATGGAGGACGGCACAAACGACGCCCCGATCCGCTTCGACCTGACCTATAACCTGATTAAATAAACGACAGACAATCCTCATGCGGAACCTAAGTGTAATGCTTAGGTTTTCGCATTTCTGAAAAGCCATCAAAAAAACGCAATGCAGGAAAACTTAGTTATCGTAGAGTCCCCCGCCAAGGCCAAGACCATCGAGAAATTCCTCGGCAAGGACTTCATCGTCAAATCGAGCTTCGGCCATATCCGGGACCTCGCAAAAAAAGACCTCGGCATCAATATCACGGAGGGATTCAAACCGGTCTACGAAATCCCGAGCGACAAGAAGAAAGTGGTCGACGAACTCACGAAGCTGGCCAAATCGAAAACCGTCTGGCTGGCGTCCGATGAGGACCGCGAAGGAGAAGCCATCGCATGGCACCTCACCGAAGTGTTGGGGCTCCCCGTCGACCAGACCAAGCGCATCGTCTTCCACGAGATCACCAAGCGGGCGATCCTGGAAGCCATCGAAAAACCGCGCACGGTCAATATGGACCTGGTAAACGCCCAGCAGGCGCGCCGCATCCTCGACCGGCTGGTCGGTTTCGAGCTCTCGCCCGTCCTGTGGAAAAAGGTGCGTCCGTCGCTCTCGGCGGGACGTGTGCAGTCGGTGGCCGTACGGCTGATCGTCGAGCGTGAGCGCGAGATCATCGCTTTCCGTTCGGCGGCCTATTTCCGCGTCGTGGCGCAGTTCCACGCCGCCGGCGACCCCGAAAAAACGCTCTTCAAAGCCGAACTCGGATCGCGCTTCGAAACCGCGGCACAGGCCGAGGAGTTTCTGAAAAGTTGCATCGGCGCCACGTTCACGGTGGCCAAGTCCGAGGAGAAACCCGCGCAGCGCTACCCCGCACCGCCGTTCACCACCTCGACGCTCCAGCAGGAGGCCGGCCGCAAACTGGGCATGTCCGTCTCGCAGACGATGTCCGTGGCGCAGCACCTCTACGAGCAGGGTCTGATTACCTACATGCGTACCGACTCGGTGAACCTCTCGCAGCAGGCGCTGGCCCAGTGCAAGGAGGAGATCACGAAACTCTACGGCGAGAAATACTCCCGCTGGTTCAACTATAAGACCAAGACCAAAGGCGCCCAGGAGGCCCACGAGGCCATCCGACCGTCGTATATCGAGCGGCAGTCGATCGAGGGCACGCCCGCCGAGAAGAAACTCTACGACCTGATCTGGAAGCGCACGGTCGCCTCGCAGATGGTCTGCGCCGAGCTCGACCGCACGACGATTACGATCGACATGTCGGGTTCGTCGAACCAGTTCGTGGCGCAGGGCGAGGTGGTCCGTTTCGACGGCTTCCTGCGCCTCTACTCCGAATCCACGGATGACGACCAGGCTGCCGAAAGCGGCGAGGGACTGCTGCCGAAACTGGCGGCCGGTGATCGGGTGCTCCCGACGCAGATCACCGCCACGGAGCGTTTCACGTCGGCTCCGGCCCGTTATAACGAGGCATCGCTCGTGAAGCGCCTCGAGGAGCTGGGCATCGGACGCCCTTCGACCTACGCCCCGACCATCACCACGATCATCAACCGCGGTTACGTCGTCAAACAGAACAAAGACGGACAGAAGCGCAATTACGTGCAGTTCACGCTTACCGGCGACAGGATCGCCGAGAAGAACCTCTCGGAGAACTACGGCAAGGAGAAAAACCGCCTCTCGCCGACGGACATCGGCATGGTGGTGAACGACTACCTGGAGGAGCAGTTCGGCCCGATCATCGACTACAACTTCACGGCCAGCGTCGAGAAGGAGTTCGACCGCATCGCCGAGGGCGACATCACGTGGGAGAAGATGATCGACGGATTTTACGGTCCTTTCCACCAGATGGTCGATTCGGCCATCGCCACCCAAAACCCCAAGACGCGCGAGGTGCGCATCCTGGGCAACGACCCCAAAACGGGCCACATCGTGAAGGCCCGCATCGGCCGTTACGGCCCGATGGTCGAGATCGAAGGCAACGAGGGCGAGAAAGGACGCTTCGCGTCGCTCAAAAAGGGCCAGCTGATCGAGTCGATCACGCTCGAAGAGGCGCTGGAGCTGTTCGCCCTGCCCCGCGACCTCGGGCAGCTGGACGGCGAGGAGCTGACCGTCGGCATCGGCAAATACGGCCCCTACATTCGCTACGGAAAGTCGTTCGCTTCGCTGGCGAAGACCGACGATCCCTATACGGTCACCTATGACCGGGCCGTGGAGGTCGTGCGCGCGCACAAGGCGGCGGCAGCAGCGGCCAACACGCCGCTCAGGAGTTTTCCGGAGGACCCCGACATGCTGGTGAAGAACGGCCGTTACGGCGCCTACATCGCCTACAAAGGCAAGAACTACCGCCTGCCGAAAGGTGCCAAACCCGAGGAACTGACCCTCGACGAATGCCTGAAAATCGTCGCCGGATCGAAGAAATAACGACAAAACCCGTCATACCATGAAAAACCTCATTCTCGCCGCATTTGCGCTCTGTCTCGCAGGAGGAGCCGCGGCACAAACGCCCGAAACGGCCGCCCCGGAAGGCTACCGGTTCACCGACGTCAAAATCCTGCCCGTCACCCCGGTCAAAGACCAGAGCCGCAGCGGCACCTGCTGGTGCTACTCGACCCTCTCGTTCCTCGAGAGCGAAATCCTCCGGGCCGGAGGTCCCGCCATGGACCTTTCGGAGATGTGGATCGTGCGCAATATTTACTTCGAGAAGGCCGTGAAATACGTCCGGCTGCACGGTTCGCTGAACCTCGCCGTCGGCGGTCAGGCCCACGACGTGATCGGCGGCATCGAGCGCTACGGCATCGTCCCCGAGGAGGTCTATCCGGGGCTGAACTACGGCTATGACAAGCCCAACTTCGACGAGATCGACGCCGTCATCAAAGCCTATGCCGACGCGGTGATCGCCGCCGCCGAGAAACGCCGCGACGCAGGCAAACTCACGACCGCCTGGCAGGCCGGGCTGAACGGCATTCTCGACGCCTATTTCGGCGCCATGCCCGCGAAGTTCACCTACGACGGCAAGGAGTACACCCCCGCCTCGTTCGCCGCCTCGCTGCCGATCGATATGAACGACTACATCGAGTTCTCGTCGTTCACCCACCATCCTTTCTACACGGAGTTCGCCATGGAGGTCCCCGACAACTGGAACTGGGACAAGGTGTGGAACGTACCCCTCGACGAGTTCATGGAGATCATCGACAACTCGCTGGAGAAAGGTTACACCATCGCCTGGGGCACGGACGTCAGCGAAAAAGGCTTCAGCCGCACCAAGGGGCTGGGCATCATTCCCGAGGCCGACCTCGAAGGCATGGAGGGCACCGAGGCCGAGAAGTGGGGCAAACTCACCCAGAAGGAGAAGGACGCCGCACTCTACACCTTCGAGAAGCCCGGCAAGGAGCTCACCGTCACGCAAGAGCTTCGCCAGGAGGGATACGACAACTACGAGACCACCGACGACCACGGCATGCAGATCGTGGGCACGGCCGTCGACCAGAACGGCACGCCCTACTACAAGGTCAAAAACTCGTGGGCCCTGGCGGGACCCTATGAGGGCTACTGGTACTTCTCGCGTCCGTTCGTCGCCTGCAAGACGATGACCGTACTGGTCAACAAGAACGGCGTACCCAAGGAGATCCTCAAAAAGATCGGACTCAAATAAGCATACGCACCGCAAAATGCAACAGCCCGGGCTTCGATGGAAGTCCGGGCTGTGCATTTATCGGAGCCGGCTCACTCCTCGATCTCGACGCCCAGCAGGCGGGCCAGTTCGGCGGCCTGCAGGACGCTTATCTTCATGCCTTTCAGCTCGAAGGAGTCGATCTCGCGGACCCGGATTCCGCGGATGTCCGAATCGGCGAACGACACGCCCCGCAGGCGCGTCCCGAAAAACTCGGCCATCGCCAGTTCGCACTGCGCAAACTCCACGCGTTCGAAACGGCAGTCGCCGAAAGCCGCACTGCGCATCCGGCTGCCGGCAAAGCGCACCGTGCGCAGGCGCGAAAAGGCGAAATTGGCAAATTCGCCCTTACAGCGGTCGAACAAGAGGTGATTCAGGGTCGTCTCGGCAAGGTTGGTCCCCGTCAACTTGCAATCGGCGAACTCCACGCGATGGAAACTGCATCCCTGCAAATCTGCGTTCGAAAAGTCGCAGTTGCGGAAAACGACGTCCGAGAACTGCGAGTGTCCGAGCACGCTTCCGGCGAAAACGCAGCCGGTAAAGCGACAGCCCTGCACCGAAAGGTGTTCGCGGACAAGTGCCGCGAAGTCGGCGCCGCGAAAAACAGTGTCGGCGATCTCCTCGTCGAGGTGCATCCGGGTGGGATCGGCGGCTGTTTCGGGCTCGGCAGGCAGTTGCGGACGGGCGATTTCCATAAACGAAGATTGTTTGAATTGCTACAAAGGTAGGAATTTTTCCCGGATTGGTTGCCACTTTCAGGGGTTCCGATTGTTCATTTTGCACAACCGGAAAATAGGGTTATCTTTGCAACCGACTCCTACCCCACAGTCTATGAAAAAGACCTCCATACTCCTCTTCGCAACACTCCTGCTGCTGACCGCCGGGCCGGCAGCCGCCCAGAACACGGAGTCTTCGAAAGAGAATTTCCCTTCGACCGAGACGACGCTCCTGCAAATCGGACAGGCCGAAGCGCACCCGAACGCCAGACACGTACGAACGGCCGACACGTCAACCCTCGCCGCCCCGGTGAAACGCCCCGGACTGGTCCGCCGCATCATCGACTATTACAGCCGTTCGAACGTCGACCGGACTTTCGAAAAAAAGATCGACTGGAGCATCGCCCCCGGTCCCAACTACTCGTCGGACGTCGGATTCGGCATCGGCTTCCTGCTGGCGGGCCTCTACCGGCTCGACCGCACCGACTCGATCACCGCTCCGTCGAACATTTCGATCTACGGCAACTTCACGACCGAGAAATTCGTGCTGCTGCGCTTCTCGGGCGACAACATCTACAACAAAAACAAACAGCGCCTGAGCTACTCGGGGGCTTTCGTCTACTTCCCCGGGGCCTTCTACGGCGTGGGCTACCAGGCCGGCAAGGAGGGTTACGCGCAGGACCTCACCACGACGATGGGCGCTTTCCGCATCTCCTACTGCACGTCCCTCGTGGGACGTTTCTATGTCGGCGTCAGCGGCAGCATCGACTATTCCGGAGCCAAATACAAGAGTTCCGGCATGGTGGAATACATGCAGAAGATCGACAACAACGAGATCGGGAAACCGGGCGGACAGATCGGCGAAATGTACGATCTCTGGAAAGACGGCAAACGCTACGACCCCGAGAAGCAGGACCCTTTCTCGAACTTCATCGCCGCGACGGGCGACAAACCCAACGCGTTTAACGCCAGTCTCGGGATTTTCGCCCAATACGATACGCGCGACGTGACGTTCAACGCCTCGAAGGGCATCTTCATCAAAGCCGAGGCCAAATGGTATCCCGAATGGCTGGGCAACACCCGCCGCACGTTCGGACGCTTCACGCTGACCTTCGACTTCTACCAGAAGCTCTGGAAAGGGGCCGTGCTGGCCTACGACCTCTACGCCGACGGCACGGCCGGAACCCCGTCGTGGCACATGTACGCCAAGATGGGCGGCATGGAGCGTATGCGCGGCTACTACGAGGGCCGCTACCGCGACAAACGACTCATCGAGACGCAGTTCGAACTGCGGCAGAAGATTTACCGCCGCCACGGCATCGTGGGATGGATCGGCGGCGGGCAGGTCTGGGGCACGGAGCGGTTCCGCTGGGGCAACACGCTGTGCAGCTTCGGATGCGGCTACCGCTTCGAGTTTAAGAACCGCATGAATATCCGCCTCGACTACGGATGGGGCAATTTCGGCAATCAGAACCTGCCGTGGGACCGCAAGCGCTCCTCGGCATTCCTGTTCACCGCCTCGGAGGCGTTTTAAAGGATATATACGACAATAAAGCCGTCTTCACAGCGCACGGAGAGCTCCACGGGCTCTCCGTTTTCGATCCGGCCCGTCAGCATACCCGCCGCGAGGTCCGCACGCCCGATGCGGAGGTCTTGCTGAAAATCCAGTTCCCGGCGCCCGGCATATTTGTAGAGCGCCTCCTTGGCGCACCAGACGATCCCCGGCCACAGCGGATCGTCGGAAAGAGCCCGTTCGGACGGAGTCATATAGCGGCTTTCGGCCCGGCTGAAATTGCGCGACGCCGGTTCGATATCCACGGCACAGCGCTCCGGGGAGATGCAGAGGGCGATGCGGCCGGCACAATGCGCGACCGAAATGCAGCAGTCCGAACCCGTCAGCACGGGAGCCCCCACGGCGTCGTAACCGATTTGCACATCCGTCCCCAGTTCGCGCCGCACGAGGGCCCGCCAGCCGAGGAACTCCGCGCGGCGGCGCTCCGAGCCGAATGCCGCAGCCTCGGCGCGTTCTTCGGGTGTCGTCCACCGGGCCGCCTCTTCGGCGGTCATCGGCGGCTCGACCAGCAGTTTCCGGATCATTGGATGTCGATGCGGATTTTATCGATGCGGTGCCCGTCCATCTCCTGCACCGTGAAACGGATGTCGTGCGCCGTGAACACGTCGCCTTTGCGCGGGAAGTCGCGTTTGAGTTCGAGCATCAGTCCCGCCAGGGTCTCGGCCTCGCCCCGCACGTCGGCGAAGGTGTCTTCGCCCAGGCCGAGGATGCGTTCGAAATCCCCGAGGTGGGTCTTGCCCTCGAACACGTAACACTTGGGATTGAGGCACGTATAGAACGATTCGTCGTTGTCGCTTTCGTCGGAAATTTCACCCACGATCTCCTCGATGATGTCCTCCAGCGAGACCAGTCCCAGCGTCGAGCCGTATTCGTCGACGACGATGGCCATGTGGACCTTGTTCGACTGGAAATCGGCCAGCAGGTCGTTGATCTTCTTGTGCTCGGGGACGAAGTAGGGTTTGCGGACCAGCTGCTGCCACACGAAGTCGCTGCCGTTGTTGATGTAAGGCAGCAGGTCTTTGACGTAGAGCGTGCCGCGGATGTTGTCGATATCCTCCTCGTAGACCGGAATACGCGAGAAGCCCGATTCGATGATCGTCTTTTTGACCGTCTCGTAGTCGTCCGTGGCATCGAGCGCCGTGATGTCCACGCGGGGCTTCATGATCTCCTGCACCTCGGTATTGACGAAGTTGACGATCCCCGACAGCATCACGTGCTCCTCGGGGCTGGACCCCTGGGTCATATCCACGGCATCGGCCAGTTCGTCGAGCGATATTTCGCTCTTGTGGGCGGCTTTCTCGCTGATGCGGCTGCTCGTGCGGACCAGCACATACGACAGCGGGTAGAAAATCCACCGCAGCAGCACGAGGGGCCGGGCCACCATCGAGGCGAAACGCACGGGGATGGTCTGCGCCAGCACCTTGGGCAGTATTTCGCCGAAGAGCAGCAGCAGGAAGGTCACCAGCACGGTTTTGAACAGGAACTCGAAACGCAGGAACGTGAAAAGCGAGTCGATAATGCCGGCTGTCAGGATGACGATGCAGATATTGACCAGGTTGTTGACCACCAGGATCGTGGCCAGCAGCAGGTCGACATCGGTCAGCAGGCGCAGCACGGCGGCAGCCGACGTGCTCCTGCTGTTCTGCAGGCGGCGGATGTCGTTGTGCGAAAGGGAGAAAAACGAAGTCTCGGCCCCCGAAACGAGCGCCGAAACACACAGCAGGCAGAACGTCACCGCGCACAGCACGGCGATATGGGTTTCGAACCCGTTGAACGCGATCCAGTGATGAGCTTCTTCCAAACTGACAGTCAATTGGTTAATCGAACAGCGAGCCGCCCTGCGCCTCCTCCTTCGGAGCCTGGGCATCCGCCGCGTCGTCCTTCAGCACCTCTTTGCGGCCGCCGGGCATCTGCACGACGAACTTCGAGTTGCGCGACTGGTAGGCGGGTTTGGCCAGCAGGGTCTCGATATTATTGTAACGGGTCGGCTTGGCCCCGAGCATCACCTGCTCGGGCTGGCGCTGCGCGACCTTGGGAGGCAGGGGTTTGATCGGCTCCAGCACGGGGGCCGCGGCGGGCTCCTTGGCGACCGGCTCGACGGTGCGCACCGGGGGAATGATCTGCTTCATCACGCCGGGCTGCGCATCGCCTTCGAATCCCGTGGCGACGACCACCAGCTCGATGAAATTGCCCAGCTGCGGCTTCTCGCTCGTACCCCAGATGATGTTGGCATTGTGGATCACGCCGTGGTCGTCCTGCACGCTGGCATGGGCCTGGATATACTCCAGAATCCGCACCACCTCCTCGTACATCAGCGCGTCGGCATCCGATACCGAGATGTTCAGCAGGATGTTCTTGGCTCCCGAGATCAAATTGTGGTCCAGCAACGGCGAACGCAGCGACGCCTCGGCGACCGCTTCGGCGCGGTTGTCGCCGTCGGCCGTAGCGACGGCCATGTGGGCCCGGCCGCTGTCGCGCATGACTTTCGAGACATCGGCGAAGTCGACGTTCACCAGGTCGCTCTCGACGGTGATGATCTCGGCGATGCCCTTGGCCGCCGAGGCCAGGATGTCGTCGGCCTTGCCGAACGCCTGTTTGAGCGAAAGGCGCCCGTAAATCTCCAGGATGTTCTCGTTGTTGATAATCAGCAGCGAATCGGTATTCTGGCGCAGTTCCTCGATACCGCGGAACGCCTGCTCGTAGCGTATCTTACCCTCGACGGCCAGCGGCGAGGTGACGATGGCCACCGTCAGCAGCCCCATCTCGCGGGCCAGCTTGGCAATGACGGGCGAAGCGCCCGTGCCCGTGCCGCCGCCCATCCCGGCCGTGATGAAGAGCATCTTCGTACCGGCCTCCTCGAGCACCTGCCGGATTTCGGGCAGCGACTCGACAGCCGCGCGACGCCCGTTCTCGGGGTCGTTGCCGGCTCCGAGGCCCTCGGCCCCGAGGCGTATCTTCTGCTCGACGGGGCTCTTGTCGAGCGCCTGCTGGTCGGTATTGCAGACCATGAACGTAACCCCCCTGATGCCGAGATTCCACATGTGGTTCACGGCATTGCCCCCGGCTCCGCCGACACCGACCACCGTAATGATCGAGCCGTCCGTGCGCGGGGCTTTGATTTCCGACATCAATTCGTCTGTCATATCGTTATTTCGCTTTTTATCCAAACTGCTTAAATTTACCCGTTCCCGTTGTCGGGCGGCGTTATCCGCGGCCCCTGGCCGCGTTTACAAATCTGACCCCATCCCAAACCCTTCCCTCAGGGAAGGGCTTGTCGCGACGCAACCGGGATTTCTCCCGGAATGCGGACGGATTTCACACAACGGCCGCATCGTCGAGTGGGGAAGGACTTCCCTAAATTTCTTCGTCTTCGGCGGCCGAGAAACTGTTGTTGATTCTGGTGATCGCCCCCATGACGATCGACCCCAAACCACCGCGCTTGCGCTTGGGTTCGATCACCGGCGGCTGTTCGTCCTCCTGCGGCGCAACCTGCTGTCCGGCGGTCTCGTCCTCCGGCTCCGGCGCAGGTTTCACAGGCGCGGCATAAGGCTGGGCGACACGGGGCTGAGGCGCTTTATAGCCTCCGACCGGGGGCTGCGACACGGGCTGACGCATCTCGGGGCGCGGGGCCGCAGGCCGTTCGATAACGGCGCATCCGCCCTGCTCGGCACCTTTCAGCAGGATGCCCACGGCCGTCGAATAGGCCGGATCGGCGATCTTCTCTTTCGACTCCTCGGTGATGCCCGCCTCGGGAACGGCGACGCGCACATCCATACCCGTCACCCGGCGGAACAGTTCGTCGAGGTCCTTCAATTTCGCCGAACCGCCCGTCAGCACGATGCCGTAGGCCAGTTTTCCGGCGTAACCCGAGTCTTTGATCTCCTGCTGGACAAACTCGGCGATGTCCGTGGCGCGGGCCTCGACCACCGTCGCCAGGTTGCGCAGCAGGATGTCTTTCGCCTCGCGGGCCGTGCGGCCGTTGACGCGGATCAGCTTGTCTTCGGGAGCCAGTTCGGCAACCGCCGAACCGTATTTCTGTTTGAGGCTCTCGACGTGTTTCTCGGGAACGCTCATCGTGCGGATATCGCGGTTGATGGCCGAGGCGCCGATCGGAATCGAGGCGATGTAGCGCACCACATTGCGGTAATAGACCGTCACGTCGGTAACGCCGCCGCCGATGTCGACCACGGCCACGCCCTCCTCCTTCTCATCGGGCAGCAGCACCGCTTCGGGCACCGCCAGCGCGTCGGACACGACACCCAGCATTTTGATTCCCAAGCGTTTCAGCGCCATATCGAGACGCTGCATCGGGGTTTTGAGGCAGAGGATGAAGTTGAACGTCGACGAAAGTTTCTTGCCGAACGACCCCACGGGGTTGCGAACCTCCTGGCTGTCGTCGACCAGGTAGTTCTGGGGCACGCGCTCCATAATGGTCTCGTCGTCGGGAGCCTGCACGTTGCGCATGCGGTCGAACAGCGCATCGACATCCTTCTGGTTGACGCCGTTCTGGGGATCGTAAACGAAGACATGGTCGGTGTGGCGCGCACAGCGCACGAAATCGCCCGAAATACCGGCATAAGCCTCCGTAATGCGGATTCCGAGTTGTTCCTCAGCTTCCGACACGGCTTCGCGGATGGCGCGGCTCACCAGCTCGATGTTCTCGATCCGGCCCGCATTGACCCCCTCGACGGGTTTCGAGACGACGCATGCGACGTCAACGGCGCCTTCGGGCGTCTTCTCGCCGACGGCCACCACGACCGACGAGCAGCCCAGATCGACGGCAACGGTATAATTCTTTCTTTCCACGGTATACTCCTTTTACTTCTTGCAGACCACCTGGTCGTTATATCTGATGTCTATTGTGCGGTATTCGTTCCAGCCGATCGACGGAAGTCCATGGCGGTAGAACCGCTGCAGCTTCCCGAACTTGCGTTCAACCTCCTCCAACCGGCCGAAGAGGATCGTAAAACGACCGCTGCGGGGCGTCAGTTCCACCTCCAATGCTCCGCTGGGGGTCGTGCGCGCTGCGATCTGCACCACTTCCGACCTCCAGAAATCGTCGTTTTCGACACTTTCTACAAAGGTAAGGAGTTTCATGAAATCTTCGTAGCTTTTCTCCAACTTTTTTTGCTTCGCCCGTTCGGCCTCCTGCCGCCCGGCGATCCGCTCGATCTCCTCGCGGATCACGCGCGCCCGGTAGCGGTAGGTCCGGCGCAGTTTGGCCTTCTTTTCGCGCAGCGCGTCGACCCGCGCATCGAACTCCTTGGAGCCCTCCAGCCGCCACCACTGCCGTTTGATGCGCATGCGGCGCAGGGCCGAGGTATTGCGGTCGTTCTCCAGCTCGCGGCGGTAGAGGGGATACTTCTCCCGTTCGAGTTCGGCGATCCGGTTTTCGATCTCCTGCAGCCGCTGGTCGATATGCTCCCGGACACTCCCCACATACGATGCCGGAAAAGGCGGGCGGTACGAACCGGTAACGACCGGAACGTAGAGCGACGAGGCGCGCGGGGCGGCGAAAACATACCCCTCGGGCGTCACGTAGGCATTCATGCCGTCGGTCAGCAACCGCAGGAGGGGTTTTCGCTGGCTGATGGCGACGTGCATGACCCCGTCGTAGGAGACGTAGGCAACCACCTCGTCCACAAAACCGTTGCGGGCGATCAGGCGTTCGATGCCCGCGAGGTCCACCGCATCGACAGCCGTGCCGAGCGTTTTGATCCCGCTGTGGGAAATCCATCCACGGACCATCGCCGCCGAGACCAGATGCCCCTGCGAGGTGCTGTCCACGACCTCGATCTCCACGCTCGCCACCTTTTTCCCCGTACGCACACGCCGTGCCGAAGCCCCCGCCCAGATGACATAGGCGGCAACGGCGGCCCACATGAGGCCCAGAAGCGTGTATCGGAGGTAGCGGTTCATCGTCTAACTTTTCACGCGGAGCTTTTCGGCAATGGCTTCGCAGCAGGCGTCGATATTGCCCGCCCCGAAGCTGATTACCACGTCCGTATCCATTGCGGCGACCGCGTCGGCCAGCCGGTCGCGTTCCACGATCCGGCAGGGGACCGCCACCCGGTCGGCGATGATCTCCGACGCAATGCCCGGAATCGGTTCCTCCCGCGCCGGGTAAATCGGCAGCAGCACCACCTCGTCGGCATGCGACAGCGCCTCGGCGAACTCCGCATACAAATCGCGGGTGCGGGTGTAGAGGTGGGGCTGGAAAAGCGCCGTGATCCGCCGCCCGGGAAACATCCCGCGCACGGAGGTCAGCGTCGCCGCCAGCTCGCGCGGATGGTGGGCATAGTCGTCCATATAGACCTGTTTCGGGGTGTTCACATAGAACTCGAAACGCCGTTTGACGCCCGAGAACGACGCCAGCGCTTCGCGCAGTTTATCGGCGTCCGGCTCCGTCCCCTCGGCCCGCGCGGCGCACCACACGGAAGCCACCGCCGCCACCGAATTCTCAATGTTGATCCATCCCGGAATGCCGAGCGTACACCCCGCTATCACGCCGCCGGGCGTCACGATGTCGTAGCGGTAATGGCCGCCCTCGAGCAGCTGCACATTGCGGGCGTAGAAGTCGCACGGCGTGTCGTAAGCGTAGCGGTAGACGGTGATCTCCGGGTTGTCGACCACGATATCGACCCCCTGTTTGAGGATGAGATATCCGTCGGGACGGATCTGCCGCACGAACTGCGAAAAGGCCTCCTTCACCGCCTCGTGGGTGCCGTAAATGTCGAGGTGGTCGGCATCGGCCGAGGTCACCACCGCCACGTCGGGATAGAGCCGCAGGAACGAACGGTCGAACTCGTCGGCCTCGACCGCCAACCGCCCGCCGCCGCCCAACACCAGATTGCCCCCGAAATTCTTCGAAATGCCTCCCAGGAATGCCGAGCCGCCGCCCGTCAGGACGCGGTTGAGCCACGCCACCATCGTCGAAGTGGTGGTCTTGCCGTGCGTACCCGCCACGGCCATGACGTATTTGCCCTCGGCCAAGTGCCCCAGCATCTGCGACCGCTTCTCGATCCGGAACCCGTGCTCCGTGAAATAGCGGTATTCGCTGTGGTCCTGCGGCACGGCGGGGGTGTAGACCACCATCGTCTCCTTCGGGTCGAGGAACTCCCCGGGGATCAGCCGCACATCGTCCTCGTAGTGGACCGCGGCCCCCTCGGCCTCGAGTTCTTCGGTGAGGTGCGAGCGGGTGCGGTCGTATCCGGCGACCCGGCGGCCTTCGTGCAGGAAATAACGGGCCAGGGCGCTCATGCCGATACCGCCGATACCCAGAAAATAGACGTTCCGAAATTCCATTATTTCATTACTTTTATGATCTCATTCACAATATCTTCCGCAGCGTCCGGCCTGGCCAGCGCTTCGAGGTTGCGGCTCATCGCCGCCAGCGCCTCCCGGTCGGCCAGCAGTTCCAGGGCCCGCGGCATCGCTTTCGTGCGGCTCTCGGCGTCGGCGACCACCACCGCGGCGCCCTTCGTCTCCAGCGCCCGGGCGTTCTTGGTCTGATGGTCCTCGGCCACATTGGGCGACGGCACGAACAGCACCGGTTTCGCCACAAGACACAGCTCCGAGACCGTCCCGGCACCGCTGCGCGACACGACCAGATCGGCCGCGGCGTAGGCATAGTCCATGCGGTCGATGAAAGCCCCCTGCCAGACGTGCCGGGCCGGATGTGCGGCCAGAAAGGCCTGCATCTCGCGCTCGTAGTACTTGCCCGTCTGCCAGATCACCTGCACGGGGGCTTCGCCGCCCGTTTCGACGATCCACGCCTTCATCATCTCGTTCAGCGACCGCGTGCCGAGCGACCCGCCGACCACCAGGATCACCGGCAGGTCGGGCGTGAGGCCGTAATATTTCAGCGCCTCGGCGCGGTCGGCGCCCTCTTTCGAGAAGCGGCCCCGCAGGGGGTTGCCCGTCAGCGTGATCCTGCCCGCCGGGAAGAAGCGTTCCATCCCCTCGTAGGCCGTGCAGATGCGTTTGGCACCCCTCGACAGGATTTTGTTCGTCACCCCCGCATAGGAGTTCTGCTCCTGAATCACCGTCGGCACGCCCAGCCGCTGCGCGGCCC
>ERZ1673699.1889-NODE-1889-length-15376-cov-10.397298_pt1 | contig 15376 bp, 12 predicted proteins | sample MGYA00580229_ERZ1673699 | MGnify/ENA primary metagenome ERZ1673699 (study PRJEB41218, sample SAMN15661785) | gut metagenome | host: Homo sapiens | place: Canada: London | collected 2015-08-20/2019-03-30 | study: EMG produced TPA metagenomics assembly of... | reverse complement strand
CTGGACACAGAAGACTGGAAACTTTTGGATGCAGATGCGGATTACAGTGCAGTAATGAATGGAGATCTGACAGATGGAACTATCATCCTGATGCATGATATTCATGAGCCATCTGTAAAGGCTGCTTTGAGATTGATACCGGATCTTATTGCACAGGGATATAAACTTGTAACGGTAAGTGAGATGGCAGAAGCCAAGAATGTGACCTTACAGAATGCATGTTATGTGGATTTCTGGCCGAGTACACTCAGTAATGGAGGCGTGCCGGGATATCAGGGCGGTTCCGATGCAGCAGCTTCTGCAGACGGAACAGATGGTACATCTGATGCAAGCGCAGATTCTTCTGACGGAAGCACAGATTCCTCAGACGGAAGTGAGGATTATTCGGATGGAAGTTCAGACGATGGAAGCTATGATGATGGAAGTTCGGATGACGGAAGTTATGATGATGGAAGTTCAGATGATTCGGAAGATTACAGCGATGATTCTGTAGATTACGGAGATGGAACGGAATAAAAAACATATGCAATCCTGCAGTGTGGACCATACAGAAGAATTACGAATATACGAAAGAGCAAAGAAGAGAGCAATGGTACTTCTTTGCTCTTTATGTTTTTTACAAAAAACACATAAAATATATAAAAAAATTGTTAAATATACACATATTTTTAATTGACGTATGGAATGTCCATTGGTATAATAGGGCTTATAGAATGACTAAAAGTCAGTTCGTATTCCTGATTGAACTTGCTGTAAGATAGTTACTGTTCACATGCCAAAATTCCATTGCCGCAGGCAATCTGGAATGAATTTTGGCTACGTTACTGAGAATGGAGTGAACAGTAACGTAAGATATCCTGTTACAGTATTATTTTATGGAATCAGTATCTGCAAAAAAGATAGAAACCGAAGTTAAGGGAGGACTCCAGATGGGTGTGAGTATGAAATTTACGGATTTGGATCAATATTTATTTGGACAGGGAACCAATTATGAAGTATATAAGAAACTGGGTGCCCATCCGACTACATACAGACGAAAAAAGGGTGTATATTTTGCGGTCTGGGCACCGAATGCACAGTCTGTTTCTGTAATCGGTGAATTTAATGACTGGGAGGAAGAAGCAAACCCGATGGAGAAGGTTGGGCCGATCGGTGTTTATGAAGTGTTTGTTCCGGGGGCAAAGATCGGACAGCTGTATAAATTCTTTATCGTGGGTGCGCATGGAGAGAAGCTTTATAAGGCAGATCCCTATGCAAATGAAGCTGAACTCCGTCCGGGTACAGCCTCCAGGATCACAGATATCACAGACTATAAATGGAAGGATGCCACATGGATCAAGAACAGAGAGAAGTTTGATGAGCAGGTAGAGCCTATGGCAATCTATGAGGTTCATCCGGGTTCATGGAAGAAACATCCGCAGTCAGAGGAAAATGAAAAAGGATTTTATAATTACAGAGAATTCGCACATGCCCTGGCAGCTTATGTGAAGGAAATGGGATATACCCATGTAGAGCTTATGGGAATCGCAGAGCATCCTTTTGACGGTTCCTGGGGATATCAGGTGACCGGATATTATGCACCGACTTCCAGATATGGAACGCCGCAGGATTTCAAGTATATGGTGGATTATTTACATCAGAATAAGATTGGAGTTATCCTTGACTGGGTACCTGCACATTTTCCGAAAGATGCCCATGGTCTTGCGAACTTTGACGGAACCGCAGTGTATGAGCACGCAGATCCGAGACAGGGAGAACATCCGGACTGGGGTACCAAGATTTATAATTACGGACGCCCGGAGGTTAAGAACTTCCTGATCGCAAATGCCCTTTACTGGGTGGAGGAGTGCCACGTAGACGGACTTCGTGTGGATGCTGTTGCTTCCATGCTTTATCTTGATTATGGTAAGAAGGATGGAGAATGGATCGCAAATAAATATGGCGGAAATCAGAATCTGGAGGCTATTGAATTCTTTAAGCATCTGAATACAGTAGTTCTTGGAAGGAATCATGGAACTGTGATGATCGCTGAGGAATCTACTGCATGGCCGATGGTTACAGGGGATGCAGAGAAGGACGGACTTGGTTTTAGTCTGAAGTGGAATATGGGATGGATGAATGACTTCCTGGAATATATGAAGCTGGATCCGTATTTCCGTAAATTTAATCATAATAAGATGACTTTCTCCATGTCATATGCATACAGTGAGAGATATGTATTAGTTCTTTCTCATGATGAGGTGGTTCATCTGAAATGCTCCATGCTTGAGAAGATGCCGGGAGAGTTACCGGACAAATTCAGGAATTTAAAGGCTGCCTATTCATTTATGAACTGCCATCCGGGTAAGAAGCTTCTGTTCATGGGACAGGAATTCGGACAGCTTCGTGAATGGAGTGAGGAGAGAGAACTTGACTGGTTCCTTCTGAATGAAGAGCCACACAAGGAACTTCAGAATTATGTGCATGATCTCCTGACTATTTATAAGAAATATCCGGCACTTTATGCCGGTGATAATAATCCGGAAGGATTTGAGTGGATCAATGCGGATGACGGGGACAGAAGTATTTTCAGCTTTGTGAGAAAGTCTCCTACAAAGAGAAACAATATTCTTTACATAGTTAACTTTACACCTGTTGACCGTCCGGATTACAGGGTTGGTGTTCCGAAGAAAAAACAGTACAAGCTGATCATGGACGAGAATGGACTTCTGGAGCAGCCAAAGACATTTAAGGCAGTAAAACAGGAATGCGATAACAGAGAGTTTTCCTTCGCATATCCGTTGCCGGCTTATGGGGTTGCGATTTTTACATATTAATTTTTCGGGATGATTTCGGGATATATGTAAATATCTGAGAGAATTATTGTCAGGGGTATGTTATTTATTTGACAATATTGCAGAGTAAGCATGATAATATATGAAAAATTCGTGAAATATAAATAATTGCTTTTGAAATTTATCTGCGTTATAATTATCGCGAACGCAAGGAATAGAGAGAATAATGGTTTCCATGTTGAAAGGAGAATGAACATGAAAGTATCTAACATTAAAGACATCGATAAATTTTTTGCTGTAGTTGACAGCTGCGAAGGCAGAGTAGAATTAGTAACAGGCGAAGGTGACAGACTGAACCTTAAATCTAAATTATCCCAGTATGTATCTCTGGCAAACATTTTCTCAGGCGGAGAGATTCCGGAACTTGAGATTGTTGCTTATGAGAAAGACGATATTGATAAATTAATGAGCTTTATGATCAACGGTTGATCATTAGTGTATACAGGCGGGGGCATGATGGTGGATCATGCCCCTTTCTTTGATGTGAACAGGCAGGTTGTTCTGAAGGTATTGAACAGCTGCAGGATATTTGTAAACCAGGGGGCACAGGCGTTTCCTGGTCAAAGTGCGTTGATGGCAGACTTGAATACATTGGACATCTTATGTATAATGAGTACGTTACAGGTAAATATATAAACAGACAGATAATGATGGCAGTTCCAAAAGTTATTCTGTTTGTTCATAAAAATGGCAGAATATAAAAAATGACGGCTATATGGCAGTTATTCAGAAATATAAATTTTAACGAAGAGGAGAAATAAGACAATGGCAACTAAGATTGATATTATTTCCGGTTTCCTTGGAGCTGGTAAAACTACATTGATTAAGAAACTTCTGAAAGAGGCTTATGCAGATGAGCAGGTTGTACTGATCGAAAACGAATTTGGTGAGATTGGTATTGACGGTGGCTTCCTGAAGGAAGCGGGAATCCAGATCCGGGAAATGAATTCCGGATGTATCTGCTGTTCATTAGTGGGAGATTTCGGCACTTCTCTGAAAGAGGTTGTGGACAAATATCATCCGGACAGAATCCTGATCGAGCCATCAGGTGTTGGTAAACTTTCAGATGTTATCAAGGCAGTACAGGGTGTTCAGGGAGATGTGGATATCGTTCTGAACAGCTATACAACTGTAGTTGATGCAAAGAAGTGCAAAATGTATATGAGAAACTTTGGTGAGTTCTTTGATAATCAGGTTGAATATGCAGGTGCGATCATCATGAGCCGTACAGATATCATTGATGAAAAGAAAGCACAGCAGGCAATGGAACTTCTTCGTGGAATTAATGCGAAAGCTGCTATCATCACCACTCCGATTGAGAAACTGGACGGAAAGAAAATCCTTGAGGTTATGGAGAAACCGGTATCTCTTGAGGAAGAACTGATGTCTGAGGAAGAGGTATGCCCGGAGTGCGGACATGTACATGAACATGGAGAGCATCATCATCACGATCACGACCATGATCATGAATGTGGCTGTGGACATGATCACGAAGAACATGAACATCATCACCATGACCACGACCATGAATGTGGCTGTGGACATGATCACGAAGAACATGAACATCATCACCATGACCATGAATGCGGCTGTGGACATGATCATGAGGAACATGAGCATCATCACCACGATCACGACCATGAATGCGGTTGCGGACATGATCATCATGATCATCACCATCATCACGCAGATGAGGTATTTACAAGCTGGGGACGTGAGACGATTAAGAAATACACAAGAGAAGGTCTTGAGAAGATGCTTGAGGCTCTTTCCGCTTCTGAAGATTACGGTATTATTCTTCGTGCAAAGGGAATGCTTCCTGCAGAAGACGGAACATGGATTTATTTTGACATGGTTCCGGAGGAAACAGAGATCCGTGAAGGTGCACCGGAATACACAGGCCGTCTCTGCGTAATCGGCTCTAAACTGAAAGAAGATAAACTTGCAGAATTATTCGGGCTTGCATAATGATCATGAGGAAGCAGCGATTTATGGCAATCCTCTAAAATACTGCATTTGGATTTAGCTCATCGGAGCATGAAATCCTGTGTCATAGATGCGAGACTGAACGATTTCGGCAGATAATAACAGAATCAGAATAAAGATAAAGGAATAAATTATATGATGGATGATATCAGAGTTCCCATTTATTTGGTTACGGGATTCCTGGAAAGCGGAAAGACTACTTTCCTGGATTTTACATTGCAGCAGGAGTATTTTGCCATTGACGGCAAAACTCTGTTGATTCTTTGCGAAGAAGGCGAAGAAGAATATGATATGGATAAACTGAAACTTACAAACACAGTTGTGGAAGTGATCGAGGATGAAGAAGATCTGACACCACAGCGTCTGGCTGCCATGGATATCATCCATCAGCCGGAGCGTGTTGTGATCGAGTACAACGGAATGTGGCTTGTAAGTAAGTTTGAGCAGATGGAGCTTCCGGAAGGCTGGGGCATTGAGCAGGAGATTACCTGTGTGGATGCAACTACTTATCAGGTTTATATGGCAAACATGAAATCTCTGTTCATGGATATGATCAGAAATACAGATATGGTTGTATTTAACCGCTGTAAAGAGGGAGATCCGCTTCCTGCATACAGACGAGGGATTAAGGTTGCAAATCAGAGTGCAGAGGTTATCTTTGAAAATGAAGAGGGCGAGATGGATGACATTTTCCAGGACGAGATGCCGTTTGATATCAATGCACCGATCATTGAGATTCCACCGGAAGATTATGGTATCTGGTTTGTGGATGCCATGGATAATCCGGATAAATATGTAGACAAAATTGTCCGCTTTAAAGGACGTGTCATGAAACCACGTGGAATGGGAAGTAAATTCTTTGTTCCGGGACGTGTGGCAATGACCTGCTGCGCAGATGATACCACTTTCCTTGGATACGTGTGCAGAAGCGATTATGCACCGCATATCAAAGAGGGCAGCTGGGTAGAAGTAACAGCGAAGGTCGCATTTGAGAACCGTACAGAATATCAGGGTGAGGGCATTGTTCTTTATGCAAGTGATGTGAAAGAATGCGAGCCGCTTAAGGAAGAGATGGTATATTTTAATTAATTATCTTAGAGCGTGTCTGAAAAATCATTCCCGCAAGATGTGCGTCACAATTTGCAGGATTGGTTTTTTGAACACACTTTAGAGGATGTAAAAAAATAAATTTGACATCAGGACAGGTATGGTAATTCCGGAAAATGGTGTTAAATTAAGCAGGAGACACATATATGTATTTAGTAGTTGGCCTGGGAAATCCCGGGAAACAGTATGAAGCAACACGCCACAATATGGGATTTGATACCGTTGACCGTCTGGTAGAGGATTACAATGTCCCTCAGGGTGGTGTGAAATTTAATGCCATGTACGGTAAAACCATGATCGGCGGAGAGAAAGTGATTCTTATGAAGCCGCTTTCTTTTATGAACCTGAGTGGCGGTCCTGTTCGTGAGATGGCGAATTATTTTAAAATTGATCCGGAATCAGAGCTTATTGTTATTTATGATGATATTGATCTGGAACCCGGGCAGCTTCGCATCCGCAAGCAGGGAAGTGCCGGCGGACATAACGGGATCAAAGACATTATCCGCCAGCTTGGCACAGAGAAATTTCTCCGTATCAAAGTAGGAGTTGGTGCAAAGCCGAAGGGATGGGATCTGGCAGATCATGTACTTGGCAGATTTTCCACAGAAGACAGGAAACTTGTGGATGAAGCAATAGCAAAGGCGGCAAAGGCTGTGGATATCATAATCTCACAGGGTACAGATGCAGCCATGAACGAATATAACAGAAAAGTACCTGTACAGAAATAAGCAGACAGGAAACAGATGATTGTTCAGCAAAAGGTATAGAAAGCGGTAACTGGAAACAGAAGCCGCTTTTATTACGTCGAAGGATCATGAGGGGTGAAGATGAAAGCATTTTTAACACCTCTGCAGGGGCTTGCAGAGTTTGAACAGATTAAAGAAAAAAGCAAAACGAATAAGGGAATCCTGCAGGTTTCGGGGTGTATGGAATCGCAGAAATCTCATCTGATGTACGGACTTTCCGGGATTGCGCCTTATCGTCTGATCCTGGCGGAGGACGAACGCCGCGCCAGAGAAATTTATGAAGATTACAGATTTTATGACAGAAAAGTGTATTCTTATCCTGCGAAAGATCTTCTGTTCTTTCAGGCAGATATCCATGGAAATCTGCTGATACGTCAGAGGATGAAGGTCATTAAGGCGTTACTGGAAGAGAAAGAACTGACAGTTGTTACAAGTATTGACGGATGTATGGATTTTTTGGAATCTCTGGAAAAGATAAAAGAACAGCTGATTCATTACGAAAGTGACAGCACCGTAGACACAGAACAGCTGAAGAACCAGCTGGTGGTTTTAGGTTACGAGCGGGTAGGACAGGTGGAAATGCCGGGGCAGTTCTCTGTGCGTGGCGGTATTGTGGATATTTACTGTCTCACTGAGGAAAATCCATGGAGAATCGAGCTTTGGGGAGATGAGATTGATTCTATCCGGAGTTTTGATCCGGAGAGTCAGCGTTCTCTGGAAAATCTGGAAGAACTTACGATCTATCCGGCGGTGGAGCATATAGGGGACAAGGATATGGTTTCCTTCCTGGATTATTTTCCGAAGGAAAGAACCATAATCTTTCTGGATGAACCAAACCGACTGACTGAGAAAGGCGGGGCTGTAGAAGAAGAGTACAGACAGAGCCGTATGCACAGAGAGGAAAAAGGCAGCCGGAATCTGCCGGAAAACTGGCTTTGTTCTTTTGAACAGCTTCAAAAAGAACTGAATAAACGCAATTGTATTTCTGTATGTGCGCTGGAACCGAAACAGGCAGGCTGGAAAGTGCGGGAGAAATTTTACCTGGAGGTAAAATCAATCAGCGCTTATAACAACAGTTTTGAACTTCTGGTAAAAGATCTTCATCAGTATAAGAAACAGGGATACAGGATCGCGTTGCTTTCCGGTTCCCGCACAAGGGCCGAGAGGCTGGCAAAGGATCTTCAGGAAGAGGGACTGGCAGCCTTTTATGGACAAGATTATGACAGGGAGATCTGTCCGGGCGAGATCATGGTGGTTTATGGCCATGCAAAGAAGGGCTTTGAATACCCGTTGATCAAGTTTGCGGTAATGACAGAATCTGACATTTTTGGACAGGAACAGAAAAAAAAGAAGAAAAAAAATTACAGTGGAAGCCGTATTCAGGATTTTGCGGAGCTTTCTGTCGGCGATTTTGTTGTCCATGAAAAGCATGGTCTTGGTATTTACCGAGGAATTGAAAAAGTTGAAGTAGACAGGATCGTTAAAGATTATATTAAAATTGAATACAGAGGCGGAAGCAATCTCTATATTCCTGCTACTCAGCTTGACTGTCTGCAGAAATATTCAGGGGCAGATGCTGCAAAGGCTCCGAAGCTGAACAAACTTGGTACTCAGGAGTGGAATAAAACAAAGAGCAAGGTTCGTGGGGCAGTTAAAAATATTGCAAAAGAACTGGTAGAGCTTTATGCAGTGCGTCAGGAAAAGGAAGGATATGTCTGTGGTCCTGATACTGTATGGCAGAGAGAATTTGAAGAAATGTTTCCATATGAAGAGACAGAGGATCAGCTCAGTGCTATTGAGGATGCCAAACGTGATATGGAGAGTACCAGGATTATGGACCGGCTTATCTGCGGGGATGTGGGATACGGCAAAACAGAAGTGGCGCTGCGTGCCGCATTTAAGGAAGTACAGGAGAGCAGACAGGTAGCTTATCTTGCACCTACAACGATCCTTGCGCAGCAGATTTATAATACCTTTGTGCAGAGGATGAAGGAATTTCCGGTACGTGTGGAACTGTTGTGCAGATTCCGGACCCCGGCACAACAGAAGAAGGCAATCGAAGATCTGAAAAAAGGTCAGGTGGATGTGATCATTGGAACGCACAGAATCCTTTCCAAAGACGTACAGTTCAAAAATCTTGGCCTGTTGATCGTTGATGAGGAACAGAGGTTTGGAGTTACGCATAAGGAAAAAATCAAGCAGTTAAAGAAGGATGTGGATGTCCTTACACTGACTGCAACGCCCATTCCCCGTACTCTTCATATGAGCCTGATCGGAATCCGGGATATGAGTGTCCTGGAGGAACCTCCTATGGACAGAATGCCGATCCAGACATATGTTATGGAATATGATGAAGAGACAGTCCGAGAGGCTATCAACAGGGAATTGCGCAGAGGCGGACAGGTTTATTATGTTTATAATCGAGTGACGGATATTGCAGATGTTGCCCTGCGTATTGCGAAGCTGGTGCCGGACGCAAGGGTGGATTTTGCTCATGGCCAGATGAGTGAGAGGGAACTGGAGAATGTGATGTATTCCTTTGTAAACGGGGATATTGATGTGCTGGTTTCCACCACGATCATTGAGACAGGGCTGGATATTTCCAATGTAAATACTATGATTATCCATGATTCAGACAGATACGGGCTTTCTCAGCTTTATCAGCTTCGGGGAAGGATCGGGCGTTCCAACAGAACTGCCTATGCGTTTCTGATGTACAGAAAGAATGTGATGCTGAAGGAGACGGCTGAGAAGCGTCTGGCTGCGATCCGCGAGTATACGGATCTGGGAAGCGGATTTAAGATTGCAATGAGAGATCTGGAACTTCGAGGTGCCGGAAATCTGCTGGGTGCGCAGCAACATGGACATATGAATGCGGTTGGATATGATCTTTATTGTAAGATGCTCAATGAAGCAGTGAAAGAGGCGAAGGGTATTCATACAATGGAGGATTTCGAGACATCGGTTGATCTGAATGTTGATGCGTATATTCCTGATTCCTACATCAGTAATGAATTTCAGAAGCTGGATATTTATAAAAGAATTGCGGGGATTGAGACACAACAGGATTATGATGATATGCTGGAAGAACTTCTGGACCGTTTCGGAGAACCCGGAAAGGCAGTGCTGAATCTTCTGGCGATTGCGAAGTTAAAGGCGATTGCTCATCAGGGGTATGTAACGGAAATAAAGCAGACTGGAAAAACAGTCCGGTTTACCCTTTATGAGAAAGCAAGGCTGAATACAGAAGGCTTTCCGGCTCTTATGCAGAAATACAGAAGAGGTCTGCAGTTTAAGAATGAGCAGGAACCGAAATTTATCCTGGAACCACAGGGGAATCTGATCCTGGCATTGACGGAATTTGCAGAGGAGCTTAAGAGCATGGCGGAAAATATGTGAAATATACTACATATTTTTCGATTTGCCTTGCCCTTCGCAGGAAAAAAGTTTATACTCTAATAACAGTACATTCTGGGAAAGTGGTATGGAAGAAAGACCAGATTGATAATATGGAGGAAGAAATGAAAAAAATGGTAAAGAGAACAGCCGTTGTGACACTGGCAGGTGTGATATCAGTTGGTATGCTTTCCGGCTGTGGAAGTAAAACATTAGATGGAACAAAGACAGTGGCTACTGTTGACGGAACAGATATTCCGCTTGGAGTTGTAAGTCTTTATGCCCGCGAACAACAACAGCAGACAACAACCATGTATTTAAATTATATGGGAAGTGCAGATCATATCTGGGATCAGACAGCAGGTGATGATTCAGATGAGACTTATGGTGATCAGGCAGTGACAAGCAGTCTGGAGTCTGTTGAGAAGATGTATATTCTCAAAGAGAAGGCTGCGGATTATAACGTAGAGCTTACAGATGATGATGAAGCAGCGATCGCAGATGCAGCATCACAGTTTATGGCTGCAAACAGTGAAGAGACAATTAAGGAACTTGCGGTAACGGAAGATCAGGTAAAAACACTTCTGGAGCTTCAGACAATTCAGAAGAAGATGTATGATCCGGTTGTAGCAGAAGGAAAGATCACAGTTTCTGATGATGAAGCGAATCAGACAACCTTCACTTATGTAAGTATCTCTACAAGCGGTGATGATATAACTGATGAGGAGAAAAAGACTAAGAAAGAACAGGCTCAGGAGATTCTGGATAAGATGAAAGAGGATCCTACAGCAGACATGAGTGAGATTGCCAAAGGTGTAGATGACAGTTATTCTGCAGTACAGGGTAATTTTACAACAAAAGAGAGCGAAGACGAGGATGAAGATTCCGGCAGCGAGGCATATCCGGATGAGGTTCTGAAGGTTCTGAGAGGACTGAAAGACGGAGAAGTTGCAGACAATATTATTGAGACTGACACAGGATACTATGTAGTAAGACTTGACAAGATCAATGATAAAGATGCCACAGCTTCCAAGCGAGAATCTCTTCAGAATTCCAAAGAAAGTACCTATTTTACAGATACAACTGCTAAATGGCTGGATGAGGCAGATGTAAAGGTAGTTAAGAAAGTCATTAAGACACTTAAGATTACTGACAAACATACCTTCATGGCACCGACTCCTACCCCGGTTCCGGAAACACCGACACCTGAAGTGACAGAAGAGGCAACTCCAACACCGGAAACAGAGGAAGTTACAGAAACACCTGCAGCAGAGGATACAGAGACAACAGAGACTCCAGCGGCAGAGGAAGAAGCAGCAGAAACTACTGAAACACCGGAAGCAACACCGACAGAAGCAGCTAAATAAGAAAATCCGAACTGTCAGTAGCCTGCTGATGGGAATTGATTAATGTAAACTGATTAATGTAAATTAAAACAGCTATGATGAAAACCTGAGTGTTTTCACATAGCTGTTTTTGAGTTTAAATAAATCCGAAATCATTCTCCTAAATATGCAAAAATAACACAGATAAATAGAGATATGATAATACGTTATTTTGTATGTTTTGCTAAATGAGATGGAAATGCTTCAAAGCATTGGCAATTCCGTTATCTTCGATATCGGTTGTCTGGTAAGTGCAGTGAGGCAGGATCAGGGGATCCGAGTCGCCCATTGCGATGCTGTTTCCGGCGAACTGCAGCATAAGAAGATCGTTCGTGCTGTCGCCGAATGCATAGGTGTCTTTGACCGGAACCCCAAGGCGGTCTGCCAGAAACCGGATTCCGGTTGCTTTGCTGAGATTTTTCTGAGTCAGTTCCCAGGCCTTGTCTTCATGTATGAAACACAGAAAATGTTCATCTACAAATTTGCGGAAAGTTTCCATATCAGAATCAGCAGACGGAAAAGCCAGAAACTTGTCAAATGTAAAATGGTTGTATGTTTCGGGCGGGTAGAGAGCCAGATCTTCTACTATAGCTTCTGCTTTCAGCTTCTGAACAGTTTCAGGAACAGCACATGAACTGCTGTCATATAAAATCTTATCCGGGCGTTCAAAAAACGCAGGAATTCTGCAGTCCCGCAGTAATTCTGTTGTTTTACGGCAAAGCGGATTTGGAATAGAACTGGAAAACAAAAGCTCTTCATTCATATAAATCTGGCTGCCGCATCCGCATACATAGCCGTCGAATCCCATTTCTTTAATGATTTCCGGAATCATTGTATAGGTACGTCCGGAATTGATGAAAAGGAGATGACCATTATAGCGTGCTTCTTTTAAAGCCTGTTTCGCACTGTCCGGAACTGTCCATGGGTAAGGGGTTAACAGGGTTTTGTCAATGTCAAAAAATAAGAGTTTACGATTATTCTCCATCAGATGTCTCCTCTGTCTCAGTATCTGTATTGTCATAAAATTCCTCATCAGAAGGATTTTCATTTCCTGTATGTACGCGGATTCCGTTCAGTTCAACTTCGCCTTCCATTGGGATCACAAGGCACTTGCGTCCGTCAATTATGCGTGTTTCCACAAGATCGGCACGTTCAGGATCTACGTGGACTACAACATCCGGGGTTTTGATCTCGAATCTTTTTGTATTGGTGATGTTGGAAGCAACCAGAGAGGATTTTTCCCCGGCTGTGATCTCGTATTGTTCATCAAATGACTGTAGTTTTTCATCTTCTACGCCGCATTCTTCAAAGAGGCGTTTTACCTCGGATTTGGTCAGAACTACAGGTTCCGGCTCATCCTTCTGTGATTCGATCAGGTCGTTTAATTTCTCGTGAATGCTTAATACAGTGTCATATCTGCAGTCGTCGCCCAGAGTATCTTCAACCAGTGCGTTAAAGGAATCACGCTGTCCTCCTGCAGAAAGAGGTGCTGTACATCCAAGCAGTTCATCGATAAAAATATCCCGAAGCTCGTTTGCATTTTTACTATAATAAAGGACACCATGGATGTCAGTGCTGCGGTCGTTAAACTGCGGGAAAAGGAAAGCAACATCCGGAAGTTCCACGATCCAGTCGCGGATACGGTCCTGAATGCTGTTGGTTTCGGCATTGTAGCAAAGACCTGCCTTAGAGAGTTTTACAGGACAGATACAGCACATGATGTGCTCATAAATCTCATCAGATGCATCAAACATTTCTGCACCGTCGGAAGACTTTCCGGGGATATCATATACTCCATGGATCAGGATGATGTAGTAGTTTTCGGGATAATCATAGTTTTCAATGATCTTATCGTAGAAACTTTCTACCAGTGCATCATCGGTCAGTTTGCTTTCTCTCAGTTTCATAAGAAAATGTTGAGTTCCGCCCTCAGTTTCCTGCTCGAGAGGAAATTCCATGTTCATCAGATTTTTTCCTATTGTTCCGGAAAGGGATTTGCGGAAAATTTCAAAGTATTTGAACATTTCTTCTTCTGATAAAGAGAGAAATGCTTCTTTCAGTTCGGTTTTTTTATTCTTTTCTCCGTCAACGTAACATCCGCAGATGCGGGTGAGAGAACAGTTCTCGGGAGTGAACTGTTTCTTGATTTCAGAAATTTCTTTTTTGTTCATATAGTTTTATACCTCATGTTAGTCTGTTCTTTATTATAGACCAGTTGTGATGCAGGGGCAAGGAAAATTGCCTGAAAATTATGGGAAATACAGGTGAGTTTTGGTAGATGTAGTGCTATAATATAGGAAGATATTGTTGCTTGGCTGTGTTGCTGAGAACGTGGTGGACAGTAATGTTGCTTTGACAGTGATGAAAATGAATACAGGAGGATAGGGACATGAATGAAACAATAAAAAATCTTTTGGAGCGAAGAAGCGTACGTGGTTATAAAGAAGATCTGGTGCCGGAAGAAGTGTTGAATGAGATTCTTGAAGCAGGGGAATATGCACCAAGCGGAATGGGACAACAGGGTACACTTATGGTAGTGACACAGAATCCGGAACTTGTTGCGAAGCTTTCTAAAATGAATGCGGATGTGATGGGGACTGAGAGTGATCCGTTCTATGGGGCACCGACAGTTGTTGTGGTTTTTGCAGACAGTAATATGCCTACCTGTGTGGAAAATGGAAGCCTTGTTATGGGAAATCTGATGAATGCTGCTCATGCCCTTGGGGTTGATTCCTGCTGGATTCATCGTGCAAGAGAGGTGTTTGCTTCTGAAGAGGGAAAGGCATTGAAGGCAGAGTGGGGCGTGCCGGAGTCTTATGTTGGAATTGGTCACTGTGTTCTGGGCTATCGCTCCGGGGAATATCCGAAGGCGAAAGCGAGAAAAGATGGGTTTGTGATCAGGGTGTGATTGTAGTGTGGCGGCAGAGTGATTCCTGAAACAGGCTGGCAGGAAAGGATGTGAGAGTGTTTGGGAAATCAAGTTGCCGGCACAGTAGCTGTGAGAGAGGGTTGCTGTTGAGTATATTTGATTTTAAGAGAAAGAAGTATAGAACGTTTCTGCAGGATTCTGAGACGGGTGAGGAGATTGCTGAGGAGTATGAGAAAGGCCGGGGAGTCTGGAAAAAGCATGATGTTCAGGATGGGAAGGGTTCGGAGATGAGAGAGAATCTGATAAGGAAGCATTATTGGTTTTCGGGGAGAGTGCAGGGAGTTGGATTTCGCTATCGGGCCTGTTATATTGCCAGTTCTCTGGGGGTTACCGGTTGGGTGAGAAATAACTGGGATGACCGCGTGGAGATGGAGGCGCAGGGGAGCAGGGAGCTGCTTGCGCAGATGGTGGAGATGTTGGGGAGACAGAGGTTTATTGAGATTGAGGGGATTGAGGAGAGGGTGATTCCGGTGGAGGTTGAGAGTGGGTTTTATTCTAGATGAAAGGGACGCAAGCTCAAATCATTCTCTTCGGCTTGGCTTCGGGTCTTAAGAAAAACTAAGCCCGGGAAGATCAGCTAAGAGGGACGCAAGCTCAAATCATTCTCTTCGGCTCGGTTTCGGGCCTTAAGAAAAGCTAAGCCCCGGAAAATCTGCTAAAAGCATTCACAGATAACTCAAACTCGCCGCGAAGCGGCTCAGACAGTGAGTGATCTGCGAATAACGCAGATTTCCCGGGGCTAAGTTTTTCTAAAGGCCCTGCAAATGTCGCCGAAGAGAATGATTTGAGCTTGCTGGCTGTTGGCTGTGACAGAGATGGCTGAAAGAGAAGCGGGATGGTGGTTTGTTAGTTTGGCGGAATAGAAAAGTTTCCTATATATAGTATGAATGGGACGGAAAAGCTGGGGTGTTGTGTATATATGGTATGTGGGTGCTACAATATAGGAAGGATAGATGGGGAGGATGGTTGGAATTCCGGTGTCAGATAGACTGG
>ERZ1673699.1876-NODE-1876-length-15479-cov-6.057702_pt1 | contig 15479 bp, 9 predicted proteins | sample MGYA00580229_ERZ1673699 | MGnify/ENA primary metagenome ERZ1673699 (study PRJEB41218, sample SAMN15661785) | gut metagenome | host: Homo sapiens | place: Canada: London | collected 2015-08-20/2019-03-30 | study: EMG produced TPA metagenomics assembly of... | reverse complement strand
AATCCAGGCGCTTTCAAAGGGACAGAGTGCGGTTTCTTCATCCAGAACATTTGAGTATGTGGCAAATGAGGAGGGCAAGAAGGCTATCCTCCTTGCGATGGACGATCTTGAGGACAGACAGAAGAGTATAGAGTTCTCAGGCTGGATATACGATCTGGAGTATGAGCAGTTCAACAGGGATGATGTTGTACAGGTCGTCTGCACAGGACCTAGATGCTACGACCACAAGGTGAGATGCTTACTGGCTGGTATCCCTGAGGAGAAGATACTCACAAATCTCAGCGAGGTCGCTGCGGCAGACGATGTGACTATAGATGGTGTTGACAGAATATACATCCTGTACGACTGTGAGAATTACGGAATGTCATGTGAGATGAAGAAGAAGATAATCAAGAGACTGGAGGGTGACAAATAATGAAGATTGAGATTTTATATCCGGAAATATGTACACTCTACGGTGACAAAGGAAATACAATGTACCTGCAGAAATGTCTGCCGGATGCGGAATTTGTGACAACAGGACTTAATGAGAAGCCACTCTTCCTCAAAGAGAATATAGACATGGTGTATATGTGTTCCATGAGCGAGAAGAGCCAGGAGCTCGTGCTTGACAGACTGATGCAGTACAAGGACGAGATCGCAGCATGCATGAAGGATGGAAAGGCGCTTTTCCTTCTGGTTGGCAATTCCATGGAACTCCTTGGTGATTATATCAAGAGAGAGGATGGAACCAGAGTTACAGGACTTGGCGTTGTTCCGGGCATGTACTCAGTCCGCCAGACTCCGAATCGTTTCAACACGCTCATCAAGGCGAAGTTCAACGATATGACACTCATCGGATACACAAGCCGATTTGCCCACACTTACGGAATACCTGATGATATGACATTCTGCAAGGTAGAGATCGGACAGGGCAGCAATCCTGATACCATGAATGAGGGAATCTGCAAGAACAGAGTAATTGCGACATACATTCATGGGCCACTGCTCATTCAGAATCCTGATTTTGTACATTATCTGTTGGAAAAACTGGATGCTCCTATGAAAGAGATACCATTTGAGGCAGCTATGCGCAAGGCATATGATGTGAAGCTTGCTGAGTATGGCAAGCCTGATCTGGAGCTGTCATAATATAGAGAATTATAGTGATAATTAAGCCCCGGTGGCCTTTGATATGTACCTGAAATCCAGGACACATGTCAGTATGCTGCCGGGGATTTTATATGTAGTAATGTATAAAACTATACATTTTGTATAGTTATGTAAACCCATTGAAAAGAAAAAGATAATATGTCACAATACAGATGTTGCCACCCCTAGACAGGCTAGGAAAGGGGGGAGCGCAGTGACAGAACGGAGATAAGTAAGTGGTAATCAGCCCAAGGAGTACGTCGCCTTTAAAAGACGGAGAAAACCCCAGTAGCGCCAACTACTGGGGTTTTCGTTATGCTTTTGGGAAAGCATATGTCAGAATTTCTTGTTTCATTGTTGCTGACATTATATCATATGAATTTTACCTTCGCAACATTCATTTTCCCTCACATATCTTAATGTTTTTTCAGATGTATCAACTCAAAAGAAAGTAGTATAATGATATCGCAAGAAGAAAAAACAAGCGACGCGAAGCGGCATTTGTTTTTTTCTTGCGATATCAACGAGAACCCGTTCGGCGGAGCCGAACATGGAGCGCGGCAGCGCGAGGGTTCGAGTCTGCCAAAAGCAAGAAGGAAAAAGCACGACGCGAAGCGGCATTTGTATTAGTAAATGCGAAGCGGCATTAGTTTCTGTAAATCGGGGTATATTATTCATAAAAACAAATGAAGAGACAACGTGAAAGGAGTGGGTTACATGTTAAAAGACTGGAACAAGCCGGAGAGTCCATCGGATGAGGAGATAGGCGCGAGGTTGAAGATCGCCAGAGAGAATCTGACACGCAATCAGATCAAGGTAAAGGAGGGCAAGATTCCTGTATTTGTCATACTTGAGGGCTGGGGTGCCGCAGGTAAGGGAAGTCTTGTCGGAAGGATCATCAAGAATATGGATCCAAGATTTTTCAAGGTTGAGTCGGTGAAATATTCCACGGATGATGAGAAGAGAAGGCCATTCTTGTATAAGTATTTTACAAGAATACCGGAGCAGGGAGAATTTGTATTCCTGGACGGTGGTTGGATGAGGGACATAGTAGGTGGCAAGATGTCTGGAGAATTGTCAGACAAGGAATACCGGAAGAGAGTGGACAGCACCAAGAGATTTGAGAGAAGCCTTGCAGATAACGGCTACCTCGTTATGAAGTTTTTCCTCCATATCGATGAGCATGAGCAGAAGAAGAGACTTGAGGCACTTTTGGCAGATGACACGACAAAGTGGAGAGTGTCAAAGCATGATCTGAAGCAGAACAAGAAATATGATAAGAATCTTGAAGCATTTGACAGCTTTATGTATGACACCAATCTGTCAAATGCACCGTGGTACATGATAGATGCAAAGGAGAGAAAATGGGCAGAACTTCAGATACTCGATATCATCAATCAGGGAATAGATACTGCGCTGCTCAATCAGGGGCATGCTGTACCTATACTGCAGAATACATTTGCGCTCAAGAAGATCCCGAAACTTTCCGAGGTGTCTCTCGACAAGAAACTGACGGATGAGGAGTACAAGGAGGAACTTGACAAGCTGCAGAAGAAACTCGGCAGACTGCACAATGAGCTTTACCAGAAGAGGATACCTGTTATCATAGGCTACGAAGGTTGGGATGCGGCAGGCAAAGGTGGAAATATCAAGAGGATAGCGGAGGCACTTGATGCGAGAGGTTATGTGGTAAATCCTATAGCAAGTCCGGAGCCACACGAGAAGGCAAGGCATTTTCTGTGGAGATTTTGGACAAGACTTCCAAAGTCTGGGCATGTGGCTATATTTGACAGAACATGGTATGGCAGAGTCATGGTTGAGCGACTTGAGGGTTTCTGCTCGGAGAATGATTGGCAGCGGGCGTACAATGAGATAAATGAATTTGAGAAGGAACTCCACGACTGGGGTGCGATCGTCATCAAATTCTGGGTTCAGATCGACAAGGATACACAGCTTGAGAGATTCACACTCAGACAGAACACGCCTGAGAAACGCTGGAAGATCACAGATGAGGACTGGCGCAACCGTGACAAATGGGATGACTATGAGACTGCGGTGGATGAGATGCTGGAAAAGACCAACACCAGCTTTGCGCCATGGCACATATTGGAGTCAAATGACAAGAAGTATGCCAGAATAAAAGCCCTCAAGATCGTTATCAAGGCGATAGAGGATAAGCTGGAGCAGGTTGAAAAGAACTAAAAATGCATATAGGACTGAGAGTCCATGCTGGAAATAGAACACATAAGGCGGTGATACACAACAGAAGTATCACCGCCTTTTTCAAAAAGGTTTAAGGAAGGAAAAAGTTATTATCAGATTTAATTATTTTCCTTGATGATGGATACTCCAAACGGAGCCAATTCCATTTTGCCATCAAATATATTCTTCGTCTGAATGTCGGTTCCGTGAACTTCAGATATTGTCTGAGGTTCGTTGGTGTTGTTCAGGTAAAATCCATATGCAGTTCCGTCATCTGCATATCTGCAGTGATACTGAACTCCGTCAGGGAGATCTTTTATGGCGATACCGGCGTTCTCCATCATCTGCTCCATGATCTCACCGAGTTTACTGTAATCTATTCTTGCAGCCACGTAGTAGGCCTTGCCCTCGCCGTAGCTGTTCACTGTCACTGCTGCATTTCCGGCGTAGAAATCAGAATCGTAGGTTCCAAGTACATCCGCCGTTCCGACTCTCAGGATCTCAGCATAGTCACGGAGTTCGCATGAACTGCCATCTGTGAAGCTCACGCTGTTTCTGTCAGATGGATACAGGGTGTCTATCTCTTCACTGATGATTCCAAATACATCTGCAAGTCCATTTCCCGGGAATCCACCGAGTATACAGAGCTGATCCTTGTCTACATAGCCCGTAAAGTAAGTGGATAGAAGCTGTCCGCCCCTCTTTACAAATGCGGCAAGAGACTCGGCTGCGCCATCTCTCAGCATGTAGAGCATAGGTGCAACAACCACATCGTAATCGTCGAGTGGTTCATCGGATGCAATGACGTCCACGTCAACGCCGCGCTTTGTCAGCTCTTTGTATACAGACATACAGGTCTCAGGATATTTTTTTGATTCCTGCCCCAGAGCCTTGACATCATCTATGGCCCACATATTGTCCCAGTCGAACAGCAGTGCAACCTTTGATCTGATGAGAGTGCCGGTTATCTCGGAGAGCTCATCAAGCTCTGCGCCGAGTGCGGCAACCTCCTTGAATATTCTGGTGTCATTTGTTCCGAGATGGTCAACGACGGCACCGTGATACTGTTCAAATGAGCCCCTGCCCTTTCGCCACTGGAAGTACTGAACAGTGTCAGAACCGCAGGCTATAGCGTTGTATGAGAACAGCTTGTGGATGCCCGGTCTTTTGAGTTTGTTATATGGATGCCAGTTTACAAGCCCCGGAGCACTCTCCATGAGCATGAAAGGCTTATCCTTCTTCATGGATCTCATGACTGCGTGGTCAAATGTATTCTGGCCCATGACATCCGCAAGACTCTCGTAGTCATTGTGGAATCTAGGGTATGAATCCCATGAGATCACATCAAGTTCCTTTGCCATTGGTCTGTAGTCAAGACCATCGTAGAGCTGCATAAAGTTGGTTGTTATAGGTATTTCAGGGGTGAGTTCACGGAGGAGTGTTATCTCTGATTTCATGTAATCGTTCATGTTCCATGTGGTAAATCTCTTCCATTCGAGGTTCAGCCCCATGATACTGAAATCACCATTTTTGTATGGCGGCTCAATCTGTGAGAAGCTGTTGTATGAGTGACTCCAGAAGGCGGTCCACCATGCCTTGTTCAGCTTATTTATGTCGTGGTCGAACTTCTCTGCAAGATAATTCTGAAATCTCTTCACACAGATACGACAGTAGCACTCCCCGCCAAGCTCATTTGACACATGCCACATGATAAGTCCAGGATGGTTACCGACGTGGGCGTGGAGCTGACGGATGATATTGGCAACTTTTTCTCTGTATACAGGTGAGCTCATGCAGTGGTTCTCACGGACGCCCTGATGTTCCCTGACGTCATATGAATCCACACGCCTGATCTCAGGATACTTCTGTGCCATCCATGCCGGTTTGCCGCCCGATGGCGTGGCAAGAACGGTGTAAATGCCTGCATTATACAGGTTGTCCATAACATCTTTCAGCCAGTCAAAATGGTATTCGCCCTCAACAGGCTCATATGCTGACCATGAAAATACACCAAGTGTAGCGGAAGTCATTCCTGCCTCCTTCATCATCTCGATATCCTTTGCCAGGATGTCAGGGCGGTCGAGCCACTGTTCAGCATTGTAATCACCGCCGTGTAGTATTCCGTTTATCTGTGGAAAAAGCTTGTTTTTGTTCATTTATCTGTCATCTCCTATAAATAAAGGTAATGTGCTCTATGTGATCTGTTTTTAGTGTAGAATATATGCGCAAACGGTTGCACAGCTTGCTATTTAAAGGTAGCACAAATAGATAAATAATTCAATTGTAATTTGATAATACATTTTAATTTGTGCAAAATACACAAAATATATACACTGCCATTCATCAGGACAATATTGTATATAATTAAGAAAAACGGCTTGAAATAAGAGATATAATTGCTTATGATTAAGATATCATGAATTGCTCAAAGTTGCGCAATTTGTCAATTCCTACAAGATGTACAAAAGTAAGGTGAAAAGCTATCGAACAGTGTCAAAAATCTATATAATAAAAGTATTGAGGGATGAACGGAAATATAAGGTTGGAACGTATCGTTTAAGGAGGAGTTTTATGATAAAAAAGAGGAAATCATATAGAGTGGTGGCAGGCAGTATAAGGTCTGAGTTGTTAAGGGGGCTGAGCAGAAAAATCTGTATCGGTGCCTTGGCATTTTCAGCGGCGGTTGTGCTATTGCCAGGCGGTAAAGTGGGAGCATATGCATCTGATCAGACACGGGTAAGTTCAGATGAGAGTCAGGTTACGGTAGGGTATGATGATCTGGACGACACTTTGCAGAAAGGCGGACTTGGCGTTGTCGTTGAGCAGCAGGATGGTGCGGCTTCACTGGCATCTACATATGATGCAACAGCACTTGAGAAGCTTATTGTTGAAGGAATCAAGGCATGGCAGACGAGTATAGATGTATCGGAACTTGGCCTTACGAGAGACGATATTAATAACGGGGCAGTAAGATCTATTATCAATTCTCATCCCGAGTTTATCAGTCTATCGGGAGGCTATACATATTGGACTTCTGGCTCTTCAATCACCAAAATAGCATTTACATATTTGACAAATGCAAAGGAGGAGCAGCAGGAGCTTGATGCTGCACTTCAGGAAGTCAAGAGTAAGATAGATACCAGTGGAATGAGCGATGAAGAGATAGTACTTGCATATCATGAGTATCTCACATCCACAGTTGCATATGCATATGAGGATTATTTCAATGGAACGATTGCTGCAAATCACGGGTACGATATGTATGGAGCTTTGGTTAAACATAGTTGTGTGTGTCAGGAATATGCCGAGACTATGTTTTATCTGCTAAGAGAGGCTGGTCTTTCATGTGCAATCGCATCAAGTGAAAATATCAATCACGCGTGGAACATAGTTAAGATACATGGAAAATGGTATCACATAGATGCAACTTGGGACGATCCGGTGTGGGATATGCCTGGAAGATCATATCATGATTATTTCCTTGTCAGCTTTGATACAATGAATAAGAATACACTCATCAACCATACTAAGGACAGAACGGATATGGTTGTCAGCGCACAGTGGGGAGATACATATACGACAGCGGTGGACACCACTTATGAGAGTGGTAAGTTCTGGAATGGTATTGAGAAAGCTATTTTTTATAAAGACGGTTATTGGTACAGCATAAGTGAGGGCAGTTCGAAAACATCATTTAACATAAATAAGTACCAGTATTCGACTAACATAAACAAGGTTTTGTATTCGGGCACTGCAAAATGGGCAACTCCGAGTGGTGGGTATTATCCTGGTGTTTATAGTTCAATATATCTCCGAGGTGATAATTTATATTTTACTACTCCGGATAGCTTGAACAAGATAGATATAACATCGACAAATGTAATTCCTACAGAGCTTATAAATATACGAACACAGTATAATAGTTCAACAGGAAATAATTTATATGCGTTTGGAGAACAGTATGGTAAGCTGGTGTATTTTATTACAGATTCTCCTAATATAAAGAAAACTAAGGATTCAAGCAATTCAAGCAAGTATAACAAGGAGTATGCCGAGTATACATTCGAGATGTGCATAAGCCACAAGTGGAATGCTGGAGTGGTGACAAAGGAGCCGACCTACACAAGTACAGGAACCAAGAAGTACACCTGTACAAACTGCGGTGAGACCAAGATCGAAACGATAGCCAAACTTGTATGTACGAGCCACGTGTGGGATAGCGGCAAGGTTGTGACAGCGCCGACATACAAGACAGAGGGAACCAAGAAGTATACGTGTAAGAATTGCGGAACAACCAAGACCGAAACGATAGCCAAGCTGGTATGTACAAATCATGCATGGGATGCCGGAGTAGTGACAATACAGCCAACATACAAGACAGAGGGAACAAGAAAGTACACCTGTACAAACTGTGGCGAGACAAAGACCGAGACTATAGCTAAGCTTGTATGTACAGATCATGCATGGGATGCCGGAGTAGTAGTAACAGCATCAACGTATAAAAACGAGGGAACTAAGAAGTACACCTGTACAAACTGTGGCGAGACAAAGACCGAGACTATAGCCAGGCTTGTATGTACAAATCATGCATGGGATGCCGGAGTAGTGACAAAAAAGCCAACATACAAGACAGAGGGAACAAGAAAGTACACCTGTACAAACTGTGGCGAGACAAAGACCGAGACTATAGACAAGCTTGTATGTACGACCCATGCATGGGATAATGGAACGGTTACTAAGAAAGCTACATATACAGCTACAGGAGTCAGGAAATATACGTGCAAGACATGTGGCGCAGCAAAGCAGGTCACAATTGCAAAGCTGAAGCTCACAAAGGTAACAGTAAAGGCCGCACAGCAGACCTCAGCGGTAAAACTTACCTGGAACAGATCTGCCGGGGCGTCAGGCTACAAGATATATAGGAGAACCGCCAAGGGAAGATATGTATGTATAAAGACAGTCAAGTCGGGAACGACAAGCTATGTAGACAAGACAGTCAAGTCGGGAACGACAAGCTATGTAGACAAGACAGTCAAGTCAGGAAACAGGTATTACTACTGTGTAAAGGCATATAATGGAAATGTACTCAGTGGATATACAGAGGCAAGTATTCTCTACATCAAGGCTCCGGTTGTCACGGTCAGGAAGTCAGCACAGGGAGTGAAACTTTCCTGGAAAAAGTCTGCCGGTGCAAAAAAATACATTGTGTATAGAAAGACACCAACAGGCAAATACAGGGCAGTCAAGACTGTAACAGCGAAAACTCTCAGTTGGACAGACAAAACGGCAAAGAAAGGTCAGACTTATTATTACATTGTGAAGGCAGTGAATAATAAGACATACAGTGCAGCGTCACCGCAGAAGAGAATAAAAAGGTAGATGCTTACTGCGTAATTATAAGGGAGAAAAAGAATGAAATATGAAAATGTAAGACTCACAGAAGCTGTGCGGCGTATCAGGATGATATTTGTGGTGGGCGTCATCGCTGCGTGTGTGCTGTACGGCGGAAAAATACCAGCATTTGCGGAAGATACTCAGGAACAGTATGACTCATCACAGAGCAGCTATGGTCAGTTGCTTGAGCAGGAGGGCGATACTTCAGGTATCCTGCAATTTGGCGGACAGATAATAGAAGATGAAGCATCGGATTCATCGGAAGCGTCACTGGCAGCGGCAAATTCAAAGAAATATGAGAGTGCCATTGTCGGCGCTGTGGAGAAATTTTCACCGAGACTCAATGTAAAGAGCTGGGGATTGACCACACGAAATGTTGCAAATGTAGTCACAACCGCAATGAATGCGCATCCCGAGGTCGTGTATGTGGCAAGATACAGTTATCTGTATGACCAGACCACAGGAAAGGTCGTGTATCTGAAGTTCTCATACAAGCCAAATGCCCGAACCGAAAAGAAGCAGTTGGATGCAGCCATAGCGGAAGTGAACAAGCAGATAAATACAAAGAACATGAAGCCAGCAGAGATCGTGCTTGCATATCATGAGTTCCTGACATCCACAGTTGCATATGACACCAGCGGGGCTAAGGAATTTGATCCAACAACCGGAAGAGACCACATGTATGATATGTATGGTGTATTGGTTAAGAGGAGCAGCGTGTGTCAGGGATATGCGGAGACCATGTGGTATTTCCTCAGGAAAGCCGGGGTTCCGAGTGGAGTTGCCACAAGCCAGTATGTAAACCATGCGTGGAATGTTGTAAATATAGGTGGAAAGTGGTATCACGTTGACGCAACCTGGGATGATCCCGCAAGTGATATACCGGGAAGGTCGATGCATGATTATTTCCTTGTAAGCTTTGACACCTTGAACAGTAAGACTAAGGCCGCCAGCAGCGATTATTATCTTGGCAGATATGACACAAAGGTGGGAAATGTATGGAAGGGAACATACAGCAATGCCACGGATAAGCGATATGAAAAAGGCCAGTTCTGGAATGGCGTTGAGAAGGTCATCTTTTATAGAAAGGGCTACTGGTACAGCATAAAGCAGGGCAGCCAGTCATCATACTATCAGATAAACAAGTACAGCTTCACCAACGGTGTAAATACAACGATATTTACCGGGCAGGATGAATGGCTGGATACAGATGGTACGACACTTAACAAACAGTATGGAACACTGTTCCTTGCACAGGAAAAGCTCTATTTCTGCACATCGAGGTATGTTGCATGGATAGATCTTGAGGTAAATGAGCGCAAGGCGTGGGCTATATATGACATAAGACAGAAGTATGTATCAGGTGTAAACATATATGGAATGGGATATTACGGAAATGATGTTGTGATCTGGGTTTCCGACACTCCATCCTGTACAAGAAAGGACGCTTACTATCTCGGAGCATGTATGAGCCACAAATGGCAGGCGGGAGAGGTTACAAAACAGCCGACATTCACATCCCAGGGATCACAGAAGTACAAATGTAGCAACTGCGGATATACCAAGAATGTCACACTCGACAAATTGAAGCTTGCGACGGTGACGGTCAAAACGAAGAATACAGGTAAGGGAATAAGCCTCACCTGGAATACCGATTCAAGAGCCACCGGTTATAAGGTATACAGACGCACAGGCAAGGGTGCATACAGACTTATAAAGACAGTGAAGGGAAGCTCTGTGAGATCAATGGTAGACAGATCTGTTGTAGGAGGAAAGACCTACACATACAGAGTATCGGCATACAACAGCTATACAAAGGGCGGCTCCAAGGCAAAGAGCCAGTATTATATAGGCTGCACGACCGCAAGAGCAAAGAATACCTCACAGGGAGTAAGAATCTCCTGGAAGAAGACAAAGGGAGCCGCCGGCTATAAGATATACAAAAAGACAGGCAGCGGCAGATTCAAATGTGTGAAGGTTGTGAAAGCAAAGACCACAACATATCTTGACCGCCGTGTGAAGTCAGGAACAAAGTACACATACTTTGTAAAACCATACAAAGGAAAGACGGCAGGAACCTACAAGAAGGCTAGTGTCAAGTACAGATAAAAAGTAAATAGAGCGCGTAAAAAATACCATGTACAGCATTTCGCCTGTACATGGTATTTTTGCTTTTGTTATATGCTTAGAATGATATTATTTTTCATTCTTGTGTTCTGTTATGTCCCTGTGGGAATTGTCGAACAGATCTGTGTCGGCCACATCTGATGAATCATTTCGATTCAGGGTCTCGCCTATGCGGGCCTTTGCCTCAGTTCCGGCAGCCTTGATACCCTCGGTGATCACCTCGCTCTTTTCCTTGAGATTTTCACTTATCACAGCGCTTTTTTCCTTTACGTTCTCTGTAAGCTGTTCAGCCTTCAGTTTGATCTTCTTTGTTATGGAGAAGCTTTCAGGGTTATTCTCAAATGCTCGTTTGATCGATGCTGTATCGTGAAGAGAGAGAAGGAAGCTTGGCTTCTCCTTGAACTTCTCACGATCCAGAGCCAGTCGGGACTTGAGTTCCTCAACACGGACAATAAGATCATTCTCTTTCGCAAATTTCTTCACCTTGTTCATCAGGTTGAATGATACAACGCAGTCGATTACGAATACCCCGTAGAAAAAACCGATGAAGAAGGAGAATGTCAGGTGATCCGCCAGCCAGTACACAGCGTTCAGTATGTGTGGATGGAGGAAGAAATAGTACAGTGCCGCGATCACACCCCAGAAGAATGAGAACAGCGGACATATGATGCCCTGTATATTGCCCCACTCATCTGAGTAGTCCCACAGCTTGATGTTCATTCCTATTATAAATATACGTCCGGCAATGTATTCCACAACGGTCATGGCGATGGCCATGATCAGTACCACCAGAACCTTTTGCAAAACAGGATGGGCGTCAACAGCATCTATATGGATCAGGGACAGGAGATACAGCACCACAAGGCCTGAACCGTAGAGAGGCAGGTAAGGCCCGATGAGGAATCCCGGGTTGATCCATTTGTGGCTTGGGTTGCTCTTGGAGAAGAACTTTCTGAATATGACTTCAATGCACCAGCCCATGATGCATCCTATGAAAAATAAAAATAATATTACCAGAATACTTTTGATATTGAAATTATCCATACATGGAATCTCCTTTGTATATATGACTTTGCCAATAGTAATAAGATAGTATATAGAAGGAAAAAAAGCAACCTTACAAAATGTCACAAGTGTAAGATAGCTTGTTGATACTTATTGAGAAAAAAAGTCATTTAAATTGCGAATGTTATATTGGACTAACGCCGGGGCAGTGCTATACTTACAGCAAATAAAAAGCCACGAAACAGATGCAGACTCTTTCTACAGTACGAAGATCGAGAATGCATTTTTACGTTAAGGAGAGTTTGATTGAACAAACCGTGATTAGAAAAATCGAATCACGGCGAAGCCTGTCATATAATCTACCATGCGTATAAGTGGTCATATCATTAATCAGAATAAATATATAATCAAGGAGGACAAAATCATGATGAAGGCATTAAAGAAGGTAAACTGGAAGAAGCTTGGAATATTTGCAGGTGGAGTATTATTTGGAACAGCTGGTATCAAGGTTCTCTCAAGCAAGGATGCAAAGAACGTATATACACATTGTACAGCTGGTGTTCTTAGAGCAAAGGACTGTGTCATGAAGACAGCAAATACTATCCAGGAGAACTGTGGTGATATCTACGCAGGAGCAAAGGACATCAACGAGGCAAGAGCACAGAAGGCAGCAGAGGCTGACTTTGAGGATACTGAGTGCACAGAGGCTGAGAGCGCTGACGCAGCAGAGACTGTAGAAGAGTAATCAGTATAAGACAAAACATAAGAAAGAGGCGAAGATCTTGAAGTTTTCTATTTTAAATGAAACAAAGAATCGTCTGCGTATACACATGGCACAGAGCCGTATGACCATGGCACAGGCCGACATACTTCAGTATTATCTGGAGAACTGTGAGGCAGTGGAAGAGGTCAAGGTGCACGACAGAACCTGTGACGCGATCATCATATATGATGGTGACCGTGCAGCGGTGATAGATGCGCTGAGACAGTTTGGATATGACAGGGTGGAGGTTCCGGCGGATCTCACAGAGACATCAGGCAGAGTCATGAACAGACAGTATGAGGACAAGCTGTTTTGGAAGACCGCCTGGTACATGACCAAGAAATGGATCATGCCAATGCCGCTTCGGTATTGTCTGACATCCGTCAAAGCTCTCAAGTATATAGGCAAGGGGCTCAAGTGTCTTGCGAACAGGAAGCTTGAGGTGCCGGTTCTCGATGCAACAGCCATAACAGCATCCATTCTGACAAATGATTTCGCGACAGCGGGATCAGTCATGTTCCTTCTGGAGATCGGTGAGATCCTTGAGGAGTGGACACATAAGAAGTCGGTGGATGGACTGGCAAGAAGCATGTCACTCAATATCAATAAGGTATGGGTGCGTGTGGATGATTGTGATGTACTTATGGACAGTGCGAAGATCGCAAAGGATGATCTGGTAGTGGTTCATATGGGCAATGTCATTCCATTTGACGGTGTTGTGGATCAGGGCGAGGGCATGGTCAATCAGGCATCCCTCACCGGAGAGTCAGTACCGGTCCACAAGGGACACGGAGACAGTGCATATGCAGGTACAGTTGTTGAGGAAGGTGAGCTGGTAGTCAGAGTTGTAAAGACTGGTAAGACCAGCAGATATGATAAAGTTGTTGCGATGATAGAGGAGTCTGAGAAGCTTAAGTCAGGACTTGAGAGCAAGGCAGAGCATCTTGCAGATGGTCTTGTGCCATGGACTCTCGGTGGAACTATCCTCACATACCTTTTAACAAGGAATATCACCAAGACACTTGCGGTGCTCATGGTCGACTATTCATGTGCACTGAAGATGTCCATGCCTATAGCGGTATTGTCTGCTATACAGGAGGCAAACAAGCATCACCTCACAGTCAAGGGCGGCAAATTCCTGGAGGCTGTAGCTGATGCAGACACGATAGTATTTGACAAGACAGGAACACTTACAAAGGCATCACCTACGCTTGTACGCGTCGTATCATTTGACGGAAGAGATCCTGATGAACTGCTCAGGATAGCTGCATGTCTGGAGGAGCATTTCCCTCATTCCATGGCAAGAGCGGTTGTGGCAAGAGCTGCAGCCAAGGGGCTGGAGCATGAGGAGATGCACTCCAAGGTTGAGTATGTTGTGGCTCACGGTATCTCATCAAGCATAGACGGCAAGAAGGTTGTCATAGGAAGCTATCATTTCGTATTTGAGGATGAGGGCTGTGTGATACCTGAGGATAAGATAGAGCTGTACGAGTCGTTGTCCAAGACTCATTCACATCTGTTCATGGGAATCGATGGCAGGCTGGCAGCAGTCATATCCATCAAGGATCCGGTCAGACCTGAGTCGGCCGAGGTTGTTTCAAGGCTCAAGAAGCTGGGAATCAAGAAGGTTGTCATGATGACAGGAGACAGTGACAGAACGGCCAAGGCTATTGCAGAGCAGGTAGGGGTGGATGAGTATTACTCAGAGGTCCTTCCTGAGGACAAGGCAAAGTTTGTCGAGGCTGAGAAGACTGCGGGTCGAAAGGTCATCATGGTGGGAGATGGAATCAATGACTCACCTGCACTGTCGGCATCCGATGCTGGAATTGCCGTAAGTGATGGCGCGGAGATTGCCAGAGAGATCGCAGATATAACTGTCAGTGCGGACAATCTGTACGAGCTCGTAACACTTAAGGAACTCAGTAATAAGCTGATGAGCAGGATCAACAGGAACTATCGCAAGATAGTGACCATCAACACAGGACTTATCATCCTGGGCGTGATGGGAGTTATCCAGCCAACCACATCAGCACTGCTTCACAATTCATCGACGCTTCTCATAAGTCTTGACAGTATGAAGAAGTTGCTGGATTGATGATCGGAGCATAGAATTATATTGATGATCGAAGCGTAGAATTATAAAGAATATAAAATAAAGCTGCCCTCTTCACTGTGATGAGTACCCGGGATTCCGGAACATTAGTGAGGAGGGCAGTTTTGTAGTTAAAAGATGATTTTAAATAATAAAAATAATCTGTAAGAATTGTTGACCGGGCCGACAGAATATGACAAAATGTACGTATAAATCATGAGTAGATAGCTGAACATAAGGGCAGAATATTAGCAGATATTATCTGGAATGTTTATGAAATGAAAATATACAGATGTGTGTGGAACACAGCATGATGCGTGTGTTCATCACAATAGAATGGAGGATGATTAGTATGGTAAAAACGGTAAAAGGCGATAATTTTGAAGATATAAAGGCATGCGGTGTGGCGGTTGCGGATTTCTCAGCAACATGGTGCGGACCATGCAAGATGATGGCACCGGTATTTCACACGGTTGCAGATGAACTGAATGGTGAAGTGGATTTCTTCAGTGTGGACGTGGATGAGAATCCCGGACTTGCGGCTGCCAATAAGGTGTTCAGTGTTCCGACATTGATACTGTACAAGAATGGTGTTGAGGCATCGAGGAGTGTCGGAGCTATATCCAAGTATGATCTTCTCGATTTCATTGAGAAGATCAAATAATTGTCTGTGATATGTATCCCGGATATTTTAATTGGAATCTGAATTGAAGTGGGGATACAAACTAGAAACAGGAAAAACATAAAGCCCTGTCAGACTTAACA
>ERZ1673699.1873-NODE-1873-length-15506-cov-5.302311_pt1 | contig 15506 bp, 13 predicted proteins | sample MGYA00580229_ERZ1673699 | MGnify/ENA primary metagenome ERZ1673699 (study PRJEB41218, sample SAMN15661785) | gut metagenome | host: Homo sapiens | place: Canada: London | collected 2015-08-20/2019-03-30 | study: EMG produced TPA metagenomics assembly of... | reverse complement strand
CCTTTGAAGTATAAGAACTCCAAAGCAATGATTTTATGACAAACCGAATCATCGAATGCGTTCCCAATTTCAGCGAGGGACGCGACAGGAACGTGATCGGACAGATCACCGCGGCCATCGAGGCGTCCGGGGGCGTGAAACTGCTCGACGTGGACCCCGGCGAGGCGACCAACCGCACGGTCGTTACCTTCGTCGGCGATCCCGAAGCGGTCGTCGAGGCCGCTTTCGCAGGGGTCAGGCGGGCCGCCGAGCTGATCGACATGCGCCGTCACAAGGGTGCGCATCCCCGCATGGGAGCCACCGACGTGCTGCCGCTGATCCCGATTGCCGGCGTCACGCTCGAAGAGTGCGCCGCGCTGGCCCGCAAGCTGGCCGAGCGGATCGCCGCCGAGCTGCGCATCCCGACCTACTGTTACGAGGCCGCCGCCTTTACCCCCGAGCGGAAAAACCTCGCCGTCTGCCGCGCCGGGGAGTATGAGGCCCTGCCCGAAAAACTGGCACGCAAGGAGTCCGCACCCGATTTCGGAGCCCGGCCTTTCGACGAGGGCGTCGCCCGCACGGGCGCCACGACCGTCGGGGCCCGCGATTTCCTGATCGCCGTGAATTTCAACCTGAACACCACCTCCACGCGCCGCGCCAACGCCATTGCTTTCGACGTGCGCGAGAAGGGACGCCCCGTGCGTGAGGGCGGTTCGCCCGTGGGCAAGGTCGTGAAGGATGCCGCCGGGAATCCCCTGATGCAGCCCGGCACACTCCCGGCTACAAAGGCTATCGGCTGGTTTATCGAGGAATACGGCATTGCGCAAGTTTCGATGAACATCACCGATTTGGCCGTGACGCCCCTGCACGTCGCTTTCGACGAGGTGTGCCGCAAGGCCGACGCCCGCGGTGTGCGCGTCACGGGTACCGAGATCGTGGGGCTGGTTCCGAAACGGGCCCTCGTCGAGGCCGGCAAATATTTTTTGAGGAAACAGCAGCGTTCGACGGGCATCGCCGAGGAGGAGATCGTCCGCATCGCCGTGAAGTCGATGGGCCTCGACGACCTGAAACCTTTCAACCCCGCCGAAAAGGTGATCGAATACCTGCTTGCAGCGGAAGTTCAGCAGAAACGCCTTATCGACATGACCTGCAAAGCGTTCGCCGAGGAGACGGCGAGCGAGTCGCCCGCTCCGGGCGGCGGCTCGATTGCGGCCTATATGGGCGCTTTGGGCGCGGCCCTCGGAACGATGGTCGCCAACCTTTCGTCGCACAAGGCGGGGTGGGACGACCGTTGGGAGGAGTTTTCCGACTGGGCCGAGCAGGGGCAGGCCGTTTTGAGCGAACTCCTGCACCTCGTGGACGAGGACACCGCGGCGTTCAACCGCATTATGGCGGTCTTCGCGATGCCCAAATCCACCGACGAGGAGAAAGCCGCCCGCAGTGCGGCTTTGCAGGAGGCGACGCTCTATGCCACGGAGGTTCCCCTGCGGACGATGAAAGCCTCGTCGCGGGTCTTTGCGATCGTGCGCGCCATGGCTTCGGAGGGCAATCCCAATTCGGTCTCCGACGCGGGTGTGGGCGCTCTGGCGGCCCGCAGCGCCGTGCTGGGGGCCTGTCTCAATGTGAAGATCAACGCCGCGGGGTTGAAGGACCGAGTGAAAGCCGATATGCTTGTCGCCGAGGCGAATGCGCTGGCCGTCGAGGCCGAACGCCTCGAAGCGGAGGTTTTGAAAATTGTCGAACAGAAAATAGGATGATATGACACGCGAAGAATTTCAGAACGACATTCGTGCGGGCATTCCCGACCGGCTTCCCGCCGCGAAACCTTACGACAAACAGATCAACCATGCGCCCAGGCGCAAGGAGGTACTCTCCGACGAGGAGAGGGCGCTGGCGCTGAAAAACGCCCTGCGCTACTTCCCCGCCAAGCACCACGCCGTGCTGGCGAAGGAGTTCGCCGGGGAGCTGCAACGATACGGTCGTATCTACATGTACCGCCTGCGTCCCGATTACGAGCTATATGCGCGGCCGATCGACGAATATCCCGCGCGATGCCGGCAGGCCGCAGCCATCATGCTGATGATTCAGAACAACCTCGACCCGCGGGTCGCCCAGCATCCCCACGAACTGATTACCTACGGAGGCAACGGCGCGGTGTTCCAGAACTGGGCGCAGTACCGGCTGGCGATGCAGTATCTGTCGGAAATGACCGACCGCCAGACGCTGGTGATGTACTCGGGACACCCGCTGGGGCTGTTCCCGTCGCACCCCGACGCCCCGCGTGTGGTGGTGACGAACGGCATGGTGATCCCCAACTACTCGTCGCCCGACGACTGGGAGCGGATGAACGCCCTCGGGGTGTCGCAGTACGGGCAGATGACCGCCGGGTCTTATATGTACATCGGACCGCAGGGCATTGTCCACGGCACGACGATCACGGTGATGAACGCCGCGCGCAAGCGTTTCACGGTGGGGCGCACCGATACCCGCGGGATGCTGTTCGTCACCTCGGGCCTCGGCGGCATGTCGGGGGCCCAGCCCAAGGCGGGCAACATTTCGGGCGTAGTGTCGGTCGTTGCCGAAATCAACCCCAAAGCGGCGCAGAAGCGCTACGAGCAGGGGTGGGTCGACGAGCTTCATGAAGCGCTGGATGAGTTGATCCCCCGTATTCGTCAGGCTGTCAAAGCGAAAGAGGTCGTGTCACTGGCCTATGTGGGCAATGTCGTGGACCTCTGGGAGCGGCTGGCCGCCGAGGAGATTGCCGTTGACCTGGGGTCGGACCAGACCTCGCTGCACAACCCCTGGGCGGGCGGTTATTACCCCGTGGGACTGAGCTACGAGGCGTCGAACAAGATGATGGCCGAGGAGCCCGGGCGTTTCCGCGAATGTGTGCAGGAGTCGCTGCGGCGGCAGGTGGATGCCATCAACAAGCTGACAGCCAAAGGAATGTATTTCTTCGACTATGGCAATGCCTTCCTGCTGGAAGCCTCGCGCGCCGGAGCCGCGGTGACGGGCGAGGGCGGACGCTTCCGCTATCCCTCCTATGTGCAGGACATCATGGGACCGATGTTCTTCGACTACGGATTCGGGCCGTTTCGCTGGGTCTGTACCTCGGGGCGCACCGAGGACCTCGAAACGACCGACCGGCTGGCCGCCGAAGTGCTGGAGGAGATCCGGAAGACGGCTCCCGACGATATAAAGGGGCAGTTGGACGACAACATCCATTGGATTCGTGAGGCCGGGCGCAACAAGCTCGTCGTGGGTTCGCAGGCCCGCATCCTCTATGCCGACTGCGAGGGCCGCACGAAGATCGCCGAGGCTTTCAACCGCGCTATCGCCGACGGGCGCATCGCGGCTCCCGTGGTGCTGGGACGCGATCATCACGACGTCTCGGGCACCGATTCGCCGTACCGCGAGACCTCGAATATCTATGACGGCTCGAACCTTACGGCGGATATGGCCGTGCAGAACGTTATCGGCGATGCGTTCCGCGGCGCCACGTGGGTCTCGATCCACAACGGCGGCGGCGTGGGCTGGGGCGAGGTCATCAACGGCGGTTTCGGCATGGTGATCGACGGTTCGGAAGATGCCGACCGCCGCATCCGCGAAATGCTGCTGTGGGACGTCAACAACGGCATCGCCCGCCGCAGCTGGGCCCGCAACGAGGGGGCCGTCGAGGCCATCCGCCGCGAGATGGAGCGCACGCCGGGACTGCGTGTGACGCTGCCCAACTTCGCCGATGAGGATGTCGTGCGCAATGCATTGAACGAGAACGATTAAAAAACAGTTATTTCAAATGGAACATCACCATATTACAGCGGATCATCTTTCGATTGACCGGGTCCGCGAAATCATTGAGCGCCGCCTGCCGCTCGCGCTGAGCGACGATGCCCGGCAGCGCATTGTCCGCTGCCGCGAGTACCTCGACCGCAAGATGGAGAACACCGAGCGGCCGATCTACGGCATCACCACCGGTTTCGGGTCGCTGTGCGACATCTCGGTGGGGCGCGACGATCTGTCGCGGCTGCAGCAGAACCTCGTGATGTCGCATGCCTGCGGCACCGGGGAGCGCGTGCCCTCGGAGATCGTGAAACTGATCCTGCTGCTGAAAATCCAGTCGCTCTCCTACGGCCATTCGGGCGTGCAGCTGGCGACGGTCGAGCGTCTCGTGGAGTTTTTCAACCGCGACATCCTGCCCGTGGTCTACCAGCAGGGATCGCTGGGCGCTTCGGGCGACCTTGCGCCGCTGGCCCACATGAGCCTGCCGCTGCTGGGGCTCGGCGAGGTGGAGTATAAAGGCGAGGTTCGTCCCGCGGGCGACGTATTGGCCGAGGTGGGGTTGGAGCCGATCCGGCTGCAGTCGAAAGAGGGCCTTGCCCTGCTGAATGGCACACAGTTCATGAGCGCCTACGGCGTCTGGTCGCTGATCCGGGCCCGGCGGCTCAGCGAGTGGGCCGACAGGATCGGGGCGCTGTCGCTGGACGCTTTCGACGGGCGCATCGAGCCTTTCTGCGACGAGGTGCACCTCATCCGTGCCCACCGGGGACAGCTGGCGACGGCCCGCGCCATCCGCGGCTTGCTGGAGGGCAGCGAACTGATTGTCCGCGCGAAGAAGCATGTGCAGGACCCCTATTCGTTCCGCTGCATGCCGCAGGTGCACGGGGCTTCGAAAGACACTATCGACTATGTGGAGAGCGTGCTGACCACCGAGATCAACTCCACAACTGACAATCCGACGGTTTTCCCCGAGGAGGACATGGTCGTATCGGCGGGCAATTTCCACGGCCAGCCGATCGCCCTGGCGATGGATTTCCTGGCCATAGCTTTGGCGGAGCTGGGCAATATTTCGGAACGCCGCACCTATAAGTTGATTTCGGGAGCCCGCGAGCTGCCGAAATTCCTCGTGGCTAATCCCGGGCTGAACAGCGGTTTCATGATCCCGCAGTACACCGCGGCCTCGATCGTGAGCCAGTCCAAAGGACTCTGCATGCCCGCGTCGGTCGACTCGATTCCCTCGTCGCAGGGGCAGGAGGACCACGTAAGCATGGGGTCCAATGCCGCGACGAAGCTCTGGCGCGTGGTCTGCAACACCGAGCGGGTGCTGGCCATCGAACTGTTCAACGCCGCGCAGGCCATCGAGTTCCGCCGCCCGGCACACACGTCGCCCGCGCTGGAACGCCTGTTGGCCGACTACCGGCAGCGGGTGCCGTTCATCGACAACGACGAGGTGATGTATCCCCATATCGAAGCCTCGGTCCAATTCCTGCATACGCTATGAAACTGCTGGTGAAAAATATCGGCCGCATCGTCGGCATCGAATCGACGGGCCGCCTCCGGGTCTGCGGTGCGGAGATGGACCGGCTGGAGTGCTTCGACGATGCGTGGCTGCTGGTCGACAACGACCGTTTTGCGGTTTACGGACGCATGGACGAGCTGGGCGAGATTGCCGCCGATCGGGTGGTCGATGCCGAAGGAGGCATGCTCTTTCCGTCGTTCTGCGACTCGCACACCCACCTGGTCTATGCCGGGAGCCGGGAGCAGGAGTTTCTGGACAAGATCAACGGCCTCTCCTATGAAGAGATCGCCCGGCGGGGCGGGGGAATCCTCAATTCCGCCGACCTGCTGCACGAAACCTCCGAGGACGATCTTTATGCACAGGCGATGGAGCGTGTGCGCGAGATCACGGCGATGGGGACGGGGTGTGTGGAGATCAAAAGCGGCTACGGGCTCTCGACCGATGACGAGCTGAAGATGCTGCGCGTCATCCGCCGTATTCGCGAAACGTCGCCGCTGGAGGTTCGTGCCACGTTCCTCGGGGCACATGCCGTAGCCCGGGCCTACCGGGGGCGGCAGGGGGAGTATGTCGACCTGGTCTGCAACGAGATGCTGCCGGCCGTGGCGGCCGAGGGGCTGGCCGATTTCGTCGATGTTTTCTGCGATGAGGGATTTTTTACCGTCGAAGAGACAGCCCGCATCCTCCGGGCCGGGCGCAGGCTGGGCCTGCGGGGGAAAATACACGCCAACGAACTGGCTGTCTCGGGCGGTGTGCAGGTGGGGGTGGAGTACGACGCCCTTTCGGTCGACCACCTCGAGCGTATGGGCGGTGCGGAAATCGAAGCCCTGCACGGTGCCGTAACCATGCCGACGCTGCTGCCCGGCGCGGCCTTTTTTCTCGGCATGAGCTATCCCCCGGCCCGGGAGATGATTGGTGCGGGGTTGGGCGTCGCGCTGGCTTCGGACTACAATCCCGGGTCGTCGCCCTCGGGCAATATGCGCATGGTCGTTTCGCTGGCTTCGATCCGTATGAAGATGACTCCTGCGGAGGCCATCAACGCCGCGACGCTCAACGGCGCCTATGCCATGGGGTTGAGCCGCGACTATGGAAGCATCACTTTAGGTAAAGTTGCCAATTTCTTCATCACGAAGCCGATGCCCTCTGTGGAGTTCTTTTCCTACGCCTACCAGACGCCGCTGATCCGGCGAGTGTTCCTGAAAGGCGGCGAAGTTTTCGGGATGGCTTAGTTTTTGAAGTTTTTGGCGGTATGCGAAATACCTGGTTGATAATCTGCCTTGCCGTGTGCGGGGCCGTAAATGCTCAGAATATGAAACCGTTGACACCGGAAGAGAAGCGGGTGATCGTCGACAAGGGCACCGAAGCCCCTTTCACGGGCCGCTATTACAAACACAAGGAGCCGGGGACCTACGTCTGCCGCCAATGCGGAGCGGCGTTGTACCGCTCGGCGGACAAGTTCGACGCCGGATGCGGCTGGCCGAGTTTCGACGACGAGATTCCCGGAGCCGTGAAACGGACCCTGGATGCCGACGGTCGGCGCACGGAGATCACTTGCGCCAAATGCGGCGCCCATTTAGGACATGTCTTTGCGGGCGAGGGATTCACGCCCAAAAATACGCGCCACTGCGTCAACTCCATCTCGCTGGAGTTCGTGCCTGCGGCCAAAAAGGAGCAGACCGAGACGGCGATCTTCGCCGGAGGCTGCTTCTGGGGCGTGGAGCACCTGCTCTCGAAAGAGCCCGGGGTGCTTGATGTCGAGTCCGGTTATATCGGAGGCCATACCGAGAATCCTACCTATGAGGAGGTGTGCAGCCATCGCACGGGGCATGCCGAAGCGGTGCGTGTGACGTTCGATCCTGCGAAAGTTTCCTACGAGAAGCTGACGCGGTTGTTTTTCGAGATTCACGACCCCACGCAGGTCGGCAGGCAGGGGCCCGATATCGGTGACCAGTACCGTTCGGAAATTTTCTACACCACGCCCGCTCAGCGCGAAACGGCCGAAAAGCTGATTGCCGAACTGCGTGCGAAAGGCTACGATGTCGTGACCGAGGTTACACAGGCCACGACTTTCTGGCCTGCCGAGGGGTATCATCAGGATTATTACGACCGCAAGGGCACGCAGCCCTATTGCCACGGATACACCAAGCGTTTCTAAAATGAAAACTCCCGGCCATACGGCCGGGAGTTTTCATTTCAACAGGTTGTCCTCTTCGTCCTTGTATTCCGATTTCTTGGAGAATATCCCGCCGAGACCTTTCAGGGCTTTGACGGCCCGTACGCGGAAGCTGTCCATCAGCGATCCGTCCTTCGAAACCGTGCCGTAGCCCGTCACGGCGCGCGCCCGGCGTTTGCGGACGAAAGCGATGCGGCCGTAGGGTTTCAACCCGAGGGCCAGCGAGCCGTCCTCGCCGCGGATGATGTCGGTGCGGATGCCCACCTTGCGGGCCAACTCCGTATCGTAGGCGAAGACCAGTCCGCGGACGCTCAGTTCGGGCCGTTTGAACGACTGGAGCCACAGGTGCGTGTCGCGGGCCAGTTCGTAGAACCAAAGCCCGAATGCCGAGTGCGAAGCGTCGGGAATGTAGCTCCAGAGCGAGCTGACGGCCACGACGCCCCGGCGTTCCAGCGCGTCGACCATCGTCTCGACATAGCGCGGCGGGTACATCGTGTCGGCGTCGATGTTGATGTGGTACTTGCCGCGGGCGCGTCCCAGTCCGCAGAGCCGCGCATGGCCGCATCCGGGTGTCGTCTCGCGCTTCCACGGCAGGCCGACGGCTTCGAAAACCTCCGCCGTGCGGTCTTTCGACATATTGTCCGTGCCGATGATCTCCATCGGGTAGCGGCATTGCTGTTCGGCGAGCGACCAAAGGCAGGCCAGCAGGCGCCGCTCCTCGTTGTAGGCGATGACGGAGACCGTCACCAGCGGTTTGTCCGACTGCCGTTCGGCCAGTTTCGCGCGCACCTCGGCGACGGCTGCCGCGGGAGCTTCGGCGAAAGGCTTTTCATAGACGGGGAGATATTTGGCGTACCATTTCATGCGCATGTGTATTTTATTGTACAAAAGTAACATAAAAATCCGCTCTGCCAAACATTTCCGTCACCGAAGTCCGGGCGTGGGCGATGGTGTGGGAAAATGAGCCGGGAGGCCGCTTTTCAGCTTTCGGCGGTGCGGAATGCGGATATATTGTTTACTTTTGCGGTCGTAAACGGAATTTTATGAATCGCGTCAAAGGAATTCTCTGGGCGGCCCTCTCGTCGTCGACTTTCGGGCTGGCTCCGCTGTTCACCCTGCTGCTGATCGGCGTGGGATATTCGTCGTTCGAGGTGCTGACCTACCGCTGGGGTGTAGCGTCGCTCTGTCTGGCCGCATACGGGGTGACGGCGGGGTGCAACTTCCGCCTCGGCGTACGCGAATTGGGCACGGTGTTCCTGCTGAGTATTTTCCGGGCCGCCACGTCGTTGAGCCTGGTGATCGCCTACCAGAACATCGCCAGCGGGGTGGCTTCGACGATCCATTTCATGTATCCGCTGGTCGTGGCGCTGGTGATGATGTGCTTCTTCCGCGAACGCGGTTCGGTGTGGACCTTTGCCGCCATTGCCCTGTCGATCGTCGGGGCCGTGCTGCTCTCGCAGGGTAACGCCGGATTCACGCGCGGGAACACGACGCTGGGCATCGTATCGTCGGTGGTGTCGGTCGTCGCCTACGGCGGTTACATCGTGGGTGTGCGCAAGAGCCGGGCCGTGGAGATCGACTCCACGGTGCTGACCTGTTATGTGATGGCTTTCGGGGCGCTGTTTTTCATCATCGGAGGGTGTTTCACGGGCGGCATCCGTCTCGAGACCGATCCCCACACGTGGCTCTACATCCTCGGCATCGCCCTGCCGGCGACCGCCGTGTCGAACATGGCGCTGGTGCAGGCCATCAAAAGCATCGGGCCGACGCTGACCTCGATCTTCGGCGCTATGGAGCCGGTGACGGCCGTGGTGATCGGCGTGTGCGTCTTTGCCGAGCCCTTCACGGCGCAGGGTGCGGGAGGCATCCTGCTGATCGTCGCGGCGGTGACGATGGTCGTCCTGCGCAGCCGGCGGGCATGAAAAATCCCGGAGTTCGAAAGCTCCGGGATTCTTGTTTTACAGCGTGAAAATCATGGCGATCGGGTAGTGGTCCGAAATGTAGGGCGCCCCGTAGTCGCCGTCGAGGGTGGCGAAGGTCAGGCATTTGAGCTTGCCCCGGCAGTAGAGGTGGTCGATTACGATCGTGTCGGGAGCCGAGCCGAATCCGTTGAAAGTCCCTTTGTGGTCGGTTTCCGGTGCCTTGGCACGGACCGATTTCATGTATTTGGTCAGCGGTTTGAAGATCGGACTGTCGACCGGAGTGTTGAAATCTCCGCCCAGAACGGCCGTGCCTTTAGGGCCCGCAATGCGCTGGATTTCGTTGACAATGAGTTTTATCGACTCCTCGCGGGCAACCTTGCCGCGGTGGTCGAGATGAGTGTTGAAATAGAAGAATTCCTTGCCCGAAGCCTTGTCGCGCAGTTCGGCCCACGTCATCGTGCGGTTGCAGGCGCCGTCCCAGCCGCGCGAGACTTCGGAGGGCGTTTCGCTGAGCCACAACGTGCCGCTGTTGACCAGCTCGAAACGGTCGCGGAGGTAGTAAATGGCCATGATCTCGCCGCCTTCGGCCCCGTCGTCGCGCCCCACGCCGACGCGGGCGTACTGCGGACATTCGGTGTCGATGTATTGCAGCTGGTCGATCAGTCCCTCCTGTACGCCGAATACGTCGGGCGCCTCCTGGCGGATCATCTGCGGTGTGGCATGGCGGCGTTTCGACCAGGCGTTGTCGCCATCCCGGGCGCCGCTGTTGCGCAGGTTGTAGGAGATCAGTTTGATCGGCTGCGGGCCGTCGCCGGCGAATACCGGCATGGAAAAGCAAGCTGCGAGGAGCAGCAGAAGTGCGGTTTTTTTCATCATTATAGAGTTAGTGCTTTTTTCAGTCGTTCGAGTCCGTCGGTCAGCAACGTCCGCGGACAGGCGATGTTCAGGCGGATGAATCCTTCGCCCGCCGGGCCGTAGATCGACCCGGGGTTGACGAAAAGGCGCCCCTCCGCGAGCAGCTGGTCCGAGAGCGCCTCCGAAGTCATGCCTGCGGCGCGGCAGTCGATCCACGCCAGATAGGTGCCCTCGAGGGGCAGCACGGGGTATTGGGGCAGTTCCCGGGCGAGGTAGTCCTGCAGGAAAAGGTAGTTTTCGTGGAGATAGACATTGAGTGCATCGAGCCATTCGGCGCCCTCGTCGTAAGCCGCCGTGAGGGCATCGATGGCAAAGGGGCTGATCTCGCCCGTTTCGTTCCGGCCGAGCGCCTCCTCGATGCGCGCCCTGATCGCGGCATCCGCGGCGAAGATGTTGGCGACCTGCAGTCCCGCGAGGTTGAAAGCCTTGCTGGGGGAGGTGCAGGTGACCGAGTGCCGGGCGAACTCCTCCGAAAGCGAGGCGAAAGGCGTATAGCGGAAGCCGGGCATGATGAGTTCGCAGTGTATCTCGTCAGCGACGACAAAGACATCGTTGCGCAGGCAGATTTCGCCGATGCGCCGCAGTTCTTCGGGCGTCCAGACGCGCCCTGCGGGGTTGTGGGGGTTGCAGAGCAGCATCAGTTTCACACCCGGATCGGCCGCCGTGCGCTCCAGGGCGTCGAAGTCGATCGTGTAGGTGTTGTCGCGGCAGATCAGCCCGCATTCGGCGGCCTCACAGCCGCTGTTGGCGACGGAAATGAAGAAATGGTTGTAGACGGGAGTCTGCACCAGCACCTTGTCGCCCGGACGGGTCAACGCCCGGAGAATGGCCGACAGGGCCGGGATCACGCCGGTCACAGGATGTATCCATTCGCGCTCCGGCGCCCAGCCGTGGCGTCGGGAAAACCACCCGGTGACCGCCGCATAGTAGCTCTCCGGGACCTTTGCATAGCCGAAAATGCCGTGCTCGACCCTGCGGCGAAGCGCCTCGACGACGGCCGGTGCCGTCCTGAAATCCATATCTGCCACCCACATCGGCAGGATGTCGGCAGCGGGTTCCTCGTCCCATTTCAGCGAGTGCGTACCCCGCCGCGGGATCAGTTCATCGAAATCGTAGTTCATCATAATATATAATACGCAGAATGACCGTCGAATGTTTCAGGCTGCGGGGGTGAAAACCGCAGTAAAACAAGAAATCCCCGCTCCGTTTCAGGAGCAGGGATTTGCCGTTGGCTGGCGGTGCGTAGGGGACTCGAACCCCTGACCCCGTGCGTGACAGGCACGTATTCTAACCGACTGAACTAACGCACCATTCCGGTTATTGCGAGTGCAAAGATACCTTTTTTTCTGAAAACCGCAAATATTTGCGGCATATTTTTTTAGTTTACCGTGCCGAAGCCCGTATCTCGTCGGCCTTGCTTTCCGTCCATGCCGAATCGTTGCGGATGCAGGCCCTCTGGGCGGCCTGCCTGCAAATGGCCGCTTCCTCGCGGGTCAGTTCGTGGGGAGTTCCCTGCAGGCGGCACCCGTTTTCGACGACGGTCGTGCCGAGGGCCGGGGCTACGAGCGTCTGGAACCAGGTGCAGGCTGCGGTGTAACGCCCGGTCCTGAAATTGAGGTGGAAGCCGTCGCGCGTGACCTCCGCCCAATCCGCCGGCTGTGTGCCGCGCAGGTTCTGGATAGCCGTTCCCGTCGGTACGACGACCTCGATGGAGGTTTCGTCCTTCAGCTGCTTCAGCGCCGCAACGATTCCGTCGTACATCAACTGCTGGTTTCGGTCGTAACGGCCGAAATCCCCATGGTTCGAATCGGGCGCATAAGCCCAAGTCTGCTGCCAGCCGATGCAGGCCCCGGCGTTGGGGCAGTGCAGCCGCACGATCTCGACCAGGTGTCCGAGCCACGGCTCGTAGGTCAGGAACAGGCCGGCTTTTCCGGAGACCTGCTGTATGATGACGATGTCCCACCGTTCGTCGGCGATACCATCCCGCAGGCGGGCCTTTTTCAGGACGGTCTCCCAGCGGTTGTGCGTCGATTTGCAGTAAGTATAGCAATCCGTATCGGCCGCGTATTCCTGACAATGCCGCTCCAGCGAACAGCCTCCGAGGGTGATGCGGCCCAGCATGACGTTCCCGATTCCGGCTGCTTCCAGCAGGTCGGGCAGGTACTCCATGCCGTCCTCGGTGAAACTGTTGCCGATGCCGAGGATGCGCAGCGTATCGGGATGCCGGGGGATCGGGTAGTTGGGGAATTTCCGGGCGAATGCATCGCTGCAAAGTATGCACAGGCCGAGGAGCAGTAAAAGCCGGGGCAGTCGTTTCATGGGAATGATAATTTTTACGAAAATACGGAGTTTTTCGTAAAATTCAAAATGTGCGGAAACCCGGTTGCCGTGGACCGGTTCCCTGAAACAGAAAAACGGAACGGCTTCAAAGCCATATCGTTAATTTGTAAATATGTGTTAATAAACAATATATGGAAAATAATATAATATTAGAATTTCATAAAATATTTTTTGATATTTCAAAAAATGGGAGTTGATTTAGCGGTTGCACTATGAATATCAAATGCAATATTATCATTACATTAGAGAAACGCAAGAAGGCCGGAGTTAGTGTCGTCGAGAATGTTCCGATCCGTATGCGTGTCATAATATAACTGTAAGCGGGTCGAGTTTACAACCAGCTACCGTATTGATGCGGTAAAATGGGATGCTGCTAAACAGCGCGTGAAATTCGGCTGTACGAATAAACTCAAACAAAGCGCGTCGGAAATCAATTCCGATCTGTTGCGTTACTATACGGAAATTCAAAATACCTTCAAGGAATTCGAGGTACGAAATATTATGCCGACTCCGGAACAACTGAAAGAGGCGTTCAATCGGCTGTATGAAGACCCGGAAGTAGCAGTTGAAGTTCCCGAATCGGTTTCGTTCAAGCTGCTGGATGTTTTTCCTGAATTTATCAAAGAGTGCGGAATGCAGAACGGTTGGTCGGATGCCACATACGAGAAATTTGCCGCTGTCAAGTCCCACTTGACCAAGTTCGATCCGGATTTGAGTTTCGAGTCGTTGGATGAATCGCGTTTGATGCAATATGTCCAATTCCTCGAAGAGCGGGAAGGATTGCGCAATACGTCGATCTTAAAACAGATCGCATACCTGAAATGGTTTTTACGCTAGTGCAGTAAAAAGGGCTACTGCATGAACAATGCCTACGAGGACTTCAACCCGAAGTTGAAGAGCACTCCGAAAAAGGTGATCTTTCTAACATGGGAGGAACTGTCGAAGTTGCGCGAATATCCGATTCCTGCTACGAAACAATACCTCGAACGGGTACGGGATGTATTCTTGTTTCAGTGTTTCACGGGCCTGCGCTATTCGGATGTCTTCAACCTGCGCCGCAGCGATGTCAAAGATACTCATATCGAAGTTACGACCGTCAAGACGGCCGACAGCCTCGTGATCGAGCTGAACAATTACAGCCGTGCGATCCTCGATAAGTACAGGCAAGTGGCATTCGAGGGAGATAAGGTTTTGCCTGTCGTCAGCAACCAGAAGATGAACGACTATCTGAAGGAGCTGTCGAAGCTGGCCGGTATCGACGAGCCTGTGCGGGAAACCTACTACAAGGGCAATGAACGCATTGACCTCGTAACGCCGAAGTACGAATTGATGAGTACGCACGCCGGTCGTCGCACTTTCATCTGCAATGCGCTCTCTTTAGGGATTCCAGCGCAGGTGGTGATGAAATGGACGGGGCATAGCGACTATAAGGCAATGAAACCCTATATCGACATCGCTGACGATATCAAAGCGAACGCAATGGATAAATTCAATACGTTGTGATTATGGAACTGGATATTTATACTTTGATAACAGAATTGGCTACCGTTTACGAAACACTCAATGAGCGTCTTAAGTCCGATCCTTGTACGACGGATGCCTATCAGGTCTATCGCCAGCGAGCATATCGGGATGCGTGCGCCGCATTGCAAGCTATGCCCGTGGAGCCTATCGCCCTGCGTCTTATTGCCGAGGGTCTCAACGACCGGGTACTTACCCGTCTGCGGGATTTGATCCGGGAGAATATCCATATCTGCGAAACTCGTAAAGAGTTTTTCCGCCAAGTCTGTTTCGGCGATTTGTGCAGGCTTCAGGAAGACTACTTGTTTGCAAGGAAACGTACATCGCTGTTGAGCGATAGAAAACTGATTGAAGAATATCCTTATCCGACGGAGCGGGAACGCGAAGAATTGTTGCGGGAAAACCGTGTAGAGTTGAATGAACTCGATAACGAGCGCGCCGCATATCGCCGGGAAAATGCCGGTTGGATCGGTATGGACTATTATACCGCGATCTATGAAATGAGCCGCTTTTCCACCACGGTTCTCGATAGCTATTTTCCCGTTGAAAAGAAAACGATAACAGCCGCACCGACAACGATAGAATCTGCCGATCAACCGACCGAGTTTAAAAGTATTTCGCCAGACGAGATCTTCCGGTCACGGATGTTCGACAAGTTCCGCGAACTGGAGAAGCGACTGGTTAAATCGGGCGATCTGGGCGAAGACCTGCACTGGCAGGCGAAACACAAGAACGACAAACCGGACATCAAACGGCTGGTTGCGTTTTTGGCCGGACTTATCGACAACGATTATTTCCTTCCGAACCGCGATACGTTGATCAAGCGTTTTTTCGAGGAGCGTTACCGAATTTCGATCGGTCAGAATTTCGAACGCCGACGCCGCGAACCGCTGATGAAAATCTACCGTACGATTTTTTACGACCTTCCTTTTTAACGGTTCCGCTACGATCATAGTACGATTCCGTATTAAATATAATTTTTGCATATCATTCGTAGTCAGTGCAGTTATTCTGCGCTGACTACGATTGCTCGTCCTCGGCTTTTCGGCGAGTTACATTTGCAGCACGATCGACCGGCCGGTGATCACATGTCTAACCAAATGTAATTCGTATATGGATATAAAAGCATTGAAATCGAAACTGCTCTGGCAGATGACAAGCGAAGAGTTTCTTTTTCTCCAGCAGAACGGCGGAGAGCAACCGGAGCGACAACCCTATGTCGTTGCTCTGTCGAAAAAGCACGTCTACGGCATTCGGGGGATCGCCGAATTGTTCGGGTGTAGCATTCCGACAGCCAACCGCATCAAACAAAGCGGAAAAATCGACCGTGCCATCACGCAGATCGGTCGTAAAATCATCGTGG
>ERZ1673699.1870-NODE-1870-length-15537-cov-11.477070_pt1 | contig 15537 bp, 11 predicted proteins | sample MGYA00580229_ERZ1673699 | MGnify/ENA primary metagenome ERZ1673699 (study PRJEB41218, sample SAMN15661785) | gut metagenome | host: Homo sapiens | place: Canada: London | collected 2015-08-20/2019-03-30 | study: EMG produced TPA metagenomics assembly of... | reverse complement strand
CGCCGAACGGGGCCATGGGTCAAAATCTCGTGTCCATTTTCTTGGGTACAGTTTAATTCGGTATGTGGGTCACGATGTGGGTCAGGCAGTTGACCCACATTTTGACCCACACATTTTTCAGCATTTTTGCAACAAAAAGCATCGAAAACCGAAGTTTTCGATGCTTTTTTGGAGCTGGTGGGGTGACTCGAACACCTGACCGCTGGTTGTTGGTAAGGATGGATGCCGGGGCCTTTCGATTGATATTTTGGCATTCATCGCAGTATCTGTGCAGTAGTATTCTCCATAATCATGCTCTCGTCGATGCCTACCCAATAAGTCTGTGCAAAAGAGGCAACAGCAGACATACAAAAACAGACAAGCAATTCACTGCACCTGTGTACGCATCAAAAGTAATAGATTCAATGGTTCCTGCCTTGGCCAAATTCAACGCTTGGTTATATGTTAGTTTTCCCTCACGAACAATATTCTTCGTCTCTTCTCGAGATGCCTTAGCAATCATTGCCCGATCTGTAATGACAACACCCGCCGGATATCCGCCAAAGCTCCCAATATCGGCCCACAGGATTTTGTAATCTGTCGGAACAGAAATATACCTATGTATTTTCCAAATATTCGATTTTGTCTAACACTGTCGGAGAGGTAGGAAGTGTTGCAATAAGTTCTCTTAAAATTTCATCCATGTAGCTCACACGTTTTATCCTTCCCATTTGTGTCGCCTGCTCATTTTTTATGAGCTATGAGCATCTCAAATTACCCACAACTCCTATACATTTCGCTGCAACAGCGCCAAGAATAGACGCAGTACCTCAGAGAACACTCTGGGTTTCAATGATTTGTATTTCATCTTCCGAAAACCAGCCGTTGTTTAGAGCTGTATTTTTTACGAGTTCGGGATTATCAGAATATGCGACTACCGCTAAACTTTCCATTGCTCTGGTACATGCAACGTAGAATAACCTTGCCGTTCTGCGATTACTGGTATCTTTCCCCTCTTTTTCATTTTTTAAGTCAGTTGCGGTTTGCTTTTTTGCGCCAAATAGTTTCTCATAGCTAAATAAAAAACCTCGTGATTCTGTGTCATCTAAAATAACCATCACTCTTGGAAATTCCAAGCCTTTTACGCCTTGGTGTGTAGCAAAACGACTGCTGTCAGAAACGTATGTGGCATACCGCTCCATTTCATCAAATGGAACAGATAGCGCTTTTTTCAATGCAATAACCTTTGGATCGTCTCCAACATAGTTTTCGTCAAGAATATCGTTTGTTCTTTCGGTTAGTTCGTATAAGCCAGATGCATTGATGTTTTTAAGAACTTCAATACATAAAGGATTTGCATCATTGTCCCATAAAGCAAATAGTGATGCGGATGCTTGTTCAGCCTTTTCCAACATTTCCTGTTGTGCACCTATATTGGCTGACATAGATTTCTTGCTAAGAAGTGGAGAGCTTTTGTGGATAAGTCTTGAAACCTCAAATGCGTTATCTGCTTTGTGTGCTTTAATAAGCGGTGAAACAGTATTTGATAAAAAGGAAATCTCAGGAATTTCTCCCTTGCGTAGAGCAGTACCGAATAGCTTACACTCATCGAGCGCAGAGTATAGATTGGCAAATCCAAAGCGACTGGCAGCCATATGGTGTTCGAGAATTAGGCATTCGTATCCATCATCTGTAAGCCAACTTTGATCCGAAGACAGTTCCGCCATTATTCTTGCTGCTGATTTTTCTGTAGATTCTTTATTGCTACTTGAATTAGCAAGAAAAAGCCGTACAAAACCTTCTGCGGCATCGCTTCTTGATCTTTGCATTTTGTCATCGGATAGTTTTCGAATAGAGTTTGCCAAAGTAACAACTCTTTTAGAACTTCTGTGATTCATCACTTTGACTGGACGTACCCAGTCTGATGGGATGGCTTCTTCCAAGCGATCTTTTCCATCTTGATAAATCTTCTGCATGGTATCTCCGAACATTCCTATTGCCCACTGATCTTTCTTCTCCTCATATACAATAAGCAGTGCATCGATAAGCTCCTTCTTAGTATCTTGGCTTTCGTCAATCAAGAGAACAGGATATTTATTTACCAGAATTTTCTTCATTGTCTCTTCAGTTGAGATAAATTCTGCACCGATTTTAATTACTTCCTCGTGACTTAAAGAGTCGATACCCACATTATCACCGTTTGGGTTATAAGAAAATCGTTTTATATTTTTTATCTTTTCCAAACGCTCTTTTTTCTTTTGGATTTTTTCGTCTCTGCTATGTGTTGCAGATCTTCCGCTTTGTTTGGATTGAATCTCCGATATTTCTCCTTGAATAGATTCTTCTACCCACCGCCTAATATCCACTTGGAAATTCTTAATAAGATCCCATAAGAAACTATGGATAGTAGAGACGTGAAAAATAGGTTTGTATTGAAGACGCCTACTAATCTCGTCACATGCAGCGTTGGTGTATGTAATAATAGCAATTTTCTTGCCGTGTTCTGCCAAATATTCACTCTTTTCCGCAGATAGAAATTCAAGAGTGTTTATTAGGCTACGAGTTTTTCCAGACCCTGCGCCGGCAAACATAAAAAAGCTTTTCGGTGGCTCTGACATAAAACAATTTCGTATCTCGTCATCAACATGGTCATCGACATGATCGTCAGATATTACCTGAGACGATTTAATAGGTTCTGCCATCCTTTATCCCTCCTCACACAAAAGGTCTTCCAACCATTTCAATCCTTTGTCAATATATTGAGGAACCACCATCATATTGGGATCGATTGAATAGATTAAATCCAAGGCAAATTCCGCTTTAACATCCGATTGCTTAAGACTTTCAAATATTTTGCTTTTGATTGTCTCAAAAGAATCCTCGTTATCCAATCCCTCTTTCAACTTCTTAATGAGTTGCCCTGGATCAGAGACCGACATTCCTTTGAATGTATCCCAGTTCGAATAAATTAGACTGTCTTCAAAGGTTCTTGACAAAGCTTCAATCTCTTTGTTTTGGTAGCAAATCTTAATTGGAGTCTGATATGCAATACGAATTTGATAAGGGCAGATGGATTGCATAGAGAATACTTTGTCACTATCAGGTAAGTCGATTAGATCGTCTAATAGTTTCTTCTTAATAAGCCAATCGGTTATGGCATAATTCCCGCTAATCAATCCTTGTTTTCTAACTGGTTCAGCTTTCTTGTGGTGGCCAGTTGGTTCCGCCGAATCCAAATCAGCTATAACCAAAGTTGGAAGAGCGAGTTTGTTAATTAAGGGTGCCAACCTGTGAGAGTGTTTTCCGTTAATGTTGAGAATTGTAATGTATCTTTGATTTAATTTGAGATACTTATTCCTAATAAAATGCGGCAACAGCATGTGTTCCGCCGAGCCCTCAACCAAAATGGCCCCATCAGCAAAAAACAAATCGCAGTGGGTCGTCTGCAAGTATCTTGTAACAAAACGTTTCGTTGCATCATCTTTACCAAAAACATCAGAAAGATTTACGACCTTAGACGTTGCAACTTTGCCCTCAAAGTCCTTAGGTAAGCGCTTGAAATACCGCAAATTTGCAAATTCTTCTTCCCGTGCAATATGGCTTGAATGTGTGCTTATTACAAGTTGTGTAGAAAACGCCTCACTTTTCCCAAGTTTTTCATGGTTACGCAACACACTATAAGCTTTGCGAATAAATACCTGTTGAACTTGTACATGTAGATGTGCTTCTGGCTCCTCGACGAGTACGAGATGTAATGGCTCAATTATCTCATCTTTTGTTCCGGACTTTCCTGCTCGCATCCAACCATCTCGATATGATATTAAATCAAATACAATAGAAATCAAATTCTGATAGCCAAGACCATTGTATTTTTCGGGCAATATCAGCCCATCACCTTTTTCACCAAGAGAATATTGTACTGCAGAATCGTGCCGTAACATTTCTGTTGTTGTAACTTTACTTGTAATTGTAATACGGGGATTGGCAATCCCGGGATAACCAAGTTCCTCTAATTCTTTAATTGCAGGCTTAAACTTGTTTTCAAGGTTGTTATCAAAGATTTTTCGAGCTTGCTCTGTTGCTGCCAGTATCTCCAAATCCTCTGGCAATGGCGTTTTTTCTGGATCAAGGTATTTATCGTAGTAACTCCGAATTTTAGTAGAAAGCCGTGTTCTATCAGAGTCAGTTCCATCGTGTTTTTCGGGATCAGATAAGTTGCGTTGTGCACCTATCGTGTCAATACGTATAATTCCTGTCAATGGGTTGTCCACTAAGCATTCCATTCCAAATGCCGTTTCTTGCGGCGAATCTGCGTCAAATTTTTCAGGATCTAAAATATAAGATTTCACCACAAAAGATGAGGTGAAATACCTTTCTAAGTATTCACAAAGACTATTCGGAAATAAACGAATTTTCTTTTCAGCAGCACCCGCTTTCTCAGTTTCTCTGGCAGAAAAGAAAGCTTCTCGATACTCCGTGAATAAGCCTTCAATTTTCCGAGGTTGATAGATTAAACGGACACCAAGCCTTCCTCCTCGCCACTTCAATGTTGGAATGATGCCCACAACATAGTGTATATCCTGAGGATTTACGTTCAGCCAAACATCCAAAGAAGGTAGCAAGTTACCCCATTCAGAAAGCGAATTAGGTTTTTCGCAAGCTACTGTTTCCCACTGTTTTCCTATTTGGTTGATCAGCTCACGGTTAGATATAGTAATATCATTAAAAGCAAAAGGACGCCCTGCCAAAAACTTTCCCAGTGCATCCATCGCAGAAGTTTTGCCGCTATTGTTTGCACCCACAAAGAGTGTCGTATCGTTACTGAAATCAATATGACATTGATATAGTTTTCTGAAGTTTTGTATACATACAGATGAAATGTTCATATATGTTTCTCCTCGCTAATGTGATAATCGAAAATGTTGCAGAAAGGCCGAGCAGTCATCGAACTGCTCGGCTGACTGCAACCAAAAGTTTTATTTTTTCTGATTCTTCCGACTCATTCTTCGATCACACATCTTTTTCCAAATACTATGCAGTAATTTGATTTCATGCTCGGTTAAGCTTAGACCCTTGCGAAGTAAAATGGAGTCTGTATATTCCAGAACTTTATCGATTTCACCTTGACGCTGCCAAGTATCAATCTTTTGAAGATCCAATTGGTCTGCCATATGCATAGGAATGCGAATTTTTCGTATTTCTCCTGGCTCAAAGGTGAGAACTCCTCCGCCATAACTTCTGCCAAGTGTTTCGCTAAGAGCGAACGTGTATGTGTTCAAAAAGGCCGCTGTAACTTGTTTTCCATCAATGCCCTCTAAGAATCTTACCTTGTGAAGAGTATCAGTAACGAGTGCTTTTTTCTCGTTTAAAATCATCCTTGGATACAAATGCGCCTGACGAATTAGAAAAGCATCGGCACACCAAGTCTGTGAAACATGATACCATCTTGGTCTTATGCGACATTTATAATTTTTGTTGAAGCCCTTTCCTTCGCCCCACTGAATATATGCCTTCTGTTCATCAGTCAAGGCATCAAATCTCTCGTTTCCGGGGGCAAAGAAAAATACCTTTTTACCTAACTCAATCAGATTGTTGTAATCCTCATTTGTTAATTGCACACCTTTTAACTGCTCGGAACGGCTAATGATAGGGATAACACTCTGTTGAAGATTGAATTCTTCTACCGTTGCCTGGTTCATGACAAAAAAGTCATTCTCGCCACTTACAAGACCAACATTCACTTCAAACAAATTGGTTGAAGTGGAAATTCTCGGATCACTATTAAGCCGTTTCAGCAAGTCCAGTTCTTCGTTGGATAAATAGTATTTTACCCATTTGTCACGGCTATGATCGAGTTCCTTTAGTTCGGCATTTTCTAAACATGTTTGGCCCTGTGCAATCAAATCTGCCATGTCATCCAGTTCTACAACACGAATACCATGTTTATCACAGCCTCTTTCACCCAGCAGAAGAATAACTTCCTGCTGTATGTCATCAAAGACCAGTCGTTTAAATGTAACAAGTGTTAGCTTATCAAAAAACGTACTGAGGAACTGCCTTGCTTCAGCAGCGTAGTCAACTTGGAACAGTTCGGCGGGAATAACCATTCCAACACGACCATTTGGCTTTAGTGCCTTGCAAGAAAGCACTAAGAATGGGAGCCAAATGTTCGTTAGACGGTTGGGCTGAAATCCATGTTTGTTCATCAAAGCAAATGCAATTTTACGATATTTTTCTGTAAAATGCTGATAGCGAATGAATGGCGGATTTCCAACTATCACATCGAATTGAGTTTGATCTTCAATATTCTCTTGGTAGTATGTGAAAAAGTCTTTACATACTATTGTTGTACCATATTGTGCGGATTTTTCAGCCTCAATATCATCCAATTCAATTCCAAGTACGTTGTTTCGAATTTGTTCATCTGTAGCGCCCAACTCTCTATCACGAATGGTTACGGCACTCAAAAAACTACCATCGCCGCAGCTTGGCTCTAAAACAGAATCAGATGTTTTACGGATGGCCCATTCTGCAATAAATTCAGAAATTTTGTCGGGGGTGTAGTATCCGCCTCTTAATTTGTTATATCCTTCAATCGGTTTCATACCTGTTCCTCGACTTCCTGAGATTCCACCTGATAAAGCTCATCAATTGCGATATTTAGTTCAGCGTTGATTGCCGTAATGGAGTGTTCCAAAACTGTACAACGAGCGGCATTAGGAGCAGAAGCTAATTGCTCCTTTAACTGCATGATGTTTTGCACCATCTCAACAATCCGCTGATGCCTGGCAACTTCGGTAGGATTTTCAAAATCAATCTTGTAAATAGGCAGGGTCGCAATAAACTGCTTTCCATGAGAATAGTAATCCCCCCTAAAGGTGCTTGCCCTGCTTTTTACAAGGAGTTCCATTAACCAATGGTTCAAAATCGCCTGGATATAGAAAATAGATTCCTGAGAAGTAACTTTCTTTTCTATACCATAGAAAGGGCCATTTCCTCCACCAGTAAAGACAACCATGTCATTATCATAGACATAGTTTGAGCTTGTAGAAAGTACAGGCCAAACGAGATGTTCTCCTGCAAGAAAACGCTTTAAAGATTGGCTGCGTCCGAACGCAAACCAATTTTCAGTAGTACGTCCGGGCATATTGCGTTCATCCAGCTTGTTCTTGAAGCTGTTCAAGTACGCTAACGCATGTGGGAAATCCGTTGTCATTTCGTCCAGACTATACAGCACCGGCCTTCCATTAACCGACTTATACGGAAATATGATGTAGCTATTTGCTTTTATTTTCTCGTAACAGACAAGCTGCGTATCATATATGCTCTTACGCAGAATCCCTTTCTCTATCTGGAACTCACGTCCCTGCCTATCATGTGAGTAAATAGAATTATCGTCTTCACGATCAGCGTGGACAATATAGATTTGGTCAGCACTTGTTTGAACACCAACAAAAATGTCAACCAAAGAGGAAAGGGGAACACAAGATTGCGAAATCTCTTCCAAATGTGCAACAATATTTTGAGGCAAAAACGACCACGGCTGACCACTGATATAAGCAGCCGGATAGGTCAGGCATTCTGTATCATGATTGAATAAGAACCGATTCCAATCCTGAACAAAGCCAATTTGGAATTCTTCATGGCCTTGCTTAGATAATACCAAAATGCAGGTGTAGGTGCTTCTGTTTTCAAAAACTTGATGAGTTCCGAAATGCAGAATTTTCTTAACGCTGGAATTGGAAGAAAGCAATTCTCTCAATTTAGCGCCTGACTTGATATTCATAAACTTGTGTGGGACGATATAACCCAGCATTCCACCATCGTTTAACAGTGTAAGTCCTTTTTCAATAAACAGATAATACTTATCGAGCGTATCAGTTTGTGCGGTTACATAGGGAGAATGGTTGCTCTTATAAAAATCATACTCTTCTCGGGAATAGTGCACCATATTCTGCACACGAATATAGGGCGGATTACCGATAATTGCATCAAACTTTCGGTTGCCAAACTCAGCATTCCAATCGAACATCTTTAATTTGTTCATCAAGGAAACATTCTGATAAACAGATCGATCAAAACGAGCATAAGCCATATTCACAAGGCTATTGCCATTTTTGATATTCTCGTCCAAATTAGGAAGGATGCGTTGATTGGTACGCTGATGAAAAGCTTCTGCCTCCTCCAAGGACGAATTTTCCAATGCTTTTAGCAGCAAGCTAAACTTTGATACTTCTACAGCAAGAGGGTCAATATCAACACCGAAGATATTATTTTTCAAAATGGAGCGTTTTCTCTCGTAAGAAAGTATATAGTTTGTACTGCCAGCCAGTTGATAAATATCGCCTCTTCGCTCGGCATTTTCTCTATCATGGTTTCGATAATACTCAATATGATAGTTTACGATGTATTCAAACGCCGACAGCAAGAAGTTGCCAGACCCACAGCAAATATCTGCAATGCGATACTGAGCCACTTCTTCGGGAGTTCTATTTTCATACAAAGGGCGGAGCGTTTCTTCGATAATAATATCGGTGATGTTTTTTGGGGTGTTGACTGCACCCTGGGAGTCAACTACTTCGGGCTTTTCTTGCGTCTCAATATGCCCATCTTCTCGAATTGCAAGTGCCTCATCCAAGAACAGTTCATAAATCTGACCAATAATATACGGGTCAATTACACCAAACTCATAGGAGTTATTTGGGTAATACAGGCTTTGAAATATCTCGATAATAACTGAGTCAGACACCGTAAGACGATCCTCTTCTAAGAGTTCAAATAAGCCTGAATCGTATTTCTGGTCTGCTGCAGCGAACATTGTTCTTAGATCTTGGTATGTCGTAATAGCTTTCAGTGACTCATAGTTCTCGAAACATCTATCCTCACAAATGCGAAGGAAAATTGTTCTATTAAGCACTCGCTGGACGAAAATGTTGAGTGTTTCTGCATCAACGTTTGGATTGTTGCACAGAATATCCTCACCAAGCATCATTCGCCAGGTTCTAATCTGATCCAAGAAATACTGATCGAACGGTTCACGACGAAGAGCCCCTTGAATATTACCGAAATGACGCTCAAACTGTCCAGTCAAGACTGCTTCTTTGGACAGCATGTTGTAAATTTCCTCAAAATGTTCCACATACTCGTCGAAGTGGTAGTGAGCAATCATTGCGATACCAATGTCATCGCCTTCTCTCGGACGAACAGAACAATCATAGATATATAGATCGGTGAAATTGGTCAACACTGAGACTTTTAAGTTTCCGCTCCATCCATATCTGCGCAACTGGAACGCCGGAGCTGCATCGATAGTAAGGTTTACCGCAGGTTTCTTTGTCTCAAGGAAATACAGGACTTCCGTACCGACCTTGAAAGAATAATCTGGTTTTTTGCTGCGATGGACGCCGTCTTCCTCTACAACTACGGTAGCCTCATGGGTAACTTCACGCAAGTGTTGTGGCAATCCACGTTCGTTATCTACATCCCATCCAAGAAGTTTGAAGAAGCGGTTTACAAAATCAACACGGACTTGAGTCTCGTTATAGGTTGCTCTCTGGAATTGCGGATAATTATTACTATAAGTCTGAACAAGCTCGGCAACTTGTTCGGTTAGCGTAGTCAGCATCTCTGGTGTCATTCCTGCAACTCCTCACTTTCTGGTAAGAAATCCATAATATCACCAACGTTACAGTTAAGAGTAACGCATATCTTCATAAGGCTTTCCATGGATACAAATTCATTTTTTCCCATTTTGGCAAGCACATTAAAACTAATTCCAGATGAATCCTTGAGTTCCGTGCGATTCATCTTTTTATCAATAAGAATCTTCCAGAGCTTATCATAACTAACTGACATAGCACCTCTCCGTTCAACGTTATAATTATAAATATTATAGCACGGTTTTTCTGTTTTACAAGAGATTCTCCTGAAATCATGAGTTTTACATCAAATAAACTGAAATGCAATTTGCATACTACAGAAAATAGCGCCCATCGATCGATCAATGTCATGATGCCGGGCTCAAAAGTATAGGAAATTTCTGAAAATGGAATAATTCGCAGCCAACCTTACCACCCCCAAATTTATTGTGTTATCATAAGCTGAACGGGGCGCTTCCGACCGCACAGACAACCGAGGCGTTTCAGACCGCCCTGTTCCACGGGCAGGTCACTGAGAAGGAGAAAGCACTGTGGGAGTTTGTTCTGTCGGCTTATGGCGACGTGGAATTTTCCACCAAGCAGTTGGAAAAGGGCTTTGGGAACGCTGCCTATGCGACGATCCGCAGCTTTGTGTTGAAGTTTGAAAAGCTGGGACTGCTCAAATCGACGCAGTATGGGAATCGCGTGAAGTATGCCGTTCGCGTGAATTAAAAAAAGGGGGGTGTCGGCTTTCTGCCGACACCCCCTTCCGTTAAACAGGCTGGTTCTCTATCTCTGTCCTTTTCACTTTGACAACTTCCCCCTTGCAACCGCCTTCTGCCTTCTGGTTGATAAGACCGATGAACTTATAGTAGATGTCCACTTGCTGGGTTTTTACGCCGTCCGCACCAATTTCCTTTTCGTGTACCACGATCTTCTCGATCAACTCGTTAAGGATATACGGTGTCAATTCCTGAATGTTGGTGTACTTCCAAATCAGAGGGATGAATTGCTGGATATTGTTGTAGACTTCGTCATTCCGGGCAAGTTCCGCGGTCAGCGCGTCCCTTTTACCGCGCAGTTCGATCTGTTCACGTTCGTACTTTGGAGCCATGGCCTGATAGCGTTCCTCGCTGATTTTCTCTAATGCCGCATCCTCATAGAGCTTGTTAAGTATTTTGTTTAACTCGTCCATGCGTTTGTCTATCGTTTTTAACTCACGGCGGCTGCGGTCGATGTCCTCCTTCTGCCGTTCCTCCTTAATGGCAAGCAGCATATCCATGTAATCCGCCACATGGCGATGCGCGTCCAGCGCATTGCGGCGGATGTCCTCCAGCACTAACTGGTTCAGCGTTTTCCAACCAATCGCATGAGAGGTACAGCGTTCTTTGCCATAGTTTTTGTATACCCAGCAGGAGAAGCCGGTATATCGCCCCTTTCTCTTGTCATAGCTGACATTCAGCGAGGAGCCGCAGTCAGCGCACTTCACCAGTCCCGCAAAGGGCTGTACCTCGCCGGTGCAGTTTTCTCTGCGCCGAGCCTGCATCATCTGATGCACCGTATCCCACAGGTCCTGAGTGATGAGCGGTTCGTGTGTGTCCTCCGACACGACCCACTCCGATTCATCTGCCGCAATGCGGTGCTTATCAAAGAAGCCCTTGGTCTTTGTGCGTCCGAATACGATCTTGCCAAGGTATACGGGATTGTTCAAAATTGCCCGCACAGAAGTAGCGTGCCAGTCAAAGGGCTTTCGCCAGTAGTCGCTGTTTTTATAGTAGTCAGGGTTATTCTGGTTGAAGTACGCTTGCGGGTTAAGGATTTGCTTCCCACGCAAAATCTTTGTCATACGCACATAACCGATGCCGTCGGCAAACATTTGGAAAATGCTTTTGACCACCTCGGCCGCTTCTGGGTCAACAATCAGGTGATGTCGGTCATCAGGGTCTTTCTGATAACCGAAAGGAGCGCGGCTGCCAATGAACATTCCACTGCCCGCCCGCGCCCGGTGTGCTGCTTTTGTTTTGGTGGAAGCCTGCCGCGCATAGAGTGAGTTGATGACATTGGTCATGGGCAGCATCAGGTTGTCCAATCCCTTCTTGGAGTCGATTCCTTCGGCTACCGCAATGAACCGGATACCCTTTTCCTCAAAGTAATGTTCGATGTACAGTCCCATCTGTGCATACTCACGGCCGAAACGGGAGAGGTCTTTTACGATGACGGTATTGATTTTTCCATTTTCAATATCGTCAATCATGCGCTTGAATTCCGGCCGTTCAAAGTTGGTTCCGCTCCACCCATCGTCGCAATAGTAATCGACGATCTGTATACTGTGCTCTTTGCAGTATTGCGTTAGCAGGGTTCTCTGTGTTTGGATGCTGCCAGATTCTCCGGCACTGCCGTCATCTTGACTCAACCGGCAATAGACTGCACCTTTTTCCTGTTCCATCAGACGTCCTCCTTTTCGTTTGTCTCGGACACACAATACCCATCTTGCGCCGAAATAGCCATATCCAAACCCACTGAAGATTCATTCGTAAGATTGTTTAGTTCTGACGGATGAAAGTCACGCTTGATCAATTCTGCCATTTTATTTTGTATCACCGTATCACCGCTGTAGTGGCTGACGGTCACATATCTGATACCACGGATCTCGGTAATATTTTTCAAACAATCGCCTTCGTATAAAAACATCTTACAATCCTCCCATCGTTTGCTCATGCTGTTGCTTTTTCTGTTCTTCTTGCGCAGCGTGTTCATCCAATTTTTCTTTCACCGCCAGAGCCGCGCCTGCGGCGAAGCCGACCGCCGCGCCAAAGTTTTCGGCGGCGATTTTCGCCTCCATGCGCCGCCGCTTTTCCTCGGCGTCCTCATCCTCATCCAATAGCGCTCCCGCAGCGGTCAGTCCGGCCACGGCGGGGATCAGAGGAACAGGCTGCGGATCGTAGCCACGCCATACCAACCCGCCAGTGCCGCCGTGCCAAGGATCAGCACCAGCATGATCCACTTGAGGGCCACCAGCAGGCTGAAGTCCGGGAGCCAGTCGATCCACTTGGAGGAATACTTCTCGCTCAGATTCCCAACCCGTTCCAGCAGTTTGTTCATCTCTGTCAGAGATCTCTGCATCTCCGTGAGCGACTTCTGCACCGGTGTCAGGTCGATGTGCGTTTTCAACTCCGGCAGGGCCTTCCGAATTTCCTCCAGCTCCCAGTTTATTCCGTCTGCCTGCTCTGTCAGCTTGCTCATCGCCTGCGGCAGATTGCACTGGATCACAATGGGCTGCATCATTTGTGGCTGTGGCGCAGACGGCGGTGCGCTGTTCGGTTGATTCAGCCGCTTCAATTCCTCCATCGGTTTCCTCTGCTCGACGCAGTTTTCTCTTGACGAGCTCTGCGCGTATTCTGAATTCATGCTCCATGACCTCCTTGCAATACTTTTCCTCGTGTAGTTTGTTGTCGCGGCACCTCATGCCGTCCGGTGTGGTGTAGGTGATGTATTTACGGCTGCTCTCCCAGCGGACAGCATAGCCCTCGGACTCCATCAGGGAAACGAAAGCGTCCCTGTCGGCGGCATAGCGCATGCATTCATCTATCGTATTTGCCAGCCGCAGCTTCCAACTCTGTCTCTTGAGCGCTGTGTGGTACTCCGCTCCGCTCATGCCGCGAGACTTCTGTGCGGTCGCTTCAAAGACCGGCAGCCCCATCTCCTGACAGATCGCATCGTTGTGCCGCATCAGCTCCTGTAACTGTTCTTTTGCCATGTGCAGCTTTTTGCCTGTCTCGAAGTTGACGGAGTTGATGACGCAGTGGGAGTGGACATGCTCACGGTCCACATGGGTGCAGATCAACACCTCACAGCCCTCAAAGTATTCCGCCAGCCGCCGTGCGGCTTTGTGGGCCTGCCGTGGATCGACTGCCGCGCCTTTTGGAAAGCTCTGCACCATGTGGTAGAACATCGTGCCGCCGTCCTTGTGGTAGAGCAGCTTCGTGTTGAGGAAGTCATCGTAGACACTTTGCGGCTGGCAGTTGATGCCGCTGACGAGTTGCTCCCTCTCCCACATGGTTTTCTTGGGCTGCGCGACATAGAACAGGACGCCGGCCATGGCCGCACGGGACTGCGTTCCTTTTTTGTGGTTCACGAAATGTACGATGGCGATACGGCTCACCGCCCTTCCAAGACTGACCGCAGGACGGCGCTGACCTCGGACAGCTCCCGCGCGACCTTGTCGAGACCCATGACCTGCACCTTGCCCATGTTGGCAAGGACGGTGAGGCGGTTGATGTTGCTGCCGATGCCCTTGAGCTGGCGGAGCAGTTCCTTCTGCTCGTCGATGACGATGATCCGCTTGCCGAGACAGCAGGCGGTGACGTAGTCGCTCATGGACATGTGGGCCTTCGCCGCCAGCGCCCTGATCTTCTCACGGTCGGCGGACGCCATGCGCGTGCTGAATTTGATATCTTTTTTCATGTTTTTCTCCAATCGTAGCTAAAAGTGGGTGTGGGCTTCTGCCCGCAGCTTGGGGGTGTGGGGCCATGCCCCGCCCAGTGCATTTGGCAGGGCAGCGGCTTCGCCGCAGACCAGACAAATGCGATGCTGGCCACCTCCAACGGAGGTGATAAAATCTCCCGTAACAGGGAGTCTCTGCGCCTATCGGGAATAACGGCTGACGCAGAGGAATTTTCCATCTACGGCAGAGAAATAAAATGTTTCTTCTGCTGACTTTTAAGGAATTTTTCTCCCTTCGCACAGCGCTTTTTTGCATTTCCGTGTGGGGGGTATCACTTACCTTCAGGCTGCTGTGGCTGTGTCGGAACAACCCCGCGCGGGGTTGTTTCAGCAGAAAAAACGGCTTTCTCAGAGTGGGTGCTCTGCGCCGATGGATGCGTGCTGTTCCCTCCCGCACACAGTGCTTTTTCGGCACTTCTGTGTGGGGGGTGGTATCACTACCCTCGGCGTGCGATTCATGCCGTTGAAACGCTGGACGCCCGCGGGTCACGGCGGCGTATTTACCGTTTTTATGCCGTCCCGGAATTCGCCCTGTGTGGGCTGAAGATCCCCTCGTTGGGTACACACGCCACCCCATCCCCCAAACGCGCACACAGCGGCTCACACGGCGAAACACGGGGCGTTTTCACCGCCCGAGACATCGGCAGGGTCGATAGGGTCAACAGCTTGGGTACCCTGTGCATCGTCACTTTCGGCACGGCGCAGTTCAATGAGCCGCTTGCCGTTGCTGCGGCGCACCACGGCGGAAATGCCGATTTTGCTTAGTGCGGCAACGCTTTGCAGGATCAGGCGGGATACCTTTTTCGACGTGATGCCCTCGCTGCCCGCAGGGTCGATCTGCGCGGACAGCTCCGTGGGAGTGCCGATAAATTCCGCACGGTCACGCATCAACTCAGAGAGAAGAATGACGATCCGGCCGCCCAGCAGCTCCGGCTGCGTCCGGCTGTCCGACACCAGCTCCCACACATTTTCCGCGTTGCGCTCCAGCGTCAGCTCACGATATTCAATGTCGCGCCCGATGCAGGAGAGCGTCGCCTTGCCGCTGCCGCGCTTGTCCTCCACCAGCGTGAAGCTGGAATCCACCGCGCCGCTGATGGCCGTCGTACCGGAGATGCGGCTGAACACATCATCGGCAAGCTCCTTTCGCAGATGGTGGATCAGCAGAATAGCAATGCCGTGGGCGTCCGCGATGTGCTTCAGTGCGGAGAGATCACGGTAGTCGTTGGCGTAGGTATTGTCGTAGTTGGCTCCGCGGATCATCTGCAGCGTGTCTATGATAATCAGCACTGTGTCAGGATGCTCCGCGAGGAATGCACAGAGCTGTTCCTCCAACCCCTTGCCGAGGGTATCGCTGTTGGTGGTGAAGTGGACGTTGGCGGGGGCGTCCTCCGTGATCTCGAACAAACGGTTCTGGATG
>ERZ1673699.1866-NODE-1866-length-15551-cov-5.960312_pt1 | contig 15551 bp, 8 predicted proteins | sample MGYA00580229_ERZ1673699 | MGnify/ENA primary metagenome ERZ1673699 (study PRJEB41218, sample SAMN15661785) | gut metagenome | host: Homo sapiens | place: Canada: London | collected 2015-08-20/2019-03-30 | study: EMG produced TPA metagenomics assembly of... | reverse complement strand
TGAAACGATTTGTTTCACACCGGGAAACACTTTGTTCCAAGCCTTGAAACTAAAAGTTTCAAGCGGCTGAAACTAATATGTCGTATAGAGACTTGTTCTTTTCTCCTTGTTAATCATTGATTGATCGGGCGGTGATAGGTGATAGATGCGGTGATAGGTTGCAAACAACCTGTCACCACCCCTGAAATCCCCATGAATAAGAGCTTTTGGAAGTGTCGGTGATAGGTGATAGAGGAAAGTGAAAGAAACTCTGTGTAGAGATGGATCAAACCATATCTTTATCGACCCCGAATTTTTCTCCTGTCTGACATTTACCGGCAGGTTCCACATGTACCAGAATGTCATATACATTATCTACCGAATTAATGATGCTCTTCTCCACTGCATCGGCAATCTCATGGGCTTGCGTGATCGTGATTTGTGGATTCACTTCTATATCAAGGGTAATCATATAGAGATTCCCTATCATTCGTGACCGGACGCGATGCGGATTACTGGCACCGGGCACTTTCTCTACAGCCTCGAATATCTTATTATATACATTGACATCTTTCACCCCGTCCATTAGCTCCACATTGGAATCAATGAAGATGCTGATGGAAGATTTGATGATAAAGAGACTGATTATCAATCCTGTTATCGAATCGAGTATCGGCAATTTGAAGATAAAAGTAAATATCAATCCTAACAAAACACTGGTTGAAATGACAACATCATTACGCATATTGATAGCGTTTGCCGTGAGCATGGAACTGTTGATCTTCTTTCCCTGTTTGTACTGGTATGAAGCCAGTAAGAGTTTACCGATAATAGAAAATATAGTGACATAGATGGCGATAGCCGATGGTATCTCTTTCACTTCATCTGAAAAGATGTTTTTAGTGGATGATAGCAACATTTGTACACCGGCATAAAATATCACGAGTGATAGAATCTTTGTTGCGATCCCTTCCGCTTTCTCATATCCGAATACATATTTCTTTGAAGGAGGGCGGTTGATGAGGCGTGCCGTAAAAATCATAACGATAGAGATAACGACGTCGGTTGCCGAGTCGATACCGTCGCCGACTACGGCTAAACTACCGGCAAATAAACCGATTATGATTTTGGATACGGACAAGATTGCATTGCCAATTGTGCTGATCCACGAGGTTGTGATTAGTATTTTCTCTCTTGACATTGAAGTGACTCTTTATAATTGTTTGTAATGGGATTGGGGAGCAAAGATAAACATTAATAGGAGTCTGTGATATGAAGTCGCAAAAAACTTTTTCTGCCTTTTTAGTAGTTTATACGTTTTAGTTGTATTATATATAGATGGTCAATTAAAAACAGGACAATTAATTTATTAAATAGTTAACCGCATGTTCAAAAAACTAAGTAGCTCTTTTCTCATTGTGTCAGCTTGTATTTTTTCTTCTTGCACGCCTACCGTCAAGCAAGAGATTGCAATCTTACCTACCCCCGTTAGTCTGACCGAGCAGTCTGGCTCGTTTGTTTTAAAAGATGGAATGAAGATTGGGGTTTCCGATCAGTCCTTGTTTCCGGCTGCCGGGTATCTGCAGGAGATTCTTCGGAATGTCATATCGTCTTCTGTTGAAGTCACTACCGATAAGAGTCAGGTAGATATGTATTTTCAGTTGAAGGATACTGTTGGAAAGCCTAGCTCTTATAAACTTGAGTCTACACCGGAGTATATTCGGGTAGAGGCAACTGACTATTCGGGTATTATTTCTGCTATTACTACTATTCGCCAGTTGCTTCCTGCAACGATAGAAGTGCAGGGAGAGAAACAGAATTATTCTATCCCTGTCGTGCAAATAGAAGATGCGCCACGGTTTGAATGGCGTGGATTTATGTTGGATGCTTCCCGCCATTTCTGGAATAAAAAAGAAGTGAAGCATGTATTAGATCTGATGTCTTTGTATAAACTTAATAAGTTCCACTGGCATCTGTCCGACGATCAGGGTTGGCGTATAGAGATCGAGAAATACCCGTTGCTTACAGAAAAAGGGGCCTGGCGTAAATTCAATACGCAGGATCGTACCTGTATGGCACGTGCGAAAGAAGAAGATAATACCGATTTCCTGATTCCGGAAGATAAGATACGCATTGTGGAAGGAGATACGCTGTATGGAGGTTATTACACTCATGATGATATAAAAGAAATAGTAGCCTATGCTACGCAAAGAGGTATCGATGTCATTCCCGAGATCGATATGCCGGGACATTTCCTGGCAGCTATCGGTCAATATCCGGAATTGGTGTGTGACGGATTAATCGGGTGGGGGAAAACTTTCTCTTCTCCTATCTGTCCGGGCAAAGATACAACGCTGGAGTTCTGTCAGAATGTGTTCAAAGAAGTTTTTGAACTTTTCCCTTATGAATATGTGCACATGGGTGGTGATGAAGTGGAAAAAGCCAACTGGAAGAAATGTCCTCTTTGTCAGAAACGGATTCGTACGGAGAAACTGGGTTCGGTAGAAGAACTTCAGGCATGGTTTGTACGTGACATGGAGAAATTCTTCCTTGCCAACGGAAAGAAACTCATAGGCTGGGATGAAGTGGTATCCGACGGATTATCTTCCGATGCTGCCATTACCTGGTGGAGAAGTTGGGCGAAAGATGCATTGCCTACGGCAACTGCACAAAAGCAGAAAGTGATTGCTTGTCCGAATGAATATTTCTATTTCGATTATGCGCAGGATCAGAATTCAGTAAAGAAAATACTTGCGTATGATCCGTGTGCAGACGAGCGGTTATCGCCGGAACAGAAGAAATATATCTGGGGTGTGCAGGCGAATCTCTGGGCTGAATGGATTCCGACAATGAAGCGCATTGAATATTTGATTGTTCCCCGTATGATAGCGTTGAGTGAAATAGCTTGGGCGGAGCCGACAGCTAAACCGGGTCTCGAAGAATTTTATCGTCAGCTTGTTCCGCAATTTAAGCGGATGGATGTGATGAGGGTAAATTATAGGGTGCCTGATTTGCAGGGATTCTATAAAGTGAATGCATTTATTGATGAAACAACTGTGGAATTGACCTGCCCGTTACCCGGTACTGAAATACGTTATACGACAGACGGCAGTATGCCTACCAAAGAATCAGCTCTTTATAACGGTGCTTTGGAAGTTGGGAAGACTACGGATTTCGCTTTCCGCACTTTTCGTCCGGATGGTTCTCCTTCGGATGCGGTGCGTACCAAGTATGTAAAGGCTCCTTATGCGGAGGCGGTGACTGCTCCGGCTGCTTTGCAGCCCGGCTTGAAAGCAGTATGGCACGATTTCCGTGGTAATCTTTGTGCGGATATTGATGCAGCTCCTGTCAAAGGGGAGTATGTGGTGGAATCGGTATCCATTCCCGAAGAGGTGAAAGGAAATATCGGTCTGGTATTGACCGGCTATCTGGAAGTTCCTGCCGATGGTATCTATACATTTGCCCTTCTCTCGGACGACGGTAGCACATTAATGCTTGACGGTGAATTGTTGGGAGATAATGATGGAGCACATTCGCCGGTAGAGATTATTGTGCAGAAGGCTTTGAAAGCCGGGCTTCATCCGATAGAGGTACGTTACTTCGATTGTAACGGAGGCGTATTGCAGATGGAACTGGTGAATGAAAAAGGTGAAAAAGAAGTATTGCCAAGTGCATGGCTGAAACATGAATAGCAAATTTCATTATTTTTAGGTATTGTCCGTCTTGCCGGCGAGCTGTACCTTTGCAGAAAATATTTGAAAACTTATGCGAATCAGTGAGAGACGAGTCGAGATTAATCATATATCAAAGGTGCACATGCACCGGATTGAATGGGATGAAGAGAGCTTATAGAAATATAAGCTCTCTTTTTTTTGAACGATTTCGAATATTGTTCTTTTTTGAAAACAAGCGATAAGTTAAATGATTGTCGAACTTAATATAGATTGAACGTACGTTATGAGTACATTGAAAAAACTTCAGAACTACATGGGTAAACGGAAAGTGCTTTTGCCTGCGGCAATGCTGCTGTCTGCCCTAAGTGCCCTGGCGGGCATGTTGCCTTATATCCTTATTTGGCTGATTGTGAGAGAACTGCTTGAACACGGAGAGATAACCTCTTCCGGTAATGTGGTGACGTATGCCTGGTGGGCGGCAGGCATGGCCGTGGCGAGCATCGTCCTTTATTTTGCCGCATTGATGTCTTCGCATCTTGCAGCTTTTCGGGTTGAATCGAATTTGCGTAAAGAAGCCATGCGCCAGATAGTGCGTATGCCTCTCGGCTTCTTTGACATTAATACGAGCGGACGTATTCGCAAGATTATAGATGACAATGCAGGGGTTACCCATAGTTTTCTGGCACATCAGTTGCCCGACCTTGCGGCTACTTTTCTAGTGCCGTTGGTAGCTGCCATACTGATTTTTGTGTTCGATTGGATACTCGGTCTGGCATGTATCGTCCCTGTAATTATTGCCATGCTGGTTATGGGTTTTATGATGAATGCGGAGGGACGGCAGTTTATGAAAAGCTACATGACCTCTCTGGAGGAAATGAATACCGAAGCTGTAGAGTATGTGAGAGGAATTCCCGTAGTGAAGGTTTTCCAGCAGACTATTTACTCTTTCAAAAACTTTCACCGCTGTATCATGAATTATAATAAAATGGTATTCGGCTATACACGAATGTGGGAGAAGCCGATGTCGCTCTATACCGTAATAATCAATGGTTTTGTGTTTTTCCTTGCTCCGTTGGCTATTTTGCTGATTGGTTATTCAGGTAATTATGCATCGGTATTACTTAATTTCTTCCTGTTTGTTCTCATTACTCCTGTATTCTCCCAAAGTATCATGAAGAGTATGTATCTCAATCAGGCTTTGGGGCAGGCGAGTGAAGCTATCGGACGTCTTGAGAATCTGGTTGCTTATGAGCACCTGACTGTTGTAGAGCATCCACAACCGGTAAAGGAATTCAGTATTCAGTTCGAAAAAATTTCCTTCAGCTATCCGGGAGCTAATCAAAAGGCGGTGGATGATGTTAGTTTCACTATTCCGCAAGGAAACACAGTAGCTCTTGTCGGAGCTTCGGGCGGAGGGAAAACAACGATTGCCCGTCTAGTTCCCCGTTTCTGGGAGGCAACGGAAGGGAAAGTTTTAATAGGTGGCATCAATGTAAGAGAAATCGCTCCCGAAGAACTGATGAAATATATTTCTTTCGTGTTCCAGAATACAAAGCTGTTCAAGACTTCTCTGCTCGAAAATATCAAATATGGTAATCCCGACGCGACAATGGAGGAAGTGGAACGGGCAGTAGATATGGCACAATGCCGGGAAATTATCAATAAACTTCCGCTCGGACTGAATACGAAGATTGGTACGGAGGGAACATATCTCTCCGGCGGGGAACAGCAACGGATCGTACTGGCACGTGCAATCCTGAAAAATGCTCCCATCATTGTACTGGATGAGGCGACTGCTTTTGCCGACCCCGAAAATGAGCATCTCATCCAGCAAGCCTTGAAAGAACTGACAAAAGGAAAAACCGTATTGATGATTGCTCATCGTCTTTCAAGCATCACTGATGCCGACAATATCCTCGTCATTGACAAGGGGAAGATTGCGGAACAAGGTACACATGCCAACCTGCTTGGAAAACAAGGCATCTATTATCATATGTGGAATGAATACCAGCAATCTGTTCGCTGGACAATAGGAAAGGAGGTTTCTAATGATTGAAGTAATAAAAAGACGTTTTGCCCTTTCAACTAAAGGAGCGAAAGATTTCTGTAAAGGTGTGTTTTTCACTACACTGCTCGATATTGTATTGATGTTGCCGGCGGTATTTGTTTTTCTTTTTCTTGAGGAATATCTTCGTCCTGTGTTTCAGCCTTCGGCTTCGGTGACGCATGGTATTCTCTATTATAGCATACTCGGTATTGTCTTTATGATAGTCATGTATATATTTGCGGTATTGCAATATCGTAGTACCTATACCACCGTTTATGATGAGAGTGCAAACCGGCGTATCTCATTGGCGGAAAAACTTCGCAAGTTGCCTCTGGCTTTCTTTGGCGAAAAGAATCTTTCCGACCTCACCGCCACGATTATGGATGACTGCACTGATCTCGAGCATACTTTCTCGCATGCGGTTCCCCAGTTGTTTGCTTCCATTATCAGTATTCTGCTTATTACCGTCGGCATGGCATTTTATAACTGGCAGTTGACGATTGCTTTGTTCTGGGTAGTGCCGCTTGCTGCCGCAATCCTTCTTTTCTCGAAGAAGGAAATACAGAAAAGCAATGAAAGTAATTATCTGAACAAGCGGATGGTGACCGAGCATATCCAGGAAGGACTCGATACCATTCAGGAGATAAAATCCTACAATCAGGAGAGAGACTATCTGGAAAAACTGGATGCGAGCATTGATACCTATGAAAAGGTATTGACTCGTAATGAACTGGTGCTCGGCATGTTGGTAAACGGTTCCCAGAGTGTATTGAAACTCGGACTGGCAAGCGTTATTATCGTTGGTGCCAATCTCTTGGCTTCGGGTACGGTTGATTTGTTTACCTATCTTATATTTATGGTTATCGGGTCGCGTGTGTATGCTCCGGTCAGTGAGGTGATGAATAATATTGCCGCTTTGTTCTATTTGGATGTGCGTATCAATAGAATGAATGAGATGGAAGCATTGCCGGTACAAAACGGGACTACCGAATTCACTCCTCAAGGTTATGATATCGAATTCAGACAGGTAGACTTTGCTTATGAGCAGGGAAAACAAATTCTGAATAACTTGTCTTTTATTGCCCGGCAAGGTGAAAAAACGGCTTTGGTTGGTCCTTCAGGTAGTGGCAAGAGTACGGCGGCCAGGTTGGCGGCACGTTTCTGGGATATCCAGTCGGGAAAGATTACCCTCGGCGGGCAGGATATCAGTCGGATTGATCCTGAAACTTTGTTGAAAAACTATTCCGTTGTCTTTCAGGATGTAGTTCTTTTCAATGCTTCCATTATGGATAATATCCGTATTGGCAAACGGGATGCTACGGATGAGGAAGTCCGGAGAGTTGCCCGCTTGGCACAATGTGATGAGTTTGTCACTAAAATGCCGCAGGGATACCAGACGATTATCGGTGAGAATGGAGAAACATTATCCGGCGGTGAGCGTCAGCGTATTTCCATTGCCCGCGCTTTGTTGAAGGATGCTCCGATTGTTCTGTTGGATGAGGCTACGGCTTCGCTTGATGTTGAGAATGAAACCAAGATACAGGCAGGTATATCTGAATTGGTACGTAACAAAACGGTGCTGATTATTGCGCACCGTATGCGCACCGTTGCCAATGCCGACAAAATTGTAGTATTGGAGAATGGAAGTGTTGCTGAAATGGGAACACCGGAGGAATTGAAAAAGAAAAATGGTATATTTGCCCGGATGGTGAACAGACAGGTTACAAATATGAATTGATAAATAGCAACGATACTATGCAATTTTTGAAAGGAGATATACAAGAGGGAATCTTGAAGGCAGCCGAAGAAGTGTTTCTGGAAAAGGGATACAAGGATGCCTCTATGCGTGAAATAGCTTCGAGGGCAGGGGTGACGGTGAGTAATATCTATCATTATTTCACCAATAAGGATGAGATATTCCGTACGATTCTGAAACCGGTATTGAATGATCTGTATGCTATGATTTATAATCACGATGCAGATCAGATGACGATAGACGTCTTTATGGATTCGGATTATCAGAAAATGTCTGTACGGGAATATATCAGATTGGTCTCTGAACATCGTGACCGTTTGCGGTTGCTGCTTTTTCAGGCACAAGGTTCTGTTTTGGAGAACTTCCGTTCTGAATATACAGATTTGATGACGCGTACGATTTCTGTTTTTTTTCAAGGAATGAAGCAGAAATATCCGCATATCAATATAGCAATAACTAACTTCTTTATTCACCTGAATACGGTATGGTTGTTTGCCCTACTCGAAGAGCTGGTGTTGCATCCTGTGAAGAAAGAAGAGATGGAGAAGTTTATAGCGGAGTATATCGCTTTTGAAACGGCTGGTTGGAAAGAGCTCATGAATGCATGAGCTCTCTCACTTTATTCTCTTACTGATATAAAAAAACGTCCGGCTTTCACAAACCGAACGTCCTTGCCTCTTTTAGAATATGTCATCTATTCATATTCCAAAATGAATACATTATATGGTTTTTCAACTTAACAACCAAATAAAAGAAATGCGGGTGAATCACTTCGGCCGATTTCTATGTATTTTTAATGTGGCTACGTAATATAATTATGACTAATTAATTTAATTCTGATACTGCAAAGATAGGGGCTTTCCGCTTTTCCCGCAATCCCCTAAAATGGGTATTCTTCTATCAATTACTAGCTATATATAGTGGTTCAGGCGTTTGCATAACTATGCATCCCTCCAAGAACATAATTTACCCCGAAATAGGTCATTAAGACGGTCAGGAAAGCAAGAATCATATAGATATGGAAGAATAGAGGCTTGCGGAAAATGCGCAGACTTTGTGAATGGAAGGCTACTCCATATACCAGAAAAGTAATCAGTGCCCATACTTCTTTCGGGTCCCACGCCCAGTATCGTCCCCAGGAAACGTTTGCCCAAACTGCTCCCAGAAAGATGCCTGCTCCTAAAAAGAAGGTGGCAGGGTAGAGCAGCAAGCGGCTGACTAGCGTCAACTGTTCTATCCGGTTGTCTTGTATAGCGTCGTTTCCGGAGACATTGTTTTCCGATTCTTTTTTCCGGAGGCATAATGCCAGTATTCCGTTTAGCATGATGAATGCCAATAGGGCATAAGACATCATAATCAATGAAACATGAATACTTAGCCATGGAGAGACGAGCACCGGCATTAATGGGGTTATCTGGGGATTCATTTGTCCCAGATAGGAAACCAACAAAGCAAAGCCGGAGAGGAGGAATCCGAATGGAAGTATAAATGAAAATCTTCGATGGAGCAGACAGGCTATCAAAAGAATACAAAGAGCCATAAACTGCATGGTTTCGTAACCGTTGCTAAGTGGAATACGACCGCCGATGTACCAGCGCAGGCAATATCCTGCTAAATGGAATATGAAAGCAAGATAGAGTGCAACAGAAAAGAAAGTTCCTGCTGTGCGGGAAATCGTTTTGGCTTTGAGCGAGAGGATATTTCTTTGCAGGCTGTTATGAAGTAGAAGCAGGAAAGACAACACTCCCAATGACAGATTTATCATAAAAAGAATCTTGCTGAACGGAATCCGGTTGTAGAGTAATTCTGCTTTCACTTCCAGTTCGGAGAGAGGTTGCACGCTGCCATCAGTGGGTAATGGATGGATGAATGTTCCTTTTTCCAACATCAGGATCAGGCCTACTTTTTCATCTGTTTCCTGGATTGCTTTGGCGAGTTTGTTTTGTTGTCCTTGTTCACGTTGCCAATGTTCACGAAGACGGTAAACAGAACCGTCAAATAAATCAGTTAATCGAGCATAAGGTGTTTGTAAGTTTAATAAATGCTGTAATTCTGTATTTTTGATGTATATCAATGGCTCATTTCTCCACACTTCCGGATAAAGTAACCAGCCACCTATCACTTGTTCAGGTGTCAATCCTTTATATGAAGCTTCTCCTGTCAGTTTCTGAATGAAATCACGGGCTAATGTGTTGAAAGGTACTACCCGGTCGTGATAAATAACCTGTTCCTGTGCTAAACTGTCCGCTTGTGTTCGTTTCAATGCAGGAAGGAGTTTTTTTTGTGCTTGCATGTTACCTGCAAGGCAGAAAATAAACAGTATAAATACACCTCCTTTTTTAAGTAGCGGGTGGTTTAGCAGGCGTCGGAAATCACTACTGCGGGAAAATAGTAGCCAAATCATGGAGAGACCGAGCAGGATATATCCTGCGTAAGTCACTCCTGTTCCCCATGGATCATAATTGACAGTCAGCCAGCTCCCTTTTCCGTCATCATCGAAAGATGACTGATAGAAACGGAAACCTTGTGATGTAAATATACGATTCATTGAAATCTGTTCGTGTAATAGAACATTTTTCTGTCCGGGAAGAGAGTAGGTGATATAGCTGATGTAGTCTGCCGGTGCTTCTGTTCCGGGATAGTATGCTATACGGAAACTATCTAGTTGTATTGTGAATGGCAGATCAGCTTTTCTGCCGCTTTCCGATTCCAGGAAACTGTCTATCGTTGCCCCCGGAAGCAAGTGTACGTATCCTTTTTTGCTTCCGATAAACGTAATCATGGCCCCCACCAAGATAACGAGGAGGGAGCCATGAAACAACAATATGGGGAACCGTCGCCATAAAGCGCGTCGGATGAGAGCAACAAGTGCAATGGTGGCAATTGTTCCCCACAAACAACAAAACCAACATGTATGATATATATTTCTTTCTACAAAATCTGTCCCATACGCTTGTTCTACGAAAGTAGTCACAGCGAGTAGTCCCACCAGACAGATATATAAGATAATAAGTAACCTTTTCAACTGTATAATCTTTTATGATATTAAAATGGAGCGTATTCCTTATTCTTACATTCTTTCACTCCCATACATTCCATCTCAATCAACCATCCGGGACGGCATACCGGAGCATGAACAAATACTTTAGGAGTATGTGGGAAACGTTTGTCATACATTGCTTTAACAACTGCATAGTCGGCTATGTCACGCAGATATACAATCATTTGTCCCAAATCTTCAAACGTGCAGTCCGCTTCTTTCAACAGGGTTTCCACATTCTCCCACATTCGTTCTGTCTGTTTGCGGATGTTGCCGGGATATACCACTTCGCCTTTGTTGTTGATACTTGCCGTTCCTGAAATAAATACCTGTCGGCGGTCGCCATAATCTACATACGTGCCACGTTCAAAGCTTACTCCATATTCATAAGTTGGGTTCAGATGGGTAGGAGCATAGAGGAAATGAATCTGTTCCGGTTGCATTCCTGCTACAGCGTAAGTATCCATTTGTACCAGTACTTTCGGGTCGGCATGCCGGCCGTCGATGCCTGTGCTGGAAATATAATGTGTTTTTTCTGTCAGGTTTTGGGTGACGAAAACTTCATTACGTGCTTTCACTACTCCGGCATAATTCACATCTACATTTTGCACGAAAAACCATGTACGGATACAATTGTCTGCCAGTTTACAACCTTGTTCCATGAGTTGCATCACATAGTCGTTCAATAATAGACGGGTCTGGTATTCCGAATTGGCGGCACGATTGAATGCACTACCGCCCCAGAAGTGGCGATAGGCACTGTGTTTCACCTCAAAAAGCCCGTTATGTAAGACTTGTGTCTGTACATCTGTCAACAGGTAAACCCATAAGGCTATTTTTGTTCCGTCCAGCGGGGGCTGTTCCACAATGGAAAGTGCGCAGTCCGAACCTTCGGTTGTCAATGCCAGTAGTGTATCTGCCTGATTGGCAGCGTCACTAAGGAAATAACGTTTGAGGATGGCAACTGCTCCTTTCAATTCTTGGGTAAGTAAATAATCGTAGGTGTTTAATACTGCATTCAGCTGTTCTTCGTATGTATCTTCCGGTTTAGTAGAATGAATGATAATATGATACTCTGAAGCTTCTCCTCCTGCATTATATTTAAAAATCTCTGTTAGCGTCTTTTCAGACTGAATATTCTGTTGTTTTTTGTTGTTCATATCAGTTGGGTAAATAACTATTTATTCTTGCGCACCGTTATTGATCCAGTCGTCAATAAGGGTCAAAATCGGAGATGATACTATTTCTTTTGAGTGATCGTATCCCCAGGTTGAACTAATAGTGGTATTCAATAATGTGTGCAATACGCTTTCTTGCGCACTGCCCGGCTTGACGAGTAACATGCCATCTACTTTCTTCGACGGGCGGTTGACCAGTGCCTCGTAACTTTTGCCTTCTGTCAGATACAGGTTGGCTGCTGCCGAACTACTTCCGCCATGACAGTGTGCGCATGTCGTATTAAATACTTTTTCTTGAATGCCATGGTACATACCTACATTTACAGTTCCCACATCCATAAGGATGGTGTCGTCAACTGCTGTAAGGTCGTCCATTGACTGAAAACTGATAACTCGTTTTCTCAATTTATTAATAACGCACAATTCAATAGTGGTTACTTTATCACTGACTCCTGTCATCGTAACCTGGATCTCATCATCTTCGACCGCCGGAATTGTTTTGGTGACAACGGCATACTCGCTCTCATCATTGAAGCCTGCCACTACAACACTATAACCATCGGGCCATTTACTGATACCATTGATCTTACCGCTCATCTTCAGCGTGCGTCCTTCTTCTGATAGGGTCTTTGTCTTTTCGTAAATACGTCCGTCATCGCATGATGTGATATATGCCAATAACAGTAGATAACCTCCGAAAAGAATGTATTTTTTCATAAACAAATCCTTTCTTGTGCTATTTAGAATGTATACTGAAGTAGAATACTGGCCGAATGTACTGCCAAACCTAAATCGTCGTTATCCCGATCAAGTTGGGTATCATGACCTTTACGGGCAATATACTGGTACATCGCTTGTAACTTCAGATTACAGTTCTTGAAAAAATAGTTCATACCCACGGCTGGCATATTTAGAAAACCATTGGTGTCCATTCCGTTACGGTTGAAGAAATCATAGCGTGCAGCTGCTTGCAGACGGGGGGCAACGAAGTAACCACCTTGTACATAGCCGCCCAGGTAATTATATGACTCGGAAATCTTTTGTCTTTTTGTGAAGCCAACATTCATATAATAGACTTCAGCACCCAGGTAAAGTTTGTTCTTTAGCATTGCAAACTCCAATCCGGCACGATAATCATTGGTACTTTCATTTTCACTTTCTACATTGATAGAGGTAGAAATACCAAACATGATTTTGTCTTCATTCAGCCTGTTCGGATTTCCCTGTGTAGCGGGCATCACTCCTTTAGGCATATAGGTGAAACGTCCGGCGTACAGTAAAGACGGAATGTGCCAGTCATCACTAAATGTTTTTGTTGCTGTATTTACCGCTGCACCCGTACCGTTGAATAAACCGATTTCATACCCGAATTTATCAGCTACCAAACCGTGAATCTCTACACCTAAATCGAATCCGGTGCCAATATTGGGTGTTACCGCATTCAAAGAATAGGGGAGGATAACGGGAGCAGTCAGTGATACTGGCAAACTAGGTAACAATGTTTCTCCCAGTGTTGTCAGGTAGGCATGTGAAAACGGAGTTTTGAATTTACCGACCCGGATGGCAAACTGCTTTTTCAGTTGAACATCAAACCAGGCTTGTTGAAGTAATGCGCCTCCACTGGCTGCCGCATTTATGGAAAGGTTGAAAGATACTTTATCGAAAGCCTTTCCGGTGAATCCGAGTACGGCGTAAGGAACTGAAAATCCGGAGTTGGCTATGTTATCTTGATTGTATGCTTTATCCAGTCCTTCATCGTCGTACCAATTGAAGTTTGCACTGGTCTGTACGAGCAGATAGGGTTTGAATACAAAATCTCCTTTCTTGGTTTCGATAGTGAATCCTTCTCTTCCAGCTAATGATACTACACCATTTTCTGTATCTTCTTCATGTTGTGCCATAGCGGCCAAAGGCATTATGGCAGTCAGCATGGCAATGATTATAAATCTCTTCATAATTACTTTATATATACTACTTTTAGTTTAAAGTGAATTTAAAAATGCAATCAGCGCATCCCGGTCTTCCTTACTCATATTCTTAAATAAGTTCTTTGATGCTTCTCCTTCTCCGCCATGCCACATGATGGCTTCTGTCAGATTGCGGGCACGTCCGTCATGCAAGAAATAAGTATGTCCGTTGACCTTTTCTTGTAAGCCGATTCCCCAAAGAGGGGTAGTACGCCATTCGTTTCCACGTGCCAGCCCGCTTATATAGTTGTCGTTCAGTCCGACTCCCATAATTTCAGAACCCATATCATGTAATAGATAATCAGAATAAGGGTGAATCGTTTGACCGCCTAACCACGGGAGTTGAGTATTATTTAATAAAACACTACCACGTGTCTTAGTGTGTAAAGTGGTCACATGACAGAGATGACATTTGGCTTTATAGAAGTTCTGTTCCCCTTTGATTACTTGCGGATCGTTTACATTACGCCGGGCGGGAACACCAAGACTTTGCATATAGAGATCTACGTTTTCCATCTCTTCTGTGCTGACATCCAGTTGGTCGTAAGAAAGCCCCATCATGCTACCTTGGTTTACTTGTATTTGTCCTTCACAGATTTCTTCCGGATAGCGGCTGTTGGTAACGCCCATATCACTGGAGAATCCCAATTCTACAGTTAAATCGGCATGTTGAGCTTTGTTGCCGGACAATCCCAGACTTCTCACTCCGCGTTCGGTGATGTAATTACATCGTCCGCTGATTCCATATTCGGGATAATTACTTTTTGCTGCAAGTGCTTCAATTTCAACAGGATCTAGTGCCATCATTTGCCCCATGCCTACATGGCGTAATGGAATACGTACGGTACAAAACAAATCTTCCGGTTTGATTTCTTCGGCATACCATTCAGATATAGTATAATTGGGTTTGCAAAGTGTGTAGGCTTCTCCATCAGGGAAAGAAAATGTCTCGTAAGTGTATTCCACAGACAGTTTGCCTTCCGGTTGCACTCCATAGATTGCCTGGTCATGAAGCACACGTCCATAATCTTGAAAGAAAGCTCCGTTTTTACGGGATATGTAGACTAGCATGGAAGAGAATCCATAGCTGCCCGATCCACCCTCTGTCCATAAAGAGGGTTTGGTACGTCCCGCATTCCGGTGGCAACTGCCGCACGAATAACCGGCATAAACGGGACCAAGTCCGCCGCCATGACCGTTGTTACTTGTACGTACATCGTCATATAGCCTGTCACCTCGGGTGAAACGTACATCGTATGCTCCTGTTATCCAATCTGCAGGCGTGTCATAAGCAACAGACGAATTCAAGAAAATAGTTGATGTTCCGGCTGATAGAGCATAGCCCTCCGGAATCTCGATATCCAATATGTCAATTCCGTCATCATCACAGGCAGAGCATGCCAACAGGCAAAAGAAAGAGAATGAATATTTTAGAAAGTGATTCATTGTTTATTGACTTTGTTTCAATAATATGTTTTAAACATACCAAAGAAGTAAAGGTGGATCATTGAATTCCAACCTTTACTTCTCAATAATATCTTAGCTAAGATAAAGCTTTATTGTACTTTACGTGGTTCACCGTTTTTGTAGAGAAGGAATTCCAATGTGTGGAAACCGCGTACATTTTGTGCCGATTCGACAGCAGCTTCATCATCACCTTCACTCCATTCGAGATCACTCCAACTTTGAGAATTCAGTATTTGTACAATAGCATTCTGATCCAAAGGCCAGCTGTCCATGTTAGGATCAAGTCCCATTTCGTCTACCGGACCGAATAAGAAAGCTTCGCTCTTTTCCCATGGTTCACGGGCAGTGATCCAAGCATCACAAGCTGTTTCAAAAGCACTATTTGACGGATTGTCTGCAAGGACTATTACTGCATTGTAGAGAGCGTCATTTTTTTCTTTCAA
>ERZ1673699.1865-NODE-1865-length-15553-cov-5.751065_pt1 | contig 15553 bp, 14 predicted proteins | sample MGYA00580229_ERZ1673699 | MGnify/ENA primary metagenome ERZ1673699 (study PRJEB41218, sample SAMN15661785) | gut metagenome | host: Homo sapiens | place: Canada: London | collected 2015-08-20/2019-03-30 | study: EMG produced TPA metagenomics assembly of... | reverse complement strand
GTTGCAGCGGCCACTATAAAACTTATTTTCTGGATCATGGCGTATTGAAATTGAATGTTTATTCTTCGGCCCCGCCGTATCCGGGATTTTGCTGCATCGCGGAGGTGTTGTCGATCTCCAGCCGGGGGATCGGCAGGACGAAGCGGTAGTCGGGGTAGGAGAGTTTCGTCAGGGTCGTCAGGGCGGTTTCGGCGCGTTCCAGGGTCTGGTGACGGCGCGAGATGTCCAGCAGGCGGTGTCCCTCGAAGCAGAGTTCGCGCATGCGTTCCCGTTCGATCAGGGCGTTCATCTCTTCCTGATTCGAATAAGTCAGGGCGATCTGGCCGACGCTCTTGCCCGTTGCGCGGGCGATCAGGGCCTTCAGGTCGGCGGCGGCGCCGTCGAGATCGGGATTTTCGCGGTTGCAGAGCGCCTCGGCGCGGATCAGGTACATCTCCGAACAACGCAGTACGAAGGGATCGCTGTGGCCGTTGAGCCCGTTGTTGTCGATCTTGTACTTGTCGTTGACATAATATTTCATGCAGGCATCTTTCTCGTAGCTGTGCTCCTCGTCGTCATACCCTTCGTATGCGGGATCGTAGTGCAGCAGCCGCGTCCGTCGGATATCCTGGGGATCGTCGAACAGGGCCAGCAGTTTGGCCGTGGGGATGACCTTGGTCGATCCTGCAGGATTGTAGAGATTGTGCAGGGACGAATTGTTGTCGTATCCGTTCAGGCGGAGGATCGTCTCCCTGCCCGGATTCTTGTCCGGATAGCGGAACATCATCTCGTAGTCGGCATAGGGGGTCAGCGCCACCTTTGCAATGACTTCCGAGGCGTATTGTTCCGCCAGATCATAATTGCCCATGTAGAGGTATACGCGGGCCAGCAGGGCGCGGCAGGCGGTTCCGGATGCATAGTATACGTCCGAATCGCCCGTTTCGTCGAGCGTAGTCATCGCCGTCTGCAGGTCTTCGAGGATCTGCTTGTAGGTTTTCTCCATGGAGAACCGGGCGATTACGTCGTTGAAGCTCAGCGGCTGGAGCGGCAGGGCGATGCCCAGATGCGATGCGTTGTCCGTGTAGGTGTAGTTCTGGGCGTAGACATTGCTCAGGTTGAAGAATACCAGCGCCCGGATAAAATAGGCGTGGGCGATGATCCGGTCGATGGCCTGTGATTTCTCGGAATTGGTCTCTTTGAGCTCCGGGCCGTAATGGATGATGTTGTTGGCGTTGACCACGATGTTGTAACCCGCTTTCCAGAGCAGGCGCGGATAGCCGGCATCGTCTTCCGGCAGCGACTCGAAATTGTGAATCCGCAGGTGCATGTCGGAAGCGTTCTGCGTCAGTTCCGGCAGGTCGCTCGCCAGGTCCGAATAGTTGACGAAATAGCTGTCGTAGAAACTGTAAGTTTCGTGGTATATGCCGTAATAAGCGCTTTCCAGCCCGTTGTACTCCGCGAAAAAGGATTTGATCGTGCTTTTGCCGATGTTTTCCACATCGAGGAAACTGGAGCATCCGGCCGAAGCGCCCAGCAGACCGGCCAGCAGTAGGGATATGATAGTTTTTTTCATATTCGGAACATTAGAATGTTACGGATAAATCGATCGAATAGCTCGTCAGCATGGGGAATCCGGCGTTCATCGTGGTCTTATAGCTGTTCTTGCCGCGCTTCTGGTCCGGAGTCCACAGGTAGACGTTGTCGCCGACCAGCGATACGCTTGCGGAAGCCATCCGCAGTTTCTTGCAGAGTTGCTGCGGGAACTGGTAGGTCAGGGCGACGTTCTGCAGGCGGATATTGGTCATACGATGCAGGAAACGGTCGGTATAGGAGGATGCGCGCATCTGGTTTTTGTAGGCGATGCGGGGGTTGATTGCCAGTTCGCCCGGCTTTTTCCAGTACTCCAGGGCATTGACCGAGGTGTTGGTACTGATGATGTCGCTGGCGGCATTCATGCTCATCCGGTCCATCACGGTGTAATGCCATCCGCCGATGGAGTAGTTGAGCATGAAACGCAGTGCGAGCTGCTTCCACCGCAGGGTGTTCGTCAGGCTGCCGTAGACGCTCGGAACGGCAACCTTGCCCGTGGTCACGCGGTTGTCGTAATTGTAGCTTTTGGTGAGGTTGCCGCGTTTGTCATACCACATGGGTTGTCCGTCGGCCGGGTCGATACCGGCCCAGCGAATCAGGCACCAGGCGTTTTTGGGCTGCCCCTCTTCCCAGACATACTCGCCCTTGCTGATGGTCGTTCCCTGGTAGAGTTTGAGGATTTTGTTGCTGTTGTGGGCAAGGTTCAGCTCCGAGGTCCACGTGAAATCGCGGCTCCGGATATTGGTCGAGTTGATGTTGACCTCGACGCCGCGGTTGCGCATCTCGCCCAGGTTGCGCATGATGGAGTCTTCCGTAACGATCATCGAGATGCGGCTCGACGCCAGCATGTCCTTCGTGACTTCGTTGTAATATTCGATATCGACCAGTACGCGTTTGCAGATTCCCACGCTGACGCCGAGATTTGTCTTCAGGGTCGTTTCCCAGGTCAGGCCCGGATTGGGTGCGGAACTCTGCACGGCGCCCATGTTGCCGATGTATCCCGAGGAGGTGGAAATGCTGTAGGTGCCATGGGCTGCCGAGGTATCCACCCGGGAGTTTCCGGTGCTGCCGTAGGAGAATTTCATTTTCAGGGTGTCGAATATCTTGCTTTTGAAAAATGCCTCGTTGTGGATGTTCCACGAGAGTCCTATCGAGGCGAAGTTGCCCCAGCGTGAATATTCGCCGAACGAGGAGAAGCCCTGCCTGCGCAGGGTTCCCGCTATGTAATAGCGGTTGTCGTACGAATAGGAGACCTGCCCGAGGTAGGAGAGCGAACGGGAATAGGCCGTGTTGCTCGAACCTTTGATCTTGTCGGCCGAGACGTAAGCCATCTCTTTGATCTGGTCGTTGATAAAACCGTATCCGTTCAGGTTGAGGTAGCGGTTTTCCTCGTGCTTGAACTCGATTGCGACCATGGCGCCGACCCGATGCCTGCCGAACGTGCGGTCGAAGTTTATGCGGTCGACGTTGTTCCAGTTGAGGTTGTAGGTTCCGCGGCGTTCCGACCGTCCCATGGGTTCGCCTTCGATATAACCCGAGAGATTGGTGCGGGCGTTGTAAATATCCTCATAAACGCCCGTGTAGTTCGTTGCGAATTGCACGGTTCCCGACAAGCCTTCGATCGGCTCCCATTTCAGCATCGCGTTCAGCGTCGCATTCAGCGTACGCTGGCGGTTGTCGTTCTCTTCGCGTTCGGGAACCTTGTTCTGGGTAAATTTGAGCATCGACGGCTTATACTCGGTGAGCGATTCGTTGCTGTAATAGTTGTAGAGTCGCATCGTGTGGCCGTCATTCTCGTAGGGAGAGAAGATCGGGAGCGTTTCGTAGTAACTCCGCGTCAGGGAGAAGATGTTGTTGACGTTGTACGAGCCGCTCATAAACACCGTGGCTTCGAGCCCTTTTACGAGCGTATAGGTCGAATTGGAGCGCAGCGAAAGACGCCGCTGGTTGTTGCCCTTGAGCATCATATCGTCGGTGTAGAAACCGGCCGAGAGGTAATTCCTCATCCGCTTCGTGCCGCCGCTGGCGCTCAGGTCCACCTGCAGGTTCTGGCCGGCGCCCAGATAGACTTCGTTCCAGCGGGTGTCGGTCGTCGAATAGCTGTTGTATTCGCTGTCCTGATAGGGAAAGGCCGAAATGGGATTGCCGGCGTTGGTCCAGGCCTCCTTGGCGTAGGCCATGTACTGCGATGCGTTCAGCACCTTGAAACGGGTGCTTTCGTTGGGGAACGAGACGCCGTATTTGATTCCGATGTTTACGCGGGTCTCTTCGGATTTACCCTGCTTGGTGGTGATCAGGATCACGCCGTTGGCGCCGTCCGCGCCGTAGAGTGCGGCCGTTGAGGCGTCTTTCAGCACCGTGATGGATTCGATGTCGTTGGGGTTGATGAACGAAAGGGGACTGACCGTGTAAAGCGTGCCGGTCACCTGTCCGTTGCGGTCGCCGGTGTAGACCGGGGCCCCGTCGATGATCCAGAGCGGTTCGCTCGAGGCGTCGAGCGAGGCATCGCCGCGCACACGGATGCGCAGACGGGTACGGAACGCCTCTTCATTGCCGTTGATGCCCTGCGTCACCTGAAGTCCCGGCACCATGCCGTCGAGCAGGTTGTCCACGCGGCGTACAGGCATCAGTTCCAACTTCTTCGAACTGATCTGGTAGGCGCTGCCGACGAGGTCTTCGCGGCGCTGTACGACGCCGTAACCCGTCACGACGACCTCGCCGATCTCCGTGTCGGGTTCGAGTGTGACTTTCAGTGTGTTCTGGGTAGTAACCCCGATTTCGCGGCTCTTCATGCCGACGTAGGAAACCGTGAGGAGGACGACCTTGCCCGTATTGGGGATCGTCAGCGTGAATTTACCGTTGGTGTCGGTGTGAATGCCTTTCGAAGTGCCTTTGATCATGACCGTCGCACCGATCAAAGGGACGCCTTGCGCGTCGAAGATTTGTCCGCTGATGTCGCGGGTCGCACTTTGGGGTGTTTGTGCCTCGTTCGACCCTGTCGCGGTGTTACCTAATGCGGAAGATGAAATTCCCCCCCCCCCTTGCCGGGGCTGCGACAGAAACCGTCAGGGCACACACAAGAAGCAGGAGATGCCGCAAACTGCAGCTATACCCCATGTTGGTTGCCGTAAAAGTTTCCTTCATAGTTTAATAAATAAAGGTATTGATTCTGTTTGCCGCCCTGAATCCAGTCGTTTCCGGGGCGATTCCAAGGCGTCTGTTCCCACAAAAATAGGCAAAAAAGTGCGAACTAAAGCCCTGTAAAGGAGAAAAAAACGGGCCTTGTAACAATAAATGCGAACATATCGCGTTACGGTTTCCGTTTGTGCGAAAAAACGGCTCCCGGCCTTACGATCCGTAAGTGCCGGGAGCGGTTGTGTCGGAATCCGGAGCGGAGCCCCTTTACAGATCGTGCGACAGCGGGGCGGGGACCGTGCCGCTCAGGTCGTAACCGCCCCAGCGGGCGGCTATCTCGTCGAGCGTCGCGAACAGCTCGTCGGTGTCGAGCGACGTCACCAGTTTCAGCCGCGTGGGTTTGAAATCGGGCAGACCTTTGAAGTAGTTCGTCAGGTGGCGCCGCATTTCGAGGATGCCGACATGGTCGCCTTTGATCTCCAGCGACTTCTGCAAATGCTCTTTGGCGATGGCGACCCGTTCCGTGACCGACGGCTGGGGCATCACCTCGCCCGTGGACATGAAGTGTTTGATCTCGCGGAATATCCACGGCCGGCCGTAGGTCGCGCGGCCTACCATCACGCCGTCCACGCCGTAGCGGTCGAACATCTCTTTGGCTTTCGGACCCGAGTCGACGTCGCCGTTGCCGATGATCGGAATGTGTATCTGCGGGTTGTTCTTCACCCGGCCGATCAGCGTCCAGTCCGCCGCACCCTTGTATATCTGCGCGCGCGTGCGGCCGTGAATGGTCAGCGCGGCGATTCCCACGTCCTGCAGGCGCAGGGCTATCTCCTCGATGTTTTTCGACTCCTCGTCCCACCCGAGGCGGGTTTTCACCGTCACGGGCGTCTTCACCGCCTCGACGATCCGCCGCGTCATTTCGACCATCAGCGGTACGTCGCGCATCATCCCCGAGCCGGCTCCGCGTCCGGCGATCTTCTTCATCGGACAGCCGAAGTTGATGTCGATGATGTCGGGCCGGGCGGCCTCGGCCATCCGTGCCGCCTCGACCATCGGTTCGATCAGGTGGCCGTAAATCTGGATGCCCACGGGACGCTCCGCTTCGTCGATCTCGAGTTTTTTGAGCGATTTGGCCGCGTCGCGGATCAGCCCGTCCGAGGAGATGAACTCCGTATAGACCACGTCGGCGCCGAAACGCTTGCACATGTAGCGGAACGACGGGTCGGTCACGTCCTCCATCGGCGCCAGCAGCAGGGGATGCTCACCCAACTCTATGTCTGCAATTTTCATAGTTGTTCCTGTTGATCGAATGTAACCAGAACTTTGTCGATGCGCGCCCCGTCCATGTCCGCGATCTCGAACGTGAAGCCGTTCCACGACAGCTTTTCGCCCGTGGCCGGGATATGTGCCAACTGCTCGAGGATCAGGCCGCTGACGGTGTTGTAGGCATTGTGCGGGAATACCTCCTCGAGCCCGAACCAGGCGAGGAAGTCGTAGTAGGGGCACTGCCCGTCCACGAGGCAGCTGCCGTCCTCGCGCCGTACGATATCGGGTTCCTCGCGCGGGTCGGGGAGTTCGCCGACGAGCGCTTCGAAGATGTCTTTCAGGGTGATAATGCCGCGCGTGACGCCGAATTCGTCGCAGATGATGCCGTAGCCTAACTGCTCGCTGCGCAGTTGCTCGAGGGCGTTGTAGACCTCGAACCCTTCGTGGAAGAATTTCCCGGGAGTCAGCAGCGCGCGCAGATCGAACGAGGGGGCATTGAGGTGCAGGAAGAGGTCTTTGAGGTAGACCACGCCCAGCAATTTATCCAGACTGCCCTCGCCGACGGGGTAGCGGTTGTGCGGCGCGCGGGCCACGACCTCGCGGACTTCGTCGGCCGTCATCGCCACGTCGATCCACACCAGCTCGCTGCGGTGCGTCATGATCGACTCCACCGTGCGGTCGCCCAGCGAGAAGACGCGCCCCATGATCTTCTGCTCGACCTCCTGCACTTCGCCGTCCTCGGCGCCCTCCCGGATGACCGAGCGTATCTCCGCCTCGGTGACCTTGCTTTCGGCCCTGTGCAGGCCCAGCAGGCGGGTGACGCCCGCCGTGCTCTTGGAGAGCAGCCATACGAAAGGCGACGCCACGACCGAAAGCGCCCGCATGGGGCGTGCGACGATCTTCGCGGCCTTTTCCGCGGCGTTCATGCCGATGCGCTTGGGCACCAGTTCACCGAAGATGATCGTGAGGTAGGTGACCACGATGATGATCGTGACCTGCGCCGTGACGGTCGCCGCGCGCAGCGAAATGCCCAGTCCGGCCAGTTCCCTGCCGAATTTGGCGGCCAGCGTATCACCCGAATAGATACCCGTGAGGATGCCGATGAGCGTGATGCCGATCTGTACGGTCGAAAGGAAACGGTCGGGGTCTTTGGCCAGCTTCAGAGCCTGGCGGGCCCCTGCGCTGCCCTGACGGGCCTGCATTTCCAGATTCGAACGGCGGGCCGAGATCAGCGCGATCTCCGACATGGCGAAGAGCCCGTTGAGCAGGATCAGCAGCAGAATGACGAGTATTTCCATGAAATGTCCGGTCGGTTTACCCGGCAAATATACGGATTGTTTCAGAATATCGGGGCACGGGATTGATTATTCGGCGAAAAACCTTAAATTTGCAGGCAAAAATCAATTCGGATATGAATATCGAGACCTTTATTTCGGATGCGGTCCGCCGTTCGGTGGAGGCGCTTTACGGAGAGCTCGGCGACGAGCAGCTGCAGATTCAGAAGACCCGCAGGGAGTTCGAGGGCGACTATACCCTCGTGACGTTTCCGCTGCTGCGACGAAGCCGCAAGTCGCCCGAGGCCACCGCGACCGAGATCGGAGAATATATGACTGCCAACATCGCGGAGATCAGTGCGTTCAACGTAATCAAAGGCTTCTTGAACCTCTCGCTCGACAGCCGGTTCTGGGCCGCCCGCTTTGCTGAGATCGCCGCCGCCGAAGCCTTCGGACAGGCTCCTGCGACGGGCCGCACGGTGATGGTCGAATACTCGTCGCCCAACACCAACAAGCCGCTGCACCTGGGGCATATCCGCAACAACCTGCTGGGTTACTCCGTGGCGCAGATCCTTAAGGCCAACGGCCACACGGTCCTCAAAGCCAATCTGGTGAACGACCGCGGCATCCACATCTGCAAGTCGATGCTGGCATGGAAACTCTACGGCAACGGCGAGACGCCCGCTTCGACGGGCATGAAGGGCGACCACTTGGTGGGCAAGTATTACGTGGAGTTCGACAAGCATTACAAGGCCCAGATCAAAGAGCTCGTGGCGCAGGGACAGTCGGAGGACGAGGCCAAGAAAAACGCCCCGATCATGCTCGAAGCGCAGGAAATGCTGCGCAAGTGGGAGGCCAAGGACCCCGAGGTCTACTCGCTGTGGGAGACGATGAACGGCTGGGTTTACGAGGGCTTCGATGTGACTTATAAGGCGTTGGGCGTCGATTTCGACAAGATTTACTACGAATCGCAGACCTACCTGCTGGGCAAGGCGCTGGTGGAGGAGGGGCTCGAGAAGGGCGTCTTTTACCGCCGCCCCGACAACTCGGTGTGGATCGACCTTACGGCCGACGGACTGGACGAGAAACTGTTGCTGCGCGGCGACGGCACGTCGGTCTACATGACGCAGGACTTGGGCACGGCCTTCCGCCGCTTCGAGGATGACAAGCTCGACGACATGATCTACGTCGTGGGCAACGAACAGAACTACCATTTCCAAGTGTTGAAGCTGGTACTGAAAAAGTTGGGCTATGCCGACTGGAGCGATCATATCACCCACCTGTCCTACGGCATGGTGGAGCTTCCCGAGGGCAAGATGAAGTCGCGCGAGGGTACGGTGGTCGATGCCGACGACCTGATCGAAGGCATGGTCTCGACGGCCCGCGAGATGTCGGCCGAGCTGGGCAAACTGGACGGATGTACGGAGGAGGAGGCGAACGCCGTCTCGACGATGGTCGGACTTGGAGCGCTCAAATACTTCATCCTCAAAGTAGACCCCAAGAAAACGATGCTGTTCGATCCCCGCGAATCGATCGATTTCAACGGCAATACGGGGCCTTTCATCCAGTACACCCACGCCCGTATCCGCTCGATCCTGCGCAAGGCCGCCGAGGCGGGCATCGACTTCGGGGGAGTTGCCGCCGCCGACTACCTGCCCGAGGAGATCGATCTGGTGAAGACGCTGACCGAATATCCTTCGGTCGTAGCCGCCGCGGGCGAGAATTTCGCGCCGTCGCTCGTCGGGGCCTATGTCTACGAGCTGGCCAAGCAGTTCAACGGCTACTATCACGACCACTCGATCCTCAAAGAGGAGAACGCCGACGTGCGCCGGATGCGCCTCCAGTTGGTCCAGCAGGTCGCCCGCGTCATCCGCAGCGGCATGAAGCTGCTGGGCATCGACGTTCCCGAGCGGATGTAATCCTTTCAGCGACAATATGGAACGGAGGTTTTTCGAAAACCTCCGTTTTTTGTTGCCTTTACCGTGGTACGAATCTTGCGAGAGGGGAGGGCAGTTAACTAACACTATTTTAGCGTGAAAACAATCGTATCTACATTCGCTCTTTCTCTCGCGTTGTGCGCCGCTGCCGGAGCGACGGCCCAGTCCAAGAGTGCGGTGGCGGCGCCTGCGGCCGATACCGTATTGCTGTCGGAGACTACCGACGGAGACTACATCGTCCGCAGGTTTCTGGTCAAAAGCCGGAACGACACCGACTATTCGGTCCGTTACCGGATCAACCTGGCGACGCTCAACGCCGCGCTCAGCGGCAATCCGAAGGAGCTCGACGAGCTCAACGCCTTCGTCGGCGACCTGACCAAAGACACGTTGAAGCAGGTCGGCGCGGTGACCATCACAGGCTATTCGTCGCCCGACGGACCCGTGAAATTCAACGAAGCGCTGGCTGCCCGCCGTGCCAACGATTTCAAAACTTATGTCGACAAGAAGTACGGCTTTTCGAAGAAATACAAGGTGACCGTGAACTCCGTCGCCGAGGATTGGGAGATGTGCCGCACGCTGGTCGCACAGTCGTCCGTGCCCGATAAGCAGGCCGTGCTGGGCATTCTCGACAGCCGGCAGTCTCCGGACCAGAAAGAGCTGGCACTGAAGAAAATGACCGCCGCATGGGACTATATGAAGGAGCATATCCTGCCGCCGCTGCGCCGCGTCGAGCTGACGATCGACTACAAGGTCAACAGCATCGTCGAGCAGCGCACGCTGATCCCCAAACCGAAACCGGCCCCGCAGCCTGCGCAGCCCGCAGAACCCTATGTGGTCGTCGATGAGCAGGTGAACGGGATCATCGTCGAGATGCCCGACGAGCATGAATATAAAAAGGAGATGCGCGAGGAGTCCCGCGAGGTGAAGAAGGAGGCCCGCGAAGCGCAGAAGATCGTCCGCCAGCAGGAAAAGGCCGCCCGGAAGATCGCTAAAAAGGAGGCCAAAGCCGCCAGGAAAGCCGAGAAAGCGGCCAGGAAGACCTATAAGGACCTCGAAAAAATGTAGTCAGAAAAAAGATTCCGGAAATCCGGAATCTTTTTTTATTCGCCCCTCCCCGGGTTATTTCCCGGGGCCGCAGCCTGAAAATATTTGATAATCCGAAAGGTTTTACTACCTTTGCCGAAGCAAAAATTCTAAAATCTACCGAATATGGCAAATTTACGCGTTCTGAAAAAGGAGATTGATTACCGCCTCGAGGAGGTTGTTTTCGACTGCGATATGGCTATCTGTTTCCAGCCTTCGAAAGAGAAGGAGATCTTCGAGGTGATGCAGGAGGCTGTCGCCGTGCGCAACGACCTGTTCGCCAAGGCGATGAATCCCGCCGAGCCGCACAATCCGTCGCTCGTCCGCAAGCATTACGCTGCACTGCGCGCCGAGATCGACGACGTTTTCGGCAAGCTCTTCGAGAAGCTGAGCCAGATCAACGGCCAGAAGTAGGGTAGTCCCCTTTCGTTGAAAAACAGCGGAGCGCTCCATGCGGGGCGCTCCGTTCGTTTTATTCGTGGTCGCAGCAGCATCCGTCGCCCGGATGGTGCTCCAACACGGTGTGGGGAATATGGCCGTGCGAGACGAGCTGGATAGGGCAGTCGTAGTTGCGCAGTTGCTCCTCGGTCAGCACGTTCGAACGGTGGCGGTGTACGCGGCGGTTGACGCACACAATCTCCTTCACGACGCTCGTGATCGTGCCGATGTCGTGCGACACCATGACGATCGCCATGCGCGTATTCAACTCGTGCAGTGTGCGGTAAAGTTCTTTTTCGAACTTGTTATCCACGAAATTCGCGGGTTCGTCCAGGATCAGCAGCTTCGGGTCCGAGATCACGGCCCGGGCCAACAGCGCCCGCTGCATCTGGCCGCCCGACACTTCGCCGATCGGATTCCGGGCCGTTTCGGCAATCCCCGACGACGCCAGCAGCTCCATCGCTTTCTCCCGGTCCTCCCGGGTGTAAGGGGAGCGGAATCCGCGGCGTCCCTGCAACCCCGACAGCACCACTTCGAGTACTGAGATCGGAAATGCCCGGTCGAAATCCGACAGCTGCGGCATGTAACCGATCAGTCGCTCCTTGCCCCGGAACAACTCCGGAGCAAGCCGTATTTCGCCCGTGTGGGGCACAGTCCCCAGTATGGCCTTCACGAGGGTCGTCTTTCCGCCTCCGTTGGGGCCTATGACGCCCAGGAAATCGTTGTCGCCGATCTCCAGGTCGACATGCTGAATGGCTTTGTATCCGTCGTATGCGACACTTACGTCGCGCATCGTTACCAGATTCATTTTGCGGTGATTAAGTCTGTTATCGTGTCGATGTTGGCAATGACGTCCCTGCCCAGCGGGTCGATCGCCACGTATTCGGCGTCGATGTCCCGGGCAATGACCTCCACGGTCGATGCCGGAAACTGGTTCTGGTAGAAGATCCGGCGGACACCGTCCTCGCGGGCTTGCCGGATGATCGACGTCAGCTGTTTGGCCGAAGGTTCCTTACCGTCGGCCTCGATGGCCACCTGCCGCAGTCTGTAATCACGGGCGTAGTAGGTGAGGGCAGGGTGGTAGACAATGAAATATTCGACGCCGCTCCGTACGATTTTCTCCGCCGTGCGAATGTCCAGCGCCTGCAACTCCTCCAGCAGCCGTTTGTAATTGGCTTCGTATTTCACCGAATCGGGATAGGCTTTGTGAATTGCCTCGTAAGCATTTGCCGCCATGGTCTGCAAGGCTTTCGGCGAGGTCCAGACGTGGGGATCGACCCCGTGTGCATGGTTGTGCCCGTGATCGTTGTGCGAACAGGAGCCTTCGATCAGGTCAATTCCACGGCTCAGGTCGATGACCTTTTCCTGCTTCTCCATCTTACCCAAAAGCGTGGTTTCGAAATCGATAAGTCCCACGTTGAAAACAAGTTGCGCTTTGTTGAGCCCCACGAACTGCCGGGGCGTCGGTTCGAATGTCTCGGGACTGGCTCCGGCCGGAACGAGCACTTCGACATCGAAATCCCCGCCGACGATGCGTTCCACAAGGCTCTGCAACGGCAGTATCGACACGTATAACGTATTGTCGTTCTGTCGTTTACCTGTCACGCAGGCCGCCAATATTAGGATCGCTGACAGGTATGTCGCAATTTTACGCATGATTGATATCTCGGCTGATTTATAAACCGAACAAAGGTAATAAAATTATGCATAGCCCCTGCATTTGTGTCCGAATTTGTCAGATGTGGGTGGCGCTTATTAGCTGTATATCATTTTGCTACATATATAATTTAACATAATAGCAATATTAATTCAAATACCTTTGTACTGTATTGGATGTGTATTGAGCCTCAACGCGCGCAAAAGTTTTGCCAATTGTAACTGAACACAAACAAAAAGTAACTGTAACCGAATTTAACAGCCTATTATTATGATCGATCACATGCGTTTCATCCGGGAGCTTGGGAAGTGCTACCAGCTCCACATCGAGGCCCTCGGGATGTCTCCCGAACATTTGCACCGTCGTTACCTCGACGATTTCTACAAAGCCATGCGCCTGCGCTACATCCGTCGTGTCCGTCCGACGTATCTTCGCCTCGTCAACATCGAAGATCATTCCCACAACCTCGACCGCGCCGGTTACCGGTACGTCTCCGATATCGTGTCCCCGTCGCTGGCCCTGCTTGCGGAAATGTGCCCAGTGGGCCCGGTGGATATCGACGCGCCCAAACTCAACACCTATCAGGTGATGCGTTGCTTCGACTGGCCCGTTAAAGTCGATTCCATCGACCACGTCACCCAGCGCATCATTACCAAGATGCACCCGCTTATGGCCATGACCAAACTTCTGACCGCCCATCCCAAGCAAATCACGGCGTTCCGGTTCGGACTTTCACATACTGTCTACCTCAACCCCTCCATCGATGAAGAGGCGTATTTCACCTCCGACCCGATGCCTTTCCGCTACAAGCGCATGACGCGCTACCAACCCATTACATTCACCCATAACAATCTCTAAGCCATGACTATCCGCGAATTGCACAAAATCGCCAAAGAGCGCAAACTCCTCGACGCCCAAATCCGCATCTGCGACGGCATGGCCGTCAGCTTCTATCCCGAACCGACGTGCATCACCCCGGGCCGTTACGAGCTCGTTCTCGACATTTCAGCCCTGCCCGTGGTGGAGTATGACGAACTTCCCGAACGACGCCTAATCCAGCCCGATCATGAAGTTGAGGCTTAAAGTTCGACGGCGTGGCCCATCCCACGCCCCCGCGAGCGCGTCGGCACTTCGCCGCCGCCGCCCCTCGCGGGGCCCCGCCACCGCACAGAAAGCGGTGCGCCGGGTCCGCGGTCTTGCGGCTTGGCGGCTGGTCGTGGCCCGTCCCCGGCGCGGGTCCGGCAACGCCGCACTATTGCGCGGCGAAGCCGTCCCCCGATGGGGCACGCCCGTTCCGGGCGGCCCGCGGCCCGCCCCCGCCTCGGCGGGCCGAAGATCGGTGCGCGCGCCAGCCCTACGGCGGCTCCGCCGCCGCTCGGGCTTTGGCTTATGGCGCGCGCCTGTGTCTCGGGGCTTGCCAGCCCCGAACCCTGCCGCCTTTGCGCCGTGCCGCGCCCGGGGCTCCGCCCCGTGCCAGCGCGTCCCGCCGCAAAGGGTCCGTTCGACCTGCTGTCGCCGGTCGTACGTCCGTCGCCCGTCCCCGGGCCTCCGGGGGCCTCCCCTCGGGGAGAGATGCCGGGGCCGCTCCGCGGCCCGTGTTTCTCCCACTCCGTTGCGTCGATACATTCCTTCGCCTCAACCCATCGACGCAACCACCGAGGCCGCCGCTTCGCGGCCGATGTCTATTTCTGCTGGCGGTTCCCGCCAGCGGTCCGGCATCGTCCCTGCGACCTCTACTGTATTGAATATGTATTGAACATTAAACCATTGAACCCATGACTAAAAGAATTGAACCTACCTACCTGCAAGACGACAGTCTTTCGCGAGTCTGCCGCCTCGTCGAAGAGCGCGCCGGACGCCGAGTCGAGACGACGCTCGAACTGCTCCGCCATGCAGGCTTCGAGCCCTACTGGCGTCGCGTCGTATGGACCGGCGGCGTTGGTTCCTACCGGTGGATGCCGCGCCGCCGCCGTTACCGGATACTTGTCGCCGCGACCAAATCAGGGCTCAGCAATCCGACCGTCAAACAATACCCGGTCATGCCGGGCGTTATCGATACCATCCTAATCCCGGGCAAACGCCGCGGATTCCGCTATGGCTGGTGCGTCGAATGTTAACACGCTGTTTGTAACTTTTCCGTTTTTCAGGTAATAGCAATATTAATTCAAATCTGGTAAGAATACGACAGCACGTTGCATGCCAATTCGAGGCACAAAAAAAGCACCCCTGAAGAAAGGAGTGCATTTGATTGTTGGGTTGAGGGACGACATTCGTCCGAACTATATAGTTGTCTGGAATTGTGTCCGGATTTTAGCTTTTCATACGTGGGATATTTCAGGGAATTTTTTCAACGGAAAATTTTAGCGCTTTGTCGGCACGAAACTTTCGAAGGTCTGGTCGTCGTAAAACAGGACGACACGCTGAACGCTAGCTCCGGTCCGGCTGGGCGGAAGCTGATCGGCGGCCGATTGGGCAGCCGCCGCGAAAACCTCCGGTTCCTGGCGGGGAGCTTTCGAAGCGGCGGCTTCGGTTTCGGCCGATCCGAACAAATCGCTGTCTATCGGAAGTTGCATGGCAGACGTCGGCGCGGATGCCTGCGGCAGACCGGCAGGTTCGTCACGATACATCTGCGTCGAGTCGAGTAACAGCCAGTCGGGATTGATCTGCGGAAACCTCCTGAGAATCTTCTGAAGCAAATCGAAGCCCGGCTTGTTCCGTCCGGCGAGAATGTGGGAGATTCCGGCTGGGTTGATTCCGAGCATCTCCGCGAGCTGGCTCGGCTTCAAACCTTCGCGTTTCATCAATTCGAGCAATTTTTCCTTCATTCGAGCAAATTTTTACAAATATAAATATTTGTTTTTTGTAAAACAAGGAAATTCTACATTTGTAAAATGTTAATAGGTGTTGATAAAGTTTACAATTGTAAATAAAAGAATATGGTTAAATCGACCCGATTGGTCAATTGTGAAGTATTGCTTTATGTAATAACTATTAAATCGCTGGTAAATAGATAGTATATTGATGGATATTTGGCGAATAATGTATATTGCAGTTCATACTCTATAAATCGCTTCCTGTTGACGATGTATTGCTTTAAGTATGTTATATAATCGACTGATTATTAACGAATGTATTATTAAATGTTTAACGTTTTGACTGGCTTGCATTTGGCTCCAAATCCTCTTGTGTAGCAC
>ERZ1673699.1856-NODE-1856-length-15604-cov-6.018008_pt1 | contig 15604 bp, 10 predicted proteins | sample MGYA00580229_ERZ1673699 | MGnify/ENA primary metagenome ERZ1673699 (study PRJEB41218, sample SAMN15661785) | gut metagenome | host: Homo sapiens | place: Canada: London | collected 2015-08-20/2019-03-30 | study: EMG produced TPA metagenomics assembly of... | reverse complement strand
TTCGCGTATTTGCGACCAACTTTGCTGTTGGTGATTTACACGCGAGTTATGAGAGGTTCTTTGTAAAGAAAATTCAGCATTGATTATCTTCGAAAACTGCGTTTTACCAATGATATAAATGCTGTTTGGTGGATCATGTTCGTTGTACAAGAAGCGTTGTTCAATCAAAGAATAGGGAGGAGGAATGTTAGTCTCTTTTTTAAGGATTTGCAAGAGCTACGCTCGTTTGCCTTAGATGAAAATGTCTACCTGTCAAGTGGCTACACTTTGTGTGGGAACCGAACAGCCGAGCATGCCCGTACCAAAAACGCAAGAAAAAAGCCAGTAAAGAAAAACTCTTCACAGGCTCTATACGGTTTATTGATAGTTCAATACGATACGATGTTTAGTCTGCACGCAAACTAAAACGCTTAAAGTTCACAACTGTAAGCTCTTTGTCGGTCTGCTTCAGATAGTCAGCAACGGTCAATTTGCTATCTTGAATATATTCTTGATTCAAGAGACAGCTCTCCTTAAAGAACTTGTTCATACGACCTTTAGCAATATTTTGAATCATTTGCTCGTTCAAATTTGCTAATTTCTCTTCAGCAACTTCCTTCTTCAGCTTTCTGATTTCGTCAGCTTGTGCTTCTGTGATTTCACCCTTGCGGATGCCTTCCTCCATGTGATCTTCGCTTTCGGAGATGTAAACATTGAAGCCAGCCTTCTTCAGCGCATTGGTCACAGCTTTTTCTACCTGTTCCTCTTTTGTCTTTTCAAGAGCCACTTTGTACTCTGCATCTTTCACCTCTTGTGTAACACTTTCCTCGTTCAGTGCTACGGGGTTCATTGCAGCTACCTGCATAGCAATGTTGTGTCCCTGCTCTTCTGCTGGTTTGTTGGTCTGAACCATGGTGCAAAGGATGTTTTTGTTCATGTGGTTATAGATCTCCACGTTTTCGCCTTCGATGAAGAGATAACCATCGAGTTCCATTTTCTCACCAGTAATACCAGAGCGAAGTTTAACCGTCGTTGCTACGTCTTTGCCGTCAGCAAGGGTCAAGCCCAATATCTCTTCGATGTTCTTTGCTTTGGCAGCAATGGCAGCATCAAGAATTTGCTCGGTGCACTCAGTGAATTCCTTACCGTTAGCAACGAAATCAGTTTCGCACTTCAGTGCAATCATTGCGGCAAAATCATTCGACTTCTTAACGAGAACACAACCGTTGGAAGTCTCGCGATCAGAACGTTTTGCTGCAATGGCTAATCCACGCTCACGAACAAGCTCAACAGCTCTGTCCATATTTCCTTCTGCTTCGGTCAAAGCCTTTTTACAATCAGCCAGACCAGCACCTGTCATCTTACGTAGTTTCTGTATATCAGCAATGTTAACAGCCATAATCTTATTTCTTATTTATAGGGGTTAATATGTATTGTTATATAAAAAAGAGCAGAGAAGAATAAAGAAAATTTTTGGCATATTTTTGTTACATACCATTATTCTCTATTCTCCTCTGTTCATACAATTATTCAGCAGCTGGAGTTTCCTCTTCTGCTTTCACTTCAACTTCTTCTTTTTTTTCTGTTTCTGCTTTTTCATCAGCAACTTCAGTAGAAGTCTCTACGCTTTCTTCTGAGTCCTTACGAGCTCTACGTGCTCGCTTTGGCTTAGCCTCAGCTACTTCTTCGTTTTGCTCTGCTGCAGCCTTCTCGTCTGCTTTTTCTGCCTTACGCTCTTCCAATCCTTCAGCAATTGCTTGGCAGCAAGCTGTTAGAATGACATCAATAGAATCTTTCGCATCGTCATTAGCAGGAATGACAAAGTCAATATTCTTAGGATCTGAATTGGTATCTACGATAGCAAAAACAGGAATACCCAAGCGGTTTGCTTCCTTAACAGCGATATGCTCTTTCATTACGTCAACAACGAAAAGTGCTGAAGGCAAACGTGTGAGGTCAGCGATAGAACCTAAGTTCTTTTCTAACTTAGCACGCTGGCGTGTTACTTGCAGCAATTCGCGCTTTGAAATGTTTGCGAAAGTACCGTCGTTCATCAACTTATCAATGTTTGCCATTTTCTTCACAGCCTTACGAATGGTAGGGAAGTTGGTGAGCATACCACCAGCCCAGCGCTCAATAACGTATGGCATGTTAACAGATGCAGCCTTCTCAGCTACAATGTCCTTAGCTTGTTTTTTAGTAGCGACAAACAAAATCTTCTTTCCAGACTTAGCAATTTGCTTCAAAGCTTCTGCAGCTTCGTCAACTTTTGCTACGGTTTTGTTTAAGTCAATGATATGAATACCGTTACGCTCCATGAAGATATAAGGAGCCATTGCAGGATTCCACTTGCGGCGAAGGTGTCCAAAATGACTACCAGCCTGTAATAATTGGTCAAAGTTTGTTCTTGACATTTTTTCTTTTTTTAATTGTTTACTTTCTTTTTAGTTGATTAGAACCAATCTTCGAGTAGTTCGCCACGCACGGGAAATCTCGAGGATTTAGATACTAAACGGATGCTCAGTTGACGAGTGAATAGTTTACAAGTTTACGAGTGATCAGTTTACAAGTTTACGAGTTGATAGCTTGTAAGTGTACGAGTTAACAGTTTACAAGTTTACAAGCTTGCGAGTTAATCGTTTTCAAGTGTATAAGTATCACCTCGTCAACTTGTCCACTCGTCACCTTGTCTACTACTCTCCTCAATTAACGCTTACTGAACTGGAAGCGACGACGAGCTTTTGGCTGACCTGGTTTCTTACGTTCTACAGAACGACTGTCACGGGTCAAGAAGCCTTGTGCTTTCAATGCACTCTTATCATCAGCATTAATCTTTACCAAGGCGCGTGCAATTGCCAAACGGAGAGCTTGGCTCTGACCTGTAAAGCCGCCACCATCAAGATTTACCTTAATATCATATTTGCCTTCAACTTCGAGTGTCGTCAATGGCTGCTTAACCACATAACGCAAAATAGCTGATGGGAAATATGTCTCAATGTCTTTTTTGTTAATCGTAATTTTGCCGGTACCTTCAGTGAGGTAAACACGAGCAACTGCGCTCTTGCGGCGACCTATTGCGTTGATTATTTCCATTTTACTTATTATTTATACTGGTTAATATCAATTGCCTTTGGCTTCTGAGCTGCTTTATCATGCTCAGCTCCTTCAAAAACATACAGGTTCTTCAACAAAGAGCGACCCAAGGGACCCTTTGGTAACATACCTTTCACAGCATGACGAACAATCTTCTCTACACCATTCTTGCGAGTACGAAGATCTGCAGGGGTATTGAAGCGTTGTCCGCCTGGGTAACCAGTATAACGTGTGTATAGCTTGTCTGTTTCTTTTTTACCAGAGAACTTAATCTTCTCTGCGTTGATGATTATGACATTGTCACCACAATCTACATGAGGGGTGAAAGATGGCTTGTACTTTCCACGTAGCAACTTTGCTACTTTAGAGCAAAAACGACCAACGATTTGATCGCTTGCATCTACTACGACCCACTCTTTCTGTGCTGTTTCCTTATTAACGGAAATAGTCTTATAACTTAAAGTGTCCATTAAACTTTTAAATTTTACTACTAAAAAACATTTTTTTTCTCACTTGCACGGGCGATTCACTAACCGTAACACTCGGCCAAAAGCATCACTATTAACACGACCGCACAGGGGACTCTAAGTTCATCCCCGAAATAATCGGTCTGCAAAAATACATATTTAATAGTAATGTGCAAAGAAAAGGTACAATCCAGCCCGTTTAATTATATCTATTTAACAAAATTACATATTATTAATGCGGTATATCTTTTTATCAATACAAAAATAAACAACCAGCATATGGTGGGTTATTTCTCGTAACAATACAAAAAAATGGGAGGCAGTTGACCAACATCGGTCACTGCCTCCCATATTCAAGAGTTATCTATCAATTTTCCATTTTTACTTTTCAGCCTCACCGTTGGCTGTTGTTGGCCAATAAATATTCTGATAGAGATATGTATTTGCCACAGAACCATCGGGTGAGCAGAGTTTCATTTCCTGAACTGAGAATGGTGACAAGTAGTGAGCCTGATAGAATGTGTATCCATTGTACAGGTTGTATTTCTTGTTCATTTGGTAAGGACGATAGTATTTCGTAAGGTCCTTGGAGGACATGGTAGCTTTGTCGCCACCATCAGCAACGATATAGTTCTTCGTCACTTCATTGCCCTTGTCGTCTTTAACTTTATACTCAAATACCTTATTCTTATACATCTCGTCCCAGAAGTTCACACCTTCTATTTGGTAGTTCTTTACCTGGTCAAGTGCACACCAACGAATGAGGTCGTCCATGCGATAACCCTCACCAGCCAACTCGCTTCTACGTTCACGTCTGATAGAATACAGTGTGGCGTTGATAGGCTTACCTGTAGAGAATGCACCCCAGTCATACGAAGGTGTATTTACGTTTGCTTCGCGGCTCATGTCAGTAGCATCGATGGTTGTCTCGATAGAGGCTGTAATGCCAGCACGTTCGCGCAATTGTGTCCAATACTTGCGTGCAGTTGCATCAATACCACCAGTCTTCTCGTAAGAAGCCTCGATATAGTTAAGCATTGCTTCTTCTACGCGTACCAATATCTGTCCTGAAACATCCGAGAAGGTCTGTCCCAACTGCATGACAGGGTCGTAGTTGTAGAACTTGCGCTGTCTGTAACCGGTGTTATCTTTGCTTTCGGCATTATCTGTAACGATATTGGCAATGCCCAACTTGACAAGGTCTACTTCTGGAAGCTCTTTCTTCTTCGCTTCTGCATTATACACTGCGATGCTGTTAGGGTCTGTAGCCAGTACGTCCGATTCGCCAAATACAAAGAGTTGCAAGCGCTCGTCCCTATTGGTCTTTGCCAAATCAATTGACTTGTCACCCTGATATCCAGAGCCTGTGGCATAGATAGGCAAACCGTTCTTCATCAAGAACGACTCTACCAAACCTCTCGTCCATCCCGTCTGTGAACCTGTTCGCAATTTGTTGGATGTAAGGTGTGCCACACCAATGTCCGAATTGAACTGTCTCCACATCAGTACTTCTGGATATTTGTTCAGGTCAGAAGAAGCAAACATGTCGTAATAAGGATTCCAGCCTCCATATTCACTCTTCTTGGTAGGATTCATCTGATGACTGTTTGCAGTAGGAAGTCCAACAGCGTCGGATACCTGTTTAGCAGCATCCATGGCTTGCGTCAAGAAGAAATCTACTTCTTCTTGTTGATTAATCTTGAAGTCTTTGTTCCAAGGCATGTTCTTTCCAGGCCAGTTAGCATCACCAGGCACACGTCCAGTACCTCTGTGATACTTCTCAAATGTTCCCTCGTAAAGAGCCATTCTCGATTTCACTGCCAATGCAGCATACTTGTTGATGCGCAGCTTTCCACCATTGACAGGCTTTTCCTGCAATTGTGAGATGGCTTTGTCCATATCAGACAAAATTTGGCGTGCCACCAAGTTACGAGGCATGCGCTTGCTTGCTTCTGCCAAGTCGGCATCAATGTTCAGTTCTTTCAGAACGATAGGGAAGTCGCCAAAGCTTTTCAGTTTACTGAAATAAAGCATGGCTCTGATGAAGTAAGCTTCGCCCATATATTGGTTGATTTGCTTTTTGTCACCTTCAATGGCTCCTGCCTTTATCTTAGCTTCCTGTTCGTTGATGAACTTGTTAACATCGCGAATGGCGTTAAAGCCGATACCTCCCGATGTTGGCACTTTCCACTGGTCTTGCAAGAACATACCCGCATTGCCGTTGGACGTAGCTTGGTTGTCGGTTCCGTTGTCGTAAGTGGCTACACCTGCCCACCAACCAATGTTGTTGGGGAAGATGTCTTTATAATAATTCCATGTAAACGTACCCAATTGGTCAGCGTTTTTGTAATAATCGCCAGGAGACACTTGGTCCAGAGGTGCCCTGTCTAAGAAGTCGTTGCACGCTGTCAGCATCAAGCTGGTACATGCCAGGACCATTCCTCCTCTTAAAATATTTTTTATATCGTATTTCATAATTTCCAATTATTAAAAGTTAAGATTCAAACCAAAAGACAAAACCCTTTGCAGAGGGTAAATCTTTCCTGGTCCCCAGTCACCACCTGTTGCCTCTGGATCGAAGATTTTATTCATTTTAGTGAATGTGTACAGGTTCTCTGCAGAGATATAGAAGCGAACTCTGTTAAGTCCCCATGCGCTTGTCAATCCAACAGGTAAGGTATAACCCAACTGAATGTTCTTAATGCGCATGTAAGCTGCATTCTGCAAGTAGCGGTCGCTGGCTTCGAAGTTCTTTCCTCCATTACCGAAGAGAGGACGTGGATAGAAGGCACCAGGATTAGGACCGAAGTTCTTATCATCTGCTGGACGCCAGTAGTCCAAATGCTCTTTGAAGGCGGCTGCCTGCCACATGCCGTGGTTAGCACCAGTGCTGTAAGGAGAAGCGTCCCAGAAGTCGCGCTTGCCTACACCTTGTAAGAAGAGCAAGAAGTCAAATCCTTTCCACGCTGCGTCCACGGTAATACCAAAGCGATAGCGTGGCATTGAATTACCGATAACGGTCATGTCGCCAGTGTTATCGTAGGTGTTCTCACCGTTGTTTACTTTCTTATCGCCATTCAAGTCTTTGTACATCACATCACCGGCAGCCCACTTTGAGCCCCATGATGGTTTGTTGTTAGCAAGCCAGTCGTTCATCTCTTTGTCCGACTGTGCGATGCCCTCTACTTGATATCCCCAAATGTCACCCATCTTCTGACCTTCACACCATTGTACTTTGTTATCCTTAAACAGCAGGCGGTTAGGATTGTAGAAGCGTGTAATGGTTTGTATGTCGTCCGACATTACTAACTTCACTCCATAGTTGAAATCACCGATATGGTCACGCCATCTTACTTCCAGTTCCCAGCCGTTGGTGCGCAAGTTACTGTTGTTTTCTTTAGGTTGCTTTGCACCCAAGATAGAAGGGGTTGCTGGAGCGGGACCTACCATGTCGCTTGTGTTGCGGACAAAGTAGTCGAAGTTACCTTGCAATCTGTTGTTGAACATGCCGAAGTCTAATCCCACGTTCCAAGAACGTATGGTTTCCCATGTCAGATTTGGTGATACCAATCCTGGCACGCTCGCAACAGTCTGCTTCTGTCCATTGATAAGCCAGCTTGAATCTGTCACCTTTACTGGTTGACTAAGGAACCATGGATATAGTGCTTTGATGTTGGTGTTACCCAATGTACCCCACGAGCCACGCAACTTCAAGGTCTGCACTGTATTGGTAAGTGGCTTGAAGAATGCCTCGCGTGCCATGTTCCAACCCAAAGAGAATGAAGGGAAAGTAGCCCATGTCTTATCACCGATGAAACGGGAAGAACCGTCGCGGCGGATAGAGAACTCAGCCAAGTAGCGAGAATCATAAGCATAGTTCACACGAGCAAACATACCCATGGTTGCCCATTGGGTGTTGCCAAAGCCAGGACGTACGTCCTTATGAGTGGCATTGTTGAGCGTAGGCACCAACGGTGTGATGAGGTCGGCACGCGATGCCGACAATGTGGTGTACAGATTTGACTCCATATCCAAGCCTCCCAACAACTTCAGGTCATGTTTTTCGTTGAGCGTAAACGCATACTCGGTGTAGAAACGACCGTTGAAGTAATTGGTACGGCTCATGCCATCACTCACGTCCGACTTTCCCGCCTTGTAGCCATCACTCCATGCAGCAGGGGTGAGCAGTTCCTGTGGGTCGTGATAGTAGATAGGTAGCACGTCCCAGTGGTTGTGATAGTTGGTGGTGTTGTAGTTACCCTCCAAACGAATCTTCCAGCCAGCGAGTGGCTTGAACTCAAACACCAGTTGCTGGAACAGCTTGTCTGTGGTGGATTTGTCCAATCCGCCATCTTCCATCTGGATAATCTCATTGCCATGCACATAGTGTCCGTGTGGGTCATAGACAGGATTGGTAGGCCAACGGCGTGCGATGTTATGGAAGAAAAGTCCCGTCATGTAAGATGGACGACTGAATGCCTCGCGGTTCCACTTGTTGCTGTACGAGATGGAGAGCCACTTGGTGACGTCAGCGTTCACCTTCGTTGTAAAGTTGTACTTGTTGAGTACATCCTTACCGTGGCGTATCAATCCGTGCTGATTAAGCCATGTACCACTTACATAGTAGTTGATGTTCTTCACACCACCGCTAATAGAAACGTTATGCTCTTGTGAGGGAACATTGCTCTTGTACATTTCCTTGAACCAGTCGGTGTTTGCCCAAGAACCAGTGTACATCGCCCATGGTTCGTTAGCGGCATAACCACTCCACTTGGTAAGACCCTTATCTTCTTCCTTGAGTGTGCCGTTGATGTTGTCATGGATCTTCTTCATGATTTCTTCGTTGAACGGTGCACCCTCACCATTGTTGGCAGCAGCGTCGTTCCAATAGCGTGCGAAGTCGTACGAGTTGGGCATCTCTGGCACTTGCGTAGCCGTTGAGAAACGCATATTGCCGTTGTACGAAATACTTGCTCGCCCGTCCTTACCGCTCTTGGTTGTCACCAAGATAACACCAAAGGCTGCACGTGAACCGTAAATAGCACTTGCTGAGGCATCCTTCAATACAGAGATACTCTCAATGTCGTTGGGTGCCAGCGAGTACAAGTCGCCTTCGGTACCATCGATCAGCACCAGTGGTGATGCGTTAGAACCTTCACCGATGGTACCCGTACCACGGATGTTCATAGACATACGGCGGTCTAATGAGCCTCCACCGTTGCCCACGGTGAAGTTCAGTCCCGGTACAGCACCTTGCAATGCCTGTGCTACACTGGTAACGGCGCGCGACTCTAATGTCTTCTTGCTCACTACAGAGACGGCACCCGTAAGGTTTACCTTCTTCTGAGTACCGTAGCCCACAACTACTACGTCCTCCAGACTTTCGGCATCCTCATGCAGTGTGATAGAAAGGTCTTTCCCATTCCATACCACCGTTTGGGGTTTGTAGCCCACATACGAAATGGTGAGCGTGGTTCCCGTTGCCACATCTGGCAGCGTAAAGTTACCCTCCATATCGCTGATTGTGGCTTTCTTTTGTCCACTCACTACGATAGACGCCCCAATAATAGGGTCGCCATTCGTATCTATAATATTACCCTTACACGCAGTCTGCTGCTGAGCCGCTGTCACCATGGGGGTAACAGACGTATCAGCATACGAAAGACTGGCGGAGGATAATGTCAATGCCATTAGCATTATTGTCCTAAATGTTGCCATAAATACGATTAATTTTATAGGTTTAACAATTTTGGTTGATAGTTTTCCTTATTGCCTACAAATATACAGTAATTAAATAAAGTTCACACAAAAAAAACAAATATTAACCTATTTTGCAAAATTTGCATTTTCTTTTCGTTCGTCAGATGCCCATTATACCTCTTTTATCCATGTTTCATTGATGACTCAGATGGTTGGGAAAAAGGAAAGTGAATAGGATTTGCCGAATCAATAAATTTTAGTATCTTTGTAAGTGTCAAGACCCAGGAGTTCAAATCTATAAAGAGAGGATTCCAGTCCCATCAACCATAGAGAGGAAACGATAAAACAGACATTATCCATCACAAACAACAATGATACACTTATTAGAAAAATTTCAGTTCTGTCCCGTCTGCGGAAGTCAGCATTTTGTGATTAAGAACGAGAAAAGCAAGCAGTGCGAGAATTGTCACTTTGAATATTATCTGAATCCAAGTGCGGCAAACGTGGCATTCATCATGAATAAGAAAGGTGAAATCCTGATAGAGCGCCGCCTCAAAGAACCCGCAAAAGGAACTTACGACTTGCCTGGTGGTTTCACCGATGCAAATGAAACGGGCGAGGAAGGAGTAATAAGAGAGGTGAAAGAAGAGACCAACCTTGACGTTACAAAAGCCACATACCTCTTCAGCTTACCCAATAAATACCGATACAGCGGTTTAGACATCCCTACCTTGGACATGTTTTTCCTTTGCGAGGTAGCCGACACCTCAACTCTGACCGCAGGTGATGATGCAGGCGAAACACTTTGGATGGCACCAGAGGATATCCATACCGAAGAGTTTGGATTACGCTCTATACGTGAAGGTCTCCGTCGATTTTTAGACCATCACTTATCCCGATAATTGTAAACATTTTTACATGACGTTGTTATCTACATGAGTTAATGCCCTTAACCCATGTAGATAACCGCCTTATCTCCATGGGTTAAGGCCCTTATCTCCATGCTTTAATAATCTTAGGAAATAGAGACAACTTACAACATACATTGAGTGAAGTCGTAATTAGCGTTCATCTTCTTGATAATCTGCGTGTTATAGATTTGGTGTGCATGCGAGTTAAAACAATTATTTCTGTCCTCTTCGGCTGAAATTTCCCCAAAAATATCGTCACAACTGTAAAGTTTTTTGACAGTTATTTTAGTGAAATTTCATCCCAATAAAAAGGCATTCTGATTTATAATTTAAGCAAACACATCTTAAAAACCTTAAAAACCCGCCAAAATATTCTATATATAAAAGGTATAAAGAAAGTTTTGTTTACTTTTGCCGCCAAATAACAAGACGATTCATAAGCAATGCAAGAGAATTTAGTAATTGTAGAGAGCCCTGCAAAAGCAAAAACAATTGAGAAGTTTTTGGGCAAAGACTATAAGGTAATGTCCTCTTATGGTCATATTCGTGACTTGAAGAAAAAAGAGTTGAGCATTGATCCAAAAACTTTAGAGCCAAAATATGAAATCCCAGAGGAGAAGAAAAAATTAGTCAGCGAACTGAAGAAAAACGCCAAAGACGCCAAACATATATGGCTCGCATCCGATGAAGACCGTGAGGGAGAAGCCATTTCTTGGCATCTGTGCGAAGTGCTTGGTTTGGATGAAGAAAAAACAAATCGCATTGTTTTTCATGAAATCACCAAGCCTGCCATCTTAGATGCCATTCAAAATCCACGCCATCTCAACATGGATTTGGTCAATGCGCAACAAGCAAGGCGTGTACTCGACCGCTTGGTAGGCTTCCGTCTGTCGCCCGTTCTTTGGCGAAAAGTCAAGCCAGCCCTCTCGGCAGGACGTGTGCAGAGCGTGGCTGTACGACTCATTGTAGAGCGTGAACGAGAGATACAAGCCTTCAAAAGCGAGCCTTACTACCGCATCAACGCAACTTTCAATATAGCAAATGCAGAAGGAACAGCAGAGGTGAAAGCCGAATTAGACAAGCGTTTCCCTACTCACGAAGAAGCACTTGCTTTCTTAGAGAAATGCAAAGACGCACAGTTCACAGTGGGCAGCATTGCACGCAAGCCCCTCAAACGCACACCAGCCCCTCCCTTTACCACCTCCACGCTGCAACAAGAGGCAGCACGAAAGTTGGGATTTACGGTGGGACAAACCATGATGATAGCACAACATCTGTACGAAAGCGGACTGATTACCTACATGCGTACCGACAGCGTCAACCTGTCATCGCTCGCTATCAATACCAGCAAAGACGAAATCATAAAGGCTTATGGCAAGGAATACAGTAAGCCTCGTAAATATCAGACACACTCGAAAGGCGCACAAGAAGCGCACGAAGCCATTCGCCCTACCTACATGAACCAGCACGAGATAGAAGGCACCTCGCAAGAGCGTAGACTCTACGACCTCATCTGGAAGCGTACGGCAGCCAGCCAAATGGCAGATGCCCAGATTGAAAAGACGACCGTGAACATTGAGGTCAGTGGTGTGACAGAGCAGTTTGTTGCAAATGTGGAGAATATTAAGTTTGATGGTTTCATCAAGGCTTATCGCGAATCAAGCGATGAAGATGAGACAAATCAAGAAGACACCTCCCACACCCTGCCCGTCCTCACCGAAGGCGATCGCTTGCTGCGACATGAAATCACGTCAACCGAGCGTTACTCTCAAAGTCCTATTCGCTACACGGAAGCCAGTCTGGTGAAGAAATTAGAGGAGTTGGGCATTGGACGTCCTTCTACTTATGCACCCACCATTAGCACTATACAGCAACGAGAATATGTGCAAAAAGGAGACAAGAAAGGCGATGAGCGGACCTACACCATAGACACCTTGAAGAATGACCACATCACGTCAAAGGAGAAAACAGAAGTGGTGGGCAATGAGAAGGGAAAACTCCTGCCTACTGACATAGGAACTGTAGTGAACGACTTCTTAATAGACAATTTCCCAGCTATCATGGACTATAACTTCACCGCCAATGTAGAAGAGAAGTTCGACGAAATTGCCGAAGGAAAGGCTTCGTGGCTAAAGATGATGAAAGTGTTCTACAAAGATTTTGAACCCGTTGTAGAAGAAGTAATGAATGCCCGGAGCGAGCACAAAGCTGGTGAACGAGAAATAGGGATTGACCCTGAGAGTGGGAAACCGGTATTTGTGAAGATAGGAAGATTTGGTCCAGTGGTACAAATCGGGACAGCTGACGATGACGAGAAACCCAAATTTTCACAGCTTCCTGCGGATAAAAGTATGGCAACCATCACCTTGGAAGAGGCGCTGAAACTCTTTCAACTGCCTCGTACGGTAGGACAGTTTGAAGGCTCTGACGTCGTGATAGGGGCGGGTAGGTTTGGTCCATACGTGCTTCATAACAAAAAATATGTATCCCTTCCCAAGACTGAAAACCCCTTGAAAGTAAGCTTAGAGACAGCGATAGAGCTGATAGAGCAAAAGCGACAGCAGGAGAAGGAACGTCACATCAAATCCTTTGAACAAGACGAAAAGATGGAAGTACTCAATGGTAGATACGGTCCATACATCGCCTATGACGGAAAGAACTACCGACTGCCCAAAATATGGCACGACAAAGCTGCGGATATTTCCTACGAACAGTGTATGGAGATTATCCAAAATACGCCCGTAAAGAAGTCAACTCGGAGTAGAAAATAAAGAGTCTCAAGACATGATGAATCGTATTATCATCCTTGGCTACATGGGGGCAGGAAAGACAACGATAGGAAAAGCCCTGTCTAAAGCAACGGGAATGCCCTTTTACGACCTTGATTGGTACATAGAAAGCAGGATGCGAAAGACGATATCACAACTCTTTGAAGAGCGAGGGGAAGAGGGATTTCGGAAAATAGAGCATGAAATGCTGCACGAAGTTGCCGAATTTGAGAATGTTATTTTCAGCTGCGGAGGTGGCACACCCTGCTTCTTTGACAACATGGACTACTTGAACAGGCAGGGCAAAACGGTATATCTGAAAGCCTGCACCGATGTACTCTACAAGCATTTGAACATGGGCAGGAACGTCAGACCCTTACTACTCAACAAGACCGCGGATGAGGTGAAGGCCTATATCCAAAGCCAACTCCGTGAAAGAGAAATTTATTATCAAAAGGCACAGTACACCTTTGACGTGACATTGCTGGATCAATACGAAAAAATTAAATTAGCAGTAACACAATTGAGAGCACTTCTCAACCTCTAAAAACAGAACATTTCGGAAACAATGAAAAAGTGGACAATAGAAGATTCAAAAGAACTATATAACATCAATGGATGGGGCGTTTCTTATTTTGGCATCAACGAAAAGGGAAATGCCTATGTAACACCTTGCAAAGACAACACGGAGATAGACCTTAGAGACGTGATGGACGAGTTGGCACTACGTGACGTGAGCGCACCCGTACTATTGCGTTTCCCCGACATCTTGGACAACCGAATAGAAAAGACTGCCAGTTGTTTTGAACAAGCATCCAAGGAATACAATTATACAGGACAGAATTTCATTATCTACCCCATCAAGGTAAACCAAATGCAGCCTGTTGTAGAGGAGATTATCTCTCACGGACAGAAATTCAATTTGGGACTGGAAGCGGGCAGTAAGCCTGAACTTCATGCCGTGATAGCGGTTCAATGTCAGAGCGACTCTCTGATTATCTGCAATGGTTATAAAGACCAGAACTACATTGAACTGGCACTCTTGGCACAGAAAATGGGCAAACGCATCTTCATTGTCATTGAAAAACTCAACGAATTAGACATCATTGCCAAAGCTGCTAAGAAGATAGGGGTACGCCCTAATATTGGTATTCGCATCAAATTGGCTTCATCGGGTTCGGGAAAATGGGCAGAAAGCGGTGGCGATGCTTCCAAGTTTGGCTTGAATTCTTCTGAACTTTTACTGGCATTAAAAATGCTTGAAGAGAAAGGTCTCAAAGACTGTCTTCACTTGATTCATTTCCACATTGGGTCACAAATCACCAAGATACGCCGCATTCAGACGGCTCTGCGTGAGGCAGCACAATATTACATCAATCTGCATAAAATGGGTTATCCCGTCGATTTTGTAGACTGTGGTGGAGGATTGGGTGTGGACTACGACGGTACACGTTCCTCAAATAGTGAGAGTTCGGTCAACTATTCTATTCAAGAATATGTCAACGACTGTATTTACACCTTTGTAGAGGCAGCTGATAAAAACGAGATTCCGCATCCGAACCTTATCACCGAGAGTGGCAGGTCGCTTTCAGCGCACCACTCGGTGCTTATTATAGATGTGTTGGAAACAGCCAGTTTGCCTCAAATGCCTGAGGAGTTTGAACCCGAAGAGAATGATCATCAGTTGGTGAAAGACCTCTATGACATATGGGATAATTTGAATTCGCGCAACATTATGGAAGACTGGCATGATGCAGAACAAATCCGCGAAGAATCTCTTGACCTGTTCACGCACGGCATTGTCGACCTTCGTACACGGGCGGAGATAGAGAGTATTTATTGGAGTATCTGTCATGAAATAAACATGATGGCTAAGTCGCTCAAGCATGTCCCTGATGAATTGAGAAATTTGGACAAGACTTTGGCAGATAAATACTTCTGTAACTTTTCCTTATTCCAGTCACTCCCGGACAGTTGGGCGATAGATCAGCTCTTCCCTATATTGCCAATTCAGAGACTGAACGAACGTCCTACACGCAACGCAACCTTACAAGATATTACTTGTGATAGCGATGGGAAGATTGCAAACTTTGTGACCAATCGCAACATCTCACACGTCTTGCCTGTCCATACGTTGAAAAATCACGAACCTTATTATTTAGGTGTGTTCCTCGTAGGAGCCTATCAAGAGATTTTAGGCGATTTACACAATCTCTTTGGGGATACCAATGCTGTGCACATTTCCGTGAAGGATGGCAAATACAAAATAGACCAAATCATTGATGGTGAGACTGTTGAGGAAGTGCTTGACTATGTTCAATACAACCCAAAGAAATTGGTAAGGCAATTAGAAACTTGGGTGACAAAGAGTGTCAAGCAAGGAAAGATTTCTTTAGACGAAGGAAAAGAGTTCTTAAATAATTATCGCTCTGGTCTTTACGGCTATACTTATCTTGAATAAGCAAGGCAAAGGGAACAAAAATGAGGCAAGAGTTGAAGAACATCCTCAACACCTCATGCCACCAACGACAAATGCTTGAAACAGGAAGTTTAATCTTTTAATAAAAGTTAAAAGAAGATTACGTTGTAACTTGCATACACCTCAATCGTCATATAAATAGAGGCAAGGATGAAAAATATCAGTTTTCGGAACGACGTCTTACCACTCAAAAATGTGCTTTATCGG
>ERZ1673699.1848-NODE-1848-length-15650-cov-6.145431_pt1 | contig 15650 bp, 10 predicted proteins | sample MGYA00580229_ERZ1673699 | MGnify/ENA primary metagenome ERZ1673699 (study PRJEB41218, sample SAMN15661785) | gut metagenome | host: Homo sapiens | place: Canada: London | collected 2015-08-20/2019-03-30 | study: EMG produced TPA metagenomics assembly of... | reverse complement strand
AGAACTGTAAAATATAAAAGAGGTTGTGCCAACGTTTTGACACAACCTCTTTTATTTTTATAGCTAAAAGCAATCCGTTACTTTTGATGCAAAATAAAACTACGACGTTGGCATCATCAACAGATTAATCGAATACTAAGATAAATAGAATATGAATATTGACAATTGTAATCACACCGACACAGAAAAACATCAAGAAGAAAAGATCTTTTTATATACTACCATTACTGGAAACTTGCAACTAATCCATTTAGAACAGATTGGCTATTTCCGGTATAACTCCAAGAGTAAACTATGGGAAGCTGTATTAAATAATAATCATACCCTGGCACTCAAAAGAAATACAAACTCACAAAAGATATTGAGTCTGCATCCCTATCTTATCCAGATTAGCCAGTCACACATTATCAATATAAGCTATCTGGTTTCGATTGAAGACAACAATTGCATATTGCTTCCTCCATTTAATGAGAAGGAACTTTTACAAGTAAGCAAGTCTTTTATGAAAAAGCTAAAAGAAAAATATCCATGTATCTGATTGTATATAGCTCATCTTTATGTTCTATGCAACGCCAAGCAGTTCCACTTCGAAGATCAATGTCGAGTAAGCAGGAATAGAATCAAAAGATTTGATACCGTATCCCATTGCATAAGGAATATAAATAATCCATTTATCACCAACATGCATTTTCTGAAGTGCCACCTGCCACCCTTCTATTACATCACTAAGACGTAAGGCATCGGGACAAGTACGCTCATAAGAATTATCAAACACCCGACCATCAATCAGACTTCCTTTGTAATGCACGGTAACAATACTCCGCGCACCCGGAGAAATCGTACTTTCGCCAGTTTCCAAAACTTTGTAATAGATTCCACACGGCAACGCGCAAACACCTTCCTGAAAAGACAGTTTTTTCAAAAATCGCCGATTGGCCTCTTTGTATTCTTTCTTTTTCCCCATAAATAAATTGATTAAGAACTTGCAAAAATAATCAGAATAACAAAGGATTTAGCATAAAAACTGTATATTTGTTTGTTGAACTATAAAAAACTTCTCACTATGGGACAAACAAAGACTACACGTAGCATCAGTGCTACCGGACTATTCTTACTTATCATGATGACTGTGGGCCTATATTCATGCACACGCACTCAAAAAGACATCATTCCTTCTGCCGATTATGCACCGTATGTAAATGCGTATACGGGAGGAGTCATCTCGCAAAATTCGACCATACGTATAGAACTGACCCACGACCAACCCATGGTGGATATGAACAATGAGTTAAAAAACAACCCATTTAGTTTCTCACCTTCATTAAAAGGAAAAGCATATTGGGTTAGCAACAACACCATTGAATTTGTGCCCGAAGAAGGAGCGCTGAAACCGGGAACACTTTACGAAGGAACTTTCCGGCTCGGAGACTTCATCGAAGTGGACAAAAAGCTGAAAGAGTTCAACTTCTCATTCCGTGTACAGGAACGTAACTTCACCCTGCAACTGGAATCATTGCCGATTACAGCTACCCAACCGAATGAAATAAATATTAAAGGAGAGATACGTTTCAGCGACGTAGTGAAAAAGGAAGAGGTAGAAAAGATGCTGACTGCCAGTGACGGAAAAAAGAGTTATCCGGTGGAAGTCACCGCAACCGACAATCATACCCGGTATTTGTTTAGTATCAGACAAATCCCCAGAGAAGCTGATGATTACCCCTTGACTATCACAGCCAACGGCAACGCAGCCGGCATCGACCGTAAACAAAGCGAAGAAGTACTGATACCGGCGAAAGATTGTTTCCGTTTCATGTCTGCCGAACGCATCGACCAACCGGAAAATGGAATCGAGATTGTTTTCTCCGCTCCCTTATCCACTACTCAAGATTTAAAAGGACTGATTGAGATCCCGGAAATCTCCTCATCGATCTTCCAAATCAGTGAGAACAGAGTTTTTATCTATTTCGAAGCAAACACACAGAACAAACTGACGTTGAATATCCATGAAGGAGTCAAAGACTGTCAAGGTAAAGCATTGGGAACTTCTCATACGATCTCATTCAGTGAAGTAAGTCTGAAGCCACAAGTGGAAATGTCTACTACCGCCGCTATCCTGCCCGATTCGAAAAGTCTGATTATTCCTTTCAGGGCTGTCAACCTATACGCTGTGGATTTGAGCGTGATCCGCATTTTCGAGAACAATGTATTGATGTTTATGCAAACCAATTTACTGGCCTCGGCCAATGAGCTACGCCGTTCGGGAAGACTGGTTTACAAGAAAACATTATGGCTTGCCAAAGATGCTTCCAAAGACATTCATCATTGGGGAGATTACTCGATAGACCTTGCCGGATTAATCCACCAGGAACCGGGTGCCATCTATCGTGTCATACTTTCATTTCGTCAGGAATACTCCGCTTATCCTTGTGGAGGAGGCGAGAATCAGGATATGAAATTCGCCGACAGCAGCACCTCCGACGGGCTGACCAAAGTAAGTGGAAGTGTTTTGTCCGAAGAAGATGAAGCAATCTGGAATACCCCCGAAGCCTACTATTATTACAATGGCGGAACAATGGACTGGAGTGTGTACCGATGGACGGAACGCGACAACCCCTGCCATCCGTCTTATTATATGGATTCAGACCGGGCAGCTGCCTGCAACGTTTTTGCTTCCAATCTGGGAATGATTGTAAAACGGAACTCACTGAATAAACTGTGGATTGCCGTTAGTAATATTTTGGATACAAAACCGATAGGGAAAGCACAGGTAACAGCGTATAATTTCCAGTTACAACCCATAGGGAAAGGAGAAACCAATGGAGAAGGATTCGTTGAAATCGCTCCGAACGGTGTGCCTTTCATTATCGTGGCAGAATCGGACAAGCAAAAAGCGTACGTCCGCGTTGTGGACGGTGAAGAACAGTCCGTCAGCAGATTCGACGTGGGAGGAAAAGATATTCAAAAGGGACTGAAAGGATTTATATATGGCGAAAGAGGGGTATGGCGCCCGGGAGACACGCTGCACATTTCCTTTATATTGGAAGACCGCGAAAAGAGAATCCCCGACAAGCATCCCGTAGCACTGGAGATTTACAATCCGAGAGGACAGTTCTACACAAAAATGATTTCAACACAAGGAATGAACGGATTCTATACATTCGACGTTCCGACACAGGCAACAGACCCGACCGGACTTTGGAATGCGTATATTAAGGTGGGAGGAACCACCTTCCACAAAGGTCTGCGTATCGAAACCATAAAGCCCAACCGCTTGAAAATAAATCTGGCATTGCCGAAGGTACTTCAAGCTACGGACAAGGATGTCTATGCCCCACTCACTTCAACCTGGCTGACAGGAGCAACTGCCTCCAAACTGAAAGCCAAAGTAGAAATGTCTTTATCGAAAGTGAATACACAGTTCAAGAATTACGGACAATATATCTTTAACAATCCGGCTACGGATTTCACGACTATCAAAACAGATATATTTGACGGCACACTGGATGCAGAAGGAAAAGCAAATGTCATGCTGAAAGTTCCGACCGCAACGGAAGCGCCGGGTATGCTGAACGCCACTTTCACCACCCGCGTGTTCGAACCGGGAGGAGATGCCAGCATCTACACTCAAACAATTCCATTCTCACCATTCACCTCTTATGTCGGTATCAATCTGAACCAGCCAAAAGGCAAATATATTGAAACTGACAAAGATCATGTATTCGATATTGTAACTGTAAACACGCAGGGACAGTTAGTGAACAGTTCTAATCTGGAATACAAAATATACCGCATCGGCTGGAGTTGGTGGTGGGAAAACAGTGGTGAATCTTTCGGAACGTATATCAACAACAGTTCCATCACTCCTGTTGCCAGCGGCAATTTACAGACAAGAGGCGGAAAAGCATCTTTCAAATTCCGTATTGATTATCCGTCATGGGGACGCTACCTGGTTTACGTGAAAGATAAAGAGAGTGGACATGCCACCGGAGGTACAGTTTATGTTGACTGGCCGGAATGGCGGGGACGTTCGAGCAAGACTGATCCCAGCGGTATCAAGATGCTTGCTTTCTCGCTGAACAAAGATTCTTATGAAATAGGAGAAACAGCCACAGCAATCATTCCTGCAGCAGCGGGAGGACGTGCACTGGTATCCATAGAAAACGGTTCTACCGTATTACGACAAGAATGGATAGAGGTTTCCAACGGAGGAGATACGAAATATACATTCAAGATTACACCGGAGATGACTCCGAATGTATATCTGCATATCAGTCTGTTACAGCCTCACGCGCAAACAGTCAATGACCTGCCTATCCGTATGTATGGCGTCGTTCCGGTATTCGTGACTAACAGTCAGACGGTGTTGCAACCGCAGATACAGATGCCGGAAGTGTTACGCCCGGAAACCAACTTCAATGTAACCGTCAGCGAAAAGACCGGAAAACCGATGACTTATACATTAGCTATTGTAGACGACGGTTTGCTGGATCTTACCAATTTCAAAACCCCGGACCCATGGAATGATTTCTATTCACGCGAAGCACTCGGCATCCGGACATGGGATATGTATGATAATGTATTGGGAGCTTCCGCCGGAAGTTACAGTTCACTTTTCAGTACGGGTGGAGACGCCACATTAAAACCTGCCGATGCAAAAGCAAACCGCTTCAAACCGGTAGTCAAGTTTATAGGTCCTTTCTATCTGGGAAAAGGTAAGAGCCAGACGCATACGCTGAAACTTCCGATGTATGTAGGTTCGGTACGTGCCATGGTGGTTGCCGGACAAGAGGGAGCGTACGGCAATGCGGAAAAAACGGCTTTCGTGCGGACTCCGTTAATGATGTTGTCCACCTTGCCCCGTGTGCTTAGTATTCAGGAAGAAATCACCGTTCCGGTAAATATCTTTGCGATGGAAAATCAAGTGAAGAATGTAACCATATCACTTCAAACGTCCGGTGGAGGAGTACAGATTGTAGGAGCTAACCAACAGTCGCTCAAATTTAGCCAACCGGGTGACCAACTTGTGTTCTTTACTTTAAAAACAGGTAGTAAAACAGGAAAGGCTACCATCCATCTGACAGCCAATGGTGGCGGACAACAAACTAAAGAAACCATTGAAATAGAAGTACGCAACCCGAATCCGGTAGTAACCCTGCGCAACAGCCAATGGGTAGAAGCCGGACAAAGCAAAGAACTTTCATACAATCTAAGCAGTTCTTCTGCAAATAACCAGATAAAGCTGGAAGTATCACGCATACCTTCGGTTGATATCAGCCGCCGGTTCGACTTCTTATACAACTATCAGCATCATTGTACAGAACAGTTGACTTCCAAGGCTTTGCCTCTTCTGTTTGTCGGCCAATTCAAAACAATAGATAAGATAGAAGCCGAAAAGATAAAGACAAATGTACAGGAAGCTATCCGGCAGATTTATGGTCGTCAACTCCCCAATGGCGGATTTGTATATTGGCCGGGAAATGCTGTTGCCGACGAATGGATCAGTTCTTATGCAGGAATGTTCCTGACACTGGCACAAGAAAAAGGATACGCCGTTCATTCGAATGTACTGAACAAGTGGAAGCGTTTCCAACGTGCCGCCGCACAGAACTGGCGGATGCCGCAGGATGCAAGCGGCTGGCAACAATGGCAGTCGGAATTGCAACAGGCTTTCCGTTTATATACGCTTGCATTGGCAGGAGCACCGGAATATGGGGCCATGAACCGGATGAAAGAACAGGCAGGATTATCCATTCAGGCTAAATGGAGACTGGCAGCAACCTATGCACTGACCGGAAAGATGAAACCGGCTGAAGAACTGGTGTATAATGCGGAAACAACAGTAAGCCCCTACTCTTCCATGAATCAGATTTACGGTTCCTCCGACCGTGATGAAGCTATGATTCTGGAAACACTGATCCTGATGAACCGGGAACGGGATGCTTTGCAGCAGGCAAAAGTCGTTTCAAAGAATCTGTCACAAGAGGAGTGGTTCAGTACACAATCCACCGCTTTTGCTCTTATGGCAATGGGACGTCTGGCTGAAAAGCTGTCAGGCACATTGGATTTCGTATGGACATGGAACGACAAACAACAGCCTGCCGTGAAATCGGCTAAAGCTGTGTTTGAAAAGGAAATCGCCACCACTCCCAAATCCGGTATGATTGCTGTGAAGAATCAAGGAAAAGGAGCGCTTAGCGTAGACCTTATCACACGCACACAGTTGTTGAACGATACATTACCGGCCATCAGCGACAATCTTCGCATGGATATAAGATATGCCAACCTGAACGGTACACCGATCTCTGTCAATGATATTATACAGGGAACTGACTTTATGGCTATCACCTCCATATCCAATATTAGCGGAACTTCCGATTACACCAATCTGGCACTGACGCATATCATACCGTCCGGCTGGGAAATATATAACGAAAGAATGGTTGCCCCCGAAACGGAAAGCGGAGCAGCCGACGGTTCCGGTAAATCCGTCAGCAAATATAATTATCTGGATATACGCGATGACAGGGTATTAACTTATTTCAATTTGCGTCGTGGTGAAACAAAAGTATTCACTGTCAGACTGCAAGCGACTTATGCAGGTAACTTTATTCTTCCTGCCGTTCAATGTGAAGCAATGTATGATGTAAATGTACAGGCACGCAGCAAAGCGGGAAGAACAACTGTCAGTCGATAAATTTCAGGCACGGATTACACGGTTCTACTCGTTAACCAAAAATGCGTAATCCGTGTAATCCGTGCCTAATTATTTGTCACAAAGATATGTCTCTTAGCTCTTAACATTTAAATGAATCCTATATATAAATTCTTCAAACGATTATCTGTTACTAAGAAAGTAATGACAATAAGCATTGCTCTTTTGATGATAGGATACATCTTTTGCCTTCCCCGGCAACTGTTTCATGTACCCTACTCCACCGTTGTGACTGATCGAAACGAAGAATTACTGGGAGCACGTATCGCTTCGGATGGTCAATGGCGGTTTCCTCCCCGAAAGACAACACCTGAAAAAATCAAGCAATGTCTTATTACCTTTGAAGATAAACACTTTTACCACCATTGGGGAGTTAATCCGCTATCTACCGGAAGAGCACTCTATCAGAATTTAAAGAATAAACGTGTTGTAAGCGGAGGCAGTACCCTTACTATGCAGACCATTCGTCTCGCCCGAAACAAACCCAGAACTATCGGAGAGAAAGTCATCGAAATGATCTGGGCTACCCGTTTGGAGTTTCGGACTTCCAAAGAGGAAATCTTATCCATGTATGTCTCTCATGCACCATTTGGAGGAAATGTAGTAGGACTGGATGCTGCTGCCTGGCGCTACTTCGGTCATTCTGCCGAAGATTTATCATGGGCGGAATCAGCCATGCTGGCCGTCCTGCCCAATGCCCCCGCCATGATTCATCTATCCAAAGGACGAAAAACACTACTTTCCAAACGCAACCGTTTATTAAAACAACTTTTTGAAGAAGAGATTATTGATGCGTCCACCTATGAATTGGCTATCAGCGAACCGTTACCCGACGAACCACAGCCTCTTCCTCAAATAGCCCCCCACCTGGTTACCCGCTTTTATCAAGAAAGAAACGGATTATATACCCGCTCAACCATCGATAAAGGAATACAAACCCATATAGAGAGTTTGGCGGAACGGTGGAGCAATGAATTTAATCGAAGTGATATCCGTAACCTGGCTATCCTAATTATAGACATTCCCACCAATCAAGTGGTAGCATACTGCGGAAATGTACATTTCGACCGTAAGCAAGGGGGGAATCAAGTAGACGTGATTCAAGCTCCCAGAAGTACAGGCAGTATTTTAAAACCCTTTCTCTATGGTGCCATGCTACAGGAGGGAAGTCTATTACCGCAAATGCTGTTACCGGACGTACCCGTTAATATCAATGGCTTTACTCCACAAAACTTCAGCCTGCAGTTTGAAGGAGCCGTCCCCGCTTCCGAAGCTCTTGCCCGCTCATTGAATATCCCGGCTGTCACCATGTTACAAAGATATGGAGTACCCAAATTTCATCACATGCTGCAACAAATGGGGTTCAAGACTATCAACCGATCAGCCGCCCATTATGGATTATCACTCATTTTAGGAGGTGCCGAAGCTACTTTATGGGATGTGACGAATGCTTATGCACAAATGGGACGAATCCTCTCCAACAGTCATTCCAACGACCTTCCCCAAGAAAAGGAAGTGCAGATACTACTGGGAACAGAAGAAAAGACAGTTTCGGAAAGAGATGGTTCAAGAAAAGTTACTTCAGGAAAGACCATTTCAAGAAAAACAACTTCGAGAAAGGATATATTAGAAGGAGTTATTTCAGAAGGAGTCATTTCGGCAGGAGCGGCCTGGCTCACCCTTTCCGCCTTAACAGAAGTCAACCGCCCTGAAGAAATTGACTGGAAATCAATCCCCTCGATGCAGGCTATCGCATGGAAGACCGGAACCAGCTACGGATTCCGTGACGCCTGGGCCGTTGGCGTAACTCCCCGCTATGCAGTAGGCGTATGGGTAGGAAATGCAACCGGAGAGGGAAAACCCGGATTGGTCGGTGCACAAACGGCCGGTCCCGTATTATTCGATATATTCAATTATCTCCCATCTTCACCCTGGTTCGAACGTCCCACAGGAATTTTTGTTGATGCAGAGATATGCCGTCAATCCGGTCATCTGAAAGGACGTTTCTGTGAAGAAACCGACACCGTACTGATCCTTCCCGTCGGATTACGGACAGAGGCTTGTCCTTACCATCATCTCGTCACACTATCCGCCGACGAAAGCCACCGCATCTATGAAAACTGTGCAAACACGGAACCTACCATTCAGAAATCATGGTTTGCCCTGCCGCCCGTATGGGAATGGTACTATAAACAGCATCATCCGGAATATAAACCGCTGCCACCTTTCAAAGCCGGCTGCGGAGAAGATTCTTTCCAACCCATGCAGTTCATCTACCCTCCGATGAACGCCCACATCAAGCTGCCCAAGCAACTGGATGGCAGCAAAGGCTTTATCACGGTGGAACTGGCACACAGCAATCCCAATGCCACTATCTTCTGGCATCTCGACGACACCTATCAGACACAGACACAGGATTTCCACAAAATTTCCCTGCAACCTGCTCCCGGCAAACATTCCCTGACGGCAGTAGACGGAGAAGGTAACACAGTTTCCACCACTTTCTTCATCGAATAAACATCTTATTTTATTATCTTTGCCGCATGAAACAGCCATTAAAAGAAAACGGTGGACTACCGGCATCTATCCTCTGGACACTTGCTATTGTGGCCGGTGTCTCGGTAGCTAACATCTATTATATTCAACCTCTATTAAATATGATACGCCATGAACTTGGCATATCAGAGTTCAGAACTAACCTGATTGCCATGGTCACGCAAATAGGCTATGCGGCAGGATTGTTGTTTATCACCCCTCTGGGAGATTTATATCAGCGTAAGAAAATCATCCTGGTCAACTTCACCGTTCTGATATTCTCTCTATTGACTATCGCCCTGACGCACTATTTTCATTTGATACTTATCGCTTCATTCCTCACGGGAGTTTGTTCGATGATTCCACAAATATTCATTCCGATAGCCGCCCAGTTCTCCCGTCCGGAAAATAAAGGCAGAAATGTAGGGATTGTCTTATCAGGACTATTGACCGGCATTCTGGCTTCACGTGTCGTCAGCGGATTTATCGGTGAACTGATTGGCTGGCGGGAAATGTATCACATCGCTGCAGGCATGATGTTTATCTGCGCAATCGTTGTATTAAAAGTCCTTCCTGACATTCAGACCAACTTTCAGGGAAAGTATAGCGGCCTGATGAAATCTCTGTTAGCCTTAGTGAAAGAATACCCGCAACTGCGCATTTATTCGATCCGGGCGGCACTGAATTTCGGTTCCCTCCTCGCCATGTGGTCCTGTCTGGCTTTTAAAATGGGACAAGCCCCGTTCTTCGCCAACAGCGACGTAATCGGTATGCTAGGACTTTGCGGAGTGGCCGGAGCATTGACTGCTTCTTTCGTAGGAAGATACGTAAAGCAAGTAGGTGTACGCCGCTTTAACTTTATCGGTTGCGGATTGATTCTCTTTGCCTGGTTACTGTTCTTCATCGGTGAAAACACTTTTATTGGTATCATTGCCGGAATCATCATCATTGACATAGGGATGCAATGCATCCAACTTAGCAACCAAACAAGTATCTTCGAACTAGACCCGCGCGCTTCGAACCGTATCAATACAGTTTTCATGACTACTTACTTTATTGGCGGTTCAATGGGAACATTTCTGGCGGGCAGCTTTTGGCAACTGTATGGTTGGCACGGAGTTATCGGTACCGGAGTCGTTTTAACCGGAATTTCTTTATTAATTACGACTTTCTACAAGAAGTGAGTCAACAAAACGGACGGTCAAACCGTTTATTACAATAAAAAAGCCAATGAAATACGGAGTTAACAGACAAATCTTACTTATCACAGCCGGCACCGTCTGGATTATAGCCGGTGCGAATATTCTGCGAATAGGAATTGTAACCTGGTTAAACACCTCCCAAGATTGGATGTTCAAAATAGGAGAAGCTACCGTCGTTTTCTTGTTATTCTTCGTTCTGGTGTTCAGAAGGCTTTATTATAAACATACCCAGCGAATCGAACAAAAGAAAGAACACAGAAATTGCCCGTTCTCCTTTTTCGATGTGAAAAGTTGGATTACAATGATCTTCATGATTTCTCTGGGAATTACCATACGTAGCTTCCATCTTCTGCCCGAAACGTTCATTTCTGTTTTCTATACCGGATTATCCATTGCCCTCATCCTGACAGGGGTACTTTTCATCCGTTACTGGTGGATAAGGCGTAAGACTTTCGCTAATTGAGCCGGTCTTATACATATTCCAATCAAATACAAACTTATAATAATTTTTATTGCCTGACGTTTTGAAGCAAAAGATTTCATTCTTTTTTGTTGTATCTTTGCGCGGCTATAAACAAAACAGTAGCCGGAAAACAAATAAAAGGTTATAAGAATCAACATGAAGAAAGCCCCCTCTCCCATTGTATCATTGATACCGATCATTGTACTGGTGTTATTATTGTTTGCCACTATCCGCACATTTGGCAGTGATGCCCTAAGCGGCGGAAGCCAAGTGTCACTACTCACCACTACAGCTATTTGTATCCTTATCGGTATGGTGTTCTATAAAATTCCCTGGAAAGATTATGAGCTCGCCATCACCAACAATATTGCCGGAGTGGCAACAGCCATTATTATTCTATTGATAATCGGTGCGTTGAGCGGGATCTGGATGATTAGTGGAGTAGTGCCTACGCTAATCTACTACGGGATGCAAATTATCCATCCCAGTTTCTTCCTGGCATCTACCTGCATCATCTGCGCATTGATTTCCGTTATGACCGGAAGTTCGTGGACTACCATTGCTACCATCGGTATCGCCCTGATGGGTATCGGAAAGGCGCAAGGTTTTGAAGACGGCTGGATTGCCGGAGCCATTATTTCAGGAGCATACTTCGGAGATAAAATATCTCCTTTATCCGAAACCACCATCCTGGCCTCTTCTATCACAGACACTCCCTTGTTCCGTCACATCCGTTATATGATGATTACTACGGTTCCATCTCTTGTCATTACGCTAATTATTTTCACCGTAGCAGGATTCTCTCATGATGCCAACAATACACAACACATCGCAGAAGTGGCAACAGCTCTGAATGAAAAGTTTCATATCACTCCGTGGCTACTGATAGTTCCCGTAGCAACCGGGATATTGATAGCGAAGAAAGTGCCGTCTATCGTTACGCTGTTCCTGTCTACCCTGCTGGCTGCTGTTTTTGCTTTAATCTTTCAGCCGGATTTGTTGGAAGAAATTTCAGGAATTGCCGCTTCCGGATTCGATTCACTGTTTAAAGGACTAATGATGACTATCTACGGAGAGACAAATTTACACACGGATAATGCCGTTCTGACAGATTTAATTGCCACACGTGGCATGTCAGGAATGATGAATACGATTTGGTTGATACTATGTGCCATGTGTTTCGGCGGAGCAATGACAGCAAGCGGCATGGTGGGAAGTATCACTTCCATCTTTGTGCGCTTTATGAAGAAAACAGTCAGCGTGGTCAGTGCGACGGTTTGTTCCGGTCTGTTTCTTAATCTGACCACTGCCGATCAATATATCAGTATTATTCTGACGGGAAATATGTTTCGCGATATTTATGCCAAGAAAGGGTATGAAAGTTGCTTACTAAGCCGTACCACGGAAGATGCAGTAACCGTTACATCCGTATTGATCCCGTGGAACAGCTGTGGAATGACTCAAGCCACTATCTTGAGTGTACCCACACTTGTGTATCTCCCTTATTGTTTTTTCAACATTATCAGTCCTTTAATGAGTATCACCGTGGCAGCCATCGGATATAAAATTGCACGACGTTCGTGAACAATCTGGCATACACTTTGTTTTTGCAATAAACGAACAACATATTAAACCTAAACAAAAAAAAGTTATGAAAAAGTTTATTGCATTAGTAGCATTAGTATTAGTGAGTGCAAGCACAATGATGTATGCACAAGAAAGTAACGCAGCAGCACGCCGCGCAGAAAGAAAAGCTCAAAGAGATGCAGAGAGAGCGAAACTCCGTGCCGAAGAAGAGGTGCAGGACATGGCAGCCTATCAACAAGCTGTACAGGCTTTGAAAAACAAGCAATTTGTATTGGAAGCTAATCAGGTTGTCTTCCGCAACGGTATGAGTGCTTTTGTTACTTCAAACACCAACTTCGTCCTGATGAACGGCAACAGAGCTACCGTACAGACTGCTTTCAACACTCCTTACCCAGGTCCTAACGGAATCGGTGGTGTTACAGTAGATGGTAATTCTTCGGATATGAAGATGAATATCGACAAAAAAGGAAATGTGAACTGTTCATTCAGTGTTCAGGGTATCGGCATCTCCGCTCAAGTATTTATTAATATGAGCAGTGGAAACAATACAGCTTCGGTTAGTATCAGCCCGAACTTCAGCAACAACAACCTGACATTGAACGGAAATATCGTTCCGCTTGACCAGTCAAATATCTTCAAGGGACGTTCCTGGTAATCCGGATACAAGAATCTTATCATAACTCCGCTACAAATCACGCAAAATGCGTACATTTGTAGCGGAGTTTTTTTTTATTCAGTATGGCTTATGAGAGAATTTATCATTGCAGACAATCAGGATATCAGTAAGGCAGGAATGATGTTCCTGTTGAGTAAACAAAAGGAGGTATCCCTTCTTTTAGAAGCTGACAACAAAGCTGAACTGATTCAGCAGCTACGATTGTATCCGCAAGCAGTGATTATCCTGGATTACACCTTGTTCAATTTTGCGGGGGCAGATGAATTGATTGTCCTGCAGGAAAGATTCAAGGAAGCCGACTGGATTCTATTCTCTGACGAACTAAGCCTGAACTTTCTCCGTCAGGTATTATTCAGCAGCATGGCTTTCGGGATAGTGATGAAAGATAACTCAAAAGAAGAAATCATGACTGCCATTCAATGCGCCACCCGCAAACAACGGTATATTTGCAATCATGTCAGCAATCTGCTGCTTTCGGGAACTTCTTCTCCGCTGGCAGCGTCAAGCATGGACGACCATTTGCTGACGCAGACAGAAAAGAATATCCTAAAAGAAATTGCATTAGGGAAAACAACGAAAGAGATTGCCGCAGAGAAAAATCTTAGTTTCCATACGATCAACAGCCATCGTAAGAATATCTTTCGCAAATTGGGGGTGAATAATGTGCACGAGGCTACTAAATATGCGATGAGGGCAGGGATTGTGGATTTAGCCGAATACTATATCTGACACCGCTATTCACTAACCTCTACCCCTCTAAGGGAACTATTTAACAGATGATTTCTCCGCTTCCCACACAAACTTTCGCCTCTTCATCATAAATCACCCCAAACTGCCCCGGAGCAATGCCTTGCAGCTTTTCAGAGGACAAAATGTGGAATTGCTTCTCTCCTTCCTGTATCAGTTTTCCTTTGGTAAAGTCGGGAGTGTGACGAATCTTGAAAGTGATGTCTATCTCCTTCTCCTGCCCTTTCCAGGGATTATCAGTAATGAAATGGAAATCATGCATCCGGAATTCATTGCCGTACTGTGTTTCCACACCGTAACCGCGGGACACATAAATTGTATTTTCTTCAATATCCTTCTTGACTACGAACCAGGGACCACCACTCAATCCAAGCCCTTTGCGCTGGCCGATTGTGTGAAACCAATAGCCGCGATGTGTACCCAATTTCTTTCCGGTTTCCAATTCAATAATCGCCCCTTCCTTTTCTCCTAAAAAGCGACGGACAAAATCATTGTAGTTTATCTTCCCAAGAAAACAGATACCCTGACTATCTTTCCTTCTGGCACTCGGCAATCCGGCTTTATTGGCAATCTCACGCACTTCCTGTTTCATCAAACCTCCAATGGGAAACATGAGTTTGGAAACTTGCAGGTAATCAATCTGTGCGAGAAAGTCTGTCTGGTCTTTCACAGGGTCTTTCGCTGTGCCCAACCAAGTTTTACCGTTGCGTTGCAAGGTGGTGGCATAATGACCGGTTGCCGTAAAGTCGAAGTCTTTCCCAACACGCTGTTCAAAGCAACCGAATTTGATAAGCTTATTACACATCACATCCGGATTAGGCGTCAGTCCCTGCCGGATTTTATCAATGGCATAGGCCGCTACATTCTCCCAATACTCCTGATGCAAATCCACTACCTCCAAAGACAGACCGTACTTACGTGCCGTAGCAGTAGATAATTCAATATCTTCCTCTGCCGAACAGTCCATATATTCCGCTCCGTCCATGCCTATCTTAATATAAAAAAGAGTGGGCTTATATCCTTGCTCACAAAGGAGATGTACAACAACCGAACTGTCGACACCTCCTGATAATAATGCAGCTATATCCATGAATAATGATTCGTCTATTAATAACGTTCTATATGTAAGCTAATACCTATTAAAAAATTCTATGCTACAAAGATAAGGCAAGAATCTCTAACAGCCAATCACATATTGAAGGCATTTTTATACCATAAATGTGGTAGATAAGCAAAGTATTTCCTACATTTGCACAGTAAAAAGCTTTTTATGATGACGAAATTAAGAAAGATAATCCTCATACCTGCCCTGAGCATCGTATTTATCAGTGGCTTTTTCTCCTGTGGTGTCGACCGCTGGCCGGAGTATGCCCATCAGACCGCACTGGATACATGGATGTACGACATCATGCAGCAGAACTATCTGTGGTATCAAGATCTACCTTCCTACGATGATGTGAATCTGTTTTTGGAACCTGCCTCGTTCTTGTCTAAAGTGAAATCGAAAAGCGACAGTTACTCGTTTGTAGATTCTGTGATGGAAACTCCCCTACCTACCTATGGATTTGATTATTCACTAGTTCGAAGTGCGGATATTGATACAGCTTATAATGCGTTAATTACTTACGTCATTCCCGGTTCACCGGCAGAAGCGGCCGGATTGGTGCGCGGTGACTGGATTATGAAAGTCGATACTTCTTACATCAGCAAGAAATACGAGACTCAATT